>JACCDG011848804.1_pt1 | contig 39744 bp, 45 predicted proteins | sample 7442471 | NCBI WGS metagenome assembly JACCDG01 (sample SAMN15323444, study PRJNA562643) | freshwater metagenome | isolation source: river surface water | place: USA:Blue River Watershed | collected 2017-08-17 | reverse complement strand
GAAAATAGATAAAACAAAAACCCAGCACAAGTCTGGGTTTTTAGATTTAATTTTCAATCTTCGCATGTACTGCTTCTGAGCAGTTATTCTTTTTGCACAATTTGTCCGTCTTCTTTGAGGTAGTTTGATGCAATCATTACAGATGAACCAATCGCTCCAATGTCAGGCGCCTCCTTGTTGTTTTCAGTGAAAGCAGCTTGATTTTCTTTTGAGTTCACTTCTGATAATGACATACCAGGTGGACCCGCAAACGCTCCTGTGCTAATGATCAGCACAAAAGTAAAACACAATGCAATTTTTTTCATTGGTTTGTTAAGTTTTGAATGAAGGTGGGTTTGTCTCCTTCGTAAGAAAGTATAGACCTTGAGGTAAGAATTGCAAGAAAACTGTGCAAAACTCTAGAGCTTGCGGATGACTGTTTTCACTACCCCTACGAGCTCGATCTGGTTGTCTTCGCTTGGATAGATGGGGCTGTACTTTTCATTGGCTGGTTCAAGATACATTCCTTTGTTTGTTTTGCGAAGCGTCTTGATCGTGTAGCCGTCGTTCATGAGCGCCACTACCACTTGCCCATCTGAAAAATTGGTAGATTTTTTTTCTACAATAACACTGTCGCCATCGAGGATACCGGCGTCTTTCATAGAGTCACCTTGCACTTCGAGCATGTACGAGCTTGTACTGCCAAGCCAGGTATCAAGAGAGATACGTTCAGCTATCTCTTCTTCGGCGTACGCTCCGGTACCAGCAGAAACAGGCTGAGAAAGCCGCAGGATGCCTCCAGAGATGGATTCGGGGATGAGTCTGCCATTCTCGTCTTTTGAAACGTAGCCACCAGCCACGAGTTTCTCTACCAGTTTAAACACAGGGCTTTTTGAACGAAGGCCGGTGATCTCCATGATCTCTGCGTAGCTTGGCATGCGTTTTTCTTCTTTATAGAATTGTGCAATCTTGTTTTTGTAGGATTCGAACATATTAGAAGATGAGACTCATAAATCTGAACATGCGCTTCTCTTTGATGAGTTTTGACCGCTGCTGCAGGAGGAGCTTGTGACGACGTGCGTCCTCGTAGTAGTTGAGCCCACGGATGATCTTTTGATCGATAATCCTGTTGATCATCTTGATCTCCGAGTCTATTGAGTGTGCATATTCTCTCGCGTTCATGAATATAGTATAGGAGAACGAACGTTCTCCTGCAAGTGTGGATAACTATTACGACACACAATCGTGCTACTCTTCAATACTTTATAAAGAAAAAATAAAGTTTTAAATATCCGGATAGTGTTTTGTGTGCGTAATAATACTGTCATGTATTATTTTGTTATTTGCAGCAACAAATGTACGTTTCCACTCGTGTCTGTTTTGAGTGTAATCCAAAGGAGAACCATCCATGTCAGTAATAATCCCCCCTGCCTCTTCTAGAATGACTTGAGGAGCCAGTGTATCCCATTTACTTGCGCGTGAGTTTGTATTTATGTGTGCTTCTGCATTTCCTTCAGCAATCATTCCAAGTTTCATCCCGATACAAGAAAAGTGAAGCCGTGTTTTAAACGGAAGAGTATCGAGCATTGTTTCAATAGGGCGAATGTCGTTTGTAGACTTTCGTGTAATCAGTCTTGCTTCTGAAATGGTAGTTATGTTGTTCACATGGATCTTTTCTACGTGGCCATTTTTGAGACAAAATGCACCAGATCCTTTTTCTGCAAAATATACTGTTCCAAGCACTGGAAGAACTACTACACCAAGAACAGGTTCTTTGTTTTGTAAAAGACCAATATGAATACCAAAATTATCTCCACCTGCTACAAAATCTCGTGTACCGTCGAGTGGATCAACCATCCAGACTCGTCCTTCGTAGCTGTCTGGCCGAGTTTCATTTTCTTCTGAAAGGATAGAATCCTCAGGGAATTCACGCGTGAGAGCACTGCGGATACATGCGTCCGACTCCTTATCTGCTATGGTCACAGGGTCAAACATATCACGCTTATAATCAACCGATACGTCTTGTTTATGGTATTTCAAAAGAATCTTTTCGGCATCCTTTGCAATTGAGAGTACTTTTTCTATTGTTTCTGATTTCATATTATTTTTTCTGCGTCTGCGTTTCCGATGAATCTGGTTTTATAAAATCTTGAGATGGGGTTTCTGGTTCGTCGTTAGTGGATTCTTCGTTTTCTGTGGTTGCATTACCCCACGGATTACTCAGAAAATTTCCTCCATTGGCTGTTGGAACTTTCGGACCATTCACTTCTCCTTCCCCATTTTCAGTATTCATTTCTCCTACGTGCGGCACATATGCATCCATGTTTCCCATGAAGTTCGCTCCGCCGTTTTGGAAATTTTTGATGAGTGTTTCTACGCCAGTATTTGCAAAGGTGTTAAACGTTGCGCCACCGCCAACGTGCGCGAAGACCACGGCTGCTTTTTCGCGAGCCTGTGCTTCATACTTTTCCAGATCGAATCCCAAAAAGCTTTTCGACTTATTTTCAAAAAGAGAAATAAGAAGCAGAAGCAACACAATACCAAAACACAGTCGCGCGAGATTCGATACACCAGTTCGTTTTTTGGGAGTTTCTTGATCTGTCATTGTAATATCATAGCACTCTGATTACCGTGCTGGGAAATAGGCCATCGGGTCAAGGTAGGCAGTGCGAGGAGCTACCGGCATAGTGAATGTTTTTCCGCCGCAGGTTCGGCTTGGCACTTGTTGTACCGTCACCGCATCTGAGGGAAAGACAGAAATATGCAGGTGTGGGCCTGTGGAATAGCCTGTTGAACCAATGTACGCCACCACTTGGCCTGCAGACACACGCTGACCTTTCGTGGCGCTCACCTGAGAAAGGTGACCAAAGACACTCGTGAGACCGTTATCGTGTTCGATGAGTATCCAGTTGCCGTATGAGGCACCTCGGCAGACAAGGTCGGTATTTCCTGTGCCGACAACCACTCCGCTCGCCACAGCCATCGCTGGTGTGCCCGTCGGTGCGCCAAAGTCGACTCCGCTGTGTGATCCCGAGGCATACAAACGAGCCGATACACCAGTGACGCCGAATAGTTGAGTGATTTTTGGATTAGCAACCGGCCACACAAAGACCTTGGCGCCGTTCTTTGGGATTTTAGAAGGATCAAGAATATAGGTCAGTTTCGATTCGTAATCTGAAAGCTCGCGTTCGAATGCCGCTTTTCGTTCTTGTTTTTCTTTTAAGAGAGCTGCGTATTTAGACTCTTCATTTTTTGTAATGGAAAGAAGAGAACTTTTTTCTTTTTTGTTGAGATCAACAGCCTTCTTTTGGTTTTGAAGATCTTTTTTAAATGAGTCGAGCTCCGAGCGCACTTTCTCTACCGCCACTTTGTCGACTTCAAGATTGGTTTTTGCCACAAAGAGATTGTCGACACGACCTTCGAGTGCTTCGCGTGTTGTCGCCACGCTGTCGATGTATCGCCACGCATCACCAAGAGAAACACCTTCGCGCAGAATGTATTCTGTGAGTGTTGTGGCCTCTTCTTCGTTCACTTTTCGAATGAGTGATGAAATAGCGAGCTGGGTGTCCCCGATGGTTTCTCCTGTGTCTTCTATCTGGCCACCGAGAAGTCGAATGCGGTCGTTCGCTCCAGCTATTTTTTTCTCTGTAACTTTAATATCGGTAGCGAGTTTTTTTGCACTCACGTCTATTTCTTTGATAGCTCGCGCGAGTGTATCTTTTTCTTTTCCAATACTTTGAAGCTGTTTGTTGTATGCGGCTATTTCAGCTTCGAGTTTTTCGATTTCAGAGTTGGTTCCTGATATTTGTTCTCGGAGTTGATCCGCCGTCTGAGAGAACGCGAGTATCGGCACGCACAAAAAGAGCCCGAAGGCTCCAAGAAGAAGCTTTTTCGCGTTCTGTTTCGCGCGGGTGCGAATATCCATGCGTCTATTGTACCCTAGAGGGGTGTAATTGTGAATTTTAGCCTATGAAATCAAAGCAAGTGCAGCATGTACGCGTGCAAGCGTCTCTTCTTTTCCGAGTGCAGCAGCGATGGTGAATGGATCAGGAGATTTATCTTTTCCAGAAAGAAGGTAGCGGAGCGGCCAGAGTACAGAGCCACGACCAACATCGCTTGAGAAATCCCAGAGAGCAGCCTTTACGCGCTCGGCATCGAAGCTTTCTTCCGGCAAGGTAGAAAGTCGTTCAACCACTTCTTCAAGCACTTCTTTGGTGACAGCTTTGAACCCATCTTCTTTCGGGCGGCTCTCATGACGACCGGCTTGCATGACGAGGGTTTCTACATCGAGCACGGCAGGACGATCGAAGAAGTAGTCGAGTTCGCCTTCATTACACATTGCGGTGACTTCAGAAAAGATTTCGATACGTTCGATTATCATAGCGCGAAGCTTGGCAAGAAGCGCGTCGTCTATTTTTGCGCTGCATGTTTCATTCAAAAATGCTCTGATATATGCAGTTTGTGCATCATCTGAAAGTTTCGTCATGTGCTCTTTGTTGAACCACTTGAGTTTGTCGGTATTAAATATTGCGGCGCTTTTGTTTACACGCTTCAAATCGAAAACACTGACGAGTTCATCGTGTGAAAAGATTTCTTGTTCAGTTCCGGGGTTCCAGCCGACGAATGCAACACCGTTCAAAATAGCATCAGGAAGATAGCCGAGTTTCTTGTATTCCATGATAGGAAGCGCGCCACGGCGTTTTGAAAGCTTGAGCTTGTCTTCGCCGAGCACAAGCGGAAGGTGGGCATACACCGGAGTGGGAGCACCAATAGCGCGTTGGATAAGAATCTGGCGAGGAGTATTGGATGTGTGATCTTCACCTCGGATCACGTGTGTGACACCGGCATCAAAGTCGTCGACAACAACAGCAAGATGGAAAAGTGGTTCGTTGATGTTTTTTGCGAGTACGAAATCGCCGAGATCTTCGGTGTTCATGGTTACTGTCCCCTTCACTTCATCTTCAAAAGAAACATCAATGTTTGGGTTCTTGAAACGCACGATTTCTTTTATCACACCACTTCCATCTTTCGCTGCTTCCTTACTGATATACGCAAAACCGTTTTCGATCATCTTGAGCAAGACTTCTCGGTGACGCGCGACATGCTCGCTTTGGCGATAGAACACATCGTGCTCGAGCGAGAGCCATTTGAGTGATGCCATGATATCTTCCTCGTACTCTTTTTTGTTGCGTTCACGGTCGGTGTCTTCGATACGAAGGATGAATTTCCCCCCGTGCTTTCGAGCGAAAAGATACGCAAAAATAGCGGTACGGTAGGCGCCGAGATGAAGAAAACCTGTGGGGCTTGGGGCAAAGCGAGTGACTACATTCATAGAATGTGACTATACCAAAAAAGAGCCTTATAGGAAAGGCTATTTCTCGTGCGACAGTGCCATCGAAAGAAGCTCGCGAGCTATCACGGCACTTGCGTCTTTTCGCGCGAATGATGCTGCACCTTCGATCATTTTTTGTTTTTTGGCATCATCGGTGAGGATTTTCTGTATTTCCTGAAGAAGAAGTGTGGGGCGAAGGTTTTCTTCTTCAATCACGACACAGCCGCCGCTTCGTGCGTAGGTAAAGGCATTGATACGTTGGTGGTCGCCATGGAACACTCCTGCACTTCCCGGAATGATGATAGAAGGCACTCCCCACACAGCGATCTCAAACAATGCAGATCCAGCACGAGAAATGATGAGCGATGCGGCACCTGCTGCGTTTTTGATCTCGATAGGTCCGAGCGAACCGAATACTTTGTAGCGAGAAAAATTCGGATGCGTTCCTGCTACCACCTGGCTTCTTCCGGCAACATCTTGCATGTTTGCTGTGCCACACTGGTGAAGGATTTGGTATGAATTCAAAAGCTCAGGCAAACTGTCGATGATCGCGTTGTTGATCACTTCAGCACCAAGCGAACCGCCTGTGACGAAAATGACAGGGATAGTAGGGTCGAGTTTAAAGAATTCAAACATACCGCTTGTGGCCTTCTGTTCTATCTCTTTTCGGATAGGCTGACCTGTCCATGCGATTTTTGATTGCGCTTCCTTTGAGAAATGTTCGGCTGCACCGGCGTGTGAGAGTGCGATACGCTTTGCAAACTTTGAAGCCCAGAGAGAAACACGACCTGGGACAGAGTCGGATTCGTGGATGAATACAGGAATACGAAGAATGCGCGCAGCGACGAGAGTGGGAAACGCTGCGTAACCGCCTTTGCTGAATACGACGTCAGGGTACAAGAAAAAAAGTTTGAAGAGTGCCTGCACAACACCCACGGCTGTCTTGATCATGTCCGTGATATTTTTTCCTGATGCATACGTGCGCCTTTTTCCTGCGGACACTTCTTCGTAGATGAGGTTGTTCTCATAGAGCATGCGTTTGTTGTATTCAGAATCGGCCATGTAGTACAACTTGAGGTCAAGAACCTTCATGTCTTCTGCTTGCTTGTTCACTTCTTCAGCAACAGCAATGATCGGATAGAAGTGTCCGCCGGTTCCGCCGCCAGTAAAAAGGATTTTCATAGTGAGTATTGTAATACAAAGTAAGGACTTTTCATCGCTTTACATAGTATGCCTTATATTGTAATGTAAGAAAAAATCACCTATTAAAAACTAAACCGATGAAAATAGTTCTTACCTTCGCCTGTTGTTTCATCTTCATGGCCAGCTTTGTTGAAACTACCCACAGCCCTACCAAGGAAACAAAGATCAGTACGGAAGCGTACCGACTGTTAACCGATGCGCAGCGCACTGCTTTTATGTGCGGGAACGTTGATACTATTTTTCTTCCCTATCGACCGATTGAGATTAAGACAACGTTGAGTTTAATTCCTTTTACTCGCAATGTGGAAGTATATTCTTCTTGTATAACTAAAACTTCTCGAAATAAGGTTGAAGTTGTACCAGGGAGACTTATTCAAACCTACGTGAGTGACCAAAGCAGGTTTTCAAACGTATGGTTTTGTTTCTTTCTTTATTTTGTCCTCTTTGCTGTTGGTCGTATGTATGCTATTGAGCGAACATTACAAAGTGCTATGGCATCCTTTGGTCAGATTGCTGGTTCGTTAGTGCTTATTCTAGGATTGTGTTTCGTTTGTGCTTTACGCATATATGCATCTTCAGGCGCTCCTAGTGCATGGCAAGAGTTTTTTATCTTTTTCCTTGGAATGCCTGTGTTCTACTTTTGGCTCGGAAAACAAGCCGGGGCACCTCCACAGGAAAAACCTATTTGGGCATAAAAGCTCAATAAAGCACGCGATTCATTTAGGTCGCGTGTTTTTTTATTGCTCTTTCTGTTGCCTCGATATCGAAAGCACTATTCCCACCGCAAACAGTGTGATCATGAGCGATGTTCCTCCGTGGCTTATGAACGGCAGTGGTACGCCGGTGAGCGGGATCACGCCAGTGATAGATCCGATATTCATGAATGCTTGAAATGTGACGAGCGATATCACACCCACCGTGAGCAGCTTGCTGAAAAGATCGGGCGCGCGGTTGGCGATGCGAAAACCGCGCATCATAAAACCGATGTACAGCATGAGGATGATAATGCCGCCGATGAACCCGAATTCTTCACCAGCCACTGCAAAGACTGAGTCTCCTTGCGGTTCAGGAAGGTACGAGAACTTTTGCACGCTTTGACCGAAGCCTTTGCCGGTCACGCCGCCGGAGCCGATAGCGATGAGCGATTGCTGGAGTTGGTAGGAAGAGCCTTGGGGGTCGGAGCTTGGATCGACGAACGTAGTGAGTCGATCCTTAATGTATGGATTGGCAAATGCCAAGATAGTGATCCCCAGAAGTCCGATGAGTACTACACCGAAAATGTATTTCCATGGCACACCAGAGACGAACAGCATCGCACCACCCGAAGCCACCATCAGCACAAAGCTTTTGGTATCGGGCTGTACAAAAAGAAGTGCCGCGCAGATTCCAAGAAGGATCGTGAGTGGAAGTATACTGAACCGTAGATCAGCCACACGTTGCTTTGCCCACGAAAGCCATCCAGCAAAATAAATAAGGAATCCAATTTTCAAAAGCTCAGCTGGTTGAAATGAAAAAAGACCGAATACATCTACCCATCTACGCGCGCCGCCGTGTGAGTACCCAAGACCAGGCACAAAGACCAGCGTCATAGCCACAATGGTTCCAAGAAAGATATAAAAAGCGTTCTTCCTCCAAAAAAGATGTGGTATGCGTGAAGCGATAGTCAGACCGATAAGTCCGCACACAAGTCCGAGGCCTATTTGGTTGAATAGCACCGCGTAAAATTTCGATTCATTTTTTACAAGAATACCAAGCGATGCAGAAATGAATATGAACACTCCGATCGTCAGAAGTGCTATCACAATACCGAGAAAAACCTTGTCGACTGGCTTTCGAATCGTTTTTTTTGACATATTACGAAAGGAGCGCAAGCACGACACCTGCGAATCCCAGAGCAACCGATACGACCCAATAGCGCATGGTCACCTTGTATGGAGGCCATCCTTTTGCTTGAAAATGATTGTGAAGAGGTGCTACCAGAAAGACACGTTTTCCATTTCTCAATCGTTTTGAGAGAAGCTGAATGATACTCGAGAGTGTGGTTACGATAAGAGGAAGAGCGATAATCGTCAGTTCGATAACATGTCCTGAAAGAAACGCGACAATACCAAGACAGATCGTAAGACCCATCGTGCCTGTTTCAGAAAGAAAGAATCGTGCGGGTGGGATGTTGTACCACAAAAACGCGAGCAGTCCTCCGACGACAGCAAGACAGAAGGCTGCGAGGTCGTACTGCATTTCAGCAAACGCAATGATGCCATAGGACGCAAACATGATTGAAAAAACTCCTCCTGAGAGTCCATCTACTCCGTCGATAATGCCGCCCGAATAGAGTCCGATGATGACAGCAATAAAAAGCAGGATAAACCACGGTCCGAGGAATAGTGCCTCACCACCCGGAAGAGCCACGCTATCTACTCCCAGTTTTATATAAAACCACCATGCACCGACAACAGCTACGAGGGTTACAAAAAGAAGTCGTATGCGAAGAGAAAGACCGCCACCGACATAGGTACCGCTTTCTCTACACACGAGATAGTCGTCGATCATGCCTACTATTCCACCAAAAATGAGCGCGACAAGAGGGAGCCACGTTTGACTTCGAGAAATAAAAGAAAGCGACTCAATAGAGGCACTCTGAGTCAGTATTGTTGCAACCAAAAGAATAAGTGATACCAGTGTCACGCTACCCCATACCACGATGCCACCCATGCGAGGGGTTTTTCGAGATTCGTCGTTGTGTATTTTTTGAGTTACGGTGCTTTCTCCGCCGTCAGTTGATTTTGCAACACTTTTTTTCTTCCACATCTGTCGTGCGTAGAGTGCTCGACTGAGTATTGGAGTGCCAAAAATACCCACAATAAACGTGAGTACTGCTGGTATCATGATTGCGGCGAAGTGCGCTGCCATTACCGGTTAGTATACCCTATTTTTTCTAAAAGTTCGCGGACAACAGTGCGGTCATCCCATGGAATGTGTTCTTTTCCGATGATCATCGATTGCTCTGCACCTTTTCCTGTGATGATAACGCTGTCACCTTCGGTAGCCATACTGAATGCTTTTTCAATACCACTGCGGCGGTCCAAGATACGGAACAGTTCAACTCCTTCTTTTTTCCCTTGAGCAAGGACGTGTTTTGCAATATCGTCGACGATCTCTTGTGGGTCATCGTCGTATGGATCGACATTGGAAAGAATAACAACATCTGCTTTTTTTCCGGCAGCGATTCCCATGTCCTCGCGTTTCTTTTTGTCACGGCCACCACCTTCAGCACCGAGAAGTACGATAACTTTTCCGTGTGTCATTGCTCGCGCGGTATCAAGGACAGCATTCATACTCACGTTTTCATGCGCGTAATCGACAATAACAGTAAATGGTTGCCCGGCGTCTATGCGCTCCATGCGACCAGGGATGAGAGTCAGGTCACGGAGTCCTTGCTGTATGTTTTCTACAGCAATCTGTTCTATCTGGCCCATAGCTATCGCAGGAAGTGCATTATAAATATTGAAACGTCCAGGAATACTCAGCGCATATGAGGTTTCATCAACATAGAACGAAACACCGTGCGGAGTTTCAGAAATATCGTTCGCGCGAAGGTCTCCAGCATCGATCCCAAACGTCGTCTTTGTATCAGATGCATATTTTAAATAATACTCAGCATGTGGGCTGTCGGCGTTGGCAATGATGTGAGTGAGTACTCGTTTTCCATCAACAATTTTTCGTGCATGTGCGAGTGATTCGAACAGCCGTGCTTTTGTTTGTTTGTATAGTTCAAAACTTCCACCATGGCTTGGAAGGTGTTCGGGTGTGAGGTTGGTGAAGATTGCTGTATCAAAAAGAATTCCTATGTGGCGGTAGTATTTCATTCCTTCACTTGTTGCTTCAAGTACCACATGCGTACATTTTTTTGAAACCATTTCTCGAAAGAGTTTTTGAAGGATCCATGGGCCGGGCATGGTCATGTGATGTGTGTTGAGTCGCTCTTCTGTGCCAATGCGGATGTTGGCGGTGCCGATAAGGCCGGCGGCTTTGCCGCCGGCCGTGAGCACCGACCACACATAATTGGCCGCTGACGTCTTCCCTTTTGTTCCCGTAATCCCAACAACCACGAGTTTTTTTGTGGGGAACCGGTAGTACACGGCAGCACAGAAAGCCTGCAGTTTATGATACGCGATAACGAGCGATGCCGGGATTATTTTTTTTAAAAATGATTTCATTGGTAGATTACGATTCAAGGTTGCTAAATAATGAGCGAGTTGCTTCGACAAGTGCGCGTACATCAGAAAATCGCTGTTCTTTAGAAGATCCGAGAACCACGACGGCGATCACATGCGCATTTTCCGCTTTGTATAATACCACTAGATTCCCTCCGGCGCTTTCAGTGAGACCTGTTTTGGAAGCAATGAGCCCCGGAAGCTCTGATACGACAAGATTGGTGTTGTCTACACGATACATCGTTCCTGACAATGCGCGGTATTCAAATTGTTCATACTGAGTTTGCCCGACAACATCAGGATACTCTTCATACGCACAGAGCATCAGCATCGCGGCCTCACGAGCATTTCCTGCAAAAGAAGCGTTGTTTCCTTCGAAGTCTAAACCAGACACACTTCTGATCCCATACTTCACCACCGAATCAAGATGCCACTGCAGCGCTTTTTCATTCATTGCTTCAAAAAACAGCGATGTTGCTTCGTAGTCGCTCGAGTTTCGTCTGAGATATTTTTCATGAAAAACTCTTCCTACACCGGTAGCAAGTGCTCGCGCAGCATCATTTGAAGAACGCATCAGCATGAGTGATGCCAATTCATTCACACGCCATGGTTCCCCTGCTTGAAAAGGAGGAATTCCTTCGAGAAGCGCGCTCGCAGGAAGTCTGACTTCCGCATTTCGTCCTATCATTGAAATAGCCGTTGCCGCAGTGAGTACTTTGGTTAGTGATGCGTATGGGCGCACAACTTCACTTTCTTTTGAAAAAAGAACAGTACGTGCTGTGGCATCATACACAAAGGCTGAACGAGCACCAAGACTGAGTGTGTCGTACGCTGCATCCACTGAAACGTCATCTTTTTGCGCCTCAATCGGATGACAAATCGGCGCGGCAGGAAGCTCCTCTGTATCTGTGAACGCTTGCTGAAACGCTGGCGTGTATTCTTCAGCATTCTTTCCTGAATAGACAATAACAAACAGGGTCACGAGAGGTGTGACAAAAAGGACGAGAATTTTTAATATCTTTTTTGCACGAGAGGAAATGATCATACAGAGGAAGGTAGAGTCTTATTCACTTTTTTCGAACATCTCTTCTTCAGCGTTCGCTGCGTTCACTTCTTCTTCTGTGAGTGTCTTGTGAAATGAAGCATATTCAGGAAGAGCAGAAATATCAGTCACACCAAGAAAACGGAGGAGGTCGAAGGTCGGTTTGTAGAGCATTTTTCGACTGTCTTCAGGATGAGGTACTTTTTCGATGAGGCCACGAGCGGAAAGGTTGCGGAGAATAAAGCTGCCGTTTACTCCGCGAAGGTAATCGATATCGCCGCGTGTCGCGCCATTTTTATATAAAATAACAGAAAGGGTTTCAAGTGATGCTTTAGACAGTTCTTTTGAGAGCTCCTGCCGGCGAAGGTCTTCGAGGAATGAAGCCATTTCGGGTGCTGTCCCAAGGGTGACTTCGTCTTCGGTTTCAAGCAGACGAATGCCACGTGTTGAAAGTGAATCTTTCAGCGCCGCGAGAGCTGCCTGTATCTCTTCTTTTCCTACTTTGAAATGCCCATCCAATTCTTTTTTGGAAATTGGTTCACCTCGATAGAAAAGTAATGCTTCGATTTTATTCTGTAGTTCCATCTGTTTCTTCTCTGACAGGAATCTCCTGCCCTCGTTTACTAATAGCAATATCTTCGAAGGTTGCGTGCTGCATCACATCGATAATACCCTCACGTACCAGTTCCAGCATAGCAAGAAAGCCCACTATCACATACACTTTTTTCTCCTGGACACTTTCTCCTTGCGCTCCTTTTGCAAAATCTGTGAAAGAAACAGAGAGCGCTTTTTGGATGCGGGCAGTGAGATCGTCGATCACTTCTTCTATTTTAAATACTTTGCGTACTGCAACTTCAGGAAGCACTTCTTTTTTGGGAACAGCGCGGAGCACATCGCCAAGCGCCGCTTGAAGATTGCCGAGAGTGATTCCTTCGTGTGGTGTAAACACTGGGCCGACGGTAGGCCTATCGGGCGAAAGATGAATAACCTGCACGCCGTATGTTTTTCGGATGAGCTCTGATGCGTCTTTTATGATCTGGTACCGTTTCAAACGAAGCTCAAGGTCCACGATCTTTTCTTCTTCATCAGTCGTGAGCGCAAGATTTGGAATGAGCGAACGAGACTTAATGAGAAGAAGTGTAGAAGCAATGGTGAGAAATTGCGTTGCATCACCAAGCGAATATGAAGGAATGTTTTTTATATACGAAAGAAAGTCTCCCGTGACATCAGCAAGCGAGATTTCATTGATGAAAAGCTTTCGAGATTCGATAAGCGAAAGCAGCACATCGAGCGGCCCTTCGAATGTTGGAGTTTTAACAGTATAAAAAATATCGGTGGATGTGCTGTCCATTGGTGCGTAGTATAACAAAAAACCACCGTACAATTAAATAGGGCGGTTTTTATAACAATTAATTTCTGGCTTCGTTTAAAGGGTCGTTGCGCGGGAAGGTATTTTTTTATTCTTAGAGAAAGAGATATGCCATCCCTCAGGTCTCAACTGAAATGTTGAATGCCGAGGAGTGGTTGTTTTAAATATCTGCTTGTTTTCAATATAAGCTCGGTATTTGTTGGAAACATGTTCTACTATGCGAACATGGAATCGTTTGTTCACAAGAACTACTAAAGCGTCTATCTCAAACTTTTTTGTACTATGTGCAGACATAATTGCATCAATATGCGTAATGATACTACTCAGCTGAGTGTCATCTTCTCCTTCTACATATTCATACAGCACACTGAAGATTTCGAGTTTGTTTCTAGTGCTCGCTCTTTTCAGTACAGCAGACTGATCATCACCCATTAAGAAATACGGTTCCCCGTTGTTGTCATCATGTGGAAACTGTATCTCTGGTAAATAAAGAACTGACTTTCTTTTCTGAGTTTGACGGTTTTTTCCCATTTGTTTAATTTTTAAGTTTTGAAACGATTGGTTTACCCTAAGTATCTCATTTCAGAAAGTAAACACAAGCTGTTGAAAAACTCCCCTATTTACGCTATAGTTCTGAAATTGCGCGGTTAGCTCAGTTGGTAGAGCGTCCCCTTGACGTGGGGAAGGCCACAGGTTCGAATCCTGTATCGCGCACTCTATTTAAATGAAGACAGGTTCAGGCTCAAGCATGATCCCAAAGTGTTTTTCGACGTTCGAAATGACGTCATGTATGAGCGCATTAAGTTCTGTAAAAGTTGCTCCTCCTTTATTTACAATCACGAGCGCATTGTTCGGATAGAACTCTAGATTGCCGACAATTTTTCCTTTATAGCCAAGCGTGTCGATGAGCCATCCGGCAGGAATTTTATATTTTTCATCTACAGGAAATGCTTTTACGTTTGGGTATTCTGCTTTTATTTTTTCATAGACTGAAGCTTCCACTATGGGGTTCTTGAAAAATGAACCCACTGATGCGATATGCTCTGGATCGGGAAGTTTTGAACTGCGGATTGCGGCGATAGCTTTTGCAATATCTTGGAGCGTAGGCGATGTAATTCCCTCTTTTGAAAAGTATTCTTGAACGCCAGGATAATGCGGCACACTTGGTGGAGTTTTGTGCAAGCGAAGCGTTACTGACGTTATGAGATATTTCCCCTTTGCTTCGTGCTTGAAAATACTGTCGCGGTATGAGAAATAGCAGTCTTCGTTCAAGAAGATCTCGATTTCCCCTGTTTCCATATTCAGCGCTTCGAGTTCTTCAAGTGTATCTTTTATCTCTTGCCCGTATGCGCCGACATTTTGGATTGGGGTTGCGCCTGTGGTACCGGGAATCTTTGCCATTGCTTCGATACCAGAAAGGTCGTTTTCAACAGCGAAATTCACGGCATCATCCCATGGCACACCTGCGCCGATCTGAACCAAGGCAGATGTGTCATTTTCTGAAATGATTTTCATTCCCAGTATTTCATTTTTAATGACAACGCCTTCAATATGTTCTTTTTGAAAAATAGTGTTGGATCCGCCGCCGAGAATAACAATAGGGAGCTTTTGCCTACTGGCATCCAGAACAGCCATGCGCGCTTCTTCGGCTGAAGAAATCCGTACCAAAGAGACCGCTTTTGCGGGGAGTTTGAAGGTCGTGTACGCGGATATATCTTGTAGGCTATCTGTATTGCTCATATATATCACATATGATATATTCATTCTCATATGAAATCAAGTGCCAAGACCAAGAAAAAAACAGAAGCCAAGACAGAGGTGGGCTTCCTTATACGTGAGCTCCGCGAGAAACGTGGTATGACCCAGGGCGATTTAGCCAAGGCTCTAGCTACATCTCAGAGCGCTGTTGCCCGCATGGAAAAAGGTGACCAGAATTTCACCCTCGAACAGCTCACAAAGATCAGTGAAGTACTCGACCGAAAAATCGTTTCTCTTGGAAAGAGCGATGTGGTGGACTTTCAGATTGAAGGTGGACACAAACTTTCGGGTTCTATCGCCACCAATATGTCAAAAAATGGCGCCATCAACATGCTCTGCGCTACCCTTCTCAACAGCGGCAAAACGACACTGCATGGCATACCAAAAATTGAAGAAGTCTTTCGGTATATAGAAATCCTTGAAGGTTTCGGTGTTTCGGTTAAATGGATTGCACAAAATAGTCTGGAGATCTCAGTTCCGAAGAAAATTAATTTTGAAACCATGAACGAAGGCGCCATGGCACGCACGCGCTCTTTCACGTTTGTGGGTGGACTTCTGCACCGCGCAAAAAAATTCAGCTATCCACACTCGGGTGGCTGCAAAATGGGTGAACGCACGATTGCCGCGCATAAATACGGACTTGAATATTTTGGTGTGAATATTATTACGAAAGAAAAAGAATACCAGATCTCGTATGAGACACTGAAGCCAGCAACGATTCCTCTCTATGAATCAAGCGACACGGGGGCTATCAATATTTTGATTGCCGCTGCACGTATTCCAGGAAAAACAGTTATCAAATTTGCTCCACCCAACTACCAGGTACGCGATGTGTGTTACCTTTTGCAAAAATACGGTGTGAAAATTGAAGGCATCGGTACTACGACTCTTACTGTGTATGGAATCGAAACCATTGATACGGTTGTTGAACACTGGAATAGTGAAGATCCTATTGAATCGATGTTTTTCATAACAGCTGGAATCGTGACGCATTCGAAGCTCACGATTACTCGCTGCCCGATCGAATTTCTTGAACTCGAATGTGAAAAACTAAAACGCATGGGACAGAAACTGACGTTTGGAAAAGAATATCTTTCATACAATAACGAAACGAGACTCGTGGATATCACCGTACATCCATCGAAACTCACCGCACTTCATGATAAAATCCATGCGCTTCCGTTTCCAGGAATTCAGATGGACACACTTCCCTTTTTTGCAGCAATCGCGCTTCTTGCAGAAGGCACGACACTCATTCATGACTGGGTGTATGAAAACCGCGCAATCTACCTCACAGAACTTTCACGGTTTGGTGGTGATGTAAAACTTGCCGACCAACATCGCCTCTACATTACTGGAGGAAATGTACTTAAGGGCGCGCAGCTTGTAGCTCCGCCTGCGCTTCGTCCGACAGCGGTTCTTTTTCTCACCATGCTTGGTGCACACGGCACATCCACACTTCGCAACGTCTATCAGCTCAAACGTGGGTATGAAGAGATAGCGGAGCGCTTGAATGCACTTGGCGCAAAGATTACGGTTGTAACAGGAATGTAATGAAGATTCTTTCGATCGAAACAAGTTGTGATGAAACAAGTGTAGCTCTCATCGATGCTGAGGGTGGCATTTCTGCGCCGCAGTTTTCAGTGGTAGATCACATCACCGCATCACAGATCGATATTCATAAAGAATACGGTGGTGTGTTTCCAATGATGGCAAAACGCGAACATGTAAAGACACTTCCGATACTGCTTGCAAAGATTCTGGAACACGTAGAAAAAACAGCATTCGAAATTTCAAAAGAAGTGAAAGAAGAAATAGCAGCACTCTTGATGAAGGAAGAAGACATGATTGCGGAGATAGAAGCGATCATTGCAAAAAAGCCCGCTATCGATGCTATCGCTGTCACCTATGGCCCAGGGCTTGAACCTGCACTCTGGGTGGGCGTGAATACCGCAAAAGCACTTGCGCTTGCGTGGGATATTCCGCTCATTCCGGTGAATCATATGGAAGGACACCTCGTGTCGACGCTTATAAAAAAAGAGGGTGATACGGTGGAAAATGTACCTATCGCGCTCGCTGCGCTCGCGCTCCTCGTCTCCGGCGGCCACACCGAACTCATCCTCACTAAAACCTGGGGTCACTACGAAAAGATAGGCTACACAAAAGACGACGCAGCCGGCGAAGCCTTCGACAAAGTAGCGCGCATGCTCGGCCTTCCGTATCCGGGTGGTCCTGAAATTTCAAAACTTGCTGCAACGTTCCGCGCATCAGGGAAAACGCCTTCTTTTCAATTCCCTCGCCCCATGATGCACACGAGCGACTATTCGTTTTCTTTTTCAGGATTGAAAACAGCGGTTCTGTATACGATTCAAAAACTCGGAACACTCAGTGACGAGCAGAAAATGGATATCGCCTGTGAATTTGAAAATGCTGTCGTCGATGTTCTCGTGCACAAAACCATGAAAGCCGCAGAAGAATTCGGCGCACAGACTATCATCATCGGTGGTGGTGTTGCAGCCAACATATACCTCAAAGATACTCTTTCAAAAAAAGCGGCGGCGCTCGGCATCGAGCTGCACACTCCTTCCGCCGAACTTTCTACCGACAACGCGCTCATGATAGCGCTCGCGGGATACTTCACGCATCTACGCGGCGGAGCGCTCATACAAGAAAAAATCCTTGCGCTGAGGGCGCAAGGAAATCTGAGTTTGTAATTAAAAAAGATCCCACACTGGTGAGATCTTTTTTTGTTTCGATCTGGCATTTATGCCTCAATTGTTTCTTCCACTTCGACTCCCCAGACATTCTTCTTATTCTTACCACCAGTACTTGAATACACAGGTTTATACTTTTTCTTTTTGTAATCGGTAATAGGAAGATGTGGTACATATTCATATGCCATGATCGCACCGTTTGTATCAATAAAAATAACGTACAACGGGCTCTTATGGAAAGAGATAGTATCATTGTGCTTTACCCATTCATCAAGTGGAGTAAAAGAAATTGGATGTTGATTTGGCTGATATTTGTCTTCCACAGCTTTGATAGTTTGCTGAAGGAAATGCCAGGCTTCGATTTTAGAATAAATAGGTTTTTTTCTTTCGAGGAGAAGTCTAAAAAGTTCCTCGTAACGGTTTTTAAGGATTGCATTCATACGCAGTGTTATTTGGGTTTGATACAAAAGTACCATACCTTACAGTTAAGTCAAACATTCTCAAACTTTCCTTGTGTGGTATAGTTATTTTCATGGAAACGACCCCCGAAAAGTTCTTAAAACCCTATAATCCAAAGGATGTCGAAGATCGCCTCTATCGCTTTTGGGAAGAAGGCGGATTTTTTAATCCGGATGTGTGCGTAGAAAAAGGATATACGAAAGCTGATGCAGAGCCTTTTACAATCATGATGCCTCCTCCAAATGTGACCGGGGTTCTTCACATGGGTCACGCGATGATGCTTACTATCGAAGATATTATGATCCGATACAAGCGCATGCAAGGTTTTCGAACGTTATGGCTACCTGGCACTGACCACGCGGCAATTGCAACGCAATCAAAAGTAGAAAAAGAAATTCAAAAAAAAGAAGGAAAATCTCGCCATGATCTTGGGCGCGAAGAACTCCTCTCACGCGTCCACGCATTTGCACAAGAAAGTCACGACACAATAACATCACAAGTCCGTGTGATGGGTTCTTCGTGTGATTGGAGTCGCGAAGCATTTACTCTTGATGAGACACGCAACACGGCCGTAAATACAATGTTCAAGAAGATGTACGACGACGGGCTCATTTACCGTGGGCATCGTATCGTGAACTGGGATCCAAAAGGTCAAACAACGATTGCTGACGACGAAATTGTGTACGAAGAACGAAAAGCAAAACTCTACACATTCAAATATTCAAAAGACTTCCCTATTTCAATTTCAACAACTCGCCCTGAAACCAAAGTCGGTGACACTGCTGTTGCTGTGCACCCTGATGATCTCCGGTACAAAGAATACGTTGGAAAAACCTACGAGATTAAAGATTTTTGTGGAGTATCTATCGCTATTAAAATTGTTGCTGATGAAGCAGTTGAGAAGGATTTTGGAACAGGCGCGCTTGGTGTTACTCCAGCGCATTCTATTACTGACTGGGAAATCTCTGAACGACACAACTTACCGCGCATCCAAGTAATCAACGAATACGCAAAAATGATGGTTGGTGATGAACGACTCCTTGGAAAGAAAACAACGGAAGCTCGGGAAGTTGTCGCGGAGTGGCTTCGCACTGAGGGACTTCTCGAAAAAGAAGAAGAAATATCTCAAAATGTTTCAACTGCTGAGCGCACTGGTGGTATTGTTGAACCACTACCAAAGTTGCAGTGGTTTGTAGCTGTAAATAAAGAAATTCCTGGACGCGGAGGAAAGACATTGAAAGACCTCATGCGTGAACCTGTTGCTAATGGAAATATTGAGATTATTCCAGACTATTTCAACAAAACATATTTCCACTGGATAGACAATCTCCGTGATTGGTGTATTTCAAGACAGATTTGGTACGGACACAGAGTACCAGCCTATTTTGATCTAACAAAAAAAGAAAATCACAATATTCTAATACATTTTTCTTCAGAACTGATCTCAAAAGAACAATGTAGCGACGAAGATCTATCTAGAATAATTAAAGACAGTGGAATGAGTAGAGACAGACTATACGCAGCTGCAAGTGATTTATGTCAACTTGTTGATAATAAAATATGCACTTGGGCAGAAATAAAAAGTAAAATCAAATCATTCCAAACTTATGAGGATTTACACAAGCCTGAAATATTTACAACTGAACCAGAGCCATTTTATGTTCAAGATGAGGACACTCTCGATACATGGTTTTCATCTTCACTCTGGACGTTTTCAACACTAGGTTGGCCTGAAAAAACAAAAGACTTGGAAACATATCACCCTACAGACGTGCTTGAAACAGGATACGAGATTCTCTTCTTTTGGGTTGCGCGTATGATCCTCATGACAGGATACGCCCTTGAAACTGTGCCTTTTAAGACAGTGTATCTTCACGGCACAGTCCGCGATGCGCAAGGGCGCAAAATGAGTAAGAGTCTCGGAAACGGCATTGATCCGCTTGATATTGCAGAAAAATACGGAGCTGACGCAGGACGAATGGCACTTATATTCGGTACAGCACCTGGCACCGATAGTAAAATTTCAGAAGATAAAATCAAAGGAATGAAGCACTTTGCAAACAAGCTTTGGAATATCACTCGATTTGTTTTAGAGAATCATGATCCGAAGTCAAAAGACTCAGACTATTCGACTAAAGATTCTGAGCTATGGAAAGGATGGAAAGATATGGCTGCTCTTGTAACATCCAACATGGAAGGCTACAGATTCCATAACGCATCAGAAACGCTCTATAACTACATATGGAAAATCTTTGCTGACCAAATAATTGAAGAAAGTAAGCTCATATTTACTGATCCAACACGAACAGAAGAGGTTTCTTCAAGAAAAAAGTTGCTTTTTGAAATCTTAATCGGCAATTTAAAACTTCTCCATCCATTTATGCCATTTATCACCGAAGAAATCTGGCATTCAACAAACGAAGAAAAAGAAAACGTGCTACCATTGATAGTGGCCCCATGGCCGAAGTATGAATAGTTTTGGACAAGACCCCATCACACTCGGCCTCGCACTCCTCGGAGGATTCCTTCCCGCATATTTGTGGCTCCGTTTTTGGCTGAAAGAAGATCGTGAACGCCCCGAACCACGTGGGCTTCTCTTCCTCACATTCGCAGCGGGAATGCTCGCGGTTATTCTTGTGCTTCCTCTTCAAAAACTCTTGGCGCATCTTCCGTTCGATGAACAAACACTCATAGTCCTTTGGGCAGCCGCTGAAGAGATTTTAAAATTCATCGCGGTAATGCTTATCGTCTTTCCAAGCGCGTATCTCGACGAACCAGTGGACTACCCTATCTATTTTATCGTTGCAGGCCTTGGGTTTGCGGCGCTTGAAAACGCTCTCTTCCTCATTCATCCAGTGGGTATTCAAGACGCAACCGTTTCGCTTCTCACAGGAAGCCTTCGTTTTCTTGGCTCGACACTTCTCCATGCTGTTGCATCGGGTTTCATTGGACTTCTCATGGGTCTTGCGTTCTTTCATGGAAAAACAATTCGCACAGGTTCGTTTATTGTGGGTCTTGGACTTGCGATAACTTTGCACAGTGGATTCAACTACTTTATAATGAAAGAAGGAGGAGAAAATTTTCTCCAAGTATTTGCCCTTCTGTGGGTTGTCACTATTATCAGCATGCTCGTATTTGAAAAACTTCGCCGCTTGAGTGAGCCTTTGTATCTCAAAGACACCAAAGTCAGCGATCTTTCTCTCGAGCGACCCTATTCACACTACAAATAATCATGTCACTAAAAAAGAAATCATTTTTCGAACGTCTTACCGGAGGAGTGCGCTTTGACGACGAGACAGAACTTGAAGAAGAACTCGCCGAAGAAGAGATCGCGTACCCAACATCAGGCATCACCAAAAAAGTCACTGTAGATCCTGCAAAGAAAGAAACAGCCTGGTCAGATGAAGAAGAGGAGGGCCAGCTTTCTATCGACATCTACCAAACTCCGACCGACATCGTGATCCAGACAATGGTTGCTGGTGTACGTCCCGAAGATCTTCAGATCAATATCACTCGCGACATTGTCACTATCCGCGGCCGCCGCGAAGCAAACCGTACGATCGACGATGCCAATTATTTCAACCGCGAGCTCTACTGGGGCGCATTCTCTCGCACCATTTCCCTTCCACAAGAAATAGAGCCCGAAGAAGCAGAAGCCACAGAAAAACACGGACTCCTCACCATCCGCATGCCGAAGATAGACAAAAACAAACAAACGACACTTAAAGTAAAAGCGGTATAAAAAAAGCCCCGAATCACTCGGGGCTTTTTTTATACTACATTGTTTCCATTTCGAATGTCAGTGATACTTATTTAGATCAATACTATCTCCATTTTTCTATAGCAGTCAGTTAGATTGATTATTTTACAAATTTATCAAAACCGATTTTACAATGTATCTTATAGTTAGGCGCGGATTTTCATTGAAACACACAAAGAGAAACAACATAAATAATAAAATCATAATTAGCCATTTTACGTTGTTGTTTACACTTCTTTTCATGTTTCAATTCTAAGCTATGAAAATTAAATTTATTTTTTAGTTACTACCTCTCCAATCGTGCCTCACGAAGGAACAACAAGGCTACACAGAAAGTGTACACACTTATGAAAAGTTTTTAACCTCTACTTTAACTCTATAATATAAAAGCGTCTTAGTAATTAGACTTTCAATCTCTGTCCACGACCCTCCACCAAGACCTGAACCAATTTTAGGCATTTGAACACGGCTTCTATGGATTATTGAAAACAGGGCTAGTTCTAAAAGACACTTTTCCAAGGCATCATAATCAACATAAACATTTTTATCCATTAAGGATTTTTTTACTCCATCCTGCGCAAGCATATTTGCAACAGTTATTTTTCTCTTACTATCTACTTCAACAAATTGCACCTTACCGAGTTGAAAAGGAAGATCTTTTTCTTTTCTAAACCATGCTTGATACTGATCTTTTGCAGTTGGATAGATTTTAGACAAGGAATTTACGAACCCTTTAGCCCAATAACCAAGATTATTGACTATATGTGCTATAACAATATTATCTTGATTGCTGATTGAAGCATCTCCATCCGAGTATAAAATATTAACCGGAACCAACTGATTGTAAAAACTCCACAGTTGCTCAAACTCTTTCGATTCAATTTGAATACTCTCAGTTAGATCAAGGTCTTCTTTCCGTCCATCATAGAGCAAATGGCCGAATTCTTCATCCCAATCTGTAATAGATGATGAGATGGAGAATTTACTTCCATCCTTTGTGATATTAATCTGACGCGTGGCAACGTCACCACAGAATTCAGAATAAGTAACTCCCTGTCCTATTAAGAATTCTGTTTTTGCTTTAAAATAAATAAATTGATTCATATATGACTTCTACTGGACCTTTCTTCACCAATATCACCGTAAGGTTCCATTGTAACTCTCTCTAAAATGCTGTGCTCGGGACCAGGGTCGAACTGGTGACCTATCCCTCTTCAGGGGAGCGCTCTACCAACTGAGCTACCCGAGCATTATTCTGCTGTTTTTTCGCCTCCAAAAAAATCTTGGATGTTCGAAAATTCTGTTTGGATCGTATTGAAGTTCGCTGCGCCTTGCGTGTAGATCTTCGTAAGCTGTTCAAAATACGGCTTCACAAAATAAAAGGAACCGAGCGCGATGCCGATGATCACAAGCCAGTACAACACACGCATAACACTTGCCCAACGCTGACTTCTGCGCATGTGTTTAAGCATGCGGTTATTCTCCTCACTGAGCTGAATGAGTGTATCGAGCTTGTTTTCAAGGCCAGGTTCCACGAGGCTATAATAGCATACAACCTTCTACCTGGAAAGAGTGTATCCACCAGCCTTTTCGGCCAATTTCGCTATAATTCCCTTGGCAATTTTATAGAGCGCGAATTGGATAATAAGCGGAATCAGAAGAACAAAAAACACCAGCTTCCCCACCCATGAGCTCACCGCAAAAAGGTCAGTCCAGCCCAAAAGAAACGCCACCACAACCAGCGCACCATTGATGATAAACGGAAGCACGAACACACCCTTCAGCGTATCAGTCGCCTCCTCCACCGCAAACTCTTTCGAACTAAACGTCCCGTTCTTGAGCTGGCGAATAATCCTTCCAATTTTAAATATACCGAACATGATTCAAGTGTACCACAGAGCGAAGCCCGCACACCCCTTGGAGGGCACGCATATTCGCCTGCTGGCGAATTGCTCCTACTCGCGCCAGTCGCGCTCCGTAAGTCCCTCCAAGGGGTGTGCGGGCGAAGCGTTCGTTACTTGTATAAACACAAAAGCCCCTTATCGGGGCCTTTGATCAAAAACTATTTACTTTCTTCCTCTTTCACTTCCGCATCCTGCACATTCTCCGCCTTCGCTTCTTCCGCCGGAGCCGGATTTTCAGCCTGTGCTTTTTGCATCGCTTCACCGATCTTCATCATTTCATTCGAAAGCTCTTCAGTTGCTTTCTTGAGCGCATCAGCATCAGTGCCATCTTTCACCGCTTTAAGCGCTTCAATCTTTTGCGCAACCGCAGTTTTAATATCATCACCAATCTTACCTTCAGCATCCTTCAAACCTTTTTCAGCAGTGTAGAGCGTCATTTCAGCCGTGTTCTTCACTTCAGCCATTTCCTTTTTCTTCGCATCATCTGCTGCGTGCATTTCAGCATCTTGCTGCATACGCTTGATATCTTCATCTTTAAGACCAGAGCTTGCTTCAATACGGATAGACTGACTCTTTCCCGACGCCTTGTCTTTTGCCGTCACACTCAAAATACCGTTGGCATCCACATCAAACGTCACTTCCACTTGTGGCATACCACGTGGTGCTGGTGGAATACCATCGAGGATAAATCGTCCGAGTGATTTGTTGTCGCTTGCCATTGGACGTTCACCTTGCGTGATGTGAATTTCAACCGAAGGCTGATTGTCTGCTGCTGTTGAGAACACCTGAGATTTTGATGTTGGAATAGTGGTGTTTCGTTCAACGAGCTTTGTCGCGACACCACCAAGCGTTTCAATACCAAGTGAAAGTGGGATCACATCAAGGAGAAGCACATCTTTCACATCACCTTGGAGCACACCAGCCTGCACCGCAGCACCGAGCGCTACCACTTCGTCTGGGTTGATCGAACGATTTGGTTCTTTTCCAAAAAGATTCTTCACTGCTTCCACGATCATCGGCATACGAGTCTGTCCGCCCACCATGATGATTTCGTTGATTTCACCCATTTTAAATGGTGACGCTTCAAGCGCACGTTTTGTGATCTCGATAGATCGAGTTACATATTCTTCTGCGATAGTTTCAAGCTGTGTGCGAGTCATCTTGATGAGAAGATGTTGTGGTCCTTCTGCTGTTGAAGTAATGAACGGAATGTTCACTTCAGTTTCAGGAGTTGTTGAAAGTTCGATCTTTGCTTTTTCTGCAGCTTCATCAAGACGCTGAAGAGCGAGCGGATCTTTCGTAATATCAACACCAGAAGTTTTCTTGAATTCAGTGGCAAGCCAGTTGATGACTTTTTGGTCGATGTCGCGTCCACCCATGTGCGAGTCGCCGTCAGTTGATTTCACTTCGATCACATCGTTTGAAACTTCAAGAACAGAGACGTCGAATGTACCTCCACCGAAGTCGTAGACAACGATCTTTTCATCTTTCTTGGTGTTGAATCCGTATGCAAGTGCGGCAGCTGTCGGTTCGTTGATGATACGCTTCACATCAAGACCAGCAATAGCACCAGCGTCCTTTGTAGCTTTACGCTGCGCGTCGTTGAAATACGCCGGCACAGTGATGACAGCTTCGGTAATTTTTTCTCCAGTTTTTGCTTCAACATCAGATTTGATCTTCGCAAGAATCATCGCAGAAATTTCTTCCGGACGATTCCACTTGTCGCCGATTTTTACTTCAACACCGCCGTCAGTTCCGGCTTGGATCTTAAATGGATTTGTTGAAACACCTTTTTGTACTTCTGCATCTTCGAAGCGGTGACCCATGAAGCGCTTGATACCGTAAATGGTATTTTCTGGGTTCGTCACTGCCTGGCGTTTTGCGAGAAGACCAACGAGTCGGTCGCCATTTTTTCCGATGGCAACAACAGACGGAGTCGTGCGTCCTCCTTCAATATTTTCAATAATTTTCGGCTGTCCGCCTTCGATGATCGAAACAGCTGAGTTTGTCGTTCCAAGGTCAATACCAATGATTTTTGCCATAACTTTAACTCAAAAATTACTAATAACGTGATAACTTCCTGCAGTATATACCTGTGGAAAAATTTTGACAAGTATTTAGCGGTCGCAAAAGGCTTGTTAAATACACATCTGAATGCTAGTATCAAAAATATGCCCAAAAAGCAGGATTTCTCAAAGAAAATACTGAAAATTCTATCGGAAAAGCCGGCTATTTCCCTGCCTGAACTCACAAAGGCTATCGAGCCTAGCCCAAGCTCTCAAAAGCCCGTATACGCTATTACACGCTCAATAAAAGGGCTTAAAGAAGCGGGGCTCATCGAAAGCCATTCCTCTGGTCAGAAGGATTACGCTCGCCTTACCAAGGAAGGCAAAAAGAAGGCGCTTAGCCACAAGCTCGAAAGCGACACTAGCGTCCTGAACCCCTCGTGGGATGGCAAATGGCGCATCATTCTTCTCGATCTTCCTGAGAGTAGAAAAAACGAACGCGAGTCGCTCCGCTACCTCCTCAAAAAAGCCGGTTTCGTCATGCTCAAAAATTCTGCATGGGTTTCGCCGTACCCTTTCGAGCACCTGTTCATGAACATCAAAAAAGATCTCGGTCTTACGACCGAGATCATGATCCTCATCACCGACTCACTCGACAAGGAAACAGAAAAATACTTTTTTGATAACTTTATGCAATGAGAGTAAAGACCTTCACTCTCGCTGGTCGTAGTATTCGCTCTCCCATTTTGTATCCCGACTGCGCAATTGATGCGATAGTGTGATCTTTTTTCGCATCATCCGTTTCTTCATTTCCCATTGGTTCATGAATATTGGCATCGAACGCGTCACCGATGTTTACCGCAATAGGAGTCACACCATTATCGGCAAGCACTTTCAAAAGCTGCTGATGGATGTACTCCACGCCCATGCGCCAGTTTTTTTCTACCTTTTCCCAAGCTTCTTTGTTGGCAAATGCCATGTCGTAGGCGTCGAGCACAGGAAGAAGATCTTCAACGATGCGTTCTTTTGAGGATTCAACAGCACGAGCAAAACGCGCGAGTTCATCCTTTTTGTAGTTCACAAAATCCGCTCGCTCTCTTTGCCAGTTGGTGAGATATTCCATTCGCTCTGCGTTTGCAGTTTTCAGGTCCTCGCGAAGCTTTTTTATCTTGTCTTTCGAAAGCGCTTCGCCTTCCCCTTCGGCGGTTTCTTCGAATACTACATCGTCATTCAATTCATCGTTCATGTGGGTACTATAAACAAAAAAGGTGGATATGACAAACGTACATGTAATCAAAAAGGTCCTTACACTATCTAGCGTAAGGACCTGACTACGTCATACTTTTTTAAGGAATACAATCTCTGTGATCAAGAGAATTACAAAATTGGACAAAACTGCAAGATACAGAGTGTTTCCATATGGGCTTTCCGCACTCCACCATAAAGTAATACTGCTTATTAATTTCAGTACAGAGAATAGCATCACTCGTTGCGCTAAGTACCTTCCTTCACTTGCAGATGTACTTTCTGTTTCCAGAAAAGAAAAAACCTCTGCAAGAAAATAAAAGATTAACTGAATAACAACAGGTCCAAGCATCATGAACAGCTTCAGCACAAAAGGCGAAAATGTTCCATTAAAATGGAGAAGTTTTAACAAAGCAATATCTACCCCAGCAAAAAATGCTAGAAAGATAGCGACAGAAATAGATAATTTCATTGATATTGTGATTTAAATAGTTTTCTATATAATAACACATTTTTAAAAAAAGAAAAGCCCCCATGCGGGAGCTTGTCTTTGGTCGTATATTTTAACGTTTTGACCACTGTGGAGATTTGCGGGCCTTTTTGAGACCGAATTTTCGGCGTTCCTTGGCACGAGGATCGCGCTTGAGGAAGCCTGCTTTTTTGATGGTTGTTTTGTATTCTTCGTTCCATTCCACGATCGCGCGAGCGATACCATGGCGGACAGCTTCTGCTTGAGAGTGGATTCCCCCACCAGAAACTTTCACCGAGATAGCGAAATCTTTTTCAGGTTTTACTTCATCAAAAACACCGCGTACTACCTTCTGAAGTTCTTTTGTTGGGAAGTATTCGAGAACATCTTTTTCGTTAATAACGATAGAGTTCTTAGCTGCTTCCTCGATGCGAACGCGTGCAGACGATGTCTTTCGGCGGCCGATGGCTTCAATATACTGTTTTGCTTTCTTTTCCATACGCTTACTCTGTAATGATGAGATTTTTCATAATCTGTGGGCGAAGTTTGTTGCCTGGAAGCATTCCATAGATAGCCAAGCGAAGTACTTCACTCGTTCCCTTTCGTGAAATGAGTTTTTCCATCGGCTCTTCAGTCAGACCTCCTGGGTATCCTGAATAGCGCTTGAATGTTGAATTCTTCATGCGGTTCTCGCTGATTGAAAGCTTGCTTGCATTTGAGATGCTGACGCGAACATCTGCAACAGTATTGCGCTGAAAATCAGCCTTGTCTTTTCCAAGGAGTATTGATGCCGCTTCACTTGCTACGCGTCCGATTGTTCGGCCAGCCGCATCAAGAGCAACTTCTCGTGTCTTTTTAGTTGTTGTCGTTTTTGTAGTCATACGCATTATACGAATTCAATATAGGCCATCTTACTTCCATCGCTCTTTCGAGTAGCCGTCTTGGTAATACGTGTGTAGCCACCTGCACGATCCATGTATCGTGGTGCAAGTGTTTTGAAAAGCTTTCCTACTTCCGCATCGCGGTTGTAGAGCTTTGCGAGGACGAGACGCTTGGTAGCCACCGTGTCTGTCTTGGCTTGAGTAACAAGCTTTTCGACATACGGGCGGATTTCCTTTGCCTTCGCCTCTGTTGTTAAGATCTTTTCTCGCTTTATGAGCGAGAGTGCCAGGCCCTTGAGGAGGGCGCGACGTACGTTTTTCGTTCTTCCGAACTTTCGTACATTATTTCCGTGTCGCATATATCTTTCGTGGGTGGATTACTTACTAATATTATTTAAGCGTGATGCCGAAATTCGACAATGCGCGCTTGATCTCTTGGATCCCTTTCTCGCCTATCCCTTCGATCTCAAGAAGATCTTCTTTCTTCTTGCGAGCGACACCTCCTACTGTGCGGATTCCCGCATCAGTGAGAGAGTTAAGGGTTCGGGTTGAGAGGTCAAGGGTATCAATGCGAGTCTTGAGGACATCGCTCATGTCGTCTTTCTTTACAGCGCCATCTTCTTTCATATCTTCTGTTTCAGATGATTCAGCAACAACTTCTTCTTCAATAGCTTTTGCTTCAATACCTGAAATAGCCTGAAGCTGTGAAATCATTGTTGAAATAGACTGAAGAAGTGCTTCACGAGGAGTGAGAGTTCCGTCGGTTTCGATAGTCATACGGAGACGGTTGTGGTTGGTGTTGTCACCAACGCGCATGTTTTCCACTTCGTAGGCTACGCGGCGGATTGGAGAGAAAATAGCATCAAGTGCGATAACGCCGATGTCCATTTTTTCTTTTGCGCGGATTTCGCGAGGAACAAAACCAAGACCTTTTTCGATGGTCATTTCGATGGTAAGAGTCGTGTTCTTGTCGGTGATTTCTGCAATATACTGATCGGGGTTGAGTACTTCAACCTGACCTGTAACCGTGATGTCTTTTGCAGTAACAACGCGAGCACCTTTCACTGAAAGAGTGATTGTCTGAGGTTCGTCGGTGTTGAGTTTAAAACGAACGCGCTTCAAGTGAAGGATCATGAGGATAACATCTTCTTTGATTCCTTCGAGTGTTGAAAATTCGTGGGTTGCGCCATCGATTTTGATAGTCGTCAGAGCAGCACCTTCAAGAGATGAAAGGATGATGCGGCGAAGAGAGTTGCCAAGAGTGTGTCCATAGCCTGGGTAGAGATTGTCGATCTCGTAGACGCCTTTGTTTCCTTCTTCAGAAACGGCGCGTGGCTTTGAAGGGAGGATGATATTGTAGTCCAACATAAATAACTCGCTTTTTAAAAATGCTAATGACTAACGACTGTAGAATTCAAGCACCGCGTTCAAGTTGAGGAAGCCATCGGCCTGCTTCGGAAGAGCGGTTACTTTGGCTTCGATCTTGCTTGCATCGAAGGCAAGCCAGTTTGGCCATGTATAATTCTTCATCTTTGTTTCGATATCTGTAAAAATTCCCTTACTCTTACTACCTTCTCGGACAGTGATCACATCACCCACTTTCACCTGGTATGAAGGAACAGTAAGACGGCGGCCATTTACCATGAAGTGACCATGAGAAACCGCCTGACGTGCGAACTGGCGGGTATTGGCGATACCAAGACGGTAGATCACGTTGTCGAGGCGAGTTTCAAGTGCCTCAAAAAGACGCTCTGCTGGCTTGCCTGTTTTACCGGCTGTTGCCTTATTGATGTAATTGCGGAACTGCTTTTCAGTAATGTTGTATGAAACACGCACGCGCTGCTTTTCGATAAGCTGTGCGCCGAAGTCAGACACGTTCTTTTTTGGACCGCGCTTTCCTGTAGCTGCTTTTTTAGCGGTAGACGCAACAAACTTAGCAGACTGACATTTCTCGTATACACCAGCACCGAGACGACGACAAATTTTGAATTTCTTTGGGCTTTTCATAACAATATATCAGCGCTTATACGCGGCGCGGCTTCTTAGCTTTCGGACCATTGTGAGGAACAGGAGTCATATCGCGGATTCCTGTCATTTCGATGTTGTGAGCCATGAAAGATCGGATAGCTGGCTCACGGCCTGACCCCACCCCTCGCACGACAGCATCTGCTTCTTTCACACCAAGCGCTTCTGCTTTTTCACCGATCACATCTCCTACTTTTGAAGCAGCAAATGGAGTACCTTTTTTGGCACCCTTAAAACCGAGTCCTCCTGCTGAGGCCCAGAAGATAGTGTTTCCTTCCTTGTCAGAGAAAAGCACTTTCGTGTTGTTGAACGTAGCTTCAATATGAAGTGTTCCAGCTACGATTTTCTTTTTTGGTACCCGAACGCCTCCTGCGCGCTTACCGCCAGCTGAGGTTCCTTCTTGGGTTGCAATTCGCTTCTTTCCCATAGTGTGTAAGTTAAGTGAGTGTGATTGGTTCGAAATTAATAAATAGTAGTGAGAGGATCAAGTTGATTTTAAGTCTTTTCAAGCTTGCGGCGACCGCTTCCCATGGTCTTGCGAACGTTTCCTCGGCCCGTGCGGGAGTTGGTTTTCGTGCGCTGTCCACGTACGGGGAGCTTTTTTGTGTGTCGGCTTCCGCGATATGACTTAATATCCTTGAGACGCTTGATGTTTGCTGAGATCTCACGCTTGAGGTTTCCTTCGATCTTCATAGCTTCGACGATTTTTCGGATCTTGTTTTCGTCGTCAGCTGAAAGATCTTTTGAGAGAACACTATGCTCCACGCCTGCCTCATCGAGGATCTTGCGAGCACGCGCCTGGCCGATACCATAAAACACGGTCAAACCGTATTCGAGACGCTTATTATCGGGAACTGTAATACCAAGTATTCGCATAAATTATTGCTTCTGCTTGTGCTTAGGGTTATCGCAAATAACACGCAGATGGCGCTTTCGGAGCACCACCTTGCATTTCTCACACATTTTCTTTACTCGGGCACGTACTTTCATAGTTTGTATAAATAAAAAATTACCATCAGTCAGAAATGGAAGCTAAGGGGATTCCTTACCTTCCGTTAAATCAAACCGATTTGTGTAAAGGCATAATAACCCATCCTTCAAAAATATGCAAGTCTCCCCGCCTGTGGGTAGACGAGTGCTAATTTCGACGGCTAATTCGAGCCTTCCCGCCATAGGGATCGATGACGAGTTCGACTTTATCTCCCACCAAAACCTTGATTCTATTCATTCGCATCTTGCCTGAAAGATAGGCCAAGATTTCTTGGTCTTCTCCTTCCAATCTGACGCGAAAAAGAGTGTTCGGAAGAGCTTCCGTAACGACACCTTTCGCTGTTGCTTGTTCATTAACCATGCAGTGTGAATATAATACCAGAAATCAAAAGAACGAGCAACGACTAGAGAGCTTCCGCTGTTTCTACTGAAAGTTCTACGCGCTCAGCATCCTTTGGAATATTCGGCATCCAGAACGGACGGAGGTGGAGTTCTGCTGAATGCACACTTCCAAATCCTGCCATGATGGAATTGAATTCTTTTTTTGAAACACCGAGAAGTGCTTTTTCCACTGCTTCCGTATCTACAACCCAGTCGATAGTCGCAGAACCACTCATAACAAGATCGACTTCCTGTGCATTTTTAAGATCACTATACGCTCGGTCAAAGGCAACGGTAAGCATTTCCATAGCGGGAATAGAGACAGGTGCGCCATCGTACTGGCTTAGTGTCTTTTTTGCAATCAAAGCCGAAAGCGCGTCTTTAGGAAGAAGCACGGCTGTGAGTGTTCCTTTCGTTGTTACTGGAACATCTTCTGTGTCAGCATAGAATACTGTTTCTGATGAAGCTGTTTCAGATATTGTAAGGGCCCCTTCGAAAAGCACATAGCCTTCAGGGACCTGGCTTTTTGCCTCGCGGAGAAGTTTTGCACGAATATCAGCAGATAGTTCTGTTTTTGCCTGAAGGACAGTGTCTCCCGAAACAACATACTTCTCCCCTTCGCGACCTCCGGAAAGCGGACCTTTTGTGCGAGCATAGAACTTTTCATACTTTGGCGTTCCTTTGAACCCTGTGACATACAAGTCTGCAAATTCAAGATTGTACTCTGAACCAGCGACATCGGCTTTCACATCTACTTCTACAGATCCTGGGGTTGAACCTTTTTTGCCTGGCACGGTGACTGCTTTTTGAATGCGGTAGATTTTTCCATCTTTTGTTTGAAGTCGTGTGTTTGCAACAAGATTCTGAGGTGAAGTATTGTAGTCATTGAAAATAACAACACGGCCAGTGGCAGCAATTTTTGCGTTTTCTTTTGAGGTAGACGAGAGTGTTTTGGAAACCTCAGCTTCCACCGACATAACTTCAAAGGCAAGTTCACCCTCTGCTGCATCTTCTCCTTTTACCGCAGTGATGCGAAGATCATCAAGAACACCTGTTTCACTTTTTCGGGTGATATCTACGTCGGCTTTTGAAAAAACGAGTGAGCCTCCTACCACCACACCGAGAGCAAGAATAACAGCAATAATCCATCCAGCACTCGGAGAGAAGCGACGGCGCGGTCGATTGTTGTAGTGTGTTGGTGGCACATACTGATCTTCGTATGAATCTCCATCAGCATCTTCATTCTCCGATGAGAACGAAGGTTCGATCATTTCTTCCTGGACAATTTTTTTTCGAGTTCGCGGAGTACGCACTGGTGGTGCGTCGCTCTGGCGAGTAAGGGGTTTAATATCTTCAAGAATATTTTTTGGCATACGTTTATTTTACGACAAAATACTGTTAATGAACATACTTTCTATCATCGAGGAAGCGCCTGCGGCGCTTCCCGGCGACGCATTCACATGTGGCCGCATCAATTCTTCACGAAGTGGGATCACCGAGAAACTATCGGCATCAAGAGAGTAGCGATGGAAATCTTCAGATTTGAGAATATTTTCAAAGAAAGGCATGGTATCAGCACTTCCTGAAAGCACGATAGTTGGCGCCATGCCTGGTTCTTTCTCGGCAAGTTGAAGTGCTTTTTGAAATGCGCGAAGCCACTCGCTTTCGGTTTCAGTGAACAAACGCTCGAGTGCAAGACGTTTGCTTTCTTCGAGTGTGCCAGCAACATAGAGCGAAAGCATCGTCTGTGCATCTTGAAGAGACGAAGCGTACTTAGCCGCAATGCTGCGATAGAGAAACGTGCGACCATACGGGAAAGAAGCAATACCAGAAACCACGCCTTTTTTCACCAACAGAAAATCGGTGACTTCCCCACCTACATCCACGAGAAGAAAATCGGGTACGGTGATAAGAGTGTCGCGCGCAACAGTGTACGCAGCAAGTGTAAATGAATGAAACTGAATTTTTCTTGAGTGAAATACTTTCGCTACTGTTTCTTCCACAGCGGCAAGGACCAGTTCTGGAGAAACGGCAAGATAGATATTCATTTCGATTGACTTCGCGCGCTTACCTACGGCGTTGGCTACCGAATATCCATTGAGATACACAGCGGTGATTTTCTGTTCTATAAGGCGCGCTGTTTCTCCTGCCTCTTTGTAGCGCCCAAGTGTTTCTTCGGTAAACATGCGAACTTCTTTGGTGTAGAGCTCATCGAGTATGCGCTTTGTCACCGTGAAGGGAGTTTTCTTTTCAAGCACCACATTGCGAATCTCGGCGGCATACCATGGCGAAGAGAAAAAACAATGCACGCTTCGTATAGCCTGAGGATGCGTTTTCTGAAGCTCAGCGAGAGAACGTGAAAGAGACTTCATCGCTCCAGCAAGAAATGTTTTGAACGTAGTATTTTCTTCAAGCGCTATTGGACGCGAAGTCGAAGCCAGGATTTCAGGAACACGTTTTCCTTTTACTGAAACATATCGAATAAGGGCAGCGCCTGCGTGTCCGCTGCCGATGTCGAGCACCAGATGCGCGCCCTTGGAATCACTCGAAGATGAAAAAAGCCCCATATGGAAATAGTATAGCAAACTTTTTGAAAGCTACTGCTACGAAAGTACTGCTTTTATTCTTCGCACACCCTGAGAAACCGCTTCTTCTTTCTGAAGCGTGAAAGATCCGAGCTCTTTGGTATTTGAAACATGTGGTCCACCACAGAATTCTTTTGAGAATGGTGTACCATCTTTTTCTTCAATGAAATACACGCTCACCATTTCAGGATACTTCGCGCCAAATTCCATTTCTGCGCCGATAGCCATCGCGTCGTCGCGTTTCATTTCTTTTCGAACGACATTTAATTCTTCTTTTATTTTCTGATTCACCAATTCTTCGACGGCTTTCTTTTCCTCATCCGTCATCTTGCGGTCGAATGAGAAATCGATGCGAAGGCGCTCTTCGGTAATATTCGATCCACGCTGATGCACGCTTTCTCCCAGCACTTTTTGAAGCGCTGAGAGGAGAAGGTGGTGAGCGGTGTGAAGACGCACGGTCTGCTCGTTGTGGTTGGCAAGGCCACCCTTGAACATGCCAGCAGAAGCGGTGCGCGACTTTTCTTGATGCTCTTCCATTTTCTTTTTGAAATCTTCTTTGTCGACAGCCATTCCTTTTTCTTCGGCAAGTTCAAGCGCGAGTTCAAATGGAAAGCCGTAGGTTGTAGCAAGCGTGAAAAGATCAGTTCCCTTTTCAAATTCTTTCATACCAAGAGCGAGCGTTTTCTGGAATTTCGCCATTTCATCTGAAAAGACAGTCGCGAGATCTTCGCGCGCAATATCTGGATACACATCTTTGTATTTCAAAACGAGAATGTTTCTGATTTCAATAAGATCAGCGTCCGTAAGGCCAATCTTGTCTGCCTGCACCATAGCGCGGCGCATGAGACGACGAAGAATGTATCCGCGATCTTTGTTGGAAGGAAAGACACCGTCTCCCATGATAAAGACTGATGCGCGGATATGATCGGCAATGATACGCGCGCTTGTGAGAGAATGGTTGCCAGCATGTGATGCGATGTAATTCATCACATCAGCAAACATATCCGTCTCGTAGACATTCGACTTCCCTTGCATAAGCATCGTGATACGCTCAAGCCCGCTTCCGGTATCGACGTTCTTCTGCGAAAGCTTGCCGATGACTTTTCCATCCTGCTTTTCGTATTCCATGAAGACGTCGTTCCAGATTTCAACAACATCACCCTTGTCGTCGGCTGCCACGTATTCATCGTGGGTCATGTCGCCAAGCCCTTTTTCGGTCACATCATAAAACATTTCAGTGTCAGGTCCGCATGGGCCGTTGTCGCCGGGGCTCCACCAGTTGTTTTTCTTGGGAAGAAAATAAATTCTGTTTTCAGGAATATATTTTTTCCAGATTTCTACCGCTTCAAGATCACGCGGCGCATCTTCGTCACCTTCAAAAACAGTCACGTACAAGCGCTGTGGATCAAGCCCTAAACCTTCTTCTTTGGATGTGAGGAATTCATAGCTCCAGCCGATAGCCTCTTCTTTGAAGTAGTCGCCAAGCGACCAGTTGCCGAGCATTTCGAAAAAGGTGAGGTTTTTGTGATTGCCTACTTCTTCGATGTCGCCGGTGCGAACGCATTTCTGTGTGCTTGCAAGGCGCGTGCCGAGTGGGTGCTTCTGACCCATGAGGTATGGCACGAGTGGCTGCATACCGGCCGTATTGAAAAGTACCGAAGGATCATTTTCGGGTACAAGAGATGCAGATGGAAGAATAGCGTGTCCGCGCTTTTTGAAAAAATCCAAGAAACGCTGACGGATTTCAGTTGAGGTCATGAAAGGATTGTAGTATAAAGGGCTTTTTTACCAAAGTTGACATATGCATTCAAAAGTAGTAAAAAGAGTGAAATATCATTCACTTAAATTAATACACCAATGGAACTTAAACCAATGACATTTGCTGAATTTGTCACACTACACTCTGCCTTAGGAAGCAGACGAAGAGAAATCATGAAATGGCCTGTACTCTTTGTACTCGTTCTGGGAATATACCTTATATTTCATTACTTTTCTTTGCCGCCGGGGGAAAAGTTCATCTACACACTCTTTCTTATTGCAACTGCAGGAATTATCTCATTTATAGTGACACGCAAAGTAGGTAAGGCGCAAATGGAACTTGCAAAGTATTTCAAAGAAGGAAAATCTATGCGTGAGGTAATGCTCGAGATTGAATACTTAGAAGAAGTCTTTCCGGGTTTCTTGAAGTAAAGGTGTAGATTAAAGATAAAACATCAGTAGACATACTGATGTTTTTTTATTTCACTAATCCTGAATTTCTTTTGGTGGATTTGGATCTTTTTCGGAAAGCTTGATGATGCGCTGTTCGATGTACCAGAGCACTACGAAAATAAAGAGTGTGAGGAGTGTCGCTGCGAAAGCCAGTGCAAAAAGACCAAAGCCGGCGGCGATACCAATACCAGCCGAAACCCAAATACCAGTGGCGGTGGTGAGGCCGGTGATTTTGGTGTCTTTGAAAATGATCAAACCTGCGCCGAGGAATCCAACACCACTGATGATATGCCCGGCGATTAATGTAGGACTAAAACCTTGAGCGCCCGCATACACAGATGCAACACTTTCAGAAATAGTAATAAAGAGTGCAGAACCCATCGCCACAAGAGCGTACGTGCGCATACCAGCGGTTTTGTGCGCGATGATACGCTCGGTACCGACAGCCGCTCCCATGAGAAGCGCTGCAGTGAGACGAAGAATGAGTTCGAAAGAATGACTAGCGATTATTTCCATACAAGAAGTATACCGTATGTGTGATATAAAAAAAGCCCTTCTGTGATGAAGGGCTCTGTTTTTTCCAATAATACCTGGATCGTACTATTATTTTTTTGAAGATGTCTTCTTGCTAAGAGTAGCGCGTACAGAATGTTTGTCAAAGAGAAACAGCATTCACCACTCCACCGCCAAGGCAGACGTTTTTTGAATAGAAGACTCCGGATTGGCCGAGGTCGACGCCGCGGGCAAGGCCGTGGAAGCGGAGGGTGAGAGCGCCATTCGCGGCGTCGAGAATTTCTCCTTTGAAAAATCCTCCACGATGCCTGAATCGAACATCCATTACGTCGCCGACTTCCCCTTTTTTTGAAATAAAATTCACTTCGCGGAATGCAACATCGACAACGCCGGCAAATGTTTCTTCTGGATTATCTGAAACCGTGAGTGTATTTTTTGCCATATCTCGCGCTACCACATAGTACGGTTTCTGGTCGGGATTGTTTTCTGTAATAGTGAACCCGTGTCGTTCACCTACTGTGTAGAAACGTGCGCCACGGTGCGTGCCGATGGCTTCGCCATCGGCACGCACCACATCCCCTTCTTTCTCTTCAATATACTTCCCCAAAAAATCCTTCATATCAAGATTCCCCAGCATACACACACCCTGACTGTCTTTCTTTTCCGCTGTCGGAAGATTGAACGTTTCTGCTAATTCGCGAACCTCGCTTTTTTTCAAATGCCCTACAGGAAACAGCGTGCGAGAAAGATCATCTTGCGTGAGCTTCCAGAGAAAGTACGTCTGATCTTTTTCTGCGTCTTTCGACATCGTGAGTTCGAAATGATCACCATTTTTTTTATTCTGCGCGTAGTGTCCTGTCGCGATGAAATCCGCGCCATGCGCTTTTGCAAAATCAAGAAACACGCCGAATTTAATTTCGCGATTGCAGTAAATATCCGGATTAGGAGTTTCGCCTTTCTGATATGAATCGATCATATAGTCGGCAACTTTTTCTTTATACGCAGTTTCTCCATCACATTCAAGAAACGGGACCCCAAGACTTGCGCAGACACGGATAGCATCACGACGTTCGTCTTTCATAGTGCAATCGATAAAATCGGGTTGCCATGTGGTAATGAACACACCAGTCACGTCGTAGCCCTGGTCTTTCAAAATCGCCAAAGAGACAGAGCTGTCCACTCCGCCTGAAACTCCGACAAATACTTTCTTGCCTTTCTGCATTGCACTTACTTCTACATGCTCATGAGCGTTTTGTAAAGCGCGAGCATCGTTTTCACATCTTCGAGCGCTTCGTGAGCGTGAGGCTGCTTGATATTAAAACGGCTGGCGAGCGCGCCGAGTGAATACTGATTGGGTTCGCTTTCACCTTTTAGCTTGGCGTATGCGATCGAAATCGTGTCGAGCTTGTGATAGTGCATTTTGTTCTTGATTCCCGTATCCTGGAACGCCTTCCAAAGAAAGCCGAAGTCGTAGGCCACATTGTGCGCCACCATCATCGTGCCTTCAGTGAGCTCAGCGAATTCTGCGAGCGCTTCTTCGAGAGACACCGCATCTTTCCATTCATCAGGAACATATCCTGAAACTCCAAGCGAAACAGGATCAGCTGTTTCAATATGCTTCGGGTGTATCTTCCAGACGCGTTCTTCCAGCGTCACCAGTCCATCTGCGAAGGATGTTGTTTTAATGAGCGCAAGTTCTACTATTTCATGGCGATCAAACTGAAGGCCTGTCGTTTCGATATCGACAAAAGAGAGTTCGTGGGTGTGCATATTTAGTCGATATAGAGCTTCTTATTTTTTAAATGTTCCGCATAGGTAACAGCAAAATGAGGGCGTCCATCACGACCGTGAAGATAAAAATAGTAGCTGGAAGCTTCAGGGTGAATAGCTGCTTCTATCGAAGCCTGACCTGGATTGGCAATCGGAGTTGGTGGAAGGCCTTTATGTACGTACGTGTTATACGGAGAGTTAATCGCAAGATCATCTTTTGTGAGATCTTTTGATTCTTTTCCATTTATATACAGAAAGGTAGCATCCACCTGAAGTCGCATTCCTTCAGCGATTCGCTTCCAGAGAATTCCAGAAATAAGAGCGCGATCATCTTCTCCTCGTGCTTCTTTTTCAATGAGCGATGCCATGATGATAATATCTTCCTTACTCTTTCCCGAAGCTGCGATATCTGCTTCGAATGTTTCTATGACGTTATCAAACTTTTTCTCAAGGCGATCAACAACATGTGATGCGGTAGCCGCAGGAGAAAAGAAATAGGTATCGGGGAAAAGATAGCCTTCCTTTCCTTTGGTAAGAGCAAAAAATTCTTCGGAGTTAAACAGCGGAAGAACCTCTTCAAATTCAGTGGCCATTTCCACCAAACGAAACCCTTCGGGAATAGTAACTTTCACAGGTGCTGCATGAAAATCTCCCTGTCTAATACGACGCGCAATTTCGATCACTGAAAGTGGGCGATCGAAATAGTAGTCACCGGCAATACTCGCTCGTTCACCACCTCCTCCTATCTGAAGAAATTGAAAAACCAATGTTGAACGGATCGCATTTTTTGCATACAATTCCTCACCGATTTTGGTGAGGCTCATACCTTCCTCAACACGGAAAAATGTTTTTGCAGGAAAATCAGACGGTGGAATAATAAAACGAGCACTGAGGAAAAGGACGACAAAAACACACAGGAAAATGACAACCTGCT
>JACCDG010571949.1_pt1 | contig 39780 bp, 47 predicted proteins | sample 7442471 | NCBI WGS metagenome assembly JACCDG01 (sample SAMN15323444, study PRJNA562643) | freshwater metagenome | isolation source: river surface water | place: USA:Blue River Watershed | collected 2017-08-17 | reverse complement strand
GATTTGCTACAGCAGATCCATTTGCGCGGCGGGCTTGGCGGCGGGTTTGCGGCGGCGGGTGGGGGCGGCCAGGGCGGCGGCATCGGCCATCAGCTCGACGGCGGTGCGGCGGGATGCCGTGCCGGCGGCTGCGGCGGTCTGGATCTGGGACATCAGCTGGTCGATCCGGGGGCGTAGAGCCTTGGCCTCCTCGTAGTAGGTTTCCCCGTGGATTCTCCAGTGGCTCTGGACGACGTGTCCGAGGTAGCGGATGGGGTTCCGCGCGGGCTCTCCGAGGGTGGCGGCATCGACCAGGATGCCCCGGGGATTGGACGGGCCGACCATGATCGACTTGTACCGCTCCGCAGGGAGGCTCACACCGCGCTCGGCGAGCCATTGGGCGGGCCACAGTACAACGAATCGCAGGAGGAGGGATCGATCACCGAAAAAACGCTCTGGAGGGAGGTCCCGGTACCAGTGCACCCGGATGTAGCCGAGGATGGTGTCGCGGAGGTCGGCAGCGACCTGCTGGGCAGGGCGGGATTCAACGGCTAGCTTGGCGGGTTTGCGGGACATGGTCAGAACGGTTGATCGGCGTCCGTGGTGGTGGCGGCCGCGGCGGTTGCAAGGGGCTTGCAAGCGGCGCAGCGGCAGCGGCAGCCGGCCCCGGTGAGCATGTCGTGGATCGAGTGGCCGGCGGAGCGGCGTTTGGCTCCCAATCGGGCGTTGAGTGTGGCCATAAGGCGGGTCAACTCGGACTCGTCGAGATCGGACAGCGTCGGGGTGCCGGTTTGGCCGGCTCCGAGGTCGACGGTACCGATGGTGGCGCGGATGATCGCGGCGACGTAGTTGCGGGAGTAGAGAAGGCGGTCGCGGGTGGTCTCGGGGGCGTACCAAGCGATGCACGGGATCATCTCGTTTTCGATCACCCATCGGCGCCGTTCTGCGGGGGTGTTTTGGCGCACTTCCTTTACCGCTCCAACGAGCTTTCCGGAGAGGCGTTCACAGAGGGCTTTCCAGCGGCTGAATCCGGCGCCGGAATCGATGTCTTTTGAGGACTCGAAACCGCACTCGGCAAGGCACTCTTTTCGGTGGTGGTCAATGGATGCGGAATCGAGTCCATTTTCGCGTGTCCAACCCTGCGCTTTGCAAGCGGCGGACCAGAGCCTCCAATAGGCGGATTGCTGGGCGGATGTCATGCGGCGAATGCGGTGGGTTTGAGCTGCTCTTTTTGGGTCAGCGCAGCAGTGATGAGAGCGCGGGCAAAGCCACACGGCACGGCGTTCCCAATCTGGCGGACTTGGTCCTTCTGAGTGCCCGAAAAAACGTAGTGCTTCGGGAAGCCTTGAGCGGCTGCCAATTCGTGGGGCTTGAGCATCCGGAAACCGATGTCGCGGCCGTCGCTCTGGACGAGCGCGAATCGGTCGTTGCAGGTGACGGTCGGAAGTGGGTCAGAGACGGGGCGGGCCTGACCCGTTGAATAATACTCCACGACCAGCGCAATTGCTCCCGCGGCGGCAACGGTTGGCGCTGGCTCCGTCACCGGACGGAGGCGTCCGTCAGACTGTTGTGGCAGCAGGTACGCGACGCCCATTGCCCCACCTTTGGCGCAGGTGATTGTCGGCAGCGGATTGGACGCTTCAACGGTGCGCCCGCCGTGCTCCATGGCGACCACAAATGGGCGTCCGGAATATCGGGCAAGTCCTTCGCGGATCCGCGCCATTGTTTTGGGGGCCAATGGGCGCTTGCGTGAGGCCAGTGATTGCGTCGGGATCGACCAATCAATGATCTCTTTCGCGGCGCGCCATCGGGGCCGTCCAAAGAGATCGCCGGAGGGTGCGTGTGTGGGCTCGGGCCAGATGATCTTCCGGCGGCCTCTGACCGCTTGCACAAACAGGCGTCTGCGAGTGGTCGGATCGCCGTAATCGGCGGCGCACAGGATACGCCATTCAACCGAGTATCCGAGGGCGCGCAACGTGGCGATCCAGGCGTTGAAAATGGAGCCCTTCTCCGCCGCGATCGGTTTGCCAGCCGAGGTCAGTCGTCCCCATTCGACGAACTCGGGAACGTTTTCGACGAAAATGGTGCCGGGCTGGAGGGCTTCGGCCCAGCGGGTAACGCACCATGCGGTTGCCCGCGATTGATCCTGCATCGGCTTTCCACCGCGGGCTCGTGAGTGATGAGTGCACTCGGGAGAAGCCCAAAGGATGTCCAGGCGACCGTCCGGGTATAGGTGACGAGGGTTGAGGCTGTCGACCGAGGCGCACAGATGGCGGGCATCCGGGTGGTTGGCGCTATGGGTTTCCACAGCGCGGGTCCAGTGATTCACGGCGGTCAGTTCGACGCGATATCCGAGGCCGTTGGCGGCTTGCAAGGCTCCGGTAGAGGTTCCACCGGCGCCGCAGAAAAGGTCAGCAATGCGGAGGGTCATAGTCTTTCAGACGGAAGGTGACAATGAACGCACCACTCCCCCGCAGGGTACTCACAAGTCATCCGTGGGGGATTTTTGGGGCAATACCAACTACCAGTTTCAAACCCGCAGTGAACACAAACCCCGTTACTCGCCTCTACCCAGGAAGGGTCGTCGGGAACGATTTCATGAACGCACAATTCTTGAATTCTCAGTATTTCACGCTGGCATTCAGATACATTCAATTGGGCTGCCTTAAGCCGGTCGAGAGCCTTCACCATATCGGGTTTCACGAACCCACCTCCCGAGAGCCTCCTTTTCCAAGGCATGATGGACACGTGACCAAGCGGTCAATTTCGCAGAAGCAGTCCTCGCCCCAGAGTTCCGGGGTATCGGAGAGTTGGACGACACCGTCGCCACCGCATTGATCGCAGCAGTCGGAATCAAGAGGATCGAGATCAAACAGCGGCGTTTCGAGGTCCTCGATGGTGTTCTCTGAACAGTCGGAACACCAGCAGTCGGGCCGCTCAGCAGGCATGGGTGACTTGCACAGCTGGCAGCGGGTCACGACAAGGGTCACGGCTTCACCTCCGGGAACTGGCGGACTCGGAGGTCATCGGGCCATTCGTCCGGGTCGCCGCCTTTGGGATGCGCTAAACACAATGAGTCGTGAACAACTTCACCGGCGCAATCCTCTGGGCCACCAGCCAAAGCGCAGTGTTCGTTCCAGCATTCTTTTGTGTGCTGGAAATCAAACTCTACCGATTTGCTTCCCAACTGCTTCACGAAGCATGGCACGCCAGCCTTGGCGCACTGGCGCACGACGTCCCTGATCCAGTCCACATCGCACGGACGGGCGCCGGGGCCGGACTCGCCGCCTACGATTACCCAGTCGATTTTTGCGGGCTGTTTGACGTGGTCGATGACATCGTGAAATGCGTACCCTCGGAGGCAGTCGATGACGTCTCCGTAAAGCTGATTGATACTCGTTAATTGCACCGGACCCAGCATCGGCTCGACCGACAGGAACAGGACCTTGGCCGGGATCTCGAGCAGCGCAGGGATGCGCTGGTCCGCGTTTGGCTGGTCCTCGACGGACGTTCCAACCCAGACGTTCGCCGGAATGGCCCCACCTGCGACGGTGGCCAACCACTGGTTCAGCATCTCCCCAGTTGGCGTCTCGGGATCGTTTTCCGCCAAATTTGCATCTGTGATGCCTTCGACATGCAGCAGCGCATCGTAGATTCGATTGTACCAATTCTCAGGACGCTTCGTGAGAAGCAGCCAGTCGATGTGTGGCGTGTCGTGGATCAGTTGGAGGAACCGCGCCAGCCATTCGATGGGCACCTCTTCGTCCAGCCAATCGCACATGGAGGGAAAGACTTTTGGCCGGTGGGCATTATCTTGGCTCCGATCACGATACGGGAAGCACCGATCGGCCAGTTGAATGGCTTCCGTAAAATCACGATTCCACCGCACAGGCTTTTCCCAATCTTTCGCCAGCACCCTTGGCTTTCCCTTACCCCACTGACCGAGCACCGCCGGATTCCGTTTGCTCAGCTTCTCGGCGTAGCAGTTGGCGCAGCCGGCGCTGACCTTGGTGCAGCCCCGCCACGGGCTCCACGTGTGGTCGCACCATTCAATTTTCGTGCGCTCGCTCACAGATCCCTCCATTGGCTCACGTTGATCACATCTCCATTCACCGATACCCAGCCCTGAAACGGATCGGTGATGCGATACCCAATGACAGGCTTGGAACTCCCATCGCGGGTGAGGACGGCACGCGATGAATCCGGCAGTTTGTCCGCGGCCGATATCCAACCTTTTTGGCGGCGATTACTGGGAATCTCGAGGGCATCGGCCATGCCGACAATCGCGGCGGCGGTCGGCTTTGATTTGGATTTCCTCACAGCTCCCTCCTAATCGATTTCGATTTGATCGCGAATCCCAAGAGAACGGGCGCGAGTTTTCCGCATGGGACATTCAAAACGATCCACATCGCTAAACGACGTGGCCATTTCATGAAATCGGTCTTAGTTATTATGCTCATAGTTTCCTTTTCGTTTCTGCCGCGGCTTCCAGCGGGCCAGGCGGCGGTTCTCTTGCTGCATTTCCTGCCAGCGCTGGAGGCTGGCTATGGCTTCCCGGATGTCGGTCGGCCGGTCCTTGTGGCTTCTGCCGAATCGCAACAGCTTCTTGAGGGCGTGTTGGACCGGCGGGGAATCGATTCCGAAGAGTTCTGCGACCCGGTAGGGATCGATGCGGATGCCGAGGATTTGGATCTCGGCGTAGGGATCATTGCCGCTGTTGCGGCGGCGCCTCGGTGGGCGCTTCGTGGCGGTCATAAATCGCGAGGTGCCCACAGGCGGGGAATTCCCATTCTCCGTGGCTCAGCGGGTCCATCTGGGTGCCACAGCAGAGGCAGGGCTTGTCCTCGGGTTCGTCGTCGACATCCTCGGAGATCGCAGTGATGAAGTCCCACAGCAGCGTGCCTGCGATGACTGACGCGCCCACGGCGAATGTCGTCATCCACATCCAGTCACTCATGGGTACCTCCGCGGAAGAGTTCGACAGCTCGCTCGATCGAATCTTTGTAGCGCTTGTCGCCGCGCATTGTCCGGACTGCGCCGATCGAGCACTGGACGTTGCTGCGGGTGGTGCCGGCGGCCTTGGAGATCCTTCGGCAAGGCCAGTGATAGACGACGTGGGGCAGATACCGGGCCACGTGCCGTGCGATCGCCCAGGCTTCGATCCGGCGAGCGCCTTTGATCTGCGCCGGGGTGACGCCGAAGACCGAGGCGGAACAAGCCACAGCGAAGTCCCACACTTCGAGGTCGGCATTGCGCACGGCCGTCTCGGGAGCTTTGCCGAGCTTGGCAATGCGGCCGGCCATCTCACCGATCATCTCGCGGAGCCGGCGCGTCTCGCCTTCGAGGGACAGAAGCCGATCAACGGTCGACTGCTCAAAGAGGGTATCAGCCACGGCGCCCTCCTTTCACGAATCGCACGTAATCCACCAGAGCGAGGACCAGCAACACGCCGCTGGTCAGGCAGGCTGACCAACCGATGGAGGCGTCGAGGATGGCACTGTCGCCGACTGCGGCCGATACCAGGATGATGAGGAGCGCGAGCGCGCCCACCGCCCGGAGCGTCAGGCCATGGGCAACTCCGATTGTCGCCGTCGGCGGGCGTGTTCCTTGAGCCGGAGTGCCGCCTCCCAGCGCACTTTGCCCGGCCGGGAGTCCCGATACTGTCGGCGGTCGTCCAACGGGGCCGCATCCCAGCAGCGTCGGCACAGGATCATGGTTGCATTGCGCGGGGCTCCGCACGGGCAATGGGTGAGGAAGTTGGGTTTCATGAGGCTTCATTTCCCCCTCCTTTCCGGACGCTCGATGCCCGGCTCGGGCAGGCGACGGTCAGCAAGGCGGAAGGCGGAGACGGGATCGGTGAGCGACTCCTTCGAGTTCGCCTTGCCGGTCTGGATGATCGTCTGCATCTGGATCACCCGCTTGACCACGGCGCGCAGGTGGCCGCCATGCGGGCGTTCGGCGACCTCCACGGCGAGATCGAGGATGGCATCGGCGTGTTCGGGACACATCGAGGCCAGGAGCGTAGCCACCTGATCACGCAGGCGCCGGCCCTCGGGCACGTTCAGCGCTTCGAATGCCCCGAGACGCGAGAACATCTTCGGGTTGCGGCGGATGATCTTGAGCACGTCCTCATTCCCCACGAGCAAGATAGGGACGTTGGTCGCGTCGGCGAAATCGAAGAGCCACTTGAGCGCGTCGTAGGAAGCCTCGTCCGCGTTGTCCACAATGATCAGGCGGCCCGAGTCGCGCAGCTGGCGCACCAGCCACACCGGCCGCTGAATGAGCCCGCGCCCGCGGCCCTCGGGATCGAGGAACTCGCACAGGAGCCGGGCCACTTCGCTGCCCGTCTTTTCCCAGCGGTGCAGGGCGATGTAGATCGTGCTGGGGTTCGACTGCGCGTACATCTCCACGGCGGCCGTCTTGCCGCTGCCGCTCTCGCCGTAGATCAGGCCCACGCTGCACGTGGCCTTGAGATCCTCGGCGCAATTCGCCAGCGCTCGGGACTGCGCGGTCGGGAACAATCCGTGGACGATCGTCGAGCGCCGGGCTTCGTGCTGGAGGATGTTGCGGGCCGACTTCTCCAGCTTCGAGGGGTCGAAGTTCGGTTTGCCGTCGATGTAGCGGCTCACATAGGAGACCGACACGCCCAACTCGGTGGCCAGGTCGGAGTACCGATACTGGCGGCCCTTGCCGGCGTAGTAGGCGCGGCGGCGCTCGATATAGGCGAGCAGGTCCGAATGGGTTTGGATGTCGACGCTGTAGTCGGTGGGTGGGGCTGGTGGTGGTGATGCTGTGACTGCGGTTTGTGGTGTCGTGCTCATGTCGTGCGTTGTGTGTTGTGCTGACTGCGAAAGGGGTCAGTTGCCGCGAAGTTGGTTCAGGGCGTCGTTCAGTTCCTCGATCTCCTCGTGACGCGCCATCTCGGCGGCCGGCATGCGGCGGCCTTCGATCACGTCGGCGTTGTTCTCCATCATCTCCGTGCGCTCGCGGGTCAGGGCGGCGTGGCGGGCGCGCACATCCACGAGGAGATCGGCGGTGCGCTTGGCGGCGCGGGCGTGGGCTTCGGCCAGGGCGGCGGGATCGAGGCGGCTCACCCGCTTGACCCGCTTGGCCACGCCGATGTGGCCCAGCCGGGCGTCATGGACGAAGAGTTGATCCGGTGCAAAGGGGTTGCAGAACACGGTGTACTTGTCCCCGTCGCGCAACTCGGATTCGCACCCCTGCTCGTCCACCACGCGGGCCTCAAACATCAGGGGCTCGGCGGAAATGTCGGCGTCGCGGATCTCGATATAGCCCTTGGACGTCTTCACCTCGCGGCCGAAGTCCTGTCCGAGGATCTCGGAGATGACGAACGCGGGCACGGGCCGCAGCGAGCGGCGATGGGCGTGCCACACCTCGCGAGGACTCAGCTTGCGGGCGCGGGCATAGGTCGATGGGTCCGCCTGGGCAAATCGGGCAATGGCGGCCTGCTCGGGCGCTGGCAGGCGGAGGAATTCCTCGGGACCCAGCCATTGATTGGCGGCGGCACTCAGGCGGAATTCCGTCACGACAAAGCCGAGCGCTTCCCAGCCTTCCAACTCGTGGTCGAATCGGTCGGGATCTTCCCCGCGGCGATTGATGATGTCGTACACGTCGCCGAGGATCGGCAGGAACCCGCTGTGGTAATCGTGCAGCGGCAGGGCGAGGAGCTTGCGGCGCTCGGGCGGCAACAGCGCGGCGGCCTTGGCGATGTCTTCGGAGTACCGCAGCAATCCCGAGAGTTCCTCCGGACGCCGGGCCACATCCATGCCGGTCTGGCCGGCGAGCATCCCGAGTTCGTTGTGGATGAGGTTGTGCGACGATTCGAGCGCGCCCTTGAATCGAAAGTTGCCCATGCCGCGGCCCTTGAAGAGTCCGGCCACGTGTTGGTGCTCGCCGGTGATGCCGCTGCGGCTCACGCGGATCTTGCCGCCCGTGCGGTCAAAGAGCAGACGCTCGATCCGCTCCCGGATCGCGGCGCTGCCGTGCTCGGCCATCAGCACCGTGCCGCGTTCGGTGTCGTACCCGTGCTGCCACAGCACCGAGGCCAGGATGAAGCGCATGAGCGCCTCCTTCACACCGTCCATGGTGCCGTCCTCACGCTCGAACCGGGGCTTGGTGCCCCAGCTGATCCGCATGCCGCTGAACACATCGAGCGCGCCGATCTCGATCACACGGACGGGCCGGCCCCGGAACATCACGAAATTGTCGTGGAGCACGTCGTCGAACATGATGTGCGACGTCGGCCACAGTCCCACGCGGGTGGAGAACACTTGCGGCGCGAGGGCCTTGGCGAAGGCGGCCCCCTGCCGCATCACGGCGAGCTCCAGCTTGGTGGGCTTATACCGCATGAGGTTGGAGTAGTCCCAACCCCGCGGCAGTTCGTTGCGGTTCTCCGTCGAGCCCTCATAGCCCGGGATCTGTGATCCACTCCTCCAGGCGGCCACGAGGGCGCGATAGGCCGGCTTGCACTTGCGTTGATTGCGCTCGCACAGCGACCTCCAGAACTCGACGAACTCGGCCGGCAGATTGCGCTTGGCCGGGATCTTGGCGCGGTTCACCAGTGCCCGGAAATCGCGGTTGGCACCCAGCCAGGCGTAATACTTGCGCCGAACGGTGGTGGCATCGCAGCCCATGCGGCCACCGATCTCCGCAAAGGCCCGCGTGAGGGGCTTGGCAATGTGGTCGAACTCCCGGTTCCATGCGTCAACCTCGGCCCGCACAGCGGCAGGCAGGGCGCCGTAGTCGGCGGCATCGGTGGGGGAAAGAAGCATGGTGAGTTGGGAGTTGGGAGTTATGAGTTATGAGTTGGAAGCGGAACGCCTTGCAGAATCAGGAATCACAGTCGTCCACATCCTCAGCGATAGGGGTCGGTTTTACCGACTCCGCGAGAGAACGAAGCCGCGCCATTTCGTTCGTTAGAGCCATTTCAACGCTCCCCGGCACCGCGTTCCGATGCGAATCGGAGTAGTGAGCAATTTCGTTCGATCGGCGGATCAGGATATCGAATATCGATGCACGTTGGATCCGAGTGAGATTCAGAGGGTCCATGGTATTGGAGGATCAAAGTTTCCCCGTCAGTGCCTTGGCGATATAGGAACGGACCGCATCCGGATCGCGTTGGGCGCGGGGCTTTGCCAGCCAATCGCGGCGGGCCTTCACGGCGACTTCCAACAGCGCGAGCTGCGCGTTGATCGAGGCATCGTCGAGCGCGAGGAACTTTTCCCCGTAACCGCGAAGCCCTAGATCGATGGCGGCCCAATCGGTGCGGGCCAGGTCCACCGTGCTGGCGGCACGGTCCGAGATCGACCCGGAGTCGCCGGCGGATTCGCGGGCGCCGCCGCTGCCAGCGCCGCCCCTTTTGCAGAGACCGAGGGCCTCCATGAGCTCCACTTGCGTCCGACCGTCCGTGAGCTTCCGCACGCTCGCCTTGAGCGTGTCCATCTGGGGCTCGCTCAGTTGCCCGAGGGATTGCACGTCGACCTCCCGGAGGTCGGGCATCTTCTTGAGACGCTTGCGGAGGGCGTCGCCCATTTCCATTAGGCGGCGGGCAGTGCGGTCGGCGATCCCGAGTTTCTCCTGGCACAGCTGGCCGAAATTCAATCGGCCATCGGCTGCTTCGGAGCGATCACCACCGCGGCCCAGACCGAGCTCACGTTGGATGTCGCGCAGATGCAGACCGGCCATGGCCTGTGCATAGAGCTTGCAGGTTTCGAACTTGGTCGAGGCAGTGAGGAATTCACCGGCGGCAGACCACCGGTCTTCAAGGGTGCGGATGGCGGAGGGATTTGATTTTGCGATGTCGGTCATACGTCGATTGCGGACGGGGTGTTGAGGGTGTCGTTGCCGTCGTCGGAATCGCCGACGGCGTGGGTGATGAGATCGGCAGCCTCTTCGGGGCCGATGCCGAGGATTCCCCCGGCGAAAGAGATAAACGCGGCGTCGGAATCGAACCGCATCCGGCAGACGAACAGCGCGCCACCCATGGCGGACTTGGCGGCAATCCGCTCAGAGTTGCTGCCGAATCCGACAGCCACGGTCAGGCGCGCAAACAGGGCTGATAGCTGATCCAGCTCCGTCTCGGTGAAGGGAGTACCATTCATGCGCTGATCCTCCGGGCCTTGAGGAACGCCACCACCGAGTCACGGGTGATCCACAGCGTGTGGCCCCGGAGATCCCCGGTGAGCTCGCCGGACGCGCGCCAGCGCAGGATCGAGGGATGGGTGGTGCACAGCAGCGATTGCAGCTCGCCGCTCCGGTATGAGTCCTTGCGTCCGAGGATCTCAGTGGCGACCTCGTCGTCGGTCTTGGTCGCTAGCAGGACGTTGTCGCCGTCCAGGCACCGCTTCCAGATTCGCACCTCGCGGCGCGGGGAACCATCAGCGGCAAAGTCCCACGCCCAACTGAGATCGCCGCTGTCGATGTCGGCCCGGACACTCTCGCGATCCACGCCGAGGGCGGCGCAGGCCGTCGAGAGGTCGACCAGCTGGACATTTGATGCGATGCGGATGGCGAGGGACATGGTCGAGGTGCAGGTCAGCATTCGGTGTTGCCCCCGTTGCAGAGGGCGAAAAGGCTCTTGAATAGGGTGGTTGTTCCGTGGAACGACTCACCACCTTCGGTCGCTTCGGTCGACGGGTCCGACCACGTCGTGACCATGTAGCCCGCGGTCTCAATCACGGTGTGGATCCGCTTCGGTTGCCCGGCCGCAATGCACATCCAGCGAGAGTTCCGCTTGATTGGAATGCCGCCGGCACTCACTGGACACCTCCGATGAGGCGGGCGTAGAGCGACAGGATCGCCGCCTCCCCGTGGCGGCTGAGCTCGCGGGATTCCGGCACGGTCACCCGTGCATGGGTGTCCTGCGGATTCCAGGCCTCGACGGTGAGGGAGCCGGCGATCTCGCGGACGCCGACGAAGGCATTGAGAGCGGGCGACCAGCCGAGGCAGCGCCAAGAGGCGCCGCCGTAGTAGATGGATGGGATGGAGTCAGGCATGGGAGGAAGAGGCGATGGATATGGCGTGGCGAAGGGTGGCGAAGATGCGGGTCCGCAAAGCGCGGCGGTCGTCGCGTCCGTGGCCATGGGTGCGCAGGTAGCGCCGGGTGTACTCCATGACCGTTTCCCTGATCATCGGCCGCTCCGCCTTCGGCATACCGCACACGAGGTCGCGGAGATTGTGCGCGGCGAGCACGGAGCACGGCCCCAAAGTACGTCCCGCAGCCACATCGATATCCGCGTTCTCGCAGAGTTCGCGGGCGACATGGATGGCCAGCCCGATCGCGAGGCTGACGGTCAGATTGGCCTTCATCGCACGATCTCCAGTTGGGTGTGCCGGGCCGTGCGGGGCTGGCGCGCGACCTCACCGATGGCGCCGGGTCTGCCATGGGTGAGCCCCACATGCCGGCCGCCGATGTGCCACTCTTCGGGGCCGTGGGGGCTGTACTTGGCCAGGTAGCGCTTGGCCACATGCCGCCAGTCCCGCGGCATGGGCTTCCCGATGCTGCGGTAGTAGGCCGCCACCCGGGTATGCGCCCGGGTCGGCTTGGTGCCGCGCTTGCTGAGGTGATTGGCGAGCCGCTGGAGGAGGCTCGTCAGGTCGCCGCTTTGGGCGGTTTCGTCGGACTCGATCAGTTGTGTCGTGCTCATGTGTCGTGCTGTTTTTGGGTGCTGGATTTCAAACGGCCAAAATGGCCGTTTGCTCTCCAAAGGGGATCAGTCGAGGAGGGATTTAAGGCGGCTGAGTTGATGTTTCAGCCCCTCGACTTCGGTCGTGTAGTAGTTCACCAGCGCACACTGGTTCTCGTGCTTTTGAATCCACCCCGGGGCTGCCTTTTTCGCGGTCCGATCCCGGGCGTGGCGTTGCTTGACCAGCAGCTTCTCGGATCGAGCCAACTCGCCCTTGGTCTGCTCGATTGCGGCGGTGATGCGTTGGGTGAGGAGTTCGAGGGTCATGCGATCAGGGGTTTGGGGTTTGGGGCTTGGGATTTGAGGGGGTGATTTCAAACGGCCATTTTGGCCGTTTGCTCTCCGGAAGGGGGTGTTTCGGTGGGCAGTTCGAAGCGGAATTCGCGGCACTGGCGATCGGCGTCCTCCAGCTGGCGGGCCAGGGTTCGGAGTAGTGCAGATTGATGCGGACACCCGAATACTTCTGCAAGTCCACGGTACAACAAGGCCCGGCGTGCGGCGGGCAACTCCGCCTCGTGGCGAGTCGCCTCTTCGATCAGCACCTTGAGGCCTTGAGCGATCACTTGGCCACCTCCAGCAGATGCCGACGCACCCGGCTACCCACGACACCCTGACGATCCCCGCGGGCCGCGGCGTAGACGGTGCTGGGCCGATACCCGTACATGTGGGCAAACGAGTGAAGGGTGAAGCCCCGGAGAAGGAGCGCGGCGCGAATGTGCTTGGCTGGTTCGGAATTGAGATTTGCTTTTTCCATGCGGCGTGTAAATCTGTGCAAACTTTGCACGCTGTGTGCAGAGACGTCAACATAGTTTTGAATGAATTTTCACAAGTTGCGGCTGATCGGTAGACGGGCGGCACTCAACCTCACGCAAGAGGAGCTGGCGAAACGAGCCGGCGTGTCGCTCCGGTCCGTCGCGGCTTGGGAGGCCGGCAAACAACAGCCGACCCTGCGCATGGTGCATCTGCTCGCTACCGCGCTCGGTTGTCCCTACGCATGGCTGCTTGGCGAATCGGAGGCGTCCATGGCGGCGGCATCCGAGAATGCGCCCCGATTCCGCTCGCGTACGGAGCGCGTCATGGCCCGGTTGGCGCAACTCAGCGACGAGGATTTCGACCGCATTGAGCCGATCCTGCTGGGGATCATCGAAGCGTTGCGCGGCGGGCGTGCGGCGCCTGCGGCCGCCCGGGACCCCGTCACGTCCGTCGACGCCGAGGTCGCTCGCGCCGACACGGACTGGGCTCGCTCGGTGGATGCGTTGAAGCCGACAGCTGCTGGAGCAGGGCCAGCCGGGCCGACATCCGGCGCTCCAGGCGTGCCCGTTGCTCCGGGCTCAAAAACGAAATCGACGTGACCCAACGAAACATTTCCTCCGGTTCCAGATCCATGCGTCCTCCGAGTGGTGTACGCGTGAATACCTAGATTTTGGGATCGGACATCGGCGGGGTGACCCTGCGAGGCCCCGAGCGTTTGTGAACAACTCGCAGGAAGGAGGGAATCGTATGGAAGAGAAATATCACATCTCCGATGGGGATCGGATGCACGGGCCACTCACCTACGAGCAATTCGCGGCATTGCTCGACTCGGGGACACTGAGTACCGATGCCCAATGGATGCGAGAATCCGAACGGGAATTTCGCCCGGTGTCGGACCTAGCCTCTGATCCGACTCTTATGGATGAGATACAAGCTCCACCCGTGATGTCGACAGCGGCACCGGCGCCCATGGTTTCCTACGGCGCTCCGCCGCAGCCAGTGGTAGTGGTGGTGCAGCAGGGCCGCCAACGATCCACCACAGCGGCCAAGATCCAGGCGGGCGGAGTGGCCACCATTGCGACCGTGATGTTGGCTCCCATCGTGTTGGCAATAATTGGACTGGTCGCGACCGCGGTCGTGATATTTGTCCTTATCGGACTGGTTGCGACCTCACAGCCAAATCCACCAGAACCATCGGCAGGACGGGCCAAAGTCGGGTTACCCAAGGCCACCGCCAAGGTCTTCGCGCTCGATGGGATGATCTACCTTGAGAATACCACTACCAATGTCTGGCAGGGAGGGGAACTGATCATTGACCCCATAGGAGAGCGGTATCGAATCGCACTTGGGTCCGTGCCGCCCAACCAGCTGATGGAGTTTTCCGCCGCGGATTTTGCGACCCTCAAGGGTGACCGCTTCCCTGTGGCATCCAAGGTGCCGCGGATGGTGTCCGTGCAACCGGCCGGTATGGAGGCGTCGGTGCACACGCTCCGGTGATCATCCGACAGCCATTGCCCCACCCGTCGCGATACCAGTTGGGGACCATTTTGCTGACGCCAGCAGAATGGTCAGGCCGGCCAAGGCAACGATCCGGAATTTCCGGAGGGTTGGAGCGGTTGGAATTGGAGCCACCGCATCCCATTTCCGTTCCCTGCTCGACTCATAACTCGTCACTCGTCACTCGTCACTCGTCACTCACCCCTCATAACTCGTAACTCCCGCCGCACTCTTCATGGTGCGGCTTTTTCACGCCCTGATTCCGCGTCCGTCGGGGCGGAAATCGATTCCCGTCCCGGGTTCCGGGCGTGGTGATTGGCCCCATGCGAGCCTGCTCGCATGGTTGCACGACCGCTCCACACCGACGCCCGCCGCACCGCCTCCCAAGCGGTTTCCTCCGGCACCCACAACGTCGGGAGCCGGAGCGCTTCGCGCGCTCGTACCGGACTCCGCAACCGGCTGGGCGCTGCCATCTACGGGACGGCATTGGCCACTCCTGACCGACACCCATCGGTCCGCCATCTGCCGCAGACTGCTTCCTCATGCTGCCTCGGAGTCGTGCCCGAGTCGCGTCGTCACCTGCGGGGCCTCGGATCACAATCCGGGGCTCCGCAGCGTGCGCGCACCACCGCAGCGCGCCGCCGGCAGACCTCCTGACTTTCCGCACACGACACCTCCACACGACACATCGACCAACAGAAAGGCACCGCATGAACTCACTCACTCAATTCCTCGCCGGCAAACGCACCTATCTCGTCGCGTCCATCGCCATCGCGTACCTGCTCTACTGCCAGCAGACGAAACAGACGCCCGACGAGACGATCCTCGGGATCTTCGGAGCGCTCGGCCTGGCCGCATTGCGCGCCGGCGTTCCCGCCACAGGCAGCGTCACGAAGCCCGAGAGCAACGGTTCCGGCTATCCATTCCCGCCGCAAACGCCCCGAGCCGACACCAACGGCATCACGCGCACGTTCCCGTGTCTCCTGGCCTGCCTGATGGTGTTCGGGCTCACCGGATGCCTGAATGGCCGAAGCTCCGGTCCCGAAACCCTTACCCGTTCGCATCTCCAGTTCGAGAAGACCCAGAAGAAGGAGGCGCTGGATCTCGACTCACACAAGGACGTGAGTGTGGACAAGGTCGAACGAATTGCCCCCGACGGATCCAAGGTCTTGATCGAGGGATATAAGTCGCGCGCCAACGATGCCGCCCTTGAGGCATCCAGTCGGCAGTTCGAGGCCTTCACCAAATTCGCGACGGCGGCGCAGGAGAAGCTCAACAACGGACTGATGGATCTCGCCACCCGGGCGGAACGGTTCTTCAGCGCCCGAGAAGTGCCGCCGAATCAGCGCGAGGTGGTCGTGGTCACCAATTACGTGACACTTCCACCGGCCACGTCTCCGGCAGCTAGTCCCGTTCCCGCCACGCTGGTCCTCACGCCGCCCGCAGCCCCGGCAGCGTCCACCAACGCCCCCGCCAAGTAATCCCAGCAACCTGCGACCCCACAGCCCATCCCCGCATGAGTGCATCCATTGCCAAGCTTGTTGACCGCGCCATCGCTCTCGACCGCCAGCGTCGCGAGCTGGAGAAGGAACTCGAAGGTATCGAGGAACAGATCATCGCCCACGCCACCGAGACGAGGAAGGAAGACGGCGAAGCCACCGATGGCGGCGGATGGACCGTCGATGTCGTCGGCGCTTCCGGCGAGACCGCCAAGGTGACGCAGGCCGGCGCCTCGGTGAAGTCCCTCAAGGACGACAGCAAGGACTACCTCGCCGTGCGCCAGGTGTTGGGTGCGCAGTTCAAGGACTTCTACCGTCCCGAACTCACGTACAAGCCCATCGAGAACTGGCGCGATGCGATCAAAGTGACGCTCGACACACCCACCCGGCGCTCGCTCAACAAGCTCGCCACCAAGGCCGGCTCCCTGCGAGTGGCCTACGCGACGAAGAAGTCGGCGAGCAAGGAGTGAATATTCCATGGCCGACCAAGCTCCATCCGAAAGGCCGGTGTTGGCCTCATGGGTCTCCGATTTGTTCACCCGGTACACATTCAACTGTCCCGGTTGCAAACGAGGCCACTGGTTTCAGACAGCGCTACACAAGGGGGCATCCGGCCCGATCTGGAATTGGAACGGCTCACTCTCAAAACCAACAGTGAGCCCGTCTCTGTTGGTCACCTACGATGGTTTGGACGCCGGCAAGAATGGAGCGCCGGAGTCCGTCTGCCACTCCTACATCACCGACGGCAACATCCAGTTCCTCGGCGACTGCACCCACTCACTCCGCGGCCAAACCGTACCGCTTCCGCCGGTTGAAGTTTAACCCCATGCATCTCGATCTCGCGAAACTGTACGTCAAAAGCGCCGTCGGCCTCATCGGGGCGACAGTGGCAACCAACGACATCCCGCAGATCTACGCATCGCTCGACCCGCACCTGGCATTCTGGAGCCGCATCCTTGGACTCGTCCTCTGCGTGCTCAGCATCTGGGCCGTGTCCCTCACTATCCGCAAGCGCCGCTTGGAGGATGGCCGCATCGACCCCACCGATCGACACCAACGCCTCCGCGACGCCGACGAGGAGGATTGATCACCACCTTTGCCGCATCCGCGGAATGAATGAAGACCTCCAAACCCAAGCCGCCTCCCAAGCGAAAGCCGGTGGCCAAGCGCGTCGTCCGCGGATGGAGTCGCGAGAAGATCGCGGAACTCAAGGGCATCATCGAGGGCCTTGGCGGCGATCCGGATGGCTTCTGGGCGCTGCGCTGCGATTCCTACGAGCACACGCTCGCCCGGCGATCCTTGGACGAGTTGGAGCGCTTCTACTCACTGCTCTTCACCCCGGGAAAGAACTTCGAGCAGATCCGCAAGGACTGCTCGCCCTGGCCTCGCGGCACCCGCTATGCCGGCCGGCTCCCGAGCGATTCCGTGCTGTCGGATATCCGGGCGCGGTTTGCGCAGGAGAAGACGATCAACGACGTGGGCTTCGTCCGGAACTTCCTGATCAAGTTCAAGGACAAGGCCGCGTCGCAGGATCTGACGGAGCTTCTCGACTCCGTGTGCAAGATGCTGGGGCACGAGGTCGTGTCGGCGAAGATGGGCGGCATGCCCGTGGCCGAGCAACTCCGAGCCGTGGACCGCTTGTTGAAGCGCGAGACGCAGCGGATCACGTGGGCCAAGGTCAAGGCCTGGCTCGACGACGAGACGGCCAAGGCGATCAGCAATCTCGTGGAGGAATGCAAGGGCGATGCCCGGGCCATCGATCTCTTGAAGCGGGTCGAATCCCGCATTCGCGAACTCCATGCGTCGGCGGAATCCCGTGCCGCATGAAGCGGATCCTCAATACAATCACTGCCCATAGGGCCAGCGCCGCGGCGTCTCTCACAGCAGCGTTGTCCTCCGACGCACGCACCGTGCGGGCGCCGCGGCGCACTACCTTCGCCCAGTTCCTGACGTGCGACGCCAAGGTCCCCGGCGATTCCTCGCGCACCGAGACCCGCGGCACGTTCGCTCCATTCAGCTTCGTCGGACGCGAGGCCCTCGTGTCCATCGTGGAGACGGTCGATGAGATCCTCGGCAACCGCACCGGCACGCCGATCAAGGATGCCCAGATCGACCTCGCCGGCGGCGCGCAGTTCGGCAAGACCGTGTTGCAGCACGCGTGCATGGCGTACGCGACCGGCCAGTTGTTCCGCTCGACCCTGATGTTCCTGCCCGATGTCGGGCTCGTGAACGACATGGTCCAGACCAAGTTCCGGCCGAACGTCGTCGATCAACTGCCGTGGTTTGCCGACATGCTCCGGCTCGGGGTGGTGGTCAACAATTCCGGCCGCACGCTCCACCGCATTGGTGCGTTCCAGGTCACCGACGGGGTCCGTCGTTGCAACGGCATGTTCGCTGGCCTCGGCAAGGTGCCCACGTCCGTCTCCGGCGATATCGCCTTGCTCGATGAGCTCGACGACGTCGACGAGAAGAACATGAAGTTCGTGGGCGGCCGCCTTGGCGCCTCCGATCTCCGGTTCACCTTCCGTATCGGCACCCAGCGGGTGCACGGCCGCGGGATGAACAAGGCGTGGCGCGAGGGCAGCCAGGGCGTGGTCGAGTGGGTGTGCCCAAAGTGCAAGCGGGCGAACAATCCCGAGGAATCCTTCCCCGGCATCGTGTGCTTGCGCGAAGAGCGGCCCGTGAAAGGCAAGGCCCCGGCGCGGCTCACCTATGCCGGCGACTTCCGGCGCGGTGAGGAGATCGTGGCCCCGTTTGCCACCGGCCAGACCTATTACGTCGGGTGCATCAGCTGCGGCACCGAGTTGGATCGGTCCACGCCCGTGTGGCGCCATCGCAAGCCCGACCGCATTGCGCTGAGTCGTTGGTCGTTCCGCATCTCGCAACTCTCCATCGGCGCCATCGATCTGCCGAAGATCGTCCGCCAATGGGTCGAGGCCATCGAGGACCCCGACAAGATGGTGGTCTTCCGGTGCGATGTGCTCGGCCTGCCCAAGAGCACCGCGCAGAAGCTGGAGCCGGATACCATCGAGCGCGCCCGCAACATTGAGGTGTACGACATCGCCCCGCCCGTCACGGCGGCGCCGCGCTATGCCGGTCTCGACATGGGCCAGCGCTGCTGGTTCACCGCCCGGGAGACGCGCACCCGGATGGACAAGCGGATCATCTGGGCGGAATCCGTGGCCCTGCATGCCGTCTCGGCCCGAGTGCCCGAGCTCATGCGGCTCCTCCAGATCGGCTGCATCACCATCGACCAGATGCCCGAGACCCGCGAGAGCCGCGCGCTCGCCCTTGCGATCAATGGACTGTCGGCGATCCCCATCTGGCCACGCATCCCGGCCACCGGCCAGTGCACCCTCATCTTCCCCGGCGGACTCCGCTTCACCCGCGACGCCAAGGGCAACGAGTCGTGGACCGGCTGCAAGGCGGCCGTCGTGCGGTTCGACAAGAAGAAGCCGGGCCAGGGGATCGAGTGGGGCATTGATATTTTCGAGGGACCCGCAGGTACCGACATCGCCGTCCCGCTGATCAACTGCAACCGCCAGGAGTTCGTGGATGGAGTCGTGGCTGAATTCCTCACCCCCAAGGAAGGCGTCATGGAAGTGATCGCCGGCCATGGTGTGCGCGAGATCCCGGCCATCCGGCTGCCGCGCATTCCGGCGGGCGGCGCGGAGGTGTGGGAACAATTCGAGACTCACCACGTCGCCGGCAGCGAACGCGAGAAGGACGAGATCGGCCAGATGGGCGACTACGTCGACGGGATCGCGAACCATTTCCTCTTTTCCAACGGCTATTCCCGACTGGCCGAAGTGATGGGCGGCCGATCCGTCCGCGTGCCCTTCGCTTATAGCCGCGTGCAGAAGCCCCAAACCCGGAGCATGGGAGTATGACGCAATCGCTCCAGAATGCCCCAGGACGAATCGGAGGGTGTCAAGACACCACCCAAGGGGTTCCGACGCGCCAAATGACTTGCATGCGTTTGCATGGGGTATTCCCGAATCACGATGCCTGACCCAATTTCAACCACGGTGGCCCCTCCGGCTCCGAAATTCGGTTCGGTGGACAATCAGCGTGTCCGCCAGACCATCGAATTCCGGTTCAACCCGGTGCGGTACGCCACCCCCGACCGGCTCTCGTCCGAACTCGACGGGCTGATCGGTGGACGGCTCGGCATTGCCCGCTTCTGGGAATGCATGCAGGCCCGCGATCCCTTCATCGGCACCGCCGACAAAAAGCGGCGCGATGCAGTCGAGAGGATGCAATTCCAGGTGGTGATCTGTTCCGACGTCGTCGACGCCGCCACCCAGAAACTTGCCGAGGAGCAAAAGCAGGTCCTCGGGAAATTCTACGGACACCTGACCGTCACCGATGTCCTCCGACAGGACCAGCGTGGCGGCATTGGACTGCTCGCCCGCCAGATGCTCGATGCCCGGGCCAAGGGCTGGGCCGTGCATGAATGGATCTGGAAACCCCGAACCATCGATGGACAGTGGACGACCGCCGAATTCCGGCACTGCCCCCTCTACTGGTTCGAGAACACCACCGGTCGACTTCGATTCCTCCCTTCCGATTTCGCGCTCTACGGCACCGACATGAACGAGCGCGAGTGGCTCGTCACCGTCGCCGACGATTACATGCAGTGCCTCACGGCCAACTGGCTGTACTCGCTCAATCTTGTCCGCGCCTGGGTGCGATTCTGCGAGCGATTCGGATTCCCGTTGCCGCACGGGAAGACCCCCGCAGCGAAAGATTCGCCCGAATGGGACGCCCTCGTCGAAGCACTGGCCGCGATCAACGAAGACTGGGCACTCGTCACCAACGTCGAGGCCGACGTGTTGCTGGTTGAGGCCAAGAACACCGGCACGAGCGTTCCCTTCCAATCACTCCTGGAGCGCTTTGATCGCATCACCCCCACGGTGATCCTCGGTGGCGATCTCTCCACCATCTCCGCCGGATCTGGCGCCGGCCAGGGCGCCAGCCTCCAAGGCAAGGAGGATGCCCGCCGCGAACAGGCCGACGCCTCGCTCCTGAGCGAGACCCTCAATCAGCGTGTCGACCGCCACGTGCTCGAATACGTGTTCGGGATCGGATGCCCCATCCTTGCCAAGGCTGCGTTCGTTCCGCCCAAGCAAGTCGATGTCGCCGCCGAGTTGCAGGTGCAGACCTTCGCCGCGCAAAACGGGATTGAGGTCGCCGTTGACGATTTCCGCGAGACGTTCGGGCTCAAGCAGCCCGACGAGGACGACGAGGTGATCCGCCCGCTCAACGTGCCTGCGCCCGGCACCATGCCGCCCAATGCGGCCGATACCGCGCCCGGCGCCCAGCTGGCCAATGCGGCCACCGCCGAGCAGTACCGCCAGCAGCTGATCGACATCGCCACCCGCGAAGCCGCGGCGGCCCGCGCCGAGGATCTGCAATCCATCGCCCGCGAGTTGGACATCATCATGGGCATCACCAACCCCGGTGACATGGAGGCCGCGCTCAAGCGCTGGCTCCTCGGCCATCAGGATCGCGCCCGCCGTTTGATCGCCTCGCCCAGCCGCCTGGCGCCGGCCATCGAGCATCTCCTCACCGCCGCCGTCATGAACGGCATGGAAGCAACGCCCACTTCGCCCGCCGACACCACCGCCACCGCATGAAGACACTCCGACTCCTGCTCGCCAACGATCAGCTGGTTGATTCCGCCAACCTCATCCTGCCCGTCGCCAATGAACTGACGGTCGGCACCGATGGCTGGGCACTGCTCGCCCCATACGGAGACTCCAGGTACATCGTCCACAGCTCGGCCGGCTCCCGCGAGATCGTCCAACGCATCACCCGCGAGAGCGCGACCGCGATGGCCAATGCCTTCAATGGGATCAAGGCCAAGGTCAAGCGATGGGGCAAGGGCGCTCCGATCTTCGCCGGACACCCCGACCAGACCGAATACGCGCACCTATACCCCGACAAGACCGTCAAGGGGTTGTTCGACCGCATCGAGGCCCGGGACAACGGCCTCTATTTCCGACCCATCTTCAACGAGGCCGGCGCCGAACTCCTGTCCGGCACTCAGAAGCTCTACCCGAGCGGACGCTGGGCCGCCGTGCAGACGGCCAACAAGGACGGCGTGCCCGTCTTCGAACCCGTCGAGATGATCAGCGTGGGAATCACCCCGCGACCCAATTTGCCCACTGAGATGTTCAACGCGACGCCGAGTGGCGACGCATCCAAGAGCACCGGGGGCGACAACACCGATACCACCATGGAACGCAAGAAGCTCATCGAAGGCTTGATCGCCGCCGGAATCCTGAAGCTCAGCAACGAGGCGACGGATACCGAGGTCATCACCGCCATCACCAACCTGCACACGCAGGCCGCCTCCGCCACCACGCTCACCAACGAGCGCACCAGCCTGACCACCCAGCTCGCCGCGCGCGACACGGAGATCACCACCCTCAAGCAGGCCGCCACGGCCGCCGCCGACAGTCACAAGAAGATCGTGGGCGTGCTGCTCAACGATCGCCAGCAGCTCGGCGTCATCACCGAGGCCGAGCGCAAGGTGTGGGAGGGCCGCCTCACCACCAACTTCGCGAACGAGTTCCCCGAGTTCGAGAAGCTCAAGCCCAAGGTGAAGACCGATGGCGACCCCAACGCCAGCGGTTCCCGCCGGTCGACGGGTGATCAGGGTTCCGCTGCGCAGGAACTCGTGCGCCTCGCCAACGAGCACATGAAGGCCAGCGGTGTCGCCTATTCCGAGGCCCTCGAACACGTGTGCAGCCGCAACCCGGAACTCAAGGCCAAGGCGTTCGCTGCCCCGGCCAAGTAAGTCACCGGATCACCCCTCGAAACTCTTAGTCACCCATCCAATATGGCCGACAACAAGAAACTGACCGCCGAGGAGATTGCCCAACTGCAATCCGAGAACGCCGATCTCAAGGGCAAGCTCGCCCAGATCGAGACCACCCAGAAGGAGACCGATGCCGTCCTGGCCGATGCCCGCGCCCGCGTGGACCTCAGCGGCGGAATCCTCCCGATGGAAGTCGCCATCAAGTGCGCCCGCGACCAGGCCGCTTGGGACAAGCACCCCGCCAATCCGAATTCCCCGAACTACAAGCCGCCCACCGAGCCCGCCAAGAACTGATCGCAGTCACTCAATCAGCAATCGCAACCCAGAAATAACCGCCCATGAATACCCTCTACATGATCCTCGCCGCGGCCGCCGCCGCAGCAGCGGGCATCCACTACCTCCTCCACCGCGACAGTCGCGCCCGTCTTACGCTGGCCAACGACATCAACAGCGGCACCCATCCGGATGGCATTGTCACCGGCACCACGGACGCCGCCCTGGGCCGCTACCGGCTCGTGAAGCAGGGCGCCGGGGCCACCACGTTTGCCGTGGCAGGCGCGTCCGATACGCCTATCGGCATCACGCTCGATGAAACCGCCAACACCACCGACCTCACCGCGGTTCGGCTGTTGGGCTGTGGCCAGGGCACGGTGATTGCCATCTCCGACGGCAGCGCCGCCATTGCCCGTGGCGACATCCTCGTCCCGGCCGCCAGCGGTGCGTGCAAGACGATTGCCGCCGGCGCGGGCAATTACCGCGTGTGCGGCATCGCCTTGGAAGCGGTCGGAAACGGCGCCGCCGGCAGCGATGCACAGTTCGAGATGATCCCCGTGCAGGCCTGGCTCACCAAGTAATCCACCGCCCACCCGCCACCGATCAAACCCAACAACGGACATCCACTCATCATCATGAGAAACTTCATCGACGCACTGACGCCGGCCGCCTACGCCGCCGCCGTCGGTTTGCCTCTCTATACCGGACCGGACATCCCGGCCGAGACCATCCACGTCGCCAACTCCGACCGCCTCACCGAGGGCTACTTCTCGCAGCCCCTGACGGAGGTCGCCGTGGGCGGCTGGAACACGCAGGACGTGACCGCCGAGGTCGATCATCTGTGCGGCACTCCCATCCGGGTCAATCGGCGGTTCGAATACCACGCATGGGACAACGCGGAAGCGTTCGCCAGCGATGCCGACGATACCCGCAGCATCGGCAGCGACTTCAAGGAAATCCGCCTCACTGCGACCAAGCCGCAGGCCAAGACCCTCAATCGCGGCCTCATCATCCGCATCGACCGGGACGAGGTCGACGACATGGCACAGGCCGAAGTGCAGCGTGTGGGCTACCTCACGCAGCGCCTTCGCCTGAACCAATTCCGCCGCGTGTTCGCGCTCCTGAGCGCCGCGGCCACCAACACCGCCCGCACGTGGGGCAGCGGTACGCCGTCGCCGGACACCGACATGCTCACCACGCTCGCCACCGCGGCCGACACGTCGGGCCTCAAGCCCAACACGGTCACCTTCGGTGAGACCGCGTGGATTTCCCGCCTCATCGGTTCCGGCGCCCTGGCTACGGCCACCGGCTTTGCCGTCGCCGCTCGCGGCACTGAGGAAGCCTTGCGCCAGTACCTCGGCGTAGAGCGCCTCCGTGTCAGCCGCAGCCGCTACCAGAGCGCCGCGGCCACCAAGACCCGCGTCTTCGCGACCAAGGTCATCAGCCACTACGCCTCGGCCTCGCCGATGGCGGAGGACCCTTCCAACATCAAGTACTTCTACACGCCTTGCGAGGGTGGTGGACGCGTGCGCGCGTTCCGCTGGCAGCCCAACGACAAGACCGTGTTCGTCGGCGTCGAGCACTACGAGCTCCTCGCCATCACCTACTCCGGCGGCATCCGCCAGGAGACCATCAGCTAACGCACCCATTTGACGGGGCATAGTCGCAGGAACCAACAACCCCCGCCGCGCAGTCGTCGCGGCCGCGCGGCGGGGCCTTTCAGAAACTCGTCACTCATAACTCGTCACTCATCACTTCCGTGCCCAACTGGACCTCCATCGCCACGACCGACCTCGAACAATTCGTGGTCGCATCGATGATCTCCTCCCTCAACGAGGCGGCCTTGGGCGACACGCAGGACGATCGGTTCACCGAGTGCGCGGAGCAGGTGGTGGCGGAGGTCCGCATGGCCGTCGCGACCTCGGGCAAGGAGTTGGACACCGACGCCACCAAGATTCCCCGGAGCCTACTTGGCCCCGCCTGTTGGCTCATCGCCAACTACATGGCCCAAGGCCTGGGCGTTCCTCTCACCGACCAGCAGGCCAACGAAGTCAGCGTTGCCCGCGATCTCATCCGCGATGTCGCCAGCGGCGATCGCGCCGTGGAAGTCCCCGACTCGACCGATGCCACACCCGACGCCCAGACCGGTGGCGCCGCGGAATTGGCGACCTCGTCCACGCGTTGCTACACGCGCGACTCCATGACCGGACTCTGATCGATCCCCCCCATGATCCGATCCCTCTCCATTTTCCTGTTGGTCATCATCGCCAGCTTGCACGCCGCGTGCAACCCGGCCCGTGCCGCGACCCTGTCGGGCACCGTGATGATGTCGTACAGCAACAAGCCGTACGTCGGGGCCGTGCTGATCCGCCCATTGAGCACCCCGTTGACGATCAATGGAAACCTCGTCACCGGCGGCGATTTCAAGGCGATCACGGATGGCAACGGCAACCTGAGCGTCGCCCTCCAGGCTGGCAACTACCGGGTGACCATCGGCGCCGACAAGGGCTTCACCATCGACGTCCCGAACGACAACAACACGTACACGTGGATCGAACGGATCATTACCGCGCTCACGTGGAACTCATCGATCATCCCCAGCACCAACAGCAGCACCACGGCGTCCCTGATCTCATACACCAACGTCGCGGAGATGATCGCGGCCACTCCGCCGACATCGACCGGTAATCGGGTGGCGGTGCTCGGTCGTACGACTCCATACGATGGTGGGGGCGGTGATTTCTGGTTCGATTCCGCCAGTTCCGCGTCGACGAATCTGGGGACGATCTTTGCCCCATCCAGTGGCAGCGGCCGATGGAAACGATTGTTTCCCGGCGCAACTGTCCACGCTCGATGGTTTGGCGCGAAAGCCGATGGCGTCACCGACGACACCGTCGCCCTCCAGAACTTCCTTGATTGGCGCGATGCCATCAGCGGAAAGGCGGGCACCTACGTCTTCAACGCCGGACACTATCGATGGAACTCCATCACGACCACCGGCGGAATGCTCATTGGCGACGGCCATGTGCATCGCGGCAACAACGTCGTGGCCGAAACCACGGTGGTCTGCGAGCAGATCCTCGGCGCGACCGGTGACATGTTGGTCATCGGCGGCAGCAGCACGGCCAACAAGTCCGTGACCGTGGATGGCCTGCTGATGCTCGGACACCCCGAATACAACCTCCGCAACGCGATGACGATCACCGCGGTTTACACCGGCGATCGCCTCCACTTCGACGTCGCTTCGGCACCCGTGATCGAAGGCGGAAAAGGAGGCCCGCCATACCTCGGATTCGGCGCACTGTTCGACGACTCGAACCACTACCTCGGCAGCTTCTGCCTTCAGTCCTTCATCACCAATGGAGTCACCAGTGCGACCAACACGGTGAACATCATGTCCGGCACCGACGCCTACGCGACGGTGAGCGGCGAAAACATTCTCCGGGTCGGCTTCAAGGTGTGCTTCCCGTCATCAACGGAATGGTTCGTCGGAAGCACATCGTTCGGCCAGCGGGCATTCTCTTCTCGCGCAGGTTATTCAGCGATCCGCGTCTGGAACTCGGACCAGAGCAATTTGGAGAACCTGAAGCTCGTGAACTGGCACACCGGAATCGTGATCGCCAGCAGCGGCTACACCTGCCGAAACATCGAGACGTACAACTGCCATTTGTCGGGAATGATTGCGGAGCCGATGGGGTTCCTCGCCGACAATACCTCGTACGGGTTCCTGCTCTTCAACGGCAAGTACCAGGCCGACGACGCCCTGGCCGCCAGTCCGTACACGCTGAAAAACACACTTTATCGGTCGTCCGCGATCGGATTCGGAGCCATTGGTGCACAGGCCAAACACGGGCAGATTGTTGCCGGGCCGAGCGCGATTTACGGCACACTCATCTACGGGGGCGTCAACTCCCACATCGACAACCTGCTGATCGAGAGTCCGGCGCTCTATCCGGTCTATCTGCCGGTTGGAAACAGCGGCACACCGCAGACCACGACGACCATCAACCGGTTGCGGATCCTTGGCGGCTACTCCACCGACACCACGCCCGACAACCGGCCGTCGACGATACCCATCATCGACATCGGATCGAGTGGCGCGGGCCTGTCGGTGGCCCAACTCACCGTCGGCCGATTCACCGAGTCCGGCAACGGAACCAATTGGTCTTGGGGCTACCTCTACCGGTGGCCATCGTACGCCACCAACACGGGCCTGTGTGCGATCGGGAATCTCGTCGACCCGAACCGCATGGTGGCCGCCCACAACCCCGGCGGCACCTACTACCAGCAGGGCTGGAATCTACTGGGTGGCACCACGGTGACCGGTGGATCGGCAACCCAGCCGATCATGACGTGGCAGCGCGACGTTGCCGAACCCAACGGCAACAAGATCGGCATCACCTACTCCGGCGGTGCGAGACTGCTCTTTGCGCATGATGGGGACGGAGTCGTCAACGACGTCGGCTACACACTCGAAAGCACGTCGTCCGCGACCCAACTGACGATGGGCCTGAACTCGGGAGCGGCGTCGCCGCGGAGTGCCATCCTGCAAGGTGAGCCAGCGAGTGGCACCGATGTCGGTGGCGGCAGTGTCTTCTTCGGCCCCGGTGTTGGTACTGGCGCCGCGACAACGGGCGGCACGATCTACTTCCAGACGCCCGCAGTGGGCTCCAGCGGTACCAGTGCACAGACCAAGACCACCCGCCTTTCGATTGGTCCCGGTGGGCATCTCATGTTCGCTGGAATGGCTGCTGACCCATCCGTGGGAACGATGACGGGTGGGCTCTATTTCAACAGCGCATCAAACTCCTTCCGTTGGCACAACGGAACCAGTTGGGCAAACCTTGGTAGCGGCGGCGGCGGCGGCGGTTCCGGCGATGTGGTCGGCCCGGCCTCGTCCACCGACAACGCCGTGGTGCGCTTCGACGGCACCACCGGCAAGCTCATCCAGGACAGCGCGGTCACCATCGCCGACACCTCCGGCGACATCGCCGGTGGCAGGTACAACAAGGTCACAATCACTGCTCCGGCATCTGGCAGCACCCTGACCATCGCCGACGGAAAGACACTCACCGCGAACAACTCGATCACGCTGGCCGGCACCGACTCCACGGTGATGACCTTCCCGTCCACGTCCGCGAGCGTGGCCCGCACGGACGCCGCGCAGACATTCTCCGGGGTACAGACCTTTGGAGGCGGCGCGATCTACATCGGATCTTCCGTAGGCACGGCGCCGTACCTCTTCAGCTTCTCCGGAAATAGCGATGCAACGCCAGCGGCAGCAGGACTTGGGTTGGCGCTCTATAGTTATGCCACGGGCAACACCGAATACGGGGTGTCGTTCCGTGGGGCAAGCATCACGGCGACCTCGGGCGATTCCAGGGCCGTTCACGTGACTCGCTCGTTCGCTCCAACGTCCGGAAACGCGACTTGGTCCCAGTTGTCGGTGCAGCCCACAATCAACCAAACCGGAGGTGCCAACGGCGTAACCCGCGGCCTATACATCAACCCCACAGTCACGGCCGCCGCAGATTTCCGTGCGCTGGAAGTCGCTTCCGGAAAGTCGCTGTTCTCGGGTGACGTCCAGTTGGGCAGTTCGAGCACGCTCAATTGGAATGCTGACACCTACCTCCAGCGCGACGCCGCCAACACCATCGCCCAACGCAACGGCACAACGGCGCAACGGCTCAAGGTGTTCAACACCTACACCGACGCGAGCAACGGCGAGTGGATCGACATCGATTTCGCCACCAGCCCAAACAAGGTCCGCATTGGCTCCAACAAAAACGGCACCGGATCAACCCGTGTCGTCGAGTTCATCACCGGCGGCACAGCGGCGGCCCAGATCGACTCTTCCGGCAACCTGTATCCCGCCACCAACAACGGCCAAAGCTCCGGCATTTCGGGCAACCGATGGAACAGCGTATGGGCGCAAACGAAGGTCCAAATCGGTGCATGGGGCGCCGACGTCGTGTTGGCTGGTGAATCCGCTACGCTCCAGCTCGGCACCGATGCCGGCACCACCACCACCCAGACCGTCAAGGCGGCCGATGGCTCCGGCACCGACACTGCCGGCTCCGACCTCGTGGTCGCGGGTGGAAAAAATCTTGGGGCAGGACGTGGTGGCGCGGCCATTGTCCAGACCGGCCTGACTGGTTCCACCGGCACCACCCCGGCGACCTATGCAACCCGCTCGTACGCGAGTGCGAAATACGTCAACCTCACCGAAGCCACGGCCACCACACTTTTCACTGTCACCGTCGGCACGGGAAAACATCTCGGCATGCAGGTTGTCTCGACGGTCTGCGCGGGAGACGGCACCGATGTCCAGGCCCAGACCAGCACCATCACGTTCAGCGTGGTGAACAAGGCCGGCACGATCACCCTCGGCACCGTGAGCCAGGTTGATTCCGCGGTTGCCGCGAGTGCCGGCACGCTCACGCCTGTCACGTACACCATCGTCGACAACGGCTCCGGTGTGCTTGCCATCAAGTGCAACGCCACCAGTTCCCTCACCCAAACCACCCTTCGCGCCAAGTGGATGATCGACGCCATCAACAGCGACGACGCCGCCACCGTGACCCCGCAATGACATGAAACGCTTCCTCCTCATCTTCACCGCCCTCCTGGCCTTGGCCGTCCAGGCCGCCGAGACCAGCACCCTCACGATCGCCGTCAACGTGTCGGGCACGCTGTCCGCAGACGATCGCAGGGGCGCCTTGTGGCTAATCAAGGACTTCAACGCCTCGCAGACCAACGTGGTGTTGTCCGTCACGAACGGGGCGGTGATCAAATCGTCGTACGAGTACATCCTGAGCAACAAACTCGCCGCCGCCCACCTCTCCTACCTCAAGGACGCCAAGTCAGCCGCTGCCACCAAGCAACTGATCGCCGACGAAGATGTCTTCAACCGGATCACCGCGGCCGTCATCGACGCCCTGACCGACGGCCAGACGATCGAGCAAATCATCAGCGCCATCAAAAAGCTCAGCCCCTAACTCATCACTCATCACTCATCACTCGCAACTCCCCTTGCCTTTTCCCTCCCCCATCGGCCTCCTGCAAGCCATCGCGAGCCTCGCGAAGCGGCGACCGCTGCCCACCGCGCTTTCCTCGCGCGAGCTCCAGCGCAAGCTCTCCGACGACCTGCGACGGACCGCCCAGTTCTCCGCGAAGATCGAGGATGCACGCGCGTTGCAAACCATCACCGATGTGGTGAGCCGCATCACGCAGGGAGCCACGCCGGAATCGCAGCAAGCCCGCGATGCCGGCAAAGCCCCCGTGGTACTGTCCGTGCCCGAGGCCAAGCGCCAGTTGGAGGAGACATTTCGCGCCCTCGGCGTCGGCCCCGAAGTACCGCAGGACATCGGCACCATCAAGGACCCCACGTCCGACAAGCGCCTCCAGCTCATCGTCACCACACAGGAGTCGATTGCCCACGGCTACGGACGGTATGCGGCGACGCAGGACAGTGACGTCATGGACATGTGGCCCGCCTGGGAACTTGTGCGCGTGTCGCCCGTGACAATCCCGCGTGGCTTCAAGCGCACCGTGCAGGGGCAGATCGTCCCCAAGCCCGGCGACGCCTGGCCCGACCGGTGGAAGCGCGCCGGAGGCACCCTGATTCACAACCGCATGGTGGCCCTCAAGAACGCCGAGATATGGAGCCGCCTCGGAGATCCCAAAATCTTCGGTGACGGTCTCGGCAATCCTTATCCGCCCTTCGCGTTCAACTCCGGGATGGACGTCCGTGACATCCGCCGATCCGAAGCCGAATCCCTCGGCCTCATCGAGCGCGGTGCGCCCGCACCCACGCCGCAGCCCCGAGACCTCGCGCAGGACCTCGCCGCCAGCGCCGAACAGTTCGACGCCGCGTTGCAAGCGGCCCTCGAATCCGACCCCACCATTGCCATCGAGGACGGCGTGCTCCGCATCGCCACCAGCTGACGCCATGAGCCTCGTCGTCGACACCACCACGCCCGAACTGCGCAAGCTCGTTTCCGCGCTCAAGGACAAGTCGTCGCTCAACAAGGTGATGGCCAACGCCGGCCGCATCGTCATCCAGGACCATTTCGCGACGTACGCGCAGACCAACCGAAACCGGTTCGGTCGCCCGAGCACGTTTTGGAAACGGATGCGCCAAGCCACCTACGCCGAGAGCGACTCCACCGTCGCCGCCGTGGTAATGCCCCGCGAGGTCGCTCAACGACGCTTCGGCGGAACCATCAAGCCCACGGGTGGACGCAAGTACCTGACGATCCCGCTCGACCGCGCCGCCTACAACAAGAGCGCCCGGACGTTCCAGGACTTCTTCGTGCTCACCCTCAAGCGCGGCGGCACCGAACGCCGATTCCTCGCGATGAAAGTCCGCAAGAATCGGATCAAGGTCCTGTACGCACTGCGGGAATCCGTGACGCAAACCGGCAGCGCCGACGTGCTCCCCTCCGACGCCAAGATCGTCGACGCGGTCCGCGAGGCCGCGGTTGAGTACATCGCCCGGAGGACACCATGAGCGACGCCATCCAGACCGCCCAATTCCTCCACGGGCTACAGCAGGAGATTGTCGATCTCCTCGCCGCCGACGAACAACTCTTCGGCCCGCCGCAGATCGCCGTCATCCGCGAGGACGAGGGCGACATCGAGGCCCAAATTCAGAAAGCACTCGGCCCCATCGGCTCGGGTGGCGGATGCGTCATCGTCAGCTATCCGCAAGTCGCCGAAGCCGGCCGCATCCCGGACCTCGTCAGTGCCACTGTGCTCGTCCAGGTGCTGGAGCAATCCATCGTCAACCGCTCCCGCTCTGGAAACCAGGTGCAGGCCGGGCGCCTCGCCGAAATCGTGCTCGGACTCCTGCAAAGCTACCAACCGACCTCGGGCTGGAGCCGCCTCCAGCGCACCACCTGGCAATCCGGCCGCACCGATCAGGGATACCTCGGCGCCAGCGTCACTTTCAGCACCTCAACCTTTGTCATTCAGGAAACCGTAACCACCTAATCTCATGGCCACACAACGAGGCGTCGGAAAATTCTTCGTCAACGGGGTCCACGGCACGGTCGCCATTGCAGGCGCCGTGACGCTTGCGGCTGCCGACAACAAACCTCAATCGGTCGAACTGGATCGTCAGTTTGATGTCGCCCAGATCCGCGACGGCAAGGGCGCATTCGTCGGAGCCGTCGCCGGGGAAGCCACCGATACCATCAAGGTGCGGATGATCCCCATCGATTCCTCCGTGAGCTCCACGCTCTCGCAGGCCAAGACCAACATCAAACTGCCCGAGCGCCTGGGGAAGGTCACCCTCGCGAATTTCGGCAACGCCAACATCGATGGCGACTGGCATTTCGTCGGCGGCAGCATCTCGATCCAGCAGGGCCAACCCGTAGAGATCAACATGGACCTGATCCGGCCTAACAGCGCCTACCAGACCGACCCGTCGGACTTCGATTGATCCGTCATCCCGAAACGGTTTTCGGGAACATCCCACATGGACACCGAGCTCCAATACGCCGAGGCCATCAACCCCCGTTGCCATTACGTGGCGGGGGTGCGGCTCGTGCCCTTCTGTGTGGGCCACGCGGTGCTCCTCACGCGGCTCCAGAATCCCTTCCGGGTGCTCTGGAGCGGCGACGAGGACGCACTCAAAAAGACCGAGGTTGGCTCCGGCGATCTCGCACAAGCGCTCTGGGTTTGCAGCCGGCCTGCAACCACGGCGATGTCCACCATCGACCGGTGGTGGACACCGTGGGGCATCCGGCGCATCCACGCCCGACTCCTGCGCGAAGGCCTGATCGCCAGTTTGGGGCGCATGTACCAGTACCTCGGGCACGGCTTCACCGGCCCGCGACTGGCCCGCACGCCCGACGCCAAGACCACCAGCGGCGCCCCACTGCTCGCCATGCTCATGTCGAGCCTCACTGCGCACTTCGGAAAGACCTCTGAGGAGGCACTCGACACCCCGCTCGCGACCGCGCTATGGGACCGCGCCGCCTACCTCGAACAACAGGGATTGATCCGCTTCTGGACCAAGGAAGACGAGGAGTTGCTCGACTGGGCCAAGCAACTCAGCGCCGACCCCGAATTGCTCGAATCGATGTTCGCCGAGGCGGATCGCCGCCGCGAAAAAGCCGAGGAGGAACATGGGCGCAACTGACACCAAGTTCCGCATCATCTTCGAAGGCGTCGAACAGGACGCCATCGCAAAGATCGAGAACGTCGTCAAGGGCCTCAACACGGCCACGCAGGCGACCAAGCAGTTCTCGCGCGAGCGCCAGCAACTGGCCCGTGCGGAGCGACAGGATCGTTTCCGTTCGCTCTCGGAGGAAGAGAAGTATCAGCGCCTCCTTCAACGCCGCGAGACCATCGAGCGCCGCCTCACTCGGGCTCGCCTGGGTGGCAACGATTCGCGTGCCCAAGCCCTCGAACTTCTGCTCGCTCGCAATCGCTCCGCGTTGAGCCGCCAGCGCAGTTTCTCCGCACCGCCTCCAGTCCTGTCCGGAGTGGCGCCGCCAGTGATTCAAGCCGCCGCTCCGGGGCTCCTCGGACGCCTCGGCGGAGCCGCGACCAGTTTCCTTGCCGGCCGTGCCGGTGGAGGCATTCTCGGCGGACTGTTGGGCGCTGCGGGTGGCCCGCTGGGCATTGCGGCCGGAATCGGTGGCGGATTGATTCTCGCCGATTTTGGTAAACGTTTAGTGTCGGCCCTTTCGGATAGTGTTTCATCGACTCTTCGCTTCGCCGACGAAATCAGTGACCTCGCTGATCAAATGGGTTTGAGCAATCGTGAGGTTTTGGCACTTCGAAATGCCTCAGGAGTTGCTGGTGTGAGGAGCGATAAAGCCTTTCAAGGACTTGCTGCACTCGCATCCGCGCGAAGCGCAGCAATGGGTGGAGATGAGCGATCCCTCGCACTATTCCAAAGGTACGGGATCAGCCCAGACATGCTGAACTCCAACGCTAGCGACTTAAGAATCGCCTCAAATATTTTCGGATCACTTGGCGGTGGAGTTGCCATCGCATCAGATGCAGGACCATTGAAGGCACTGTTTGGAAAACGCCCTGAACAAATGATGTCTGTCCTTAGGGCGTATGCAGCACTGGTCGCCGCCGCGGGTACCGATACCGAAGAAGCGATCACTGAATTAGGCCAGGTAAATGAATTGATCGAGAAGGCTCAGAACGCTTGGGAGATTTTCAAGGCCAAGGTGATCTCGGAGGTGATTTCATTTTGGAAGGACTACGCTGGATTACTGGGCCACGTGACAGCGATTGCGGCCAGCTGGATGTCAACAATTGTTGGTGGCATGGGAAACCCTTTGGTCCAGGGACTTATTCAAAAGGCGATCGACGCAGGGAATGAGGCAGGGCTATATGGAGGCGGCGATCCAAAGCTTTCAAAGGAGCGAAAAGCGGACCCCAACGCCTTCGATTTCAGCGCCAGCCAATCCCTTCCCGAGGGCGTGAAACTTGGGCCATTTGCCGCCGCGGATGCACTTGCCCGCATCGGCCTGTTCCGTGGCCCCATCGACCCCGACCGCGCCGACGTCTTCCGCCAGCAACTCGCCGAGCTCCGCAAGATCCGAGTGAGCCAGGAGAAGACCAGCCGCGACCTCCAGCAGAATCTCACCTGACATGCCACGCGTCGCCACCATCGCCAAGTCAGGGCCGCAACCGCTCGAACCCGCGGCCGGCTACCGGGCCAACGTCGGATTCACCTCGCAACTACGGTGGGTCGGTCGCGAATCCGAGCTCCGCGATCTGCTCAACCAAAAGGTGTCCGAGGGCGGTGTCGTCGACGCCTCACTGGAGCACCACGAGCAGGGATTTTACCGGCTGGAGATCACCTACTCCACCAGCAGCGCCACCGACACCGGCGGCGGCGTTCCGAACGCGCAAGGAGTCCTCACCACGTGGACCCGCCAGCGTACTCGCGCCGAGAAATCCCTGTGGACCGTTCCCGCCGTGGTTGCCGCGCTCGCCGTCGTCACCGACGACGCATTGCGCGCCCGCGTCCGTTCGGACATAGAGGCCTACTTTCGCCGCGAGATCGACAAGGACGTACTTGATTCCGTACTGGGCAAGGCCGGCGTCGACAACCAGCCCGCGCTCAAGCGACTCATGGCCAGCTTCGCGGCCGGTGAAGAGTCGTATGCCATCGAGGTGTTCACCATCCGGCGAACACAGGTTGGTCCCCTGCAATACCTGCAAAACGATGATGGCAACATCAACCGCATCTGGACCCGGGACAGACTGGTCGGCCAGGCCAATTTCCCCAGCGCCTTTGCTGTGCGGCTCCCGCCCGGCGTGTACCTCCAAAGTGCCGCCGAGTTGACCCAACAGGACGAGCTGCGATGGCAGAGCGTCCAGGAATGGGACCACGCCGACACGTACTCCGACTGGATCTATCCGCTCGCCTGATCATGGACACCGCACCCCTCACAAACCAACCCGTAGGCGCTGGCCGATTGCCGCGATCCATCCGAGCCTTGGAACGCCGCGTTCTCCGTCTCATACCGAGATCCACTCCCGGCATGCTCACCCAGCAGACCACCACGGGAATCCTCACGCGCCCCATCAATCTCCTCGCCGGAAACAAGCCCGGCGGCAACACCTCAACCCCGAAATATCACTGATCTATGGCAGGAACCATCACCGTCACGACCAATCTCGGAATCTCCGGAACCACCGCCCAGCTACCCGCCGCCGCACGCACGGGCACCATCGCCCAGGTCGGCGCCGACGTCGGGAGCGACACGCAAGACATTATCACCGCATCCGACTCGGCGATTGCCGTGCCCGCATCGGTCACCGGTGATCGATTTCTGGAGGTTACCAACCTCGACACCACGAACTACATCCAGCTGTCCAACGCCACGGGCGGCAGTTTCGCCGGTGGAGTGTTCACCAAGGTGTTCCCCGGCCTCCCCGTCATCATTTGCGCGTCCGGTGCCATCTACGCCAAGGCCAACGGCGCACAGGTCAAGATCCAGTTCCGCTGCATCGAGGCCTGACCGATTGCCCGCCATAGCCAGAAGCCAAGCCAACCCAGCCGCGGCGGCGTCGGTCGAAAGGCCGGCGCCGCTTTCTGTTTGCACGGCGCATGCACACGTTCACCCGAGTCCCCACAGTTGCCCCCGGTAACACGGTCACGGCGGTCGAGATGTCCGCACTCGCCGACGCCGTCAACGACCGCATCCGCTCCGGTCTCGGTGATCCCACACCGCGGATCCACTACTACCTCCAAGCCATGTCCCGCCAGATCCGCAACCCGGATTCCGGCGGAACCCTGTTCCCCGCCGTCGACGAGGCCCGCCAGGACTACAACCACACCGCCCCCGCCGATGGTGAGTGGCCACTCACCGGCCCGGGCGAACCCGAGGGGACCAACGTCGCCTCAATCCTCGGCGCCTTCGTCTTCGGGAGTGATGCCTTGGGCGTGGACAGCGAGGACATCCGCCTGGCCGATCCCGGAGCCGGCGGCATCGACATGAATTTCGGCAGCGGCACCGCGCGCGAACTGTGGGAGCTCGCCAAGCGCCAGCGCGGAGCTATCGACATCGGCACCGGCACCATCGCCAGCCCCGCGTTTGCCGCGGCCCAAAGCCACTTCGCTATCATCCAGAGCAGCCGCTCCCCGCACGGCAACGCGTATGGCGGATACCAACCCGTGCCCGAGCTGCTCGGCGACTGCGGCGACGGCACATCCGACACCGAGCCCACCCCATGGGTTGAACTCAAGTTCAGTTCCCTCAAGGAAGATCTGCCTGACCTCACGTTCGAGGGCTACTGTTCGAGCAACCCCGCCCACGTCGCCGCCGTGCTCTACTTCCCCGGCGTCCAGTACCAGATATGGAAGTACGACGGCACGGTGACGATCCTCAATTGGGAGGACTACATCGAAGGGCCATACACCTTCGGCAACCGCCTCACCAAGACATGGGGAAACCACATCAGTCGCGTCCTTAACTTCTTCGTTTCCGAGTTCGCCGGAACCCCCGACCAGGTCGCCAGCGAATACGCCGAGCAAACCGGCTGGCTCGCCCACGCCTTCGCCACCCACGACTTCCTCACGAGCCAGTACCACCTCGCGCCCCAGCGTGGTCAGACGGTGGGCGATGGCTTGGTTGCGCCCGAGTATCCCCAGTGGCAGTTGACCGGCGCCACCGAGTACGCCAACGGCACCGTCATCCCCCGATCCGGCGTGCCCGGCAACACCTTCGCCACCGCCTCCGGATTCCTCACCACGGCCATGCTGGTGTACGCGCAAAAACTGGCCGGCCCATGCACCATCGAGATCGTCGAGAACGGAGAGGTGATCAAGACCGTCGCCCTCACGCCCGACGCCGCCGGAACCGCCCAGTCATTGGTCATCCTTCCGAAGGCACAGGCGATGACATCCCTGTCATTCCGCACCGCCACCCAAGTCCGCCTCACCAGCACCGGCACCGACGCCGGAATCGTGTGCGAGGCGACCGAACTCTGGAGCTACAAGCCCCGCCTCCACGACCTCGCCTTGGTGATCCGAGTCGCCGCCGCCCGCATGTCCTCCGTGGCCGGCCGCGACGGCTCCGGACTCGACGAGGAAGAGGCGAAGGAAATCTGGGACGACTACCGCACCCGAGGATGCATCACGAGCCGGCGCCTGCACGTCGGAATGCCTGGCTCATTGGACGCCATCAACGGCAACGCCGTGTTCGACGCCGCCCGCCGTCTGGACCGCCGCTGCACCCGCGTCATCCCGCGCAACAACCTCGTCGGCTACGAGGTCGGATCTGACGGCAAATCCGTGCTCTACTTCCGCCGCCTCTGGAACGACACCGACACCGCCGATGTCTGGGACGGCATCGGCCCGCGCCGCGGCGTCATCACTGAGATCGAGTGGGGCCATCAATACCGCTGCGAGTGTGCGACCGGCGAATACGTCGAATATGACGGCGCCGTGCTGGGTAACGGCGCAACCTTCACGGGCAAACAGGGAGTCACCACCGCCGGCGGAACTGGCCGCGTCTACGACGCCGAAGGAATCTTCGCCAGTGCCCCTCCGAAAGGATGGAGCAACGAGTGGGTTCTCGACGTCATGAGCCTGATCCCATACCAGACGCTCGACACCTCCGTATGGAAGACCAGCGCCTTCACCGACTACGTCTCGATGCACTTCGACCGGTGCACCTTCGAACACCCATCACCAAGGCCCCGCGCCCTCACCAACCACTTCGCCTACGGAGCCAAGGAATGGGTGGCACCCGAGAGCCTTCCCGCATTCCGGTACGCCGAGGGAATCAACGCCCTTCCGTGCGGCTCGCCGGACCCCACCTGCGAGGAGGCCAGGCGCCGCAAATTGCGCAGCTGCCAGATCGGTCAACTCCCCCTCTACATCGAGAGCGTCACCAACCTCATCGAGGACGGCGAAGAAAGGGTCAAAGTCGTGCTGTCCGGAAGGCTCCAACACGGCAGCGATGCACCCGCCACCATCGACAAGGATCTGACCACCTGGAGCCTCGCGACCATCCAGGCCGAAATCGAGTCCGGCCGCACGGCCGAAAACGGCATCCGCGAGTACCTCCTGAACCAGTTCGTCGGTGGTGATTGTGTGGGCTCCGGAACCCAATACGGAAACGCCGCACACAACAGCAGCGTGCACCTCAGTTTGGACGTCCCATTCGGGGCCTGCTACCCCCGCATCGCACTCACACGATTGGTCCCCAAACCCTTCACCGAGGGAGCCACCTATGGCGACGCCGCAAGGACCCCGATGGAGTCGTGGCCATTCGGCATGGTAGAGCTCTACGCGAGGGCCATGTGCGAGGGCTACGTGGACCGTCTTTCGACCGAACAATACGGCTGCGAAACCGGCATCTACGCCGTCCTCGATTTCAGCTTCGAATCCGCCTGCTTCCAAGCCTTCGGCCGCCGCTCCTTCGGCGTCATCCAATCCACCCCGACATACCTCCATCCCGAAGCCGAAACCCGCCCCGACCAACCACTCTTCCACGGCCCACTTCCCGCCACCTACCCGAGCGCCGAGATCTTCAATCAATTCTCGGCGTTCTGGAACCTCCTGACCCGCGTGCGAATCATGCTCCCGCTGACCTTCCAAAAGCGCGACGGAACGAGCCAGGTTGTAGAGGTCAAAGAGATGCACGAAGCCGACGGCACATACCGCTCGTGCACGACCTCCCAAGTCATCCCCGGAGTGCGCGACAAATTCGACCCCGTCCAGCCCCCCGATCCAACCCTCGGCAGCTACTACGACGACACCCTTGCAAGCGCCCTCTATCAGATGGCGATCGATGACTTCGCCTGCGACGGCTCCGGCGACTGGCGCTTGGTCCACACGAGACGCGACGAACAGTTCAAATGGAGCCTCGAACACAGCGATTATCTGGAGGCCCTGCCAACCTCCTGGCAGGACATGATCGAGACCAACGGAGAGCTCCTCGGACTGCGCGAAACACAGCTCGACTGGAACGGCCTTTTGGAGACCACCGCGGGCCTTGGCGATGAGTGCAACGGAGGTGCTGATTTCTGGAGCCAGGGAGGCATCATCGATCAGTTCCCGGCGCACACCGAATACCGAGCCGAATGCCTCCTGTTGCCATTCTCCCAACGACTCATTCCGCCCCTTCCTCCGCGGTCTGTTGTCGCCGTCGGACGAGTCTCCTCTGGAGGCGACCTGATCTACTGCGTCCGCAACGCATCCGGAGCCGTCACAGTCACCCCAATTCCCGCCGACGCATTGATCCTATCCGTCGAGCTTTCCGACCCATGATTCGCCTGGCCTTCCGCGCCACAGCCAAGGTTCGTCCCGACGGCTCATTGCGCACCCATCACCCCCTCGAAACCCAGCGAGCCCAACGCGAGGCAACCTGCGCGAAATGCGAGTGGTTTCAGCGCGAGACAAAGCGGTGCTGTCAACCCAACGGAAGAGAGTGGAAAGTCTGCTACTCGAACCCGGCCCGAATCGAGCCATGGAAGTGGCTCGTGAGCTGTCCTCAATGGTCCCTTGCAACCCGCGTGCAAGCTGAGGATTCGAAGGGAAAGGAAGTGCCACAGCACAAAGACGCATAACGGTTTCCCGCTATGCGTCCGGTTGTTTGGGTTGGCGGCTTCGCCACCGGGAACGGAAAGGGTCAGTTTCCGTCCTCCCAAAGACACAGGCGCAAACCGCCAGCCGGAAGGGTCAGAAAAGTTCAAATTTCTGTCCGACTGTCGCAAACCATTGCGATTTTGTCGCAAACCGCCCGCGCTTGTTCAATTC
>JACCDG012005567.1_pt1 | contig 39807 bp, 20 predicted proteins | sample 7442471 | NCBI WGS metagenome assembly JACCDG01 (sample SAMN15323444, study PRJNA562643) | freshwater metagenome | isolation source: river surface water | place: USA:Blue River Watershed | collected 2017-08-17 | reverse complement strand
GGTGTGATTGCCTTGATGTTAGGGTATAATCCTGCATTAACCTATGATGATGTGTTAAATACATTAAGCAGTACCGCCGAGAAAGTTGATGGTCAGCCTTTTAACATGGACTTAGGCGAAGGTATTGTGAATGCGTATTTGGCCACCTATACGTCTGCTAATACACCTAAAGTTCTTGCGCAATTGACATCATCTTTATCTATTGATGATTTGGATAAGAATTTCACCCAATATAATATTACTGGAACTGCGGCGGGTGCTGATTTTGCGAATTATCAATTATCGTATCAATTTTTAAATCCTAACAATTTAAAATTAACACCTAATTGGATTGCGATTGCCAATGCCGTTGCAACACCCAAAATAAATAGCGTATTAGGTGTTTTTGATTATAAAGAATTTCTAAATAAGTCGGGTGCTATTGTCATTAGATTGACAGTGACATCTAAAACAGGCGTTCCCAGCTATGATTATGTGACGCTGTATTCAAGTGATTATAATATTCGTCTAAGTGGCGCAGTATTAGAAGAGCAGAATCATTTTTATCAATTTGGCCAAATGGCAGGTGATAAAATATTCTGGGTTGAGCGAGTTATTTATGGGCGTGGATTACCCTTTACGATTTGGTCCTATGATATTAAGACGAGAGCAAAACAAAATATCGTTGAGGTTCCTCTTGATACATTTTATTTTACCATGAAGGATGGATTGTTAGCGTATGCGCAAACCAGTTTCTCAGCAGGGACTGCCGATATTAATGTATATAATCCATCGACAAATACATGGGTGAATCAAATTCCAGTTCCTGAAGCATATCTGGAGAATAATGATAGTAGACGGTATATTTATGGAACATCATTAAAAATATCTAATGGCAAAGTATTCTTTAGCTATGGGTATGAAGTTTTTGGTAATGATCTATTTGATAATCGTATTCGGTTCGTAGATATAGCAGATCCTAATAAAACAATACAGATCGGGCCTGATCATTGGGGTGAAGGACGTGCTGATATTGAACCTTTTGATGTGGATGGCAATAAGATTCTATTTAACCGTGTGGCGTCCGATAATATTCTTGGCAATAAAACACAACTTACAATTAAAGATTTAACCAATAATCAAGAGAAGGTCATTGCTGAAACTGCCGCTCAATACAGTTCTGATGGGAGCGGGACCAGAGTAGAGCCTGTTGCAGGTAATATTAAGAAAAATTTTGTCGCGTGGAGTCGAGGAAGTAGGGGAAGTAATGAAGTGTATTTAACAGATCTCACTTCTAATAAGACACAATTAATTTATAAATCATCAGGCTTAGTCGGATTGGTTAAAATGTTTGGTAATAATGTCTACTGGATTGAATCGACGGAAGGTCAAAATAGTTTTGCGTCCTATGATATTGAAACACAAGAAAAGAGAAATTATTTTGTTGGGTATCGCTACCTTGTTAGTTTTGATGTGAATGAGCAAGGCATTATCTTTACGTCCATTCCAGATAGTTACAGTTCACATATCATATGGAATAACCCCCTTCAGTACATTCCTTTACCTGCTCAGCTCAATAGTCCTGTACGCGCCCAGCCTTTATCAAGTTCAATCATGACATTTGAACGTACGGCGAATGCGAATGGTACTTTTAAATTACTAGTCGGAACAACTACTCCTGGATCATCCAATATTTTTAATGGCGCAATGCCAACAGAATCTTTGGTTGTTCCTAATATTCCTTTAAATGGGCAGCCAGTGTATGTGCGATTGCAATCGTTCATTAATGGGATTGAATTCAATAAAGATTATGTCTATCAAACGAGGGTCGCCCAACCTGTGACGTGGATTAATGGAGCAGGTGTGACGGTTAGTAGTAATTCATTAAGTAAAACAGCGGCCAATGGCTGGGGGAATGCCGGCGCTGTTTCTCAACAAACTATCGATGCGGATTTTGATGGTGGTGTTGATGGTGGTGTTGAATTTAATTCGAGCACGGCTGTAGGCAGTCAATCTGTGATTGTAGGTCTTTCAGCTGTTAATAAAGACAATAGCTATAACACGATTAATTATGCCATCCATTTGAGTAAGGGGGTTGCCAAAGTATTTGAATTTGGAACACTCAAATACACTCTGACAGGTCCCTATTTAGCAACAGATCGTTTCATGGTTGAACGTGTAGGTTCAACGGTATTCTATAAGAAAAATGGTAAAGCATTTTATCAAAGTGCAACAGCATCAAAAGTGTTATTAATGGTTGATGCGGCCATTGAAACATCAGGCAATACCATCAGTAATGTTCAAATTGTCGGCGGAGAGATTCCATATCCTGCCAAGGCTTTGCGTGTTGATTTAAGCGGTGAAGGCATTACTGTTCCTCATGCCCCTGCTTTAAATATAGGTGAAGCCAACGGGGATTTTACAGGAGCGTTTTGGTTCTTCTTAGAAGAAGGCCATAATGGGAATTGGCGCCAAGTTGTGGCCAAAGGTAATACAGGCTATGAGCGGTTGTTCTTTTTACAATTGAGACCAGATAACAATAAGATGGAGTTTAGAATTTCAACAAGCACCGGGTATAACTTAGGTGGAGAAAGCACGTCGGAAATCCCCTTAAATCAATGGGTGCATGTGGCCTATGTGAAATCAGGAAGCTCATTAGCCTTGTACTTAAATGGTACATTGAATCGCATGGCAAGTTTTACAGGAACAGTTGTTCCAAATACTGGGGCATTAACCATTGGTAGCCGTTCAGGATCATCCCCTGCCATTGGTAGATTTGATGATGTCGTCGTCTATAAAAGGGCTTTGACGGTGAATGAAATTAATGCTCTTAAAGATTCTGGGCCTAAATGGGTGACCAAGCAAGGATTAGCACTTTATTTAGCAATGGATGAAGGACTTCCTGTAGATCGATCACTTAATAAATTGCCTGCAAATAAAGTAGGAGCTGTTGAATTTATTCCTCGTACTACAGATCCAACGCCAGCTGTGGCACAAATTCAATCACCCAAGCCAGGGACTTTAATCAATACCAATAGTGTCAATTTTACATGGTCCGCAGCAGTCGGAGCTACTGATTATTGGTTGCGTGTACGCAGTGGAGGGGTTGATTTTTATAGAGCTTCCGTCGGGCTTAATTTATCTAAAACAGTTCCAAATATTGTATTGGATGGATCGAATCTCATTGTGGAATTACAAACTAAAAAGAATGGGGTATGGGGAGACTTGCGTTCGTATATTTATCCTACAGCAGGAATAGTACCTCTTAGTCCAAGTAATTTTACAGTTACATTATTACCAACCAATCAAGTTCAATTAGCATGGGTTGATAATGCGACGAATGAAACAGGTTTTAAAGTAGAACGCGCCACAGGTTCAAGCACAACATATGCGATTGTAGCCACATCGAGCGCCAATACGTCGAGTTATATTGATAAGACAGTGCAACCTGGGACTGTCTATAATTACCGTTTCTATGCTTACAATGGTCAAGGGAATTCAGTGGTGGTGACGGCGCCTAGTGTCAAAACATTGGCTGTCCCTGCGGCGCCCACGGCATTTGCTTCAACAAATAGTACAGCAACATCATTGACGTTATCTTGGAAAGATAATGCTACCAATGAAGAAGGATATAAACTGGAAAGAGCATTAATTGTTGGCGGTCCGTACACTGAAATAAAAACTCTTCCAGCGAATACAATCACCTATGTTGATAATAATCTCACGCAAAATACGCAGTATTTTTATCGAATTAGGGCTTTTACAGGGTCTTTGTATTCAACCTATGATGGTCCTTTGATGACCTCGACCTTGTACGCACCCCCAGCAGCTCCAACAGGGTTGACAGTTGTTTCAGCTCAATTTGATACTGTTAATTTAAGCTGGACAGATAATGCCAATAATGAGTTAGGGTATACGATTGAACGTATGCCGAGCGCTAACGGCCCAGTGACGGTTGTGGGCAATGTTGAACTTAATTTCACGACATTTGCTGACACTAATTTACAACCAGCGACAACGTATTTCTATCGCGTTAAGGCGCATAACCCCACTGGCGTCTCAGCAGGATCTAATGTCGTAAATGTTACAACGCCTAATTTAGCATTACCTGTACCGGCATTAAAAGCGGAAGCATTATCTAAAACAAGCATTAAACTCACCTGGCTAAGTACAGGGTTTGACAAATATAACTTTAGACTTGAACGTTCATCATCCATCAATGGGCCATTTTCTTTGGTTGTTAGTGGTGGCGTTAATGAGTTTATTGATGCGACAGGAATAACACCTGGGCAAACCTATTACTATAGAGCCAATTTTGTTTGGCAAAATAAAGTAGGGGCTTATTCACCGGTGATTTCTGTCAAATCTTTCGTCGATGATTACTTAGATGTGCCAACAAATCTTACCGCTGTTGCCCAGTCATGGAGTACGGTTGATTTGAGTTGGAAAGATAATGCAACCAATGAAACAGGTTATAAAGTAGAGCGAGCCCCAACCGGTCTTGGTCCCTATACAGTTATTGCCACACTTGGGGCTGATAGCAATAGCTATAGCGATACAACGTTAAAGCCAACCACAATGTATCATTACCGTGTTTATGCCTTGAATAGCTCATGGAATTCTGAATTTTCGAACAAGGCAAGCGTTCAAACATTGCCTAAAGGCCTAGATGCGCCGCTTAATGTCAGGGCTGTGGGAATAGCGACGAATGCTATTCAAATTTTCTTTACAAATAAGGAAACTTTTGGGGTGAACTTTGCTCTTGAGCGATCGACAAATGCTCAAGGTCCTTTTGGTTTAATTATTACAGGAGGTGCAGACCCAGGGGAAGGAAGCTTTATTGATAGAGATGGATTGCAAAGCAACACAACCTATTATTACAGACTACGGTACTATACGAGTACTTCAGTTGTGTATGGAGATTATTCTTCAGTAGCATCTGCGATGACTTTAGGCGCAATTCCGGCGGCCCCATCTAACTTGAATGTTGTAACAAGACTTACAACCAGTGTTACATTAAGTTGGACGGATAATGCCACGACGGAAACAGGGTTCCAGCTTGAACGGGCTACGGATCTTAATGGGCCGTTTTCCTCGATGATTACATTATTACCCAATACAACGACCTACACAGATACCAGTCTCACCCCAGCGACAACGTATTTTTATCGTCTTAGAGCTATTGGTGCAGGTGGTGTGTATTCAGACTACACCTCGGTCTTAAGTGTGACCACATTGGAGCCAGCTCCTAATGCGCCAAGCGCATTGGCAGTTCAATCAACCAGCAAGGATAGTGTGACGTTAGTATGGGTTGATCAATCGACGAACGAACAAGGATTTATCGTCGAAAGAGCATTGAATGTGAATGGTCCATTTACAGTCAGTTTTCCAACAGCGACTAATGCGACGAGTTATACGGATACGGGATTACAAGCCGCAACAACCTATTATTACCGGGTGCGGTCTTTTAACCCTCAAGGGTATTCTGCGTATTCTGAAACAGTCGCAGCAACGACTCAAAATAATGTGACACCGTCATTGCCAGCTCCGACCGACTTGGTGTTTAATTCATCTAACTTTAATTCAATTCATTTGGGGTGGACAGCGTGGCATATAACAACGGAAGATGGTTTTACTCTTGAAAGAGCAACGGCCATTAATGGTCCTTTTGTGGCGGTTGGAACTATCCCACAGAATATTGATGAACACTACGATCTGAATTTACAGCCAGGGACATATTATTATCGTGTACGCGCTTTTAATGCGACAGGGGTATCGGAGCCATCCAATGTAGTTGCGGCATCAACACGATCAGGGCCATTGGTTGCCCCGACAAATCTCACAGCGCAATCACCCACACGTAATAGCGTGGCATTAAGTTGGTCAGTTCAAAATGAAATTAAAAATCAGCGTTATGTTGTTATTATTGAGAGAGCTGACGTATTAAATGGGGCATTTTCACCTATTTTATCTACAGCGGGTGAAATTGCCATAGATACTACTGTTACAGCAGGTAAAAAGTATTATTATCGTGTTAAGGTGCAAAATTCATATGAGACGTCAGGTTATTCTAGTGTAGTCTCTGTGACGGTTAAGACGTTGTAGAAGTAATGTAGGGATGTGATGGCATGCTAAGCCCTTGCTTGACAGTGGGGACTTGGCATGGTACAGTTTAGAAACGTTTGAAAGATAATTTCCTTTAATCAAGCACCGAGAGGCTTAAAAGGATTGTATGATAAAGTTTGATCACTATAGAAACCCGTTTATCTCTTCTGTCAAAGAAGGGGCAAACGGGTTTTTTATTGAATTGGCAAGATAAGGATACATATGTCACGCACACCGATACTAGATACTGAAGCTGTCCGACGCGCCATTACCCGCATGGCGCATGAGATCATTGAGAAAAACAAGGGTGTAGATAACCTTGTTTTAATTGGAATCCGTACGCGAGGAGTTGTTTTAGCGAATCGGCTGAAGAAGGCCATTGAAACAATTGAAGGCAAGACAGTATTAACAGGGATTTTAGATATTACCATGTACCGTGATGATTTAACCAGAATTGGCACGAATCCTGTGGTGCGTGAGACACTGATTGATTTTGATATTAATGGCAAATGCATCATCTTGGTGGATGATGTGCTTTATACAGGCCGTACGATTCGAGCAGCGTTAGATGCCCTGACAGATTTTGGTAGACCTGGGAAAATTGAATTGGCGGTATTAATCGATCGCGGTCACCGCGAATTGCCAATACGTGCAGATTTCGTGGGCAAGAATGTGCCCACACATCGGACACAAAATATTAAGGTTGTCCTCGATGAAAGTGATCAATCATCTGATGAAGTGGTGATGGAGGAAGACAAATGAGTGCTTGGACACATAAACATTTATTAGGTTTAGAAGAATTAAGTCGAGAAGAAATTGAACTGATTTTAGAAACAGCCAAGTCTTTTAAAGAAGTGTCGGCGCGGGATGTGAAGAAAGTGCCTGCGCTGCGTGGGAAAACAGTTGTCACCTTATTCTTTGAACCGTCGACGCGCACACGGATTTCATTTGAGTTAGCAGCGAAACGTTTATCGGCGGATACATTGGATATTGCGATTAATGTGTCGTCGACAAGCAAAGGTGAGACATTATTAGATACAGCGAAAAATATTGAAGCGATGAATGTGGATGCGATGGTGGTGCGGCATGGGATGTCAGGGGCACCATTGATCTTGGCGGAAGGATTAAAATGTTCCGTCATTAATGCCGGAGATGGATGCCGTGAACACCCAACCCAAGCATTGCTTGATATGTTTACGTTGCAAGATAAGTTTGGCAAGATTGAAGGATTAAAAGTTGCGATCGTCGGTGATATCCTGCATTCGAGAGTTGCGCGGTCAAATATTTGGGGTTTAACCAAGATGGGGGCTAAGGTTACAGTGTGTGGTCCAGCCACATTGATGCCACGCGGTATTGAAAAGATGGGTGTCGATGTATCGTATGATATTAAGCATGTGATTAAAAACTCTGATGCTGTGATTGCGTTACGTTTACAAAAAGAACGCCAGAAAGATAAATATTTGCCAAGCATGCGTGAATACTCTAGACTTTTTGGAATCAATCAAACTAAATTAAATGAAGGCTCAAGCGATCTTATAGTCATGCACCCTGGCCCCACCAATCGAGGTGTCGAATTATCCGCCGAAGTTGCCGACGGAAAACAATCCGTCATCCTAGATCAAGTCACCAATGGTGTAGCTGTTAGAATGGCCGTATTATATTTAGTACTAGGAGCAAAGAACTAAATTTAATGTGTGATAAAAATCTCCGTAGGGGCGGACCTTGTGTCCGCCCGAGATTATACAAAAGGTAAAAAATATGGGACTCTTAATCAAAAACGCCATCATCGTCAATAACGATAAAATCGCCGATAAACCCCAAGATATTTTATGCGTCGACGGTAAAATCGAAAAAATTGCCGCCACAATTCCCGCAGGGGATCATGACATCATCGATGCCAAAGGATTGAAAGTGTTGCCGGGCCTCATTGATATTCACGTGCATTTACGCCAGCCAGGCCAAGAAGGCAAAGAAACAATTGAAACAGGATCACGTGCGGCGGTAAAAGGTGGATTCACCTCGGTCTTTTGTATGCCGAATACCAATCCAGCCATTGACAGTCCCATGACCGTTGAATTTATTATCCGTGAAGCTAAGCGTGTGGGATTATGCAATGTCTATCCGATTGGCGCCATTACCAAAGGGCAAAAGGATGAAGAATTAGTCGACATGGCAGAGTTAAAAGCGGCCGGGTGTTTTACATTCTCCGACGATGGAAAGTCTGTTTTAAATAGCCGCCTCTTTCGCTTAGCCATGGAATATGCTAAGATGCTTGATGTCTTAATCATTGAACATTGCCAAGACCCACTGTTAACATCTGGTGGGGTGATGAATGAAGGGGCTGTATCGACGAGACTTGGGCTTAAAGGTGATCCAGGTATTGCCGAAAGTGTCACTGTGGCCCGTGATATTGAAATTGCGCATTACCTTGATGCCCGTGTGCATATTGCGCATGTGAGTCTTAAGCGTTGTTTGGAATTAATCCGTTTTGCGAAATCTCAAGGTATTAAAGTCACAGCCGAGGCATGTCCGCATCACTTTGCCTTAACCGATGAAGCCTGTGCGTCTTTTGATACATCGACTAAAGTTAATCCACCTTTAAGAGAAGCCGAAGATGTACAAGCGATTAAAGATGCGATTGTCGACGGTACCATTGATTGCATTGTTACTGATCATGCGCCGCATACCAAAGAAGATAAAGAAGTTGGTTTTGATGGCGCGCCATTTGGGTTGATTGGTCTTGAAACGTCTTTAGGGTTAACGATCAAAGAGTTGGTCAAACCAGGACTTATTGACTTACCCAAAATGGTTGATAAAATGTCTACCGCCCCAGCCAAGATTGTCGGTTTAACAAGCAAGGGATTAATCAAACAAGGGTATGATGCCGACATCACAATCATTGATCCAGATAAAACTTGGGTTGTGACCAAAGAAGGCTTTCAATCCAAAAGCAAAAATTCACCGTTCATCGGCTGGACCCTCATCGGCACCGTCGAGTACACTGTGTGTGGCGGAAAACTAGTCTACAAGAGTTGAAAATTAATTGGTGACAGCTACCAATTATTAATTGGTAGCTGTCACCAATTAATCTGCGCCCATGGCCTAATGGATAAGGCAACAGCCTCCGGAGCTGTTCATGCAGGTTCGACTCCCGCTGGGCGCGTTTTTCCTAAGAATATTCAGAATTAATTCTAGAAAAAAACGCCCCTGTCCAGCCGAAGGCTGGGCGGGCGCGTCAGCAGATAAAAAAATGACACACTCTTTAATAAGCACCACATTTCAAACGAAAGGCATTCATGGCACGTAAGCAAAAGATCACTATCTCCGTCATCGGCGGAAGTTCAATTGGCGCTAAGGTTGAAGAGCTCGCTGAGGGTGTTGGCAGAATGATTGCAGAGCTTGATTGTGTATTAGTCTGCGGCGGTTTAGGTGGCGCTATGGAAGCTGTAGCAAAAGGTGCAAAAAAAGCAGGTGGTTTAACCATCGGTATTCTTCCTGGCAAAGACAAAGAAAATGCCAATCCTTATATCGACATCGCTTTACCGACGACAATCGGTTATTCAAGAAACGTTATTGTGGCAGCATCCGGTGATATTGTTATCGCTTTACCTGGAAGCTATGGCACCAATTCAGAAATTTGTTACGCCCTTATTTACGGTCGCCCTGTGATTGATCTTGGAAATTGGAATATTGAGGGAATGATTGATGTGAAGACATTGGAGCAGGCTGAAGAGAAGTTAAAGAGATTGATTAAAAAGATTCAATAAAAGATAGTATGCCAGAGTTACCTGAAGTAGAAACTATTGCCGCTGATTTAAGACGCTACGCCCGAGGAAAAACCATTCAATCGGTCGTCGTGCGGGATGCGTTTGTCATTAAGAGCATTAAGCCAGCGCAATTTAAGAGTTCGTTAGAGAAAGTTGTTCTCAACGATATTCAGCGACGAGGAAAAGCATTAATCATTACTTTATCGAATGGATATTTTTGGGTAGTGCAGCCGATGATGACGGGGCAATTGGTATACGTTGCACCTAATCAAAAGCCGGACATCTTAAAAGAAACCCATCTCGTCATTGCTTTAAAAGAAGGCGGACATTTATTGTATAATGACCAACGTAAATTTGGTCACCTGCGTTTGGTTAAAGATATCACAACCATTAACTATTTTAATATCATCGGTCCTGAGCCATTGACCAATGATTTTACACCCGCCCATTTAGCGGCCTCATTCAAGAAGTCTGAGCGTGATATAAAAAATATTCTTTTAGATCACACGGTCGTCGCTGGAATTGGTAATATATATGCAGCTGAAATCTTATACCGGGCGCATGTGAGTCCCAAACGACGGGGCAGTACGATCAAAGCCATTGAAGTCGATCATGTCTTTAAAGAAATACGCGCTGTTCTTAAACTTGCCATTGAACACCGCGGCTCGTCGATGCGTAATTACCGTGATGGGTTAGGGCTTAAGGGAAAGTTTAATCAATTAATTCAAGTGTATGCCCGCGAAGGTGAACCGTGTGGTGTATGCCGTAAACCAATAGAACGTATTGTCCAATCAGGACGCAGTACATTTTATTGCATCAAGTGCCAGAAATAAGCTATGGATAAAATACAAAACATTTATAAAGTCGTTGCCAATGAGAAATTATGCCCACAATTTTGGCGCTTGAGTTTCGAAGCGCCTCAATTAGCAGCCGAAGTTAAGCCTGGTCAATTTGTGCATATTCGTACGAATGAAGGCTATGAACCATTTTTCCGTCGACCATTTTCTGTGTATCGTGCCTATCAAAATAAAGTTGATATTTTTTATGAAGCTGTAGGGCCTGGTACAAAAATTTTAACTCATAAAGTTAAAGGTGATACCTTAGATGTATTAGGTCCACTTGGAACGCCATTTACATTGCCTCCTGATGATGTCAAACAAGTCGTCATGATCGCGGGTGGCATTGGTGTGGCCCCGATGTTAATACTCTCGGATGTCTTAAAGAAGAGAAAAGTCGACCTAGTTTTACTCTATGGTGGGCGCACCCGTGCGCATGTGTATCCTATGACAGAATTCAAAGATAATGCCGTCAAGATTCACATCGCCACCGACGATGGTTCATTAGGTTTTAAAGGGCGCGTGAGTGGTTTATTTAATAAGATCAACATTAATCCACAGACAACTTATATTTACACGTGTGGCCCACATCCCATGATGAAAGCCGTACAAGATTTTGCCAAGCAACACAATCTCAAAGGCCAAGCTGCCTGCGAAGAAACCATGGCCTGCGCTTTGGGCGCATGCTTAGGATGTTCGATCGAAACAACCAGCGGCTATAAAACAGTCTGTTACGACGGGCCTGCATTTAACTTAGACGAAATTATTTTTCATTAACTATGAATTTAACAATACAAATTGGTAATGCTACGTTTAAAAATCCAGTGACCGTCGCCTCGGGGACATTCGGTCATGCCGAGCGTTATTTTAAACTGGAAGAAGTGAAGAACTTAGGCGCGATTGTTCCAAAGACAGTCACCTTTAATGCGCAAGTTGGTAATCCACCGGTGCGTATTGTAGAAACTCCGTCAGGAATGATTAATGCGATTGGTATTGAGAATCCAGGTATTGATGGATTTATTCAAGACAAGTTACCTTCATTTCAAACAATTGGTGTGCCTTTAATTGTGAGTGTGCTTGGTCATACACCAGAGCAATTTATTGGGATTATCGAAAGACTTAACGCCTTAAAAGATCAAGGCAAGCATGGTCATGTCGCTGCCATCGAATTAAATCTCTCATGCCCCAATTTAAAACACAAAACATTAGTCGCCCAAGATCCTCAAGCAACTGAAAGTTTAGTTAAACAACTCAAAGCCATTTCAAAGTTTCCCATTATCGCCAAATTATCCCCCAATGTCACAGACATTGCAGAAATTGCCAAAGCGGCAGAGGTGGGGGGCGCTGATGCCGTGGCTTTAGTGAACACATTCACTGCCATGTCAATTGACATTCATAAACGTAAATCCAAAATTGGTAATTTTACGGGAGGCCTTTCCGGCCCAGCCATTCGCCCTATTGCAGTGGCCATGGTTTACAAAGTAAGCCAAGCGATTAAGATCCCTATTATCGGCATGGGCGGTATATCCAATGCCAATGATGCTTTAGAATTCATCATTGCAGGTGCCTCCATGGTTGCAGTGGGCACCATGAACTTCGTCAATCCCCGCGCGCCTATCGAAGTCCTAGAAGGCATACAAGCCTACATGACCAAATACGGCCACAATGACATCAAAGACCTCATCGGCAGCCTAGAAAAATAAACAATTAATTGGTGACAGCTACCAATTAATTAATTGGTAGCTGTCACCAATTATTTTTCTGAACATTAAAGTGTTTTGCGCGAATTTAATTGAAATTACCCTATCTTACGTATTTCCAACAACTTTCCTTCCTTGACGAAAGCGCTTTCTGTGTTATCTTTGAGCGCTATACCTATTTCATCGCGCACACATTTACCATAGCGCCTTAAGCGATTCTTTAACCTCATTGGGAGAATAACCATGTTTAAACGCTTTTTATCCGCATTTATTTTAACTGCTTTTGTGATCAATTCTGTGGGTATCATCCCAGTCAATGCTCAAAGCGCTTTACCAACTCCTGGCACCATGGTCAATTTAAGTCCTGCGTTTAAACCTGCTGTTATCCGCGGGCTGACAGTTCATCAAGATAATCCCTTTGTATTTGATTTTATCGTAGACCAAGGCCAAGGTAATGCGACAACGAAAGCAGAAGCAGATCGATTAATCCGCTATTTTTTTACCGCTTTAGCTGTCCCTGAGAAAGATACCTGGGTCAACTTAAGTCCTTATGAAAAAAATCGCATTATCCCAGATAGCTTAGGTCAAACAGCTATGGGTCGTGATTTATTAGCCCAAGATTATGTGTTAAAACAATTAGCCTCTAGCTTAATCCATCCCGATAGCGAATTAGGCAAGAATTTCTGGGATAAAGTTTACAAACAAGCGCAAGCCAAATTTGGCCCTCAAGTTCAAATTCCTGTGAATACATTTAATAAAGTTTGGATCGTAGCTCATAGAGCGCATGTTTATGAACATGGCCAAACTGCCTGGATCGTCGATACACAATTAAAAGTGATGATGGAAGAAGATTATTTAGCAGCACAAAAGAATCAGCCTCAAGCACCAACTAATTCACACGATGTAAGCTCTCAAATTTACAAAGAAATCATCCTTCCCCAATTAGAAAAAGAAATCAATGAAGGCGAAAACTTTGCGCAATTAAGACAAGTCTTTTACAGCTTAGTCTTAGCCACATGGTTTAAAAAGAATCTCAAAGAAGCAGTATTAACCCAAGCCATCGCCGATAAAAACATGGTCGATGGTTTAACCGCTGATAAACAATCATTATCTACGGAAACAATTTACCAGAACTATTTACAAGCCTACAAAAAAGGCGCGTTTAACTTTATTAAAGAAGAACAAGACCAAATCACCAAACAACCCATTGCCCGGAAATATTTCTCAGGCGGGTGGGCTGTTAGCCAAGACTTGATACAACCCGCCACAACAAATAGAGCGATGACAACGGATAATGGTTCATTAATTAAAGCAACAGCTACTGTTGGCGCTCCAAATGCAGCTATGACAATTTCCAGACCAGTCATGCGTACTGTGACATGGGGCGGGCAAGAGTATGCGGGAGAAGAGTTGGTCACCCTTAAAAGAACATTGATCCTATTTCAACAGCATATAGATTTAGTCTTAGATAGGGTTAATTCTCGTCAACGTTCTTATAATAACTTGCTTGATAGAAGTTCATATATTGCTCTAGTTAGCTTATTGAAGGATGGTCGTTTTGCCCGGGAGTACAATAATAGGCGTGGTGTTTCACCCATGGTTTTATCGAGTAGTGTAGAAGAAAAAGAGTATCCTTTTCAAATAGCTTTTGCTGAAGGCACAACCGACGAAGTCATGCGAGATTCAATAAAAGCTCTTAGCGTAGCGATAGGTGAAGATATAAGAGGGATTAACGGAGTTATTGCCTATAATGCCGTTCAAGCAGACTACACTGCTGAGTTTAATTGGCGTGGGGAGATTGTGAAAAGCGAAACATCCATTGCAGAAGTAATTGACAGACTTGCTGCATTTCAAGATATGTTATTGAAAATATCATCAGTGAATGAGGATCTCGTAAAAGAATTTAACAGTACTCAAGATTTTAGAGATACGAATATTTTAAAGAAATACGCACCTTTTTTAGGAAAATTTATTAAATTAACCACAAATGGCAACAAGGTCGTATTAAAAAGTGTTTCCCCAGAAGAAAATCCTTTTTTCCTAAATATGGCGTTACGTCAACATTACTATGAATTGCTTAATTTAGTAGACGATGATTTGCGGAAAGCCTTGGATATACTGCAGTCAACCCAACAAGGTAAAAAATGGGATAGTTTTAAAGAACAAATGTTACAAGGATTTAGGAGAGCAGCAAGTAAGCCAGAAATCTTTATGTTAAACGGCACAGCGTCTCTCGTATCTAATGGAGATACATTAAGATCATTAGTGAGTGAATTAAGAAGCGCTCTTCCATATAGTGGTCGTATTAACCCGATATTATCCAGGCAAGGAATATACCTTCAATTTCTTGATGGCAAAGACCAAGAATCTATAGATTATATTGAAGCGATTACCAATAGTGTGAGTAGAGGGAGTCTTGGCGTATTTAGAATTAATGGTAAATATTGGTTGAAATCAAAATCTAATAATGTACGCCAGAATAGAGAGGATATTACTAATTTTGCACCCTCTTTAAGGCTTTTTGGCGATCATTTCATACCTTCTAATAATGTTAAGATGTCCTATCAGAATTCCATTGATTTAATGCTTTTAGCCATATTGAATCAAGAATTTGAGATAGCATCAGGGCGGGTAGAAATAACAAAGACAGGTCAACATCAAATGACATTAAATGTTACGTTGCCTGATGGAAAAATACAGCACACCTATGATGAGCGCGATAATCCCCTGGACGTCGTTGAAGCGGTGTATATAAAATTAGAGTTTAGGGAACGAGGAAAACTAGCGCAGAAGTCTGTGCAGAGTATATTGCAGAACTCAGGATTAGTGCGTGTTTTTGCAACTGCAAATGAAGCCATGACTACAGAAGCACGCGCAGAGCTTATTAAAGCAAAGCGTGCAGTAGTTGCTAAGTATCAAGGTAATAAAATATTACCTCAAGAGGAAGGGGTCTTGAAATCTCAAGCAAGGATTAAGAAGAGGATTGAAGGAATAGAAAAAGAATTAGAAAAAGAAGCGGGAGACAGAGCCATGCAAGTCGGCCCTCTCACCATTGAGTGGGGTGGTATTTATTATCATGGGGAGAAAGATATAAGGGCTTTTATTGAAAGGCTTGAGCGTACACGAAATTTATTTAGTCAAATAGAAGTAGAGGAGACTACGGGAGGATATAAATTACCAATTCATGCTGGTGAAGAATTTACAGTTAAAAGTAGTTTGTCAGCGTCAGGTTATGGTCTACAAATTAGGAGAGAATTAGAGCAAAACCAAGACTTGGTAAATGAAACTAGTATCAGTATGGATGGGTTAACAGTTAATCTATATCTTAAAAATAGAAAAGCTCAGCGAGAAGAGATACAACGCGTGCAAAAGCGTGTCATTGGTATATTTAATGATTCAATTAAGCAGTTTGAAGATTATTTAGCAGACAATGAAAAGAAGGAAACATCTCATACGATAAATGCGGTATCTGGCGTGAGTGCACGTCGTACGGCATTTACTTATGTTGATCAATCCTTTTCGATTGAAGTTCAGAAACGAGAAGTCGGTAACCCGTATAACCCTATATTTATTCTAAGTGGCAAAGCTCCAAAACCATTGCCACAAGGTACAAGCTATGTACTAGTATTAAATAATTATGTCATGTTTATCCATCCGAATAGACGCGCTGATAAGGACAACTTTGTTGTATATGAAATAAGTCCCGAGGGCGTACATGAGAATCAATTAGCAATGAGGGAAATTGATAAAAGAACTAGAAGAAAGGGAATTAATTTTACAAATCAATCATCATTGGTTTTATCTCAGGATGGTCAAGTAGTGGTAGACGGGACGGATATTACAGATATTCTATTAGATGTTTTAGATAGAGCAATGACCCCAGATCGTCAGAGTGCAACAGGGGGTATTGATTTGCAAGATACTGAAGCTGGTTTGACGGTGAGTAGAGATGTGAATGGTGGTGTTAAAGTCACTGTAGATCCAGCCATGATTGAACGTGTCCGTCGGGAAGGGTTAAAAGTAATTAATCCAGTTATCATTAATATGACTCCCATGACAGCCCCAGATTTACGTTTACTATTAGGTTTTGCCACCCCTAAACAAGACGCAGCTCAATTGGCTAAGATATAAAAACTAGGGACAGACACCAGTTTTTGCCGCTCACGCGGCTTGAAACAAAACTGGTGTCTGTCCCTAGTTTTTTATTTGCTTAAATCTTACGCTCAAGGTATATTCATGGGCATCATTAACATTTAGGAAAACTTATATGAGCCATAGTTCAAGCAAATTAATCGTTGCCCTTGATGTCGAAACCTTCGACGAAGCCCGTACTTTAATTGATAAGCTAGAAAATACCGTCGAGATATTTAAGATTGGCATGCAGCAGTTTACTGCTTATGGGCCTTTTGTCTGTCGGTATGTGCAAGCTAAGGGCAAGAAAGTATTCTTGGATTTGAAGTTTCATGATATTCCAAATACAGTGGCCTCTGCCGTTAAATCTGCCGTGAATTTAAGTGTGCCTCCCGAGCCAATGCCCAATTTTGCACCATTGTTTATGCTGACATTGCATACAGTGGGTGGTGAAGAAATGCTGCGTGCGGCGGTGAAGGCAGCGAAAGAACAAGCGTCTAAGCGTGGTGTCAAAGCACCGTTGATCGTCGGAGTTACCGTATTAACAAGCCAGGCGAAGGCAGATAATATGCAAGCACTGGTGCTTGAGCGCGCACAATTGGCGTATGATTGTGGTTTAGATGGGGTGGTAGCCTCTGTTGAAGAAGCAGCTGCCATTCGTCAGAAATTTGGTAAAGAGTTTATCATCGTGACGCCTGGCATAAGACCAGCTGATGCATCACTTGATGATCAGAAACGTGTGGCTACACCGAAAGTAGCGATTGAGAGCGGAAGTAGTTTTCTGGTTGTTGGTCGCCCGATCGTTCAAGATAAAGAACCAGCTGAAGCCGCTCGTCGGATTTTGGAAGAGATTAAGAAGGTGTAAGTCATAGTATTTATTATATTCTTGTTGAATACATATTCGAACCTCTATATCATTGATAATATCAATACATAGAGGTTCTTTTTATGAGATCAACAGTTTCATTAAAAGCTATTAAATTACGACAACAAGGTTATTCCTTAAATGAGATTGTGGAACGTCTTGGCTGTGCCAAAAGTTCCGCAAGCGTGTGGGTTCGCAATGTTAAATTAACTGCTCTTCAGAAACAAAATCTACGTAACAATCAAAATAAAGCGCGAGCTAAAGCATCAAATCATCCCAATAGTCCTAAGTCCAAGTGGCTACGTATTCGAGAGGAAGTCATTACAAAATCAACGCATGAAATCCCTCTTAAGCCTTCTCAGCTTAATTTAATATTAGTCTGTGCAGCGCTTTATTGGGGAGAAGGTTATAAGAAAACGCGTAATATGTTTGTTTTTGCTAACACAGATCCGGAGATGATTGTATTGATGATGGAGTTTGTGCGTAAAATATGTCATGTGCCTTTGGCGAAAATTAGAGGAAGAGTTAATTTGCACCCCGAGCATCCTTCACACATTAGTGAGAAATATTGGTCTAATCTAAGCGGTATTCCGATAACACAATTTCATAAGCCATTATTGGCAATTCCAAGATCGAGCAAAGGGATAAGAAAGTCATTGCCTTATGGTACCTTTAGAATTATAATCTCCGACGTTATTTTAGTTTCCCGTATTTTTGGTTGGATCGATGGGATTAAGAAATGGATTCATACGGGCAAGTAGCTCAACTGGTTAGAGCATTCGGCTTACATCCGAAAGGTTGAGGGTTCAATTCCTTCCTTGCCCATTTAGAATTGGTGTCACCCAAAAAAAATCTTTACAAATGATGTGTTGGTGGGTACACTAACGGACTTGTTAGACGAGATCTTTAGAGTATTTTGGTTATTAAATATTGGTAATCTCATCAACGACTTCTGTCGTTGATGCCGTTCTTATATACGAGACATTACGGGGGGCCGTGGTGTAGTTTGGTTAACACATCAGCTTGTCACGCTGAAGACCGCGAGTTCAAGTCTCGTCGGCCCCGCCACTTTACAAAAAAACCTCTTCCTTAAAAGGAAGAGGTTTTTTTGTTTTAGTTTTAAGGAAAGTCTTAACGGATTACTTCCGCTTAAACACAATCACCCCATGATTATTCGCCCACCCAGGCTCAGCCTGCCAGTTCCCACCGTATTTAAACACAGGGGCGAAATTGCTCATGACGTATTGGTAGAGTAGGGGGCAATAGGTTTTACCAAATATACCTAAGCCTGTTTCAGTCGAAGAAATACGATTGGAAATCAACACATACGCAGTATGGTTTTTCTCAAGCTCACCAATAATCGACTTCTCCTGCTCGGTTGTGATTTTAATATGATCAAAAAATATTAATTGCCGCGTCGGTGTCTTTGTGTTGGTGAGGTAATAATACATGACATCATAGGGCATGGCAAAAAACTGTTCGCCAGGTTTTAGTGTTGCTTGAAGGAATTGACTGGTTTTGGTGACGGTATCAACCCAGGCAGGTTCATTACCGACATAAATCCCTCCCCGTTTATCCGATAATAATTGCGTCGGTGTTTGGCGTTGGGCAGTAGTTTGAGATTGGGCGATAAAACTTATAGATAATAAGGCACTTAAGATGACGACGATGATCCACCCTAGAAAACGCGGTGCATATTTAACAGCCGTACTGATCATGAAAAAATGAAACATCACAATCATCGGCTGCGTCCAATACGAACGATACCAGACACCACTGACGACAAATTCGTGGAAATTCAAGACAAAGAATCCTAATAAGAAAATCGTACACACCCAAAATAAACGTTTATTCTCTCCGTCAACTTCAACAACACTCTGACGGATCCACGCATAAATCGTAGAGAGATGCCACAGCGGATGTAAGCATAAATTTAATAAACCAGAGCCAAAGAATAAGAGAAAGCCAGGATTGCTTAAGACGCTATTATTCTGTTGAAGTACGGTGATTAATTGAGAGAAGTTCTTCCATTGATTCACCAACGTTAACCAATGCTGCATGAAATAGTAAGGAATTGTAAAAGAGGGCGAATAATTATAAGGTTGATCCCCGCCCATATAGGGCAAGCATTGACGGATTTCCGTAATACTCAAGCCTTGTAAGAAGAATAAATAAATCACAAGCCATGCGAAAGGCAACCCCAATACAGCACTGGCATAATAAATGCGATGTCGGGTATCAAAGGCCTGGGCGCGATAACTTGGTTGAGTGATCCATTGCAAAATAAAGGCCAAACCAATTGCAGCACCCGCAGACATGGCAAAATTAATTTTGATCAAACCACCCACGGCAATAAAGGCCAAAGCCACCCAGGCGTATTTTAAGTCAGGCTTCTTTAAGAAAGCCAAGCCCATCCATAATGCTCCAAGTGTTGTGACAATTCCACCTATATGATTATAGGTAAAAAAGAAATCCGCCTGGATGCCCGCAAACCACAAGGCGGCCATAAATGCCCATAAAGGGCTCATGATCACACTTCCGCCAAAATAAAACAGCAGGGCACAGGCAATTTTTAAGAATAATTTACCGATTAAAATACTTTTAATCGATACACCCAAGGCCAAATCGAAAAGTCCATAATAATAGGGCATCAAAGGCCCATATACCCACCAGAAATCCTTAAACGGCAATTCACCACGGTACACAGCCACCGACGCATATAAATCACGGCCATGATCTCCGGTTGAGAGTGAATCCTGAAAATTCAAGGAAGACCAATTTAAAATGATGACAAGAACAATGAGAAGGGCTAATAATATTTTTTGACGCATATAACTCCATGATTTTCTAATAGTAAGACATGAATCATTAACGTACCTTAGCGTGAATAAGCGAAGAAAAAAAGTATTTAATGCAATTTTTTAAAGCTATAATGACCGTTATGCTTAAGGCTGTCAAATTCATTTGGCCACTTCTACTCTGGATATGGCTTATGCGGGATTTTATCCTCGGGACTATTCCCGTTAACATGGATACGCATACCATTTATGGGGTCACGAAATACTATTTTAATAATCTCTTAAATGGCACGGTGCCGTTGTGGGAGCCATTTGTCAATATCGGCCGTCCTTTTTATGCCATTGCCATTTGTAATCTCTTTAATCCCGTCACCCAATTAGTCCCTTTACTCAAACTCCTCGGTTTTAATTATCAAATTGCCTTTAATATCTATATTGTTAGTTATTTCTTTATCAGCGCCTGGGGATTTTATTTAGTCTGCCGAGAATGGGTGACAGATAAACGGGTGGCTTATCTGGGATTCGTGGCATTTATTTTTTCAGGATTTGGAGTGAGTTTATTTACGCAGCTGACATTATTTGAAATTATCACGCCCTGCATTTGGTTAATGTATTTTGCCACCCGTTTCATCCGAGATCCACAAGTGCCCCATGCCTTTGGATGCGTCTTAGCTGTCATGATGATCTTAAGTTCTTATTTACCTTTTTACGCATTAACTTGGATGGTCGTGAGTGTCCTTATCTTGGCTTGCGTTTATCCGAAAGGATCATTGCAGTCCATCACCCGCATCTGGTATTGGATTGTGATTCATAAGCGCGTAGTTATTTTCAGTATCGTCGCGATACTCATTGCCGCTGCCCCATTAATTGTCTATAAAATGATTGATCAAAGTGGGGATGTGGTATCGCCTGGGCGACATTGCCAGTATGTTGATCGCGAGACTTGTGTGGAGCGCACCTTAAAAGAACAAGGCGGCATGCTTTATGAAGAAACATCCCGTAGCGGAACAGGTGGCGAGCGTTTGGATATTGGGTACTTAATCAGCCATTTGGATAAATTAACCTATGGCTCTGATTCCATTTTCTTTTTACCCTTTGCCTGTTATGTGTTGCTCTTCGTATCGTGGATAAGGACTGTCAATCGACGGGCTTTATGGTTATTACTGAGTGCATTTGTGATGTGGCTTATTGCGCAAGGAAGTCAAACACCGTTACACCCATGGCTTTATGAGCATGTGTTTTTCATTAAATATTTTAGAAATCTTTTTTTCTTAAATATATTCACCTTCACGTCAATTTTATTGGCCGTGATTGTGATGCTTGATGATTGGTTAAAGCCTCACACAGCGACGATGACAGCACGTAAAGGGATTATCATGAGCATTATCGCCGCACTTGGACTGGGAGCATTGGTCTTAATACGGTTTAATGGTGTGTCTGTGCTGCAATGGGTGACGCTTGGTGTATTTGGTGTTGGACTCATTGCGCTTTATACACCCCTGCACGCTATTGTCCGACGACATTTATGGGTGTGGGTTATTGTAATTATACTTCAGCCAATTAATGTCATGGCTCACTATGCCATTAATGCGAAAGAATTTGCCTATCCTTTGCCGCATCAGCATACACAGCCTGTTTTTTCATGGATACGTCCTGATCAACCTGTAACCAGTGATGCACGTATTTATCAATTCGTCCCTTATCAAGATTTCTTTTATGCGATGAGTATGACCGATGCCCCAGCGACAGTTGGGTATCCACAGTCGGTAGTAAAAAACACATTTATGTTATCTCAAGCCAAAGGGGATGATGCCTTAAGTCAGTATGCGCGGTATAAATTTATTACTTACCAAGAACCAATTATAGGCCAAGGCACAATTATTAAAGGACCTGGTCAGGGCATTGATATTAAGTCATTCACCACCAATCAATTAACCGTGACAACACATTTTAAAACACCAACCTATGTTGTTTATAATGACAGTTACACACGCTATTGGCATGCCACCATCGACGGTAAAGATGCTAATTTAGAACAAGCTAATCAGGCATTTAAAGGTATATGGGTTCCCGACGGTGAGCATGTGGTGATGTGGAGTTATCACCCTCCAGGTGGCCAGTGGATTTATCTGGTAACAACTCTTACCTTGGCCGTGATGCTGGTGATCGTGATCATCATGTATGGGAGGCGCTTGTGATAAAGCAATTTATCCAATGGAGTTTATCGCGCTATGTCGTGGTGTATCTTTTCATGGCGTGCATTGCCATGACATGTGTTGATTGGCCAGCGGTGCATTATAAGCGGGAGCGGTATTTATTGGGATTATTCTACAATGGGTATTTTACAAATTGCCGTGATGGGTTGGTGTATAGAGATTATGTGCGGCGGGTTTTTCCGGGGGATGAGACGTATAAGTCTTATATGAAGGAATGTGTGGAGTTAAAGGGGCCGTAAGACGCAGGACATATGTTTTTGTAGGGGAGGACCTTGTGTCCTCCCGGTATTTTGTGTGACACACGGGAGGACACAAGGTCCTCCCCTACACAAAGATGAGTTACGTCTAACTGATTATTTCTTTAAAGATCAAAGTCGTTCTATATCTAGATGTTATATATATTTTATATTCAATGACAAAATGTGCATTGAGCGTTTGATTAAGAGGTTGGGGATGCGTATAATGGCGCTATCCTTGATGGTTTTAGTGAGATCCTATTATTTATGATACATCTGTCCCGCTTAAGGGTTCAATTTAGACGTTTTCGACGCATTGTTATCCGTCGATGGCGCTTGCATTCGGTTGTGCCAAAGCTGTTGCGCTTTAATGCGTACACAGGGTTTGTTGGCCGGCGTTTGTTTCAATACATTCCTTTTCTGTTGCCTCATGATAAAAGTTATTATGGATTTACCCACATGGTGAAACCCGGTGATGGATTATTTTTGGATATTGGGGCCAATGATGGGATATCTGCTATAGGATTTCATCACATTCATAGTGATTATCGCATCATCTCACTTGAACCCAATCGATCCCATGAAGCCTCATTACGGCGCTTATTACGAAAATTAAAAGGGTTTAATTATCATATCCTGGGGGCAGGGGCCACGCATGAGAAGTTAAAGTTATATGTTCCATTTTTTCATGGCGTGCCGATTTATACAGCAGCATCCACCAGCCTTGAGTTTGTCAAAACATCCATGGCCAATCAATTTAAGCATGCCGCATCATCCATTGCCTATCAGGAAAATATTGTTGATATTGTTCCCGTCGATGAATTGGGCTTAAAGCCAGATATTATTAAAATAGATACCGAAGGCCATGATTTAGCCGTCTTAAAAGGGATGATGAAGACCATTGAGCAATATCGTCCGGTTGTGATGATTGAGTTTAATCCAAAATTATTTCAGGAAGAGAAGAATCTTTTTAAACCATTAAATTATGAATTCTTTGCGTACTTTTTTAAGAAAGATATTTTCGTCACCTTTGATTTAGCTCAACAAACCAAGATATTTGATGAAGATGTCCAAGCCCCCAATATTTTTTGTATCCCCGTGGAAAGAGTGGGATCGATACCCCGTGGTCAATAATGGATAATATTACTTCGCAAAAGAAAATGGTCCTATGGGCATTGCCATTCAGTATTGGCATGGGCGTTCAGGCGATGATTATCGTCGCCGTGCTGTCCTCGTTATTTCTCATTACAATGCCTGCCTTTATTCAAAAACTCTATATTTTTAATTTTAATGATATTAGGCCAGAGCGGGAGATTTTATTTTATCACGTCTTTGTCGGCACAACATTGCTCGCAGCCTTTGCCATGCATCACATCATGCGGCGCTATCACATTCAACAGATTGCACCGTGGTTTAAAACAGGGATCATTGTTTTGATGTTAGGGCTTGGTGTGCAGGGTTTCTTTGTATTTAAGTTTTGCACAGGCCATGATGCCATTTATCGATTATTATTCTTGGCTGCGTTGGCATTGACTGTGATGGCATTGATTTTTTTAAAAGAAGTACATGAATTTAAAGAGTGGTGTTGGAAGCATAAAGAAAATTTCCCGTTATGGATCAATCAATACCAAGTAGTGATTGATTGTGGTGTTGTCATAGGCATCTTCCTCTGTTTACTTACCCCCGATTTAAACCGTGTCTTGGCGCGGGCATTTGTCGTCGATAATTTCTATCATTTTGATGGTGCGTTTATGGCAAGCACCTTTGGGTATTTATCAGGCTTAACTTTAAACGTGGATATGATTAGCCAGTACAGCGTCGTGTTACCGGTGATTATTGCCAAATTGAGCGCATTATGTGGCGGATTAAGTTATGCGATGGTGATTAAAATATTAATGGCCTTAACCATTATCTATTTAATCGCCTTTTATGCGCTATTGCGCTATTGCTTTAAAGATGTATTCATCGCCATTTTTGGTTTAGTGCTATTTATCAAATGGAATTTATTTCACTGGGGTGTGGCCCCATTGATTTGGATGTTGGCGGTTGTATTACCGGTGCGATTTTATTTTGATATTTTGATTTTGTTTCTCATTTGGAAAGATATTCATCACGCCCAGGAGAAGTATAAATGGCTCATGCGTGTGATTGCTGGTGTGGCCATGGCCTATATGTTAGACACGGGGACTTATATTAGTTTGACGGTATTGGGCTATCAATTCTTCGTTGGTATTTACAGATCAACCACATGGCAACAACGTTACCGTTTAATACTCGATTTAGTACTGGGTGCCATCACCATTGGCATTGTGTTTATGACCACATTGTACATATGTGTTGGCCCCGCCATACTCAAGCCTCTTTATTGGAATAATTATACCGAACACATTCAATTGTTTTTAAATGGGTGGGGGGCATTGCCGATTTATGATGGGTTAAAGGATAAGAACTTTTTTGCCTTTACCATGGGCTTACTCATTCCACTGACGTATATCATCACCGTTATGGTGACATCAACCATGGTGATGCTGCGCGAGCGTGCCTTGACATGGATTTTTCCAGGTGTTGTCAGTATTTATGGGGTATTGCTTTATCATTATTTCATCGTGCGCTCGGCATTGAGTAGTTACTATGTCGTGTGCATGCCATTTGTTGTGGTTCTTTGTTTTTGGATTGCTCTCTTTGTTAAACGTTACAAACCGACCACACAGATGCTGATTGGTTTAGTATTAAGCCTCGGGGCTATCGGCGCCTTATTAACCAATAATATTTTTGCTGTGTATCCGAATGTCCTACATACGTCGGATAAAACATTAAGCGGTCTTTATCCAGGCAGTAAAGAATTGGCTGTTAGTTCGTGGAAGAATGAGATTGATATTTATAAAAAAGAATTTCAATTTGATCAAGATGTGGCTTTAATCGACGCGATCACGCCTGCGGATAGTCGTGTGGCCTTGATTAGTTCATTCGAGACCGCTATTTTAATGCAGGCGAAACGTAAGCCATTCTTTTATTATTTTCCTTTAATCACATCACGCCCAATGTCCATGTCATTGATTGGCGGCACGTATTTACATACGCAAAAGCGCCTGCAACGTACGCTTGATCAAATCGAGCGTGAAGCACCAGCGTATGTTTTTATCGAGAAACGCATTTGGAATAATACATTACCACCTGCTTTTTTAGAATACTTTGAGACGGTGCGGTTATTAAGAGATTATTTGAAACAACATTATGAAGATTTTAAAGAAGGGCAATATTTAATTGCATTGAAACGTCGATGAGAACAACACGCAATTTACTTTTAATTACGGCAACAGTACTCTTAGCCAATTTATGGCTACTCATGGTGCTTATTCTTATCATCGAGCCCCTGCCCAAAGCCTCTGCATTGACAGCACAAATCTTCAATGAATTTAGCAGCACCTTGCGGCCAGAGTCAGAAACATTTTACTACCGTTTCTTCGTCGCCATGACCTTAATAAGTCAATGGCTCGTGGTTTTTCTGTTACGCAAGAAAATAGCGACGGAACAATTGAGCACAATTATTAAAACTCGTTTGATAGCCTTGAGCATAGGCATGACTTTGAGTTTAGTCTGTGCGTTTAAAATTATTGTATATCAGCCGCGTCATCAATTGGCGTTGATCTGGTTATGGATTTTAATGATAGCCATTGTGCTCGTGCAAGTATTCTTAGGTGAAATCATCACCTGTTTAAAGAAGGTGAAAGTATTCGCTGAGAAGTGGCTCGTCGTCACGTGGGTGAGGCGCATGTTAATTGTTTTAGCGGTGATCATGATCATGGCCATGATCATGGTTCCTCATATTAATGCCGTCGTGGCACGGTTTTATTTCGGTGAACAGTTTCACCACAATGACAGTTTTGTCATGGGCCCTGCGTTAACAGTAGCGCAAGGGTTAAAGCCCAATGTGGATATTATTAGTCAATACGGGTTAGGCATTGGGTATGTGTTTTCCTTCTTGATGAAAATGTGCGGCGGCATCAGTTACGACAATTTACTTCGGGTCATGACACTGATTGTGAGCGTTTATTATATAGGATGGTTTTTATTATTACGGTGTTTATTCAATAGCGGTTTATTGGCTTTTGCAATCGTTCTTCTTGGGATCAAGTGGCAAATGTTTCACCCTGGGGTTTATCCTTTTGTTTTTACGTATGGCAGTACAACAGCATTGAGATTTTTTGTCGACGTGATTTTCTTTTCAGGGTTATACGCGTATTTAACAACACAGCGACAACGTTGGTTTTATTTAGCCGCACTCATTCCTGGCATACAGTTATGGTATGTGCATTCAGAAGGGGTGTATTTATTTTTAGCATGGTGTGTGTTTGTCGTATTCTCGACCCGCGGCATTATACAAATTATCCGCGCGATCGTATTGCCCATTATCGTCGCCTTGATCTTGGCTTATGGGTGTGTGGGAAATATAGTCCTGCAGGCGGACTTTTGGGGAAATATGCGGGAGTTTGCGCAATATTTCTTCAGTGGTTTTGGGGTAGAGCCTATGACGTATAATTTAGTGCACCGAGAATTTGGAGCGTTGTTGATGGGCCTTTTAGTGCCTATTGTGTATGTGGCCACACTGATTGCCACGTTTTGGTGTCGGACGATATTGCCAAATACACGGCTGATGATTGTGGCTTTAGCAATTTATGGGTTGGGCTTGTATCATTATTTTGTCACTCGTTCAACATTGACGAGCTATGAGGTTGGTATTTTGCCATTAACATGGATCATTGGATTTTGGGCGGCATTATGGATCAAACAACAACGGCAAGATCGGCAATGGAATATCAAGTTAATAGCGACGACAGTTATTGCATTGTGTTTAGGCACCACACATTTATTTATCAGTTATCCCAATTATTTAAATCTCTCAGCGAATCCAATCACGGATCCATTAGTCGCGATGCCATTAAAAGATGGTAAACCTTATTTCAACCATTTATTTCGTGATCAAGTGAATGTAGACTTATTAAGTGAGAATGAGGTGAAGGATGATCAAGCCTTGGCAGCCTATTACACACAAGAGAGCCATTTTACCAAAGACATTCAACTGATACAAAAATACACAACGCTTAATCAGCGTGTGCCGATTATTTCAAGTTTTGAGATTAAATTGCTCATTGATAGTCAACGCAGTCCGTACTTTTATTATTTCCCTTTAATCATTTCCAGACCTTTTGGCTTACCTCTCTTGGCTAAAACTAGTATTTACACGCAAGATCAAATGTCGAAGACATTAACATTGCTCGAACGTGATAAACCCATGTATATTTTTATGGAACCAATTTTCACGACGAGACCATTACCACCTCAATTGCAGGTAGAATTTGAATCGCTGATTATTTTAACCAATTATGTGATAAAGAATTATCAGCCCGTTGATCAAGGGCAGTATTTAGTTGCGTATAAGCGTATCAATTAATTATGTTTAGCATATCGAGAGTGTGGAGGTTGTGAAATGTTTTTCCTGCACAATCAGGACTTTTTCGCCAAAAGTGACCAAGGATTTACGTAAAAAATCGCTAAAGTCCTTGGTTATCTATAAGCGATTTTTTACGTAAACCGTAGGGCACGGCGACCGCTTTTTGGTCGTCCCGTTAATTTAATTTCAAATTAAATTAAAATCAAATAACGGGGCGAAAATAGTCCGTGCGGGAAAAATATTTCACAACCGGAACACTTCACACTTACTAAGCTAAACATTTACAATTTGAGAATATGGAATTAATAGGACAGGGGGATTTATGGGTGTGATGATTTTATTGCCGTTGGTTATGGCCGCGGATATTTTCTTATGGCTTTTTGTTGTAGGGATGTTTGTCCCACAACAAGCCTCGCCAATTGTAGCCCAGTTATTCGATGTTTACCGTCAGAATATTATTCCTGAACGGGATGTTTTATATTTTCATGCGTATATGCTTCTCGCTGCTGGCCTGTTTACGCTCTTATGTTTTCAACAATCACGCCTTAAAACACACGCGAAAGCGTTTAAACGGTTTTTGTATTATGAAATCATCATCACACTCTTAAGCGGTTTTATGTTAGCCAAGTTTTTATTGTGGCGAGAAGCATTTTGGTTAAATGGGTTTTATGCCTGCGTCGGGGTGAGTATTGTTTCTAAATTATGTTGGCCTGAATTATTAAAGTTATGGCAGAGAGTTTCTGAATTTATCGATAGTAATCAATCCATCCCAGCACGTATCGGATGGGCGGCGGGGATAATTTTCTGTATTGCGGTTATATGGGTGAGAGATCCTTTGGGGGCTGCTGCGAAAATTTTCTTAGGCGAACAATTTCATCACATGGATTGGTTTTTAGTGCCTGCTGCCTGGGCGCATTTGATGGGGAATATTCTCGATATAGATACTATTTCTCGTTATGGTTTAGGTGCTCCGGTATGGGTGGCCCATTTAGCTAATATATTGCCAGGCCATTTTAGTTATGCGAATGTCATTGCGGTGTTAGCGTCGATCAGTGTGGTGTATTTTTGCATCTGGTTTTACAATATCCGTTCATTAATGGGATCAATTGGCTGGGCTTTGCTGATTTTGGTGTGGGGGGTAAGGCTACAAATGTTTCATACGGAAACATTACCGTTTGCCTTAACCTATCCTCAAGTCACCCCATTACGTTGCTTCTTTGATGCCATTGTTTTTGGATTATTGATTAGTTTTATGAGACGCCCTGTCGCATGGAAGCTCTGGCTTGCCAGCATCTGTTGCGGTATTGCTATTTATAATATCATTGGGGAAGGGCTTTATTTAACAGGCGCATTTGGTTTCTTTATTCTTCTCACCCAAGCAATGGCGTACTTACAAAAATCCAAACCATTAGGGGATTTATCCGTCGGTAAAGTTCTCTTGCTGTTGGTTATGCCGCTGGTGACATTTGTCGCAATCGCTTATGCCTTTGCAGGGCAGCATGTGTTTGGCCGTGAATTCTGGTCGAATCAGATTGAATTCATTCGTTTTTATCAGGCAGGGCATGGCAGCTTGCCACTGATGATGAATTTAACCCAAGGCAATTTCTACATATCCATATGGCCATTTGTATTGCCCATATTCTACATGGCATCACTTTTATTGGTCGCTTACCGTATTGTGCAGAAAAAATCTCAACCTATGGATATGATCATTGCTGCCTTGAGTGTGTATTTATTGTTGGCCTTTCATTATCAGGCAACGGTCTCTAATAATACAACGGCGTATTTGCGTAATGCGATTGTGATGATGACCATTAGCGGGTATTGGTTAAATGACTATTGGCGGCATATTGCATTGACGCATGTCCGACGCTGGCAACTGGCAATTGGTATGGCGGGAATTTTTGCGTTGGCCACCAATCATATGTTCTTGATTTACCCTAATTTGCTTAATTTAGCCAAGAATCCGATGAGCCATCCGATCATTTCACACAATCCACCAGGCCGATTTAGTTATTTCAATCATTTATTCGTGTCTTATCCGGATAATTTCAAAATGGCGGTGAATAATTTAGGTACACAAGAAGAACTATTGGTGACTGAGCGTAATTTTGCTAATGACGATCAGGTCAAAGAATTCTATCGTCAACAAACAGATTACACCAAGGACGCGCAATTAATCCAGTCATTGACGAAAAAAGGTGAACAGGTGCCTTTGATTGCAAGTTTTGAACCCATCATTCTCATGCAAGCCAAACGCGCGCCATTTTTCTATACATTTGATATTTTAAATTCACGTCCTCGCCAAATGCGTCATTGGGCTGTCAGCTTATTGTATACACAGGATAATCTCAAACGCGAATTAGATAGGCTTGATGTGAAGAAGCCCGAATATGTGTTCATGGAGAAAATATTCTTACAAAAACAAATTCCTCCGTCGTACCCTCGGGATATGCAGGATACCATTGCTTTATTAACCGAAGTCTTTAAGCGTTATGAACCTTATCGTGATGGGGAATATTTAGTGGCCTTACGCCGCAAACAATAATATGGATTATACACGCCGCAATATTTCTTGGATAACTGCCGCAGCGTTTTTACTCGCTGTTGAATTCCTCATTCTCATCGTCTGGGGTTTTGGTTTTATTCCGATCGAAACAGCGCCAATTGCGAAGGGGGTTGTGCCCCAATTACTGCAATTATTTAAGCCTGAACGGGAAATTACCCTTTACCGTCTTGCTATTGTGGCCGCTATCGCTATCGAGGTAGGGTTATGTATTGTGTTTCGTCGCCACATCGCGACGAAAGATTTAGCATCGTCATTCTCATTATGGGTCACCAATGCCAGTGTGTGGATTAGCCTGCAATTGATTGCGGCCTTCAAATTATTGCAATATCAAAATCCCGCATGGGCCAAGGGATTGTTTTATGGGGCAGGTATTTGTTTTGTCATCACTCAGATTTTTTGGCCAGAGATCCGTAAGTTCATGGAGAAACACGCACAGCCATCATGGGTTAAAACAAATACACAACACATCATTGTTCACGTAGGCATGCTCATTGTGATTGGTGTGCTTTTATTTATTCCTGGACTCAATCGTACGGTGAGTACACAGATGATTGCGGCCATCCTGTATTTTTGGATTCTTTATTTATTACTCGTGCTGTGGTTCGATTCTGTGATGTTCGCTGTATTTGGCGTGGTGATTGCGATTAAACTGAATTTATTTCACCTAGGCCAATATCCTATTTACTTGATGAATTTATCATCAACGGGATTAGCAAATCCGTGGGACTTGGCGGTATTCTTTTTAATATGGCAGCATATACATCGCCATAAAGAGTGGTTATTAACACTTGCGGGTACCCTTTGTGCCATGGCTGTGGTAAGTCATTTCGCTTCAGGCCTTGCATTAACCTTCGCGTGGCTTGGGTATATTGTGGTGCATGTTGTGCAAAGTCCGTCGAAGAAAGATGTCCTCTTGCAATTACGCGCATGGGGCATTGTTTATGTCGTGGTCTTATGTGTGGTGCAATGGCAATGGGGCGTTCAAGGTGTGGTGATGCAACAGTGGTTAATGATGAAAAATGGGTGGGATGCTTTGCCCATCATTTCGTGTTTGTACATGCATCAGTTTTTTCCATTTTGGTTAGCATTGCTAATTCCCTTAGTCTATGTCGCTATTGTCGTCTGGGGGAGCACATTATTGACCGTCGGGACATTGACTGCCGTGTATGTCTTCTTGATCCCCATGGCCATTTACGGATTAGGGTGGTATTACGTCTTTCTATACCGTTCATTGATTAGCACGTACTATGCCGGTATTTTACCATTCATCGTCATTGCTTTATGTGTATTAAAGTATGTCGTAATGACCTACATCTCTGATCGCTGGCGCTCAAGATTACTCATACTTTTAGTAGCGGGTAGTGTCTTGTTTTTATTAACGAATAATATGTATTTGGTGTATAGGAATAATGCCCATGCAGTTTTTAAAACACACTAATCAACGCAATAGCCTTTGGATTACATTGATATCCATCTGTAGTGGCATACAGATTGTATTGGCGCTATCCTTATTGGTAAAATTTATTCCTCTAAAAGTTGATACCATTTTCCTTCAACAGCCCGACGCCCAGCAACGCTTACGCCCTGAATTCGAAGTACTACTTTTTTCCCTTGGATTAGTGAGCGTTGTCGTGATTCAATCGATTTTAGTATGGGTTTTACGTCGACGCATGACACAGTCAACTTTAGAGACACGGTTGAAGTCATTTTTAATCATCGAAAGTATTCTAGTGTTTGTCTTAGTAAGCGCCTGGTATAAGACCATTGTGTATGATTATCGCCCCTTCTTAGCCAATGTCACTCTAATCGTCTTTTTGGTGCTCAGTCTATTGCACAAAATATTTTATAAAGACGTGTCTAATTTATTCTCAACGCTTCATGCCTTGATCGCACGCTATAAGCAGCATGCGCAGGCTAAACTAGTTCTAACGCTCGTGAGTGTTTTAGCTATCGCGGGCATTATTTATACACCTGATATCGACGGGTCATTGGCCCGTATGTTTATTGGTGAACAATTTCATCACTGGGATATTTTTATCATGTCTCCGGGGTGGGCTGCTTTAAATGGGCATCAGATGAATGTGGATCAAATTTCACAATATGGTGTTGGCTTGCCTATTATGATCAGTCACCTGGCCCAATTGATGGGGGGCTTTACTTACCATAATGTATTGTGGATTTTTGTGGTGATGACCGTGATGTATTATGTCGCCTGGTTCTTGATATTACGTCGCTGGTGGGGAGGCTTGGGATTAGTTATGGCGGCGATCATCACAGGCTTAAGGGTTCAAATGTTTCATCCGGGTGTTTATCCAAGCGTTCTGACTTACCCCAGTTCACTGGTGATCAGGTATTTCTTTGACGTGATTGTGTTTTGGGCTATTTTGAATCATTTGACTGATCATCGTCGAGGATGGTTATGGGCTGCGGCATTCAGCAGTGGTATTGCCATTTTTTATATGGACTCAACAGGGTTATTTTTAACCGTGACATTTTATGCTTATTTGATGTTGCGGGTATTGATCCCACATCCCAAACAATTTTTCTTTTACAAGTTTAAGGACATCGCTGTTGTCATCGCCTTATTAAGCGTGCCGCTTATAACGGCAGGGCTATTATTTTATTTAGCTGTTGGCCAACATTTATTCACCGCGGTGTTTTGGCAAAACATGCTCGAGACAATTGATTATTTCTTAAGCGGCATTGGCACATACCCGATGTATGAAAGTTTTAAATATCATATGTTTTTCCCGGGAGTGGTGGGATTCATTATTCCGGTTGTCTATGTTGTGACGATGTTATTCGTGAGCACATTATGTTTCTGGAAGAAGAGAGATATAACGCATCTTTTGATTGTGATTTTATGCGTCTATGGATTAGGTTTAAACCATTATTACATTGCGCGTTCCTTGCAAACAAGTTATTACGTCGCTGGTTTGCCGTTTATTATCGTGTGTTTTTATTGGGTGCGTGAATTCATTGGTCGATTCAGCCCTCAGCAACAGCGTGCGATGACGGGGTGGGTATTAGCTTTAAGCATTTATGCACTGGCAACCACGCATATGTTCATGGCTTATCCTAATATGTTTAATATTTCACGCCATCCACTCACTGATCCTCATGTGGCTTTACCTTTACCTACGGATGGAGCCCCGTATTTTAATCATTTGTTTCGTAAAGAAGGTGAAGAGACGAAAACAGCGCTTAATAATTTAGGGCAAACTGATGAGCAGCTTTACCGTGAGTCAGATTTTGCGAATGATGCAGCATTGCGTGATTATTACGATCAAGAATTTGATTTCAATCAAGATGCCGCATTGATTGAACACTACACCGCTCCTCAGGACCAAGTGGCATTGATCAGTTCTTTTGAGACCAAGATTCTCATGCAAGCGAATCGTCGGCCATTCTTTTATTATTTTCCTTTAGTCAATTCAAGACCCATGCACATGCGTTCATTGACGGTGAATTTCTTGCACACCAGTACAGAGCGTTTCTTAGAGGTGGCATTGAATCAATTGCATCATAAGGCTCCTGAATATGTGTTTATGGAAAAAATATTCTTAACGAAGGATATACCCAAAGGGTATTTAGATCGTCCTGAAAACATTGTCCCGATTTTAAATTATATCAATCAACATTATCACCCGGTGGCCCAAGGCAAGTATTTGGTTGCCTTACAGAGAAACTAAATGTTCTTATCTATTGTGATCCCTGCCTATAATGAAGAAGCCTCTATTGCAACTACCGTTGCCCAGCATGTAGAGGTATTAAGCCGCTATCCAGAATTGGCAGGCCAGTGGGAAATCGTCTGCCTCGACGATGCATCCCACGATCGTACCTGGGATGTTCTCAATCAATGTGCCTCACGCTACCCACAATTGCGTTTATTAAGACATCAACTTAATCAGGGAATTACTATTTCATTTAATGATTTATTTCTTGCGGCCAAAGGAGAGTTTATTTACCTCACCGCCGCTGATGGTCAATGGCCCGCGAGTCAATTGGATGTTCTTTACAAGGCGTATCAACGCAGCAAAGCAGATTTCATTATTGGTGTGCGTAAAAGTCGATTTAAAGTGTATGGGCCTTGGCGCAGCATGGTGTCGTATGGATTTAATCTCTGGGCATTTGTCTTAACAGGCTATTTTTGCCGTGATATCAATGGGATAAAATTTGTCCGACGAGAAATTCTTATTAAAGAAGTCATGGGTAGTAGTTTCTTTGTTGAAATTAAACGGCTTAAGTATGCCAAAGAACACCGTTTTAAAATTATCCGTGTGCCTGTAGATTTTATTTCACGACAATATGGAATTGCGGCTGGAGCCAAATGGGAAAATATTATCCAGACATTAAAAGAATGGACAGGCATTGCATTGCCTAAAAAATCCAATGATTAGTTTCATGCACACTCTCTTAGATTCAAAAAAGGCATTGGCATTCATCGTCGCACTCGTGTTGATGTGGGTCACCGAGCTCACGATCATTTTAAGTTTTATCTCCTCCCATATTCCATTTACTCCACCCGTACTCTTAAAAGATATTTTATTTCATTACCGCGGTGGATTTGCCCCGGAGCGAGAATTATTGCTGTATGCCTCAGCAGTGATTATCGGGGTAATACTGTTTATCCTCTTAGCTTGGGTCGTGGGCAAAAATATTCATCGCCCATCAATCATAAGCCATCTGCGTCGGTTAAGCCATGTTGAGTTTATCCTGAGCCTTGTGATGGTGGTATCAGCACTCACTACAATTATTAAACCTTCCTTAGGATGGGTGCATGGTATTTTTTACGTCTCCATGGCCAGTGCGTTTGGGATAAAGGTTTTTTGGCCAGAAATTAGCCGTTGGGTCCCAGATATTCATTTCCCGTCGATCAAGCTTCCTTCGTTACGATTTTCAGCCTTCATGAAACCCATCACATGGATTGAGCAATGGAAGTGGTTTGATGGTGTGGCAATCGCTATTATCCTTATGATTATTGTTATCCCTGATCCTGAGGCTGTGATTGCTCAGTTATTTATGGGAGATTATTTTCACACCTGGGATGTGGTATTCATGGGTTCGGTGTATGGGCTTTTTAAGGGATTGACTCCGTTAATGGATATGAATGCGACCTATGGTTTAGGGATGGTCACACTCATGTATCACCTCATGCAGATGCTAGGTGGTTTTGACTATGTCAATGCCTTGAAAGTATTGATGGCATTAGGGATTGTGTACTATGCCCTTTGGTATTTACTGCTGCGTCGTCTGATGAACAATAAAATACTTTGCCTTGCCTGTATTGTGATGGCGATGCGTTTGCAAATGTTCATTGATATTGTTATTCCCATGACATGGAATGAAGTGCAATCATCCATCTTACGATTTTGTTACGATGTGATTTTCTTCTGGTTTCTTTATATGTATGGCAAGACCGAGCATCGACGCTGGTGGTTGGGTTTAGTATGTGTGACAGGCTTAAGCATGTATCACATGCCTTCAACGGGTATTTTCTTATTCATTACGTTCTTAACATTGTGGGGTATCGATTTCTTAAGAAGTATCGTCAAAGCGCGTCACATTCCTTGGGATAATATACGGTATCTATTCTTAGGTGCTATCGGTGTCATGACTGTATTTTTCTTTTTAATGTATAAGACAGTTGATAGCGCCATGCTGCAGCCATTATTTTGGAATAATTTATATGAGTGGACTAGCTATTTTTCCCAAGGGATTTTTTATGGCCCTCTTTTATCTGCATTTAAAGGAGGGGAATACGTTCTAACGGCAGGCGCTATTTTTTACCCTTTATTTTATCTCGGTGTTGTCTTGTATGCTGGCTTTCAGTACGTTGAACGGGGACGCGCCACCGACAGATTTTTTGTTTTATTATCTGTCTATGGACTTGGGCTCTTCACCTATTACGTGGGCATGTCGCATAAATATTTGACCGTGGGCTTACCTTTGATATTCACCGTGTTTTGGTGCGTGGATTGTGGTTTAAAAAAATTAGAGATCACGTGGCAGAAAATAATACCTTTAAGTATTCTGGTCGTCTGTGTCGTCAGTTTATGGAATGCACAGCTTTTTAAAGCATACCCAAATGTAGTGAATAGATCTGCTAATCCTGTGATTGACCCTAAGGCGTCTATTAAGATCAATGACAAGGTCAGGTATTTTCATCAATTATCCGTCGATTTTCCATCATGGTTAAAATTACCTCTCAATTCAGTCGGTGAGACAGACGAAGCCTTTAAATATGAAGACAGTTTTATTAATCATGCGGCCTTAAAGTCTTACTATCAGACCGAAACTGCCTTTAGCGAGGATGCAGGACTTATTCGATCATTAACAGGTCCACAAGATCGCGTGGCTCTTCTGAGTAGTTTTGAAGTGATGTTATTATCCAAAGCTGATCGCAAACCGTTCTTTTATTATTTCCCTTTATTAAATTCTCACCCTATGCGCATGAGGAATTTTGTCGTTACAACGATCTTTAGTTATACCCAAGTCAATCGTTGCATTCAACAGCTCGTCGATCAAAAGCCTGCTTACATCTTTATGGAGAAAATATTTTTAACAGACACGCTTCCTGCGTGGTATGGCCAGCAGTTTGAAGATTTAATTGGATTGATTCGTTATATTAAGAGTGCATATGAGCCCTATGAGCAGGGCAAGTATTTGGTTGCGATGAAATTAAAAGGATCATAAACGCATGATGTTAATTGCTGCTGTCATTATTAATTTCCTTGTGGCCGCATGGTTATACCCCGAGGTTTTTGTGCATGTTGACCTACGCTTAGTGCAAGGGCATGAAACATGCGGGCCTATGCAATATGTGTTTTATTTGATTAGCCAGTTTTATCAAGGGGGTATTCAATTATTTAATCGGCAAGATTTATTCAATACCTCATTTACGCAATTGTCCGTCGGTTTATATACCCCAATTAATTTTATTATTGCCTTTTTCTACGTCATTCTCTCGCCTTTTGTCACGCTGCCTGCTGAATTCTTTCATCATTTTTATGTCATCCTTTATTATGGGTCGGGTTTATTATTGCGTACGTATGGGATCTTTTTATTAGCCCATTACATGACCAAATCCAAATGGGTGGCCTTAGTTACGTCAGTGTGGGTGAATTCTTTTTGTGCCATTGCCATGATACACATGGGAGGGGTGTGTATTTCCGAGGTTTATAATTACTTTCCTCTATTTTTGTTTTGCTTAGTTTATTATTGGCAAACCCGTCAATCGAACGTGATTATTATCACGGTATTAGTGTTTGTTCTGGCCATTAATAATTCACTTTATGTTGGTCTAGGGTACTTTTATCAGACACTCCATTTATTTTTGCTGGATATGTTCGTCATTTGGCTGATATGGCAGCGAAGGAAGAAGCCATTATTATCTGATCGCATCAATTGGACATTTGTGATGCAAGCGATTGCATTGATTGGCGTCATTTTCTTACCTGTTCTGATTTGGGCGCCTAATTTAATCCATGATTTTCAAGCAGCAGCCTCGGGGTTAGGGGAGTCGAGCGGTCGATTTAACCGCATCTTCAATCCTGTGGCCATGATGCATGACCCGACACGGTATTTTATTTCTAGCAAAGACGTGTTTCATAATGCCTATGACTTTACCTTTAATGGCTGGTATTCCGTCGGTACTTTCTTAGGGACAACGACCTTGGTGTTATCGGTTATCGGTTTAATTTTAAGTAAGCATAGCTATAAAATTGTTTTTGTTTCAGCTGCCATCATGATGGCATTCTTAAATGTGCCCTCGAATCAAGGGGGATGGATGATGTGGGCGCATTGGATTGATACCATCACTAATCCTTTTTGTTTTTTGGTGCGCAGTTTTCATTATTCTGTGTTGTTATGGTACATGTCCTTGGCAATTCCTTTATGTTTAGGGATACAGTCATGCATCGCTTTGGTGTTTAAGCACGATGATCAGATTCATGGGAAACGTATCGGTATTATTCAGTTATTGCTACTTGTAGCTATCGTGGGATCTTTTGCCATCCACGCCATGCCCGTGCGTTTGTATGTATTAGCTGTGCTCGTTCTATTTTTTATTTTTATCACGCTTTTTAATTTAAAGAAAACAGATGGGATACCACGGCAATGGGTGGCATTGATCATGGTGCTTATTGTCGGCACCATTGAATTTCATTCATTAAAGACATACATCACGACGAAAAGTGTGGATATGAATTGGGGATATTGGGATGGGTTAAGGATTAAGCCAAGGATTTTTAGTCCCATGTACACAACCCCTGTTCCCACTATTTTGGATTATCAAAATCCACGTATTTTGCCGTGGAGATTCTTTTACCGCACCGACGATCATGTTGTTTTTCCATTGACATGGGAATTTCAAGGCATGTTTGGTCAGTTTTATCAATATACACCTTTAGTCCTTCGTTTAGAACGTGAACAATCAATGTATGTCCCGCGTCTCAAGGTCTTCGATCATATTGATAAAAATAAGAATATTCAACAATACCTCAGGAAAGATGGCCGGATGATGTATGTGGCCGATGCGGCCATCGCCCCTAATGACAATGATTATGCCAAAGTCTTAGCAGGTAGTCTTGATCGTCGCATCATTGAAGTTGAGGAAGCTTATCTAGATCAACGCCAACAGTTGGCCGATATTAATTTACCCGCACCTATCAAAGATGTTTTTAAACAAACATTCTATACCTTTGATGTGAATAAGGCGACCTCACGCATCAGGCCCGAAGGGATTGAATATCAATGGGCATTGCCGAAGAATTTCCCTCGGTATTTATCAACAACACTATTAACACCTGATGTCTGGTTATGGCAATTGACGATCGGTAAAGAGGCATTGATGCCTGCGCAAGGGGCCTTGGTGCATCCAGGCACATTTGATGTTAATAATGTGCGTGATGGGTATGTGACAGTGTTGGTGAAGAATGACAAAGAGTCTATTCAAGAACAGGTAAACTTAACGGTCTTAACTCCGTCGGATTTGATTGATGTATGGAAAAATACGCAAGATGAAATTGGAATTACATACCGATTTCAACGCAATGGCTGGTGGGTGACACATATTCCTTATGACACAAAATGGAAACTTTACATTGATGGCAAACATGTTCCGATTGCCAAAGTGAATGGTTATTTTATCGG
>JACCDG010360378.1_pt1 | contig 39819 bp, 27 predicted proteins | sample 7442471 | NCBI WGS metagenome assembly JACCDG01 (sample SAMN15323444, study PRJNA562643) | freshwater metagenome | isolation source: river surface water | place: USA:Blue River Watershed | collected 2017-08-17 | reverse complement strand
GTCCAACAAGGCAACAACATCACCACCGGAGGTACGGCCAATGCTCCGAGCGTGAATTTGGTTGCTTCTCCATCGGTATTGCACCTATTGTCTTCTGGCGTGACCTTCGCGCAAACCTTGAGCGGTAATACGGTCTACTCTGGGGCATCAGAGTTGGGTGGGCTCATCGCGCAGCATTACGCGCCGATAGGCGTTCAGAACCGGTATGTGCAGCCCGGAAACAACATCACCACTGGTGGCACTGTGAATGCGCCGACCGTGAACTTGGTTCCAAGTCCTTCGGTGCTGCACCTGTTGTCGAGCGGCGTGACTTTCGCTCAAACGCTCAGCGGAAATACCATCTACTCAGGCGCCAGCGAACTCGGAGGCCTAATTGCCCAGCACTACGCGTCGATCGGCGTTCAGAACCAATGGGTCCAGCAAGGCAACAACACCACAACTGGAGGTACACCCAATGCTCCGAGCGTGAACTTGGTTGCCTCGCCATCTGTGCTGCACTTGCTATCAAGCGGGGTGACCTACGCGCAAACTTTGAGCGGCAATACGATTTATTCCGGAGCATCAGAGTTGGGAGGGTTGATCGCTCAACACTTTGCACCAATAGGGGTACAGAACCAATGGGCGCAACAAGGGAACAACATCGTCACCGGAGGTACGCCCAATGCTCCTAGCGTGAACTTGGTGCAATCTCCATCGGTGTTCCACTTGTTGTCAAGCGGTGTAACATTCGCTCAGACCTTGAGTGGCAACACGATCTACTCTGGAGCCAACGAGCTTGGAGGTTTGATCGCACAGCATTATGCCCCCATCAGCGTTGTGCCGACCTATGTCCAACCGGGCCTCAACATCACCACGGGCGGAACAGCCAGCGCCCCCATCGTCAATCTGGCCGGAACCGTTGTTCTCACCGGACTTACGTTCTCCTCAGCGCTCGGAGACACCAGCGCCAACTTCGCTACCGGGGTCTACTTCAAGAGCGCATCGAACGCCGTTACGTCCACCAAACGGTTCTTGTACGACTCTACTTTGGGTCTTGTTACTCTGAGCCAAGGAGGAGGTGCGGCGGGCGTACATTCTCCCAGTGGAGGGTTTACAGGCGTAACGCTTCAGGGAACGAATATCTTATCGGGAACAACGAACTTGAGCAATGTGTTCGCCAGCACCGGACACACACACGTCGGAGGCATAACGTTCGTAATGGATGGAGGTGGCAGTGTGATATCAACGGGACAAAAGGGATACCTGATATCCCCGTACGCTGGCATAATCACCGGATGGACAATAATAGCAGATGGCGTTGGAAGCATAGTGATAGATGTTTGGAAAGACACGTACGCCAACTATCCACCCACCATCGCTGATACCATAACGGGTTCGGAGAAGCCGACCTTATCGTCCGCCAACAAGAACACCGATACCAACCTTACCACTTGGACTACCTCATTCAGCGCGGGAGACATATTTACGATCAACGTCGATAGTGTATCCACGGTCACCAAGGTCACTTTGTTATTGCACACCATCAAATTAGATTGACAAGATGCTCAGAGCAGTAGAACACGTATTCAATACGACGAATTTTGTAACGTATCCGACCTATAGTTCATCGACCACAACTGTAGGCAGATTGATGCGTGTGTACACGGGATTGACGAATCAAGAGAACTTCGCTGGCCCGTTCAAGATGGCTCTCGCTCGTCCAATGGAAGCCTCCGTGAACATACCGGGTATCTACCCATTCGTTTACCGGTGGAGCAACGACATTGATTGGGTGTTTTTGGCCGATAACGCAGCGGTTGCCGCAACGAGAAGAGTAGTGTTGTATACCTACAATAGGATCACGAATGAATTCAATTGGAAAGGATTCGTTTTATTGACGTATTCTGTGGCGACCAACCACACCATAAGGGCGTTCCGGGTAACGGTGGATAATTATACAGGGCTCACTAGCAGTACAGCATCTGTAAACGGAACGGCCGTAACAGGTACACTTACCGGATGGCAGGATGCAAGAATAGCTGTGGGAGCGAGGATAGGGTTCGGGACGACGGATCCCACGCAAGTTTCCGATTGGCATGTGATCTCCGCCATCGGATCGAACACCTCTATAACGTTGTCAACGAACGCTGGAGTGATATCAGCAGGTCCGTTCGTCATTGAGGAAATACGCCTGTTGACCGCCAATACAAACGCTACAGCCACTAACGGAGGTTTGTTCGTGGCAAAGGGGGTGAACTATCAGGACTTCACCATCGCCGGAACAACAATAGCACAGGCGGCCTCTACCGACAACATAAAGGCGGTATACTTCCTTGGTGACGGAGCAGGAACTCAGGTCAACACGACGGCCTGCGGAATGGGACTGAGGGAAAAGGAATCGTGGACCGCTCACACGGCATACGTGATCGATGGAACGGCAACACCGAGGGTCTACGCTTACAACATCAGAGCGGCCTTGTCGGGGTTCGCCTCCGGAAAGTCTCCATCAGCGATCCTCTTCTCTACTGGAACACAGGCGGTCACCGGAGCGCTCACGCAGACCAACAACGGTCGTATAGCAACGCTGAATCACGGCCCTGCTGCTGGAATTGAGTCTCTGTTCTTCGTCACGGCTGGCCGCGTGAACCGTGCTGCGGTCTCGGCCATCACGGTTGGTTCAACAACGTATCTGTCGGATGCTATGGTGGAAATTCCGCCCGGAGGCGCATCGACATTTCCAGCAACTGGTGCGCTGGGCTCGGTAGAACCTACACAGTACATGGACAGGATGCTTGTTCACTCCACGGGTGCATCCGGAGCCAGAAGCTACATCACACAGTACAACACCGCCTCCAACGAGTTTGATCAGATATTCCTGATAGACACAAAACAGATAGATCAGAGTTTGGCAAACTCGGACCTTCCGCCAGTTCCATCCATAAACGCCTCTCCTATGTCCTCTTGGATAGAAGGTGGGCTCATGTACACCACGAGGATAGGAGCGACGGCCATCCTCAATCAAATGTGGGCTTTCCCTATCGGTGCGGATTGGGATTATGTGGACTCAACGGGGGAAAGACTCATAACACCGGAACTGTCGACTCCGAACGTCAACAGGTTCAGCAGGGTCTACGTGAATCACACGACGCAGATCGGGGATCCGAACTACGGTGTGACGCCGGAGCCGTTCAGAACCTACTATAGGACAACCGGCATTGATGACAACTCAGGAGCGTGGAACCTTCTCGATGATTCTGGAAGTTTGAATGGGGTGGCGGCGGCCAGTTCCATACAGTTCTCATTCACGTTCAAGACCATATCCAACTACTGTACCCCCGCAAGGATACATGGTCTCACGGTCGTCTATGAGGATGAGGCCACCGATAGCCACTACCAGCCATCAGCGGGCTTGTCCAGTATTACCAACAAGCAGTTCGCTTGGAGATTCTCGACGGCCTTCGGGTCAACAGTTCCAACGCTCAGGATCCGCCTGTATGATGCGGTGTCAGGCGCGGGACCTCTTGTGGATGATACTTCCACCGCGCTTGCGGGAACGTGGGAAAAGTCGGTCGATGGTGGTTCCAACTGGATTGCCTACAATGACACGGACAAAGCCAATGACATCACCTACATCCGTTTCACTCCGGCAGCATTGGCGGACAATATACGGGTGAGGGCCCTTTTGACTCAGGATTGACATGGCACTTGACGATATCAGCTTTCCGATAGAAGAGGACGGGCTCATTCTGGAGGTTCCATCGGACATCGCCAACGCGCCGATCGACATCGTATCCATGGATGACTATGGGATGGTGCTAGAGATACCGGCCGCCACAGGCGGGGGAGAGTCATTCGGCGGCGGCTTCTTCTGAGGATAACACACAAGAGCTATCTTTGTTGTTATGAAGATAGTATATGTGGACATGGACGGCGTCTTGGCGGACTACGATAGCGCGGCTCAAGGCAAGACTGAGGAAGAGAAAAGGGAGAAGGGGTTCTTCGAGAGCCTGCAACCCATAGAGGGGGCCGTCAATGCCTTCATAGGACTCTGCTGCACCTACGACGTATACATTCTCTCCACCGCTCCGTGGTCCAACATACATGCTCCATCCGAGAAGCGGATGTGGGTGGAGAAGCACTTGGGCGACTTCGCCTTCAAGCGCCTCATTCTTTCGCACAACAAAGGCCTGCTCAAGGGTGATTACCTCATCGACGATAGGGTCGCCAACGGGGTTGATGCGTTCGAGGGAAAGCACATCCACTTCGGCAGCGGCAAGTTCCCCGACTGGCCATCGGTGATCAGATACCTCGCTCAGGACGAATGAACGAGAATGACCTGCGCTCCAGCATCAGGGCTTGGAGAGACTCTTGCTACGAGTATAACCTCAACATACTCTACGCCATGTCGTTCGATCCGGACGTAAGGGACCTGCTTCGCACTCTGTCCGTCCGTCCACGTCGCATATTGGCCCGCGTGCCAACGCATGAGCGGTTCTACAGCAAGCAAAGTGTCATTTCTTTTCTCAAGAGAGTCGGGGGAGGAGAAAAGTGACTACATTTGTCTTCATACAACACTTGCCATGTCAAAAACACCTTCGAACACCAAGTATAAGGCTGCGCAGATCACCAAGAGCATTGATATGGATGCCGACAACAGCATCGACTCGCAGAAGTATGGCAAGGCAAGCGTGCCGAAGGAGCCCCTCAAGCACACCCATCACATATCGCCGATGATGCAGGCGGTGTTCGAGAATTTCTTCAACATCATCAAGAACAACGAGGTCATCTCCTCCATGATGGAGATCACCGACTTGGAGTTCTACACCATAGGCAAGCTCCGCCACTGTGAGACGTTGAAGATCTCCGACATGAACGAGCACAATCGGGTGGCGATGTTCAAGTTCAAGGGCAAGAGCTTCTCCTTCGCCTTCACGTGGGAGAAGTCGTGGGACCAGAGCATCCACTATCATGCGAACATCTCCACAAAGGAGCCCATCTCTTTGAGGGGTCCAGAGGTGTTCAAGTTGTTCTTCCAGATGGCCCTCGATGTGAGTGACCTCAAGGGCAAATGCATCGACCTGAAGAAGGGCGTACATTGGGAGAAGTTCGAACTGAAGAAGACGACGTTCGACGATGTCTATGTCCCCGATTCGCAGATGCACGATTGCAGGATGTTCCTCGAAGTTTACGACAAGAGCGAAAGCATGCTGAGGTATCTGATGGTTGGCCCTCCGGGAACGTGCAAGACAGAGATGGTGACCGCCATCGCCAACGAAGCACAGCGCAAGGGTGTCACCATCGTGAAGATCGCCATCGATGACCACATGTCGGACTGCGTTCAGTTCGCATCGTACTTGTCCCCAGCGCTCATCTTGCTGGATGATATCGACCTGATGCTCGGAAGCAGGACCGCTGGAGGATACTCCAAGAACCTCGGCATTTTCTTGGACGTGATGGATGGCGCCAAGAAGATATCGAAGGACGTGGGGTTCTTGGCTACTACCAACTCCAACCAATTGCTGGATATGGCCGCCCAGCGCCCCGGACGGTTCCATCGCATCCTCAACTTCAGCAGGATCAATCGCGATAACGTCAAGAACATCATCAAGAAGTCCCTGCGACTGGAGTGCGGCATTACCGACCAGAAGACCATCAATGCGTTCGCTGATGATAGGGTGACCTCTTTGCTCCATGATGAGAACAAGACGGGGGCCTACATCTACAATGTGGTCCACATGCTCGTGCTGCGCGCGCAAAGCCTCAACGTGTCCCCCACGGCCGAATGGCTGGAGAAGGAGATCAAGAGCGACATCGCGGCCATGGATGAACTCAAGAAGTCCTGTGTCATGAAAGACCACATGGAGAATGAGGGTGCTGGCCGAGGCATCGGATTCTCAACAGAGACGGAAGAGGCGGTATGACCGAGAAAGAATTGCCACCTCTGGGTCCGGACATTCGCCGGAAGGAGGTTGTCAACATCGTCGCTAACTTCCTGCAAGACAACAGGGACGAGCCATTGCTGGACGACTACGGCATGACGACCGAGGCGTTTGAGAGACTCCTTGGGCTCCTGAGGCGCAATGGGCATTGATGCCATATTTATGGGTAGTGCCATACCCAACGGGAGTAACCATATACGATACGCTGGTGTCGCTTGACCAGAACAATGTAGCGGTGTCCGCCACTACGTTCGATACTGTGCTGTTCAAGGACGGGCAAGAGTCCTTATTGTCGGTCTCGGTCTCTCTGTACGATATACCGCGCGCGCTGTTCATGGCCTCCTTCATACCCGAAGAATACGGGTCCTATCAACTGTATGCCAAGAACAACGTGACGGACGTTGTATACCTGAGCAACATTTTCGACGTGTCAACGGGCATCACGGCTCCGGCTGCAAGCATATACATCGGCATCTGATAATGCACGGTTAAGGCTGTGCGTCAGACACTTTGCCGATCGCAAAGCTATTTATAGGCGCAGTTTTTCCTGCGTTTGATGTATAGAGAACCCAAAGATTGGAATCTAGCGACCGAAAAAGAGAAGTATGAGGAGTACGTAAAATGTGCTCTCGACCCCGTCTATTTCATCGATCGGCACGGCGTTGCGTTCAATGCCGTCGTAGGAGGCTTCGGCCCCATTGAGTGCTATGAATATCAGAAGCGCGTAATCAACCAGTATCTTGAGAACGCGTGGAATATAATACTGAAATCGCGGCAGTGCCTCAAGGCCGATACGCCAGTTGACACCCCCTCCGGCCCGAGATTCATTCAGGACCTACGGGAGGGCGACAAGGTGTTTTCCTACAATTTGAAGGAAGGTCGTATGGAAGTGGATACGGTCTATGATGCATGGTGTAGTGGTGACAAGCAGTGCGTGAAGTTCAAACTTCAAGACACCCGCAATTTCGAGGTGGGCGAAAACCATCCTTTCTACGTTAAAGGCAAGGGATTCGTTAAGGCTCAGGATCTTGTGCGTGGAGATGAGATATTGGATGACAACATTGGTTTTGGCACCATAGCCCCATTGGAAAGCGAAGTGAAGCTGCTGGCTTACCTCATAACCGATGGGTCCACGAAAAGGCAAGTCAAGTTCACCAATAACAAACTGAACTACCTCACCGAATTTGAAGATAGCATTCATGAGTTGTTTCCGCAACTTCATGTGAGGCACGCCAAAAAGCTGAATGGGTTCGACTATCTACCGGGACAAAAGCATGGTGTCAACACTCTTAACCCAGTGATGGAATGGTGTGAAACCAAGAACATAGCCGGAAAGCTGACCGCAGAAAAATCGTTGCCACAAGAGGTGTTCGATTGGGACCGCAAGTCAATAGCGCTGCTCATCAACCGGATGTTTGCTGGGGATGGTTGGGTATCCATCATGAACAAGAAGGCCAACAAGAGACTAGAGCTTGGTATCGCCAGCCCCAATCTTGAGTTCATGCATCAGGTTAAATCACTGCTGAACAAATTCAACATACGCTCCAACATATACGAGGTGAAGAACATGAAGCTTCAGAAGAGCAGGTTCTTCAAACTTCGAGTGACCCACTCTAAGAGCGTTGCCAGATTCGTCTACCAGATAGGCATCTACGACAAAATAAGGCCAGAGCATTTCGACATCATCAAGGGCGCACAGCACAACGTAAAAGATGGAACTATCATCAAAACGGTAGAAAAGACATCTGTACAGAAGTGCTACGACATCTCTGTTGATAAGAACGAGAACTTCTTTGTGGATGGACTACTTACGCACAACACTGGCCTCAGTGTTATCACTGCGGCCTATGTCGCGTGGCGCCTGATGTTCCGCTCCAATGAGCGCATACTCATTCTCGCCAACAACGGCAAGGGTGCCAAGAGATTCCTGAGTTACGTCAAGACGTTCATTGACGCACTGCCCATGTTCTTGCAGCCCATGAGCGGAAGCAAGGAGGGCAGGGTGAAATGGAACGACACGAGGATCGAGTTCAGCAACATGAGTTGGGCGGAATCCGTGGCCGCATCGCCTCAGGCCGGACGTGGTGAACAGCTTTCGCTGGTCATTCTTGATGAGTTCGCTTTCGTTGAGAACGACAAGACGATATGGACCGCCATCAACTTCGCTCTGTCCATGTCCAAGGGTGATTGCATCATGATATCGACCCCGTATGGTTCGGGTAACAAGTATCATGAGAACTGGGTAGAGGCCGAAAAGGGCAAGGGAGGATTCAACCCCATCAAGGTCCATTGGACGGAGAACCCCGTTTGTAACAAAGGACTTCGGCAAACCATCGAGAAGGGGAAGATGGTGTTCTGGAGCCCTTGGTACGAGGACCAGAGGCAGAAGATGAACCATGACTCGGTGCTCATAGCACAGGAGCTTGACCTCTCGTTCTTGGGATCAAAGCTCTTGGCGGTGGACGAGACCATACTCAGCGACTATCGGGAGAAGATCAACAAGAACCCTCCTGTGGAGTGGTACTTCGACCACACCGCCTGCGCGTTCACGCAGTTGAAGAACGAGTTCTGGGTATGGAAGAGGCCTGAGATATACATAAGTCCCGATGGCAAAAAGACACCTGCCAAGTACATCGTGAGCGCTGACGTCGCACGAGGCGATGGAAAGGACTACAGCGCCATACAGGTGATACAGGTCGATACGCTCGAACAGGTCGCGGAGTATCAGGGCAAAATAGACCCCGACCTGTTCGCCAACATGATATACGCCATTGGGGTGGCCTACAACACGGCCTTTGTGGTGGTGGAGGGCAACTCTTTCGGTCTCGCTACCACCTATAAGCTGACACGGAACCTGCAATACGATAAGAACCAGATATTCTACAGCAAGAGCACCAAGAAGATCCACGTGAGGCCATCAGGATATGAGGATTACGTGGTCGACGAGGATGAGAAGATACCGGGGTTCCAGACCACCTTCCAATCCAAGGTGATGGTGGTGGATGCCATAAGGAGATCCATGAGAGAGGGGTCGGTCAAGATCAACTCTGTCCGCTTGCTCAATGAGTTCAACACATGGGTCATGGAGAACGTGTCCAAGGACAAGGTCGTGGCTGAGGCTGAATCAGGTTACAACGATGACCTCATCATGGCCTTGGGTATCGGCCTGTACATCCGCGAGACCGAATACGCGAACATCGTGGTCAATCGCGAGTTGACCAAGTCCATGCTCGACGCTTTCTCCACCTCCTCCTCTCCCATGTACGGAAAGCAGATGTCGCCAGATGAAAAGAGGAACGAGGACCAGAAGGACCGCGAGGCGAAAAACAAGAACCGTGGCCTGTTCTACTTCAGGGACGGACAGGATGTTGATGGTGAGGACGATCCAAATGACCTATCGTGGCTGATGGGTTGATTTTCCCTTCGATAGACCAAGAACTATATTACTATTATGGCAGAGAACAATAAGGACCAGAACATCTTCATAGGTCTTCTGAACGCTATAAATCCACAGAAGAGCGCGAGGCAGGACGATCCCCAGAAGAACGTTCCTCAGCAATTCGACCCGCGTGGCGCCACAAGCCGCGAGGACGTGCAGCAGAAGTGGCTCGATTGGCAGGTCCAGAAGCTCGACAAGGACCTGTATTCGCGTCCGATATACTTCGACTCCGACCGTATCAGCGCCTATCAGGACTATCGCGCCATGGACCATTCTCCGGAGGTCCGTCAGGCATTGAACATCATGCGCGACGAGTGTCTCACACCCAACGAATACGGGGAGATACTTCAGGTGTACTCTGATCAGGAGCGGGTAAAGGAGGCATTGACTGAGTTGTTCGGGAACAGGCTCAATGTCAACTACATGCTCAAGCTGTGGATACGTGAACTGCTCAAGTATGGAGACCACTTCGTGCTCTTGGAGATAGACAAGGACAAGGGCGTTGTTGGCCTGAGGAACCTGCCCACGGCCGAGATACACCGCGAGGAGAACTACAATAATGGTCCTGACGTTGTGAGGTTCCGTGACGATGTAAGAAGCACATATTACACGGAGTGGCAAGTGGCGCACTTCCGGTTGATGGAGGATAGCGAGCGTCTTCCGTACGGAAGGTCCATATTGGACGCGGCACGCAAGACATGGAAGCAACTACAGTTGGCAGAAGACGCCCTGTTGGTATACCGCATTACGCGTGCGCCCGACAGGAGGGTGTTCTACATCGAGGTGGGCAATCTTGCCCCCGACGAGATAGGTCCGTTCATTCAGGCCATGCAACGCTCGGTGAAAAAGGCTCCTGTTGTGGACCCGCGCAACGGTAACAAGGAGTTCAAATACAACCCACAGAACGTATCTGAGGACTACTTCCTTCCTGTGCGCGGTGAGCACCACTCGCGCATCGATACCCTGCCCGGAGCCTCGAACCTCGGGGATATACAGGACATCGAATACCTAGAGAACAAGCTTTTCTGCTCGTTGGTGGTGCCCAAGGCCTACCTGAACTTCGCCGAGGGCCTTCAGGGAGGAACCACACTGTCACAGTCGGACATACGATTCGCCCGCACCATCATCGGGTTCCAAGAAGTGGTGCTGATGGAGTTGCACAAGATAGCCAAGGTACACCTGTTCCTTCTGGGGTTCAAGGAGGACTATGAGAACTTCACCCTCAAGCTCAACAATCCATCCACACAGATGGAGTTGATGAAGCTGGAGATAATGAAGGCGCGTTTGGAGGTGGCCAAAGAATGGCACAGCATGGATGCGAACTCCTTCGCTTCTTGGACGTGGACCATGGAGAACATCCTGTCCTTCTCCAAGAACGCGATCAAGAAGATGCTCAAGCAGAAGAAGGTCGAGAAGAAGTTGTTCGCGGAGATCGACGCGGCCCCAGAGACATACAGGAAGACCGGCATATTCAAGGACATCGACCAGCGTTACGAGATCGCTGGCGCTGACCCCAATGGAGGCACAGGAAGCGAAGGCGGCGGTGGCGGAGAGTCAGACGGCTTCAACGCATCAAGCGCATTGGGAGATGACGGGGCTGGTATGGACATGGGAGGAGGAGCGCCGGATCTTGGCGGAATGGAAGGTGGTGATATGGACGCGGGAGGTGCGGCCCCAGCAGGGGGCGGCGATACGCAATCGGCTCCAGAGATGGCCCTTGGGGAGAACAGGAAGCTTACCAAGGAACAGCGCAAGCAGCGGCTCATCGAGATGATCGATGAACTGTTCGAGGATGATCGCGAGGAAGAAGCAGAGCGCGCCATGATACAGCGCGGGAAACAGAACATCATTGAGCGTGGAGGCAAGATGATGGCCCATACCGAATCGCTCATGACGGCGCTGGAAAACAAGTTCGGCGTGTTGACGGCAAAGGACCACAGGCAGCAGAAGGCCGTGATGAAAGATGCGATGTTCGTGGAAAGTGACAATCCATTGCTCCAGAACTACAATGATCAGACGGCCAAGTTGTACGATTTCATGAAGCAGACCGAGGGGATGGCCAGCGCCGAAGAGGTCATTTTGCCCGACAACACGACCATTGAGGAACAAGGAGATGTGGAATGAAGCCCATCAGCAACGTCAATGACAACCACAAGGTCCTTGCGGATTGGCAGGCCGTGAAGGACGCTGTGGCCCAAGTAGACAAGGAGTTTCTCAAGTTCTATGGTCCCACAAAGACGAAGAAGGCGGGCACGCGGGCGCGTAAGCGCCTGATGAAAATGATCTACGAGATATACGCCATACGCGAGAAGCTCCTCAAGCAGCGGCAGGACTACGACAGCGAGTACTGACGTGATTTGGCGGTATTCAGGAAAGGTCTATCTTTGTCCTATGAACAATAGTAATGCAGTCCCTACAGGTAAGAAGGAGACCAAGATAGAAGGGCTTCTCCATAGGCTTGAAATGTGCGTCACCAGTATAGCAGGGTCCGATGGTCGTATCTCTACCATCGTCGACAGAACGGATGGAGCACGAGTTTCTCCGGAATCCGGCGTCGATGAGAAGGCAATGCCCACAAGCACATTGAGCAAGATTCAGGATATCGTTGGTCGGCTGGAGAACGTGTCCTCCAGCCTTCAGGGCAACGTCACACAACTTGAGGAACTCATCTGATGTCGCTCATAGTTGTTGACGTAGAGGCGGACGGCCCCATTCCCCATGACTACTCCATGGTGTGCTTCGGTGCTGTTATCGTCGAGCCGACCCTGAGAAGAACGTTCTACGGGGAGGTCAGTCCCATATCGGAAAAGTGGGACCCGAAGGCTTTGTCCATCAGCGGCATAGACAGGGAGACCCATGAGACCTTCGATGATCCGAAGCACGTGATGCTCAGCTTCAAGGAGTGGATACTGGCGAACTCCAAGGGCAAGCCGGTGTTCATATCCGACAACCCTTGCTTCGACTGGCAATGGATCAACTTCTACTTCCACCGGTTCATCGGTGAGAACCCGTTCGGTTTCTCCGGCAGGCGCATAGGCGACCTGTATGCTGGTATGTGCAAGGACATGCGCGTTCAGTGGAAGCACCTGCGGGAGACCAAGCACGACCATCATCCTGTGAACGACGCCAAGGGCAATGCTGAGGCGCTGCTCAAGATGGAGGCGATGGGCATCAAGATGCAGTTGGACGTACTTCCGCTGAACACATCAGCCTGAGACCTTCTGTTTAGGACCGAGATGGTCTATTGTGGTGGTATGCACATACTACTTCAATCCATTCTCTGGCTCGTCATCATCGGCGTACTCTATGTCGTTGTGAACTGGGGCATCACCCGCATGGGACTGCCGGACCTCATCAACAAGGTGCTCAACTGGATCGTGGTGGCCACCGTTATTGTGCTGGTGGTCAACATCATCCTCACCATCGTGGGGCATCCGCTGTTCTCCCTGCCGAGATTATCATTTCATTTGTGAAGACTATCCTGTGTACATTTGCGATAGAGGTAAGACTCCTCTCTCACCATGTACATTCTAGTAGACACCGAGACCAGCGGTAAGCCGCTGGATTACAAGGCCCCACCGTCAGATTTCGCCAGTTGGGGCACCGCCAGAATGGTCCAACTGGCGTGGATAGAGTATGATGAGAACGGCAAGAAGCTCTCTGCTCATGACTACCTGATAAAGCCGGACGGGTTCCACATCCCGATGGATGCCATCGAGGTGCATGGTATTACCAATGAGCGGGCACACGAGAAGGGTATTCCGGTAAAGCAGGCCCTTGATCTGTTCCGTGAGGCATTGTCCCGCCATCCGTACATGGTGGCCCACAATGTCGACTTCGACAAGAACGTCATCGGGTCCGAGTTCCTGCGACTGGGAGGAGACAACCCGGTGGATGCCGTTTTCACCGTTTGTACGATGAAGTCCACAGTGAACTTCGTGCAGGCAAAAGGATTTGGGGGTCGATACAAGTGGCCGAAGTTGTCAGAGCTTCACATGAAGCTCTTCAATACCAAGTTCGATGGGGCACACGACGCGCTGGTGGATACAGAGGCGCTTGGTCGATGCTTCTTCAAGCTCCAAGAATTGGGGATACTCGGCTTCAAGACGGTTCCGGAGAAGCGCAAGTTGTTCGGAAAAGACAAGACCGCTGAACTTCCGAAGGAGGAGTTGTTCAAACCAGTCGTGGCCTTCGGGGTCCACACGTTCTATAGCTTGCTGCGCGGCGGCAGTTCTGTGGATGACTACGTGAAGCGTGCAAATGACTTTGGCCATAAAGCCTTGGTGTTGACCGATAGAGGTAACGTATCCGGCTCCTTCGAGTTCTACCAGAAATGCAAGAAGGCGGGCATCAAACCCATCATCGGATGCGAATTCCTGCTCAACAACAACATCGGACTGTTCGAGAATCCGGTGGACGAGGGAGGATCGTACGTGCAGAAGGTGATCATCAAGGACAAGTCGGGATACTCCAACCTCAACAAGCTCTTGTTCCTCTCCCACAGCAAGGGGTTCAGGTCCGGAGAGAGCCGCATCACCACCGACTGGCTCATCGAGAACAAAGAAGGGTTGATGGTAAGCACCTCAGGTCACGAGGGCTATGTGGCGGACCTTCTGGAGAAGGGAAAGAGGACGGAGGCCAAGGCCCACATTCTTCGATTGAAGGAGGCGTTCGGCGATGATCTCTTCGTGGAGATCAAGTTCAGTGAATTGACAGAGCAGAAGGTGCTCAATGAATTCCTGCTTGTGATGGCCGCTGAGCACCAGATAATGACCATCATGGACAACGATGTCCACTATGCGTTGCCCAACGGCAACGAGCTTCAGGACACAGTATACACCATGAGCCAGAACGGTGCTGCCCTCAGCAAGGCGAGACTGTTCGATCGGCGCCACCTGTTCTTGCCCAACCGGAGGAACTACATAGAGTTCAACAAGAAATTCGAGTACCACTATCCGGAGAAAGTGATCGAGAAGTTCATGGACAATTCGCTCCTGCTGGCCGAGCGCTGCAACTTCGAATTCGAGATAGGAGTTGAGAAATATCCGGCATACGAGCCCACGCAGGATGTGATCGATTTCTTCAAGACCTCCAATACCGAGGAGATCATTTATCGGATGGCCAAGGCCAAGCTGAAGAAGAAGCTTGTGGAGCGTGACGAAAGGCGGGCCAAGAAGGGCGAGCCGCCAATGACCGAAGAAGAGCGCAAGGTCTACTTCGACCGCCTACAATACGAGTTGGATGTCATCAAGAGCAAGAACGCCCTTGATTACTTCATGGTCAACTGGGAAATACTCAGGGACTACAGAGAGAAGGGGCACGAAACGGGTGCTGGTCGCGGATCGGCGGCCGGATGCCTATTGTCGTGGGTGTTGGACATCACCAAGATCGACCCCTTGAAGTTCGGATTGTACTTCGAGCGGTTCATGAACCCTACGCGGCAATCGATGCCCGACATTGACGTTGACTTCGAAAGCGGCACCGATGAGATCGTTGATGATTTCCTGTTCAAGAAGTATGGACGCGAGCGGGTGATGCCTGTGGGAACGTATTCCACGTTCAACGAGAAGGGTTGCTTGAAAGACGTGGTCCGCGCACATTATGGTGTCGAAGCCACCGGTGACGAATCGGAGGTGAACCAAGTCACCAAGGAGATGCCCGATTGGTTGAAGGAAAAGAAGCTCACGCTGAAGGACTGGTTCGAGAACTATCCGAGCATGCCAGAGTGCAGTCCGGTTGTAAAGCGCTGGCTGCAAGACCCTCGCAACGAGGTCATATTGGAGCAGACACTCCAGTTGCAAGGTCAGGTTCGCGGCTTCGGAAAGCATGCGGCAGGCGTCATCATCACTCCGCGCGAGTCATGGCATGACGTGCCCAGCAGCATCATCGCCAAACACCAAGGCATCATCACTGCATTCTCAGAGGCGGACGGTTCCAGCAAGGACCTCTCGGCGCTGGGCATCCTGAAGCTGGACCGCCTCAAGTTGAGCACCATGAACATCATCATGGATGCGATCAAGATGATCAAGCACAACACCGGGGTGGATATCACCGATACCATCATGCACATTGATGAGCATTTCGATGATAAGAACCTGTATGCGGAGTTGCGGCTCGGGCTCAATCACGGTGTGTTCCAGTTTGAAAGCGCAGGTATCAACTCCCTCATACGTGGCATAAACATCGAGTCGTTCGATGAGGTCGTGGCCGCCAATGCGCTGTTCCGTCCCGGACCCATGGGCATAGACGCGCACACCGAATACATCCACAACAAGTTCAACCCCACGGAGATCGAGTACGCGCATCCGGCCTTGGAATCCGTACTGGCCGAGACCAATGGGGTGATGATCTTCCAAGAGCAGGTACAGTTCATAGCCAACAAGATAGCCGGTATGAGCTTGGGCGAAGGCGACATGCTCAGGCGCTACATGGACAAGGCCTCGAAGATCATTTCCAAGATGTCCAATGGGGTTGAACTGGAAGAGAAGGATTTGAAGGACAAGGACTATCAGAACTTCCTCAAGTATTGGGAGCAATTCCTGAGCGGCGCCGCCAAGCAGGGGTATAACGAGCGGGATGTGAACAAGATCCGGGACTACATGGTCAAGTATCTTGGATACTCTTTCAACAAGTCACACAGCGTTTCATATGGTTTCATCGCCATGCAGACCCTGTACCTGAAGCATTACTACCCGACCGAGTTCTACACCTCTTTGCTGAACAACGCCAAGAATACCGGGCCCGACGACAAGAAAAAGGCATGGATGGAGAACGCCATTGCCTCTGCCATCTCCAAGGGTATCACCGTGCGCCCACCATCAAGGAGGTCGCAATGGGAGTGCTCCACCACCGGTGAGAAGGAGATATCGCTGGGTTTCTCCATGATCAACGGGTTCGGCGAGGCGGCCTACGAGGAGCTTCTTGACCTATTGCGGGTGAAAAAGAAGACGCTCGACACCATTGCCATGACAACGTTCTTCGAACTGCCGTTCTCGAAGTTCAACAAGTCGGCTTTCGAGGCCTGTATGAAGGCAGGCGTGTTCGACGACTGGTCTACCTCGCGTGAGTTCCTCATGTCGCTCAAGACGAGGAAGAAGAAGAAACCGGGCGACCCAAAGCAGTTGACCGCCTTCGACATGGAGGAGGTCGGCTTGGGCGTTCGCGTGGATGACAGCGTGTACCCGCCCGCCTCGGATGGAGAGCGACTTGCGCAGTTCATTGAAGTCTGCGGATTCGACATCAGGCACATCGAGCGCATAGCCAAGATAAAGAAGAACATCGAGGAAAAGGCCAGCGCCAAGTCCAAGGCTGTGGAGCCCATCACGAACTTCCATGGGGATGATTCCTACTACTTCTTCCTCAATGACATCCGGCACATGAAGACCAAGCAGAACAAGGAATACCTTCAACTCATCGTGGGTGACGGTATCTCCAAGACGAAGCTGCACGTGTTCGAGCCGATGGTGGAGCGGATCGTGAACGACTTGGAACGCAACGCAGTGTACCTGACGCAGTTCGTGAAGAACGAGAAGGGCTTCATCAACATGAAGCGCAACTGCAAGTTCAAGAAGATAGTGCATGCTTACAGCACCGATATCATATCACACACGGCATGAGGATATTCAGGGTCTATTGCAGTGCGGCCTTCGACCTCTCCAACAAGCTGGGAAGCGCCTCCTACATCGTAACGGAGGACAACGCGGTAATGGATGAGGGCGCTGAGTGCGACAAAACAGCAAGTGCGAACGCCACGGAGATGACGTCTGTGGCCAATGCCCTTGAGGCCATTCGGGTTCATGGCGGTGGTGATGGCGACCGGGTTTTCATCTACATGGATTTCCGGCCCGTCTGCGATGCGTTCGAGAAGGGGTGGATCACCAAGTGGCAAGAGAACGGTTGGAAGAACTCCGATGGGCTCCCCGTGCGCAATCAGGAACTTTGGGAGACCATATACGACCGCCTGCGAGGTATGAACGTGGAGTTCCGATACACCAAGCGTGATGAGATGGGAATGCTGGAGAAGCTCAAGAAAAGAGCGCGAAAGACGCTGTCGTCACTTGAACAGGTCCTTTAGGCTGAACGAAAGCATGCCAACCAAGGCGACCAATATGGCGCTGATGATCCCCGCGATGGTCTTGGCGCGCGTCATGAACACTTGAAGGGTCTCGACCTTGTTGGTGAGAGCGTTGATGGCATCCTCCACACGCTTCAGATTGGCTACGTCGTCCTTTTCCAAGGAATCTATGGCCTCCCTGAAGTTGTCGTCCCTAGTGGCCAGTTCAGCGCGTAGCTGGTGGATCTTGTCCTCCAATTCAGCCAGACTGTTGTTGAGGTAGCTCAATTTGGCGATGTCCAAGTTGGCCTTGTTGACCTCATTGCGAAGACCGTTCAACTGCGTGTCAAGGCGCTCAAGCAGGTTGATTATGTGCCTTGACCACTCTTTCCATCCATCTCTTTCTACGCTGTCGTTCATGATGCTTGATTCATGTTACGGGTACCGTCGCCATTGGTTTATACAGCCATTTGGTCGGGTGTATTTGCTCCTTAACTAAATAGGATCTCTATTTACTTGGAAAGCGGGTTTGCATGAAAAATGCGAAGAAGTCCTTTGCGAAATGGAAGGAGAAGTTGAAGCGCAGAGAATGGGCAGAGGCGAGGTATGGGGATGCTTGGGAACTGAAGAAGCAACAGAAGCTGGAGGAGAGCGCCAAGAAGATGAGAAAGAACATGACAGCGCCAGAGAAGATCATGGCGACCATGTTGAAGGAGTTGAAGATCCCCTATGAGGCGCAGGTCGTTCTGGGTGAGTTCATTTACGATTTCCGTCTGACGGATTCCAAGATACTGATCGAGGTCGATGGCGACTACTATCATGGTAATCCGGCGAAATACGAAGACAAGGACCTGAACGCCATGCAGCGCAAGAACAAGCGCACCGATCAGAAGAAGAACATGATGGCCGGAGGTTTGAAGTACAAATTGCTGAGGTTCTGGGAATGTGACATACAGGACAACGGCTCAATGGTGAAGGACGAGATCAAAAAGCACATCGATGGAACTGAGAAGTGAAATACGCAGGATACTCGCCGAAGAACTCGCCTCTCTGGAGAACCCTTTGGACAACATGAAGGATGTGGCCGTCAACACCCAAGATGTGCAGGACAAGGTCAATGCGTTGAAAGCCAGAGCCAAGAAGGAAAGGGATGACATCATGACCACCATGAACGCCAAGCGGAAGGCCAAGATGGTCCCGCAGGGCAATGACCCCGAGATAGAGCGTCAGCGACGCACGCTGGTGGACAAGGAGATAAATGACCTCGATGCCAAGCGCGTCGCAAAGGACGAGGAGCAGGATGAGATAGACATGATGGCGACCGACCTCACACAGTTGAGCACCTCGGTCGGTGACCTGCAAAAACAGAAGGCTGAACTTCAGGCGATGCTCGCCCAGATGAGCGGAAGCTCTCCAGAGGTGGGCGGTATGTGATTGATTAAGAGTGTTGGCGAAGGATTTGTCTCCTATTTACGTATAGAGAGAGAACACATGAAGACCATGTCTCAACGCATTCGTAATCTTAACAAGGAGCAATTCCTTTTATTGCGCTCCATGTGTTCTCACAGCAGAGCGCTATACAATCAGGCGCTCTATTGTATCAATCACCACCATGAGCAGGCCAACTCCTACATCGGATACGCCAAACTCTACCATGAATTGAAGACATCTGAGCACTACGCGGCCATGCCAGCGAAAATTGCTCAGCAGACCCTTCGTCTCGCCGATAAGGACATGCGCTCATTTTTTGCTTTGTTGTCTCGAAAGAACAAGGGAGAGTATGGAGCCGATGTGCGAAAACCTCGCTACAAGAAGCCGAATTCACTATTCAATCTTATCCTTCCGAACGATCAGGTTACACTGAAGAACAGAACACTCAAGTTGACTAAACACATAAAACTACCGTTCACATATGACATAAAAGGAACCATAAAACAACTCGTTGTCCGTCCCCATATGGGCGGCAAGCACTTCTCCATGTGCATTCAATATGAGGAGCTTCCAGTCGAGAATACTCAATGCGATTCATCTCGTTTTCTATCCATTGACCTAGGCATCGATAATCTAGCTGCATGCGCATCTAATGTTGGACCTTCATTCCTGATCAACGGCAGGCCTTTGAAGAGCTATAATCAATTCTACAACAAGAGAATGGCTGCAATGCGATATGAATTACAGCGGACTACTACAAAGAAATGTAGTCGTGCCATGGAACGATTGTCCATGAAACGTGACCGATGGATTGATAACTACTTCAACCAAAGCGTTGCGCTCATAGCAGGCTATTGCCGCGAGTGGAACATCGGACGTATTATTTTGGGGTACAATGTCGAATGGAAGCAGAACGTCAACATTGGCCGCGTCAACAACCAAAAATTCATGTCTATTCCTCACTCCGTGCTGAAGCGAAAGCTTCAAGGCAAGTGCGAGAGCATTGGTATCGAACTTCTCTTCCAAGAAGAGTCCTACACGAGCAAAGCTTCATTTTTGGATGGAGATGCGATGGAACATGGAGTGGATTTCTCTGGGCGAAGGATCAAGAGGGGGCTATATCGCTCCGCCGATGGGAGAACACTGAACGCCGACATCAATGGCGCACTGAACATCGCTAGGAAAGTAATTCCCGAGTTCTCGGACAAGGGAATAGAGGCCTTTATAGTTGGGCCTGTGAGGTTGGAAATTTTGAAATCTTACCCACAAACATTCATTTTGTGAATGAACTATTTACCTCTACAACCTTAACGACCGGCACTTCAATGTCTGAAACTCCAAGAATCACCAACAGGAAGAACGATAACCCTGAACCTGTTGAATCCATCGACCAAATACGTTCTAGGGCAAAGGACGATGATGAAGTAAGAACCATTGTCGAAGCCCTCAAGAGCGACAAAGCGATAAAAGAGGCGGACTATGACAAGGTCCTGACGGGGCTCGGTATCCCAGAGAGCCAGTACAGGAAGTTCCTTGCTCCCAAGAGGGCGCCCGCGCCAGAGCAGGCGAAGACATCCGGCAACTACAAGCTCAACAACATCAGGAATGCCGAGAAGATGTTCGAGGCCCCAACCTATGTGTTGGACCTCCCTTCAAAGGGCATGTTCTACGAGAACGGGCAGTCCACTTTGAAGGTGAAGGCCTTGACGGCGCAGGAAGACGATATTCTGTTCACGCCAGAACTGATCACCCAGAACAAGGTGCTGCATGCGGTGCTCGACAGCGCGGTGATAGACGAATACCTGCGTCCTGAGGACATGCTATCGTGCGATCGGAACTATGTCCTGATACAGTTGAGGATAAATGGTTTCGGTAGCGAGTACGAGCCCGGACCAATGGGGTGCGACAACTGTGGAGGGGTGTACACACCGAAGGTTGACCTGTCCAAGCTGAACATCAAGGAACTGAAGCACGCGCCGGACCCGGACGGTCTTTATTTCGTGGAACTGCCCATGAGCAAGGTCAAGGTCAGGTTCCGCTTGCTCAATGGCAAAGATGAGCTTGCACTGCAAGGAAAAGGCATGGCATCCATCAAGAAGCAAGGAGGGTTCAAGGCCAAGAAAATGTGGAGCGAGAGGTATCTGTTGCAGATCATGGAGGTCAATGGTGAAGTCGACAAGATCTTCATCAAGAGCTTCATCGACGCGATGCCGCTGGGGGATTCACAGTTCTTCCGCAAGTTCGCTTTCGAAGTGGAGCCCGGCATTGATCTGAACTACAACTTCACATGCGCTCATTGTGGGCATGAGGATGAGAAGATCGTTCCCATAACACCAAGATTGTTCTACCCTGATGCGGAGCTATGAGCGACATCGCACGTCAGTTCTCGATGATCAACGTGCCATCCAAGGGAAAGTACTATGAGGATGGCAAGTCATACTTTCTTGTAAGACATCTGTCGTACATCGAGGAGAACATTCTTGCGAACGACTCTCTGATGGACACCGAGGAGGGCATCAAGTTGGTGCTAAAGAGCCTCATGATGGATGACTTTGACGTGGAGAAGCTGCTACCGGGTGACGTGCAGGCCATCAGTATGTACCTGTATTCCACGGCTTATGGCGACAAGATCGAGTTGGAAGTGACGTGCCCAAGCTGCTCCCACAAGGAAAAGAAGGATGTACACATAAGCAACTTCAAGATGAAGGAGGTCAGCGTGTGGCCTGATGAGAGACGGATGGTCATGGGCGTACTTCCGGTGTCCGATCACCCGTTCACGATGCGCATACCGACCTTCTTCGAGGAGTTCCGTTTCAAGCACAGCATGCAGAATCAGGACACGCATCTGGACCGCATGTCATTCCTAGTGAGCGAGTTGAACGGCATGAGCGGACAAGGGATGATAAGGGAGTACATCGCCACGCTGCCCATACAAGACTCAAGGTATCTAAGGAAGTTCATCGAGAGCAACACGCCCGGAGTGGATACCCATGTTGGTCACGAGTGCGCTGAGTGCCATCAGGAATTCAAGGTACACGTGTCCAGCGGACATAACTTTCTCAGGCTTCCATCTTCCTATGCCTCATCAATGTTGGAAGAGGTGTACCTTGTGGCCAAACACGGAGAGAACATCGGGTGGGAAGAGGCCATACGCATGAGTACGATACAGCGCAAGTGGGTTTTGACGCGGATCCAGCAGGATAACAAGCGCAAAGGGGACAATGAGGCCAAAGAGGCTGAGCGCATGAAATCAAGAGGTCGCAGGTTCAGCAAACGCTAACCGGGCAAAGATGGTGTCCATTGGCTATTTATGGAACACATGGAGCGTTTTCAAGAGATAGACGACTTGGCCTTGAGAACTGAAGGTCTTTTTGGTAAGCTGATGTCCAAGGCGGGCCTTGGTTCTCAGAACACTGGACCCGCACGCTCGCTTGGTGGAGGTCGTTACGCCATCGGGAACAATGAGATCATGAAATTGGGTGGAGTCACTGAGGACGAATTCCTGAAGTACGATTGGAACAGCGGCAAGTTGTCGTTCCTCACCAAAGGCCAATGGACCGCCAACGAATTGGTACTACAGATAAGCCAAGGGGTCGAGCAGGTCGTTCGTTTCTCTGGTCAGTGGCGCGCAGGCGCTTTCGTGGGGAACTTCTTCGGCGACTTCCAAGGCGAATCCTTCGAGGGGCACTTCCAATCAGCCTTCAACAGCTACAAGTCGGGACCCAGCACGTTCGTCAACGGAAAGGTCACCTCCTTCGATAGGGGAGTGATCGGCGTGCCCAAATTGGAGGTCACTTCATTGGACAAGTCTTCGCAAAAGAGAGCAGTGTCGCTCTTGGAGATGAGGGTCGGTCACTATTGCAACATGACGGATGATCAGGGTGTGACGCATTCCTTTCAGATGACCAAGTGTTGCGACAGCACCAGTATGGACATCGAACTCAAGGAGGAGACGGGCCAAAAGCGCGGTATACGCATTCCATGGACTGAGATGCGAAAGAGCGACGACCCGAACGAATTCAGAAGGTTGTCGAGTATCCGTATCGGTGGTCGTCCACAGATACCCTACCTGTTCGCCAATGACCGCGTTGGTGCCATCACCAACATCGAGATATCCACCAAGCCAACGATGTTCGGCACCACGGTTGACACCTACTTGTTGGACACTACGCTTCTTCGACCGCTGTCATTCCCGGTGGCCAAAGTCACCATTCATCTGTTCACCCCTGAGGAGGTCATGAAGTTCGGCCAGATCCATCAGGACCTCGCCAACAACGCCATGCAGTTGCACTTGAGGAACATCACCGATGGCATCAAGTTCAACCTCATCACAGGCTATAAGGGTCACCCCCATCTGGCTGGCATCTTCAACAATGTGCAGGGGCAGGCGGTTCAACACCCGAAGTACGCTGCCTCCATGAAATGGCTCGATGAGTTCGTCCAATACGTGCTCCTGCGCATGATGCGCAGCAGGACGGTTGGAGGCTCGTATGTGAACAACGAGCGTGGAAGAAGGATATTGACCACAGCACTTAACAGCCTGATTACCAAGGCCGGAATAGCCCCTCCTCAGGCGGCTCCGGCTCCCGGTCCTACGGCGGTCCCACCAAAGAAGAGAAATGTGGCACGAAGCATGATCCCAGAATCGGCATCATTTTCCGCTATAGATCAGATACTTAACGAGGCTTTGAAACAAAAAGGTCACTAACTTCGTATAACAGTCTAAGCACCCAACCCATGAGCCAGAAAATGTCGGCCTTTCGTGAAGCATGCTTGCGCGGGGCCCAAAACCTGCCACCACCCGTGGACAAAAAGCCATCAGGCATCAGTCGCAGACTGAGCTTGTTCCTCCAAATGGTCATCGGCCTGACCTTCTCCATCCCGTATCTCTTCTTTAAGGATGTGGATGACCAGTATAAAGAGGTAATAGGACGCGGCGCCATCTTGCTCGTGATGTTCGGCTTCTGCATGGGCGTTCGCGCCATGGCCATGCTCAACACGCATCCGTCTGATTGGGGGCCCAGTGGCACCGATAACATCGCACGTCTTCGCCAGTACCGAGAATCCAAAATGATGGGCCTGTCGGGAAATGATCGTGCGGACCTCATGCGTGACACGCAGTTGTTGGACGCACCAGCAACAGATGAGTTCGGACCCGATTCCGCCACAGCACGAACCCGCCAATACCTCAACGGCAAGCTCGCTGGTATGACGCCAGAAGCAGGATTGAAATACCTAAGAGGGGATCGCAAATGAAGACCATTGAAAAGGAGTGCAAGACCAACGGGCTCACCTTCGAGAAGTGTGGCAAGTCGAAGTACCGCATACAGACGGCGATCGACAAGAAGGACTACGTGTGGAAATGCACGACCCTCAAGGAGTGTAGAGAAGCCATCGTTCAGGCCTTGAGCCTTCGGAGTTGGCTGAGCACCTCGGTCGGATGACAAAAGGCGAAGGGCTGGTAGTGATACCAGCCCTTCGCCTTTTCAAGGCCATTCTATTTACTGGAAATGGCCAAGAAGGACTCGTTCGGCAATTTCGACTCAAAGGAGCTTAAGGCGTTCATCGCGGAGATAGAGCGCGGGCGTAAGGAGACGAGCGTTTGGAAGGAGACCCTAGATGGCTTCTCCTCTACGTTCTTCGGCTTCTCCTCGGCTTCCTTTTTCAAGGAAGTGCCCAAGTCCGTCAATCAGATGGCGGCGGAATTCAGGGCAGCCAACATTGCCATGGGAGAGCTTCAGACTGCGGGTCTTGGACTACAAGACGCGTTCGCTAACAAGAAGATAGTCGATAGCGTAGGGAACACGCGCAGCGCCATGGATGCCCTGCGCAGTTCCATAGCCCGCACCGTAACCAATGGGAGCAGTGCGATGGACGATGTGCTGGACAAGATGGAGCAGGCCCAAGCCAAGGGCAAGAACGTATGGAGCCAATTGTCGCTTGATGAGCAGGTGAATTTGGGCAAGCTGCTCAATTCTGAGGGTTTCGAGTTCTTGAGCACCATAACGAACGTCGAGAAGAAGTCGGAACTCATACAGAAGATCCTCTTTCAACAAGAGGAGAGCTTCATCAAGAACAATAAGGAATCCCTTGATCTGCTCGCTACGCACGAGTCCATCCGCGATGTCATGGACACCGAGGTCAAGGCGTTAGGCGATGCGGAATCCAAGTACAAGAGGCTGTCAGCGGAGATGCGTCAGACCATGAAGACGCCTTCATTCCTGCAAGCCCTTAACAATGGATTGGGGGAAATGGGGAAGAACCTTCGGGAAAAGGTCATGACCAACCTCAACGATGTAGACATCGGTATTCATGAGATACAGCGGAACACCGGCGTGATGATCGCACAGAACACCGCAGGGCTCAATCGATGGACATCGAATATGGCGCGTTTCGGGATGAGCATCAAGGATGCGAGCGACATGATGGCGGGCCTCGGTGATGAGCTAAGGACGACGGACAAGTCAAGGCTCATGGGCGCGGTGGACAGCTTCAAGTCGCTCAGCCTTGCGCTGGGTATCTCCACGCAGGAGATCACCAAGATAGGCGGCGAGATGATGCGTATGGGCCATTCTGCCGAGGACGTTAAGGATTCATTCGCCTTTGCCAACAAGTCGGCGAAGATGCTCGGCATCAACTCCAAGAGCTTGATCAAGCAGATATCCAACAACGTGGAGAAAATGCGCCTCTTCGGTTTCGAAGGCGGCATCAAGAGCTTGACGAAGATGGCCGCCAAGGCCGAAAGCTTGCGCATACAGGTGGATGAGATATTCGATGTCGCCAAGAAAGCGCGCACCATAGAGGGGGCCATGGAGATGGCGTCCGAGCTACAGCTTGCTGGTGGCAGCTTCTCCAACATCAACCCCATGGAGCTTCTATCGGCCGCTCGTAAGGGACCCGAGGAATTGGGCAAGATACTTACCACCATGGGCGGAGACATTGGTCATTGGTCGGAGGACATGAAGTCTTACGAGTTCAATCCAATTGATGTCGATCGATTGCAGATGGTCGCTGACGCCACCGGCATGAGCTTGGACTCTCTTCAGAAGGTGATCCAGAAGAACGCTGAGGTCAACAAGAAGACTCAGATGATACCCGAGAGCATGTTCTCCAACGCCGTTGCTGGTATGGAGGACCTCGATGCTGAAATGGCCAAGAGCATGCTGGGAGATTTCCTTGAGATAGGCAAGGACGGAGAGATAAAATTGACGGCCGATGCCGACAAGATGGACCTGTTGTCCAAAGCTGGGATTAAGAGCTACTCCGACATCAACAACGATACGCTTCATGGGTTGCTATCTCTGAAGCAGAAAGAGGCCAAGACCCTTGAGGAGCAGGCCAAGCAGAACAGAGCACTATCGGAGACGTTCAATGCGTTCACCGCATCGCTGACGAACCTGTTCACGGTGTTTCAGCCGATATTGAACGGGTTCACTGAGGTCATCACCATGATGTCGGATGCTTTGCACTCCGCGACCGAGAAGCTTCACAATGTGTTCGGAGAGTTCGGAGATTGGATCATACCCACCTTGATAACCGCTACTGCGGTATTCAAAAGCAAGATCTACGATGTAGTCAAAGGCGCCATCGCCACCATAGGAGGCAAGTTGAAATTCGGCAAGAAGGACGCGGACGATAGTGGAGGTATAGGAGGCCTCGCTGGGTCTATGAGGCAGGCCTCCGATCAGGCGGGCGGCATCAAGATGGCCAACATCGCCAAGTTCGCCGCCGCCCTTGGCATCGTTGGGCTTGCGGTAATCGGATTCATGGCCGGGTTGAACGCCATTGGAGGCACTCCCGGACTCCCACAATTGGCTGGCGCTGCCGGGTCCATGGTGATACTTGGTGGGGGTCTTTGGGCTCTGTCCAAGATAAACGTTGATGAGAAGAACATATTGAAGATGGCAGGCGCAATGGCCATCGTTGGCCTCGCCATGGTGCCGTTCGCGTTCGCCATGAACATGATGGCGGATGTTGGGTGGCCCGCCGTTGTAGGGGCACTTGGGTTCATGGCGCTGGCCATTCTCGGGGTGATTGCCTTGAGCGCAATGATGTCTAATCCACTCCTAGGAACCTCTCTGCTTATTGGAGCACTTGCATTGGTCGGAGTCGGAGCGGCAATGGCACTGGCTGGAGCCGGATTCTTAGTTGCTGCAACAGCCATGGAGAAGATGGCAGGAATCAACTGGGAAGGTATAACATCCATGGGAACTGCTATGATGGCAGCAGCACCGGGCTTGCTGGCGTTTGCTGGAGCAGTCGTCGTGTTTGCCAACCCAATTTCCATGTTGGGTATGATGCTCATGGTGTCCCAACTTGGTAAGTTGGCCTACGTCATGGTGCCACTGTCTGTGGCGTTGATCATGTCATCTCAGGCGATGGAGAAGTTCGTGGCGACCATGGACAAAATGAAGAGCGGCGTGCGCGGCGTTGACTTTGCAGGGATTTTTGATGGGGTCGCTAATGCGCTAGAGAAAATGAGCAGCGCATTGGAGGATTCCGATATGGGAAAGATCACTGAGGCACTATCGTCGATACAGGTCAACATAGACACTTCCAGCGTGGATGGCCTGAAGAACGCCATCACCTCAATGCCTTCCATAATTGTTCACGTTGACAGGTCAGACATGGACAAGATGATGGGGTCGCTCTCGTCCATCAAAATCGGCATGGACAAGGCTCAAATGGAGCGCGATATGGCGAGCCTTCCATCGGTCAAGATCACGATTGATGTGGCGTCCATGCGCGACCAACTCAAGGGAATGCCAGAAGTATCGATCAAGGCGGACACCAAGGCGCTGGTGGACGCGGTCGCCTCGCTCCCGCCACTAAGTGTTGATGCGGACACATCCAAGCTGATGTCCATCATGTCATCAATGCCGGTATTGAAGGCCAAATTGGACACCTCCGAAGTGGAGAGTCTCATCAAGCAGATGCCGAGCATCACCATAGGGGTGGACCAACAGGCTTTCAATGACGCGGTCTCCAACATGCCATCGATGAAGTTGAGCATCGATACGAGTGAAGTGATCAGGTCGTTGAGTGAATTGCCAGCCGCTGCGGTCACAGTGGACACTCGCGTGTTGCTGGAGAAGCTGTCATCATTGCCGCCAGTGAGAATGTCATTGGACATGGATGGCATCAATGAACAACTCGCCATGGTATCTCAGGTGCGCATCAGGCTCGACATGGAAGAGTTGACACGTTTGGCGCCGATTGAGTTGAACATCGATACACGACGTATAGATGAACAGTTGGCAGCGGCATCCTCGCCGACCATCAGTTTTGTCGTGGACACCAAAGGTCTTTATGATCAACTTATGTCGATGTCATTGCCGAGTTTTGAGATTGTTATCAACACTCAGGAGGCGGAAGCCAAATTGGCCATGTTGTCGAGCATCAAGATAAGCGTTGACGTAAATGGCGTGAAAGAGCAGGTAGCTGCCCTGTCGGCAATACGCATTCCGATCGACACTGGTAACCTACAGGACCTGACGCAATCCATCCGCGTAGTGATTGACAGAGAGTCGCTCCTAAGAGCCTTCTCATTCGTTCCTGAGGTCCATGTTCGCATCAACACGTCGGACATTGAAGATCAGTTGTCAGCCATGCCATCTATCAGTCTCGGATTTGAACTGGACGGCATGAAGGAGGCATACAGCATGATGTCGGACATGGGACCGGTTCATATCGAAGTTGACATTGAGGCTCTCAAGACCATGCTCAACATCATCAACGATGTACCTATAACCATCAATGCCTCTGAGGTCTATGAAGCCGTTGCTTCGTTGCCAGCGCTGAGCGTGACAGCCAATGTCTCATCTATACTGGAGCAACTAACGGCCCTCCCTCCAATATCGTTGAGTGTCAATAGAGGCGACATGGAACGGATGGCCACGTTGCTCTCTTCCATACAGATAGCGCTGGATGTATCTGCCATAGAAAGCGCTGTATCAGGACTTAAGATAGGAATTGACACCTCGCATCTTGATAAGTCGGTATCTGACCTTAAATCGGTTGATCTTCAAGGGATTGGCGGTACGCTCGCTTCCATTGAGGCGACCATCAGCAAGATAAGCGAAGAGCGTCTGGCGGCCATCCGCGTGGCCCCCGAGGACCTTGGCGCATCAACGAAGATGCAGATGGAGTTGATGGCACGCCTATCAGACTCCATCGATAAGCTCAGCGCGGCATCTTCCAGCGAGCAGAAAGACAGGAGGATAGTCGTTGAACTGGAGATGGACGGTCGCCAGATAAAGACCAAGATATTGAAGGACACGAGTATAGTGACCTGACCGTTTTCTATAGGGTGGTATTTATTGGAAACACCCTAGAAGAACATGGATTTCCTGTATGATCCAAATGAAGAGAAGGAGAGGATCCTCCAGAAATTCATAGAGTACTATGGTCGTTTCTCTGACAGGAAGCGCCAGAACCTGATCTCTAAGAATCTTCCTGTATCTACGGATGTCTATGATGTGGAGTACGCGCGACTACGCGGTATCTCCTTGTCGAAAAACGTTCCTAATCCCTCTGACATAGAGGCGGATTCGCAGCACGTCAGGAATCTGAACCTGTCCAAAACAGTGCCAAGTGGCTATGATGTTCAAAAGGCATCGGATGCATACCGCACGTCTCTTCTCTCCAAGAACATTCCAGTTCCACACGATGCCGTAGCCAGCAGCGATGGAATGCGCCGGTATCTCCTTGCCAAGAACACGCCAAAACAGAATGTCGACTACTCTGGCCTGATTCGACAAGCTCTGCTTGCCAAGAACGTACCGAGCGGTAGCGATGCTGTGAAGGACAGCGAGGATGCACGCAAGGCTCAACTCGCAAAGAACGGAATGGGTGTGCCTGATGCCATTGGAGACAGCGAGGAGGCGCGTAAGGCTCAACTCGCCAAGAACTACTACGATACTACCGATAACGCGATCAAGGACAGCGAGGAGGCGCGCAAGGCTCAACTCGCCAAGAACTACTATAACTCATATGGTGACCTTGTAAAGGATACAGAAAGTGCGCGCGTGGCGCAATTGATCAGGAACGGAGGTAAGCTCTCTGACATACTGAAAGACACAGAAGAGGCACGTCAGTCGCAGCTTTCCAAGAACGGAATGGAGGACTCTGACGTCTTGAAGGACAGCGAGAGCGCTCGCCAAGCCCAACTATCCAAGAATGGCATGGATGGCTCGGACGTGCTGAAAGACAGCGAGGAGGCGCGTAAGGCGCAACTCTCCAAAAACGGCATAGTGGAGAGTGACGCCATTCTGGACAGCGCGGATGCGCGCAAGGCCCAGCTTTCAAAGAACCATGATACTGTGGATGACGTGCTGGCGAACAGCGACGCATTCAGAGATGCCCAGATCTCAAAGAACAAGCCGACCGAGCACAGGGTGAATGAGGACCAGATACGTTTGGCGCAGCTTGCCAAGAACGTTATGGCCAACATGGGTGACATACTGCGCGCCACAGAAGGCGCAAGAGATGCTCAGCTTTCTAAGAACGTGCCCAAGGATTCCGATGTACTATCGTCATCGGAGACCTATCGTGATGGGCAATTGTCCAAGAACGTTCCTGTAACCAGTAACGCATTGACCGCTTCCGAGGAGGCACGCAAGGCGCAGTTGGCCAAGAACAACGAGCGTGATTCGGATGCCATACGCGATAGCGCGAACGCGCGTGATGCGCAACTCAGTAAGAACGTGCCCAATGAACCAGACCTGTTCTATACTGAGGACACGTACAGGCTTGAGCAACTGCGAAGAAATGTGCCCACGACGAGCGATGCGATAAATGACAGTGAGGCGCACCGTCAGGCTCAACTCTCCAAGAACGGCACTTCTGAACCAGATGCCGTCAAAGACAGCGAGGAAGCGCGTAAGGCGCAACTCTCCAAGAACGGAATGGAGGAGAGTGACGCCGTGAAGAACAGTGATGCTGCTCGTCATGCCCAACTCGCCAAGAACATATCCGATGCTCCCGATAGAACATTCGAAGAACAGAAGATACGACTTGCCCAGTTGAGCAAGAACTCATACACGCTCGACGATGTCCTTAAGTCAAGCGAATCATATCGTCAAGCTCAATTATCCAAGAACGGTACGCGCGATTCCGATGTGGTCAGGTCCAGCGAAGACGCGCGCAACGCACAACTTTCAAAGAACGTGCCTGTTGACAGAGATGCGCTTGCTGATTCACAACTCCAGCGTGAGGCGCAGTTGTCCAAGAATGGGGACAACTATTATGACATCGCACGAGACACCGAGAGCCACAGGCGGGCTCAACTCTCAAAGAACAACCCATCTGATTCCGACGTTCTGAAGCAGAGCGAGCTATACCGTCAAGACCAGTTGTCGAAGAACGGCATGGATGAACCGGATGCCGTCAAGGATAGCGATGCTTATAGAAAGGCACAGCTTTCAAAGAACACGTCTGTGGACAATGACATACTTCGTCAAACGAAGTATCAGCGTGAGGCACAGCTTGCCAAGAACGTACCGTCCAGCAGCGACCTGTTGGGCGATTCAGAACAACAGCGTCATGACCAGTTGTCCAAGAACGGAATGGAGGACACGGATGCCATCAAGGACAGTGAGGCGTACAGGCAGGCGCAATTGTCCAAGAACATCCCTCTGAACGGTGACGTCCTCGGCGATTCAGAACAGCAGCGATCTGCGCAGTTGAGCAAGAACGTCGAGAGGACAAACGATGTCCTTGCCTCCAGCGAGGAATTCCGTCATGCACAATTGAGCAAGAACAACGACCTCACCGATAGTGATGCTCTTGCTGATACGGAAGCACAGCGCAACAAGCAGTTGTCGAAGAACCAGCCCAATGAAGGCGATGCTCTTGCCGACTCGGAACAATACCGAGATGCTCAACTGAGCAAGAATGTTCCAGAGAGCAGCGATGTTCTATTGCAGGCAAAGAAGTTCAGGGAAGCGCAACTCAGCAAGAACGTTCAGGGCGTAAGCGATGTTCTGAAAAGCTCTCAGGCACAGCGTGAGGCGCAGCTATCGAAGAACGAGCCGAAGGAGAGTGATGCTCTGACCAGTTCTCAGGCACAGCGTGAGGCACAACTCAGCAAGAATGTTCCACGAGATAGCGATGCATTGTCCTCTACGGAAGAAATGCGCGCCGATCAACTCTCGAAGAACACGCCGCGCACGACAGACGTTGAAGCCATGGCCCGCACGTTCCGTGAGGCACAATTGTCGAGCAACGTGCCGAAGTCCAGCGATATAGAGTCTGACTCCAAGGACCAGCGCGACCTTATGTTGTCTCGTACGGTTCCAAATCCCACCGACCTTGGTCGGTTGTCGGAGCCCTATAGGGATGCCGCACTGTCGAACAACATTCCATTCACAACGGATGTAGGCAAGATAGCCGAGCCCATCCGTCAGAACCTGTTGGCAAGAACGGTAGCTGTACTTCGTGATCTGATGACGCTCAGTGCGCCATACAGAGAGTCTCAGCTTGCCAGCAATGTTCCGAACCCAACCGACATCGATCAGATGAGTGAAGTGTTCCGGAACAACAACCTATCGAACAACGTTCCATTCTCCACTGACCTGTCGATACTGAGCCAGATGTTCAGGGAGAGCAACTTGGCAAGGAATGTAGAGAACGTAAGCGACATTCTAAGTGAAACCGAGCCTTACAGGCAGGCTCAGTTGGCCAACAACGTGCCGTCAACGACGGACGTTCTACAGATGAGCGACCCTTTCAGGGATGCCCTTCTGGCGATGAACATTCCCAACAATACAGACTTGTTGGTCATGTCGTTCCCATACCTGAACGCTCAGCTTGCCATGAACGTTCCGTCCACAAGCGATGTGCTGGTGGACTCTGCTCCTTACTTGCAGGCCCAGCTTGCAATGAACGTTCCGTCCAATAGCGATGTGCTGACGGACTCTGCTCCTTACTTGCAGAACCAATTGGCGATGAACGTTCCCTCCAATAGCGATGTGCTGGTGGACTCTGCTCCTTACTTGCAGGCCCAGTTGGCGATGAACATTCCATCATCGTCCAACATCTTGTTCGATAGCGAGCCGATGCGTCAAAATGCGTTGTCGATGAATGTTCCGACGCAGACAAGGAGTTTGGTGGAACAGACCGAGCCATATCGGACCGAGCAACTATCGCGCAACAGAGGCTTGGGACTTTTGGGAGTAGACATATACGGATTGGGTACACAGACGTTCTTGGGCATATCAAGGAATTTCGCCCTTGGGCTCATTGTGCGCGAGATACTCATGGCGCGCAACAAGCTGACGCCGAGGAACCCAATGGTCGATGGAACCGAAGGGGTTGTATTGGCCGGAGAATACGCATCGTACTACGGCGGAAGAACAGTGAAGGAGGAAAGGACCCTTCAGTTCAAGAGGAACGGGGATGAGAGCATAGCGGAGTTGGCGTACAATGGTGAGAGGGACATGGGCGAGGCGAACAAGTTCAATACGCAATGGAGGGCGCACGACAGGAACTCTCCACAGGCAGTAACGGACACCATGTTGATGGCCAAGGACGTGCTCGGCAACCCCATACGTGATGAGAAGAGATTCCAAGCCGGGCCCAACAAGGAAGGCATCAAAGGAGTGACCAAGAGGATCATGAACTCCAGAACACAAGTTGGTGACAACCATCAGTATGGGGCGGTGTTCTTCAAGTTCAAGCGCGACGATGAGGAAGTGATAAGGCGCCAAAGGTGGTCGGTAAAGAACCCGTTCAGTTCAAACGGCCTGAACGGAAAAGGCGGAGAGGCCGGACACTTGCCGTTCTATTTCACCAACTACGCTATTCCAGTTGGTCAAGCAGCCACCATGTACTTCCCGGCATACATCCAGAGTTTCACCGAGAATGAAACGGCCAACTGGAACGCCATAGAGATGTTGGGCCGTCCTGAGCCGCTATACACATACAACAATTCTACGCGCACCGGAAGTATATCCTTTTACGTGCTGACGGATTTCGCGCAAGAAGTGGAATTGGGGTTGGACTACTCCACCGATGGGGTGCCAACAATAAAGTACAACTTCGAGAACAAGAGGTTCACCGGAGTTGGTGCAAAGACCATGAGCAAGGATGACTCTGAAAAAGCCGTGTACACCAGTGATAGGACCATGGCGCTCGAAACGCGCAAGCAGGAGATTCAGGACAAGATAGCGGGGATGAACCTTGACGCATCCGCCTCGCTGATCGCCAACTCCCAACTGTCTGACAACGAAATGGTGACCTCAAGCGATCCGTTCGGAGGGTCGTACGTGCTTTCGTATGACCTGTTCAGCCTATCCAATCCGGATGCTGCACAAGCACTGAGAAACAGACAGGACGCCGACAAGATGCAGGAGGAGATGAACCAGATCGACCTGCTTTTGGCTGAAGAGCGTGAGAAGCAGACGGGTTTCGTCCGCTTGGCCGAGTCGAACGGAGCAAGGTTGAACGTATATGACAATATCATCCACACCACATTCACTGATGATGTCGACAAGACTACCATCAAGAACGTCGTGGAACGCCTTGATGACATGAAGAAAGACCTGCTGTTCCAGCCTACATACTTCAGCGGAGACAAGGTGGATTTCATCTCACGGATGACGTTCCTCAGCAGGATGACAAAACCTACGGCGAACGCAGGAACCAAGGGATTCTCATTCACAAAGCCGCCTGTTTGCCACATGCGGTTGGGTGACTACATCCATCACGACGTTGTCATCACCAGCATCGCCAAAGATTACACCGACTCCAATTGGACTACGGAATCCGGGGCAGTGCAACCGATGTGGTGCCAAGTGACCATCTCCTTCAACATCATCGGACAGTACAACGCCAGCGGCCGTCCATTGACCGCCTCGGATGAAGCTGGTTACTACAACCCTGTTGTAGAGCCCGGTGATCTGGAATACGCCGAGGACTTCGGAACCATCAACCAAGGAACTATCAGGTCCCAAAACCCATCACTTTCACAGTCTCAACTCTTAACTTCTCCTTGATATGCCGATCAATTTCTATGAGTTCCTGCGTGATGGCAACGCCATGAAAAACATGCCACAGATATCTATATCACAGCGTGTCACTGACAAGTCCATTGTGTTCGACCCCAGAAAGATGAGATTGGACAGGGTGGCTGGCGATGTATACAATGACGAGACCATGTACAAGATTTTGCTGTGGGCCAATCCTGACATCGTCTATGAATTCGACATACCTCGTGGGACCATCATACGCATACCGTTCCCTCTGAACGACGTCATTCAGGAGATCACCGGCAAAATACAGTTGAACAAGAATCGATAATGCCAATAGAAAGACCTGATAGATTCGATCTGAAGGACCTGTACATCGATGTAAAGCTTGAAGCGCTAGTGGATGGTGAACCGTTCGATTTCACTGGGCGCAAACACTTCACTGCTGGCTTTTTCAAAGAGAACATAGGATTCGGCATCACCAACATCAAAGTGGAGGTGAATACGTCCTTGCAGCCCATCGTGGAGATCACGTTCATGGACCTCTATGGCAACACCATGTTCGGCGGCCAGTACAATGACCGCAATGTGGACTACTCCAGTTTCTTCCGTTGGCCGCCCCCCAAGTTCATGTTCACATTCAAGGGGTATCTCGGTCGTCCTGTGACGTGGATGCTCAACCTGAAGCAATACGACATCAACTTCATATCACAGAGCGGGCATTATGAGTTGAAGGCCAGCTTTGTTCCAAACCAATGGGGTTTCTTCGGAGACATGCCGTTCTTGTACCTGCTTGCCGCCAAGAGGTTGCGCATGAACGAGAATCCTAATTTGCCTCAAGAACAAGCCATGTCTGTGTTCGATCTGATTAAGATCGGCAAGCAAGTAGAGATAAAAACAGCAGAGGTCACCAAAAAATATGATGTGCTCATCAAGAAGATGAGTGATATGCAATCCAATCTGGGTGCCGCACTTGCCGATGGTAAGACCGTATCATTTGGAGAGCGTATGGTTGGTGAAGTTGATGGACAGGTCATCAAAGGCTTCAACGAAATATACATCACTGATGTGACCTCTGATCCCAAATTCGGAGTAAAGAGTTTGGATGACATCCTGTTGTCAGTGAAAAAGCCACAAGACAACACTTTGATGAACCAGTTCTTGTTCACAAAGATGCAAATCAACGGTGTCAAAGGGGTATATCATGACAAATCTTTCTCTGAATTTCAGGTGCTGTCCAATGATGCTAAGGAATCTGAAAAGAAGAAGTATCTTGAGGAGATCAGAAAGAACATATTGAACATCAATGATGAAATAAAGGCTGGCATCTTCTATTCCACCAAAACTGAGCTATCTCAAATAACAATAAGCGAGATATTCCGTCAGATAGCAAAAGATTCAGCCTATGTTATGGGCCGCATATTGGAGGCGGGTTTCAAGGGAAACTCCAATGATGAGAGGGCGAACCCAACTGACACATCAAACGTCGGGAATAGATTCGCTGGTCGTGGCTCAGGCATGGTGAATAGATACGATCGCAGAAACAGCGAGGAAAGTGACGTGCGTCCAACGATAGTAGGTAAGTACTATCCGTTGGCCGACGATGATGGAGAAGAGGTCCCGGCGCTAAGCGAGAACACAGGGGGCCTTGACTATGGCATAACCGACGCGGGGTGCGAAATGGACTTTGTAAGGGAGTTCATCAATGCCGTCATAGAAGGCATCGCACAGGATCTCACCGAGGACGAGGTGGCAACAGCCACCTCGGACGAGATTGTTGCGGCGAGGATAACAAATCTGGAAGCCACTCTGAGGAACCCATACAGACCTTATTACAATAGTATCGCAGAGAACATATTGATACGCTCGGGCATCGCCGCTTACATGACACGTAGTAGCGACCCGAATCTTCCCGGAGATTATAGCACTACGTTCAACGTCGATAGGCAGTCCCCGGAGGATATCAGGAAGCTGGCACAAGAGGACGCGAAAAACATAACGGACAACATGATAAAGAGCATGTCCGCCGATGAATCGATGAAGCTGGAGGCCTTCGTGGATTTCTTCGATAAGCTGTTGTCGGAAGATGGAGACGACTTTTTGACATCAGAAGGTAATAATGCCGTGTTTTTGAGAGACGATGTGCCAGCATATCGCAAGACACATGATCTCGATGAGCCAACGCCGAATGAAGTACTTGACTATCGTGTGGTCATGAACTTTCCTAGCAACACAAAGCCTGAGGATTTTAACACGCAACAAAAAATACAAGATGCTATTTTGGCCGGGACACTTGCATCGGGTGATTGCAGGACTTTCCGCGATACGGCATTGAATGGAATCATCAGGAACAGTGGTATGCGAGGTCTCGTTGACGAGAGTTCATTGACCGCCAGAAAGCTAGTGAATAACGGAATGGTCTATGTTTACCCACACAATGTTGGTGATAAATACTTCTATCTGGTATATCAGGGTGACGATGCTCGTGCGGTAAAGGCCGTAAACAACACAGAGACGGATGCGGAATTCTCCAGCACGGAAACAGATAAGGATAAATCGCAACCGAGAGGATTGGTGGAAATAGACCGGTATTATGATGAAGATGGAAAAGTCCTTGACAGGATAGAGGAGTTCAACGAGATTGTGGAAAACGGGCTTGCATTGGACTACTCGGCTTTGAAGAATGTCCCGGTGGACTTTTATCGAAACGACAGGTTCGCCAGCGGTACTGATAACATCGAGTTCAACGCATCACAGACCAACAATGGATTGCCGCCAGAACTAGATCATCTATTATGGAAGAAAAAGGTCGTCAATGCCGACCCGCAGAATCAGAGCCGTGAGATACGCGCTGCTGACATTGTATACACCGTACTGTATCATAAGGACTCATCAGATGGTATTGATACAAGCAGGGTTGTGTTCGGACCTTTCCTGCAAGGTACCAAAGGAAGAAACCAACGCGTGTTCATCAAGACCTTGTGTGCAGAGATCAAGAAGAAGATCAAAAAGGTGCAGCGCGACAAGCAACAGGTCATCAGTCGTGTCCTTGGTAATGCCAATGAAGCTGAGAACATCATCTATAAGCAGATGCACTCCATGTTCCATCAATGGAGTACCATAGCCTACAAGGATAGCATCTCCGAGAACGGTGACTTCAACGGCTCCAGCATACCAGCCAACGGCGAAGGCATAGCTCAGGACCTTGAAGCTCTGTATGGCGGTTTCGATCGCCACGTGGAGATAAAGAGCAGGCCTGCCGAGGATGTGCAGAACCTCCCAGACCCGGCATTCATTTACGACTATCCGCTTCAAAGGATCCGCGAGGTGAACGGATCGACGCTAGACACAATTGATGTGTGTGATGCGCTTATCAACTTGGATCCGCTCTATAAGCCTGATGCGAACACCACGGTGTTGAACATGTTGTACAACCTGTGCAGCAAGAACAACTTCATGTTCATACCCATTCCGGGATATGCTGGATATCTGAACATCAAGGAAATTTTCAGGCCTTATCAGGGTCAGTCGGAGACGAGGATCAGGAACTTCTTCCACATCCTGTTCATGCCCACGCCGGAGTCGCGTTCGATGTTGTCGAACAAGTCCCATTCGACCCCGTTGACGTTCCATGATTCAGATTCGCAGAGAGATATCAAGGGAGACGCCATAGGCATCACTTTCGGGGCTACTGACAACCAGATAGTGAGGAACGTATCTGTGGGCACGCGCGATAACAAGGTTACCGCTGAGAGCATCATCAATCTACAGCGCCTGACGGACAAGGAAGACAACAACAAGACCGTCACTACGGACTGCTCCATGCTCAATGTCATGGCTGGTCGCAGCTACACCTCAAAAATCGATACGTTGGGCAACGCACAGATCTATCCAATGCAGTTCTACTTCTTGGAGAAGATGCCTTTGTTCGACGGCCTCTACCAGATAATGAAGGTAGAGCACAACATCACACCGAACGATATGACCACAACGTTCGAGGGAATACGCATGCGCTTCAATCCCGGCTCTGGCAACTACTTCTCCATTCCACCGATAACGCTTAACACTCTGCAACACCTGCTGGATCAGCGCCCAAGAACCAATCCGGTGCCTGATGGCTTTATCACCGATGAGGAAGGCAAGCCTTTTGATCCATCCACACAGGCAGGAGAGAATGAGGTCAATGATGGAACAAGCGTGGAATCAGTTCGTGCCAACAGCAATGGAAGCGACTCCCAAGTCGTCAATCTTCTCTCTTACATAAAGCAAGCACAAAACTCCAATAGACTCACCAACATGGGTGACGATGGCCCGATAGTGGATAATAATGGGCCCAATGGGCTGATCGCCGATAAGGGAGGCATCATACAGAACATGAACGACTTCATCATTGATGTCCTTGATCCGTTCGCAAAGTTCTTCAAAGAGACCGATCCGACGTTGTTCAAAAAATGGACCATCACCAGCGCCGCCAGAAAGTGGAAGAGCGGAAAAACGACTTCTCAACACCTACGTGGGCAGGCTATTGACTCAAGCATCGTGTTCAATGGAAACAAAGCGCAAGGACTCATCGACAACCATAAGCTGCTGAATTACATCATGGACTTCTACCGGGCCAACCCATCATTGGAGTACGGCCAGATACTGATGGAGACCAGAAGTACGCAAGGCAGGCCACAGATATGGATCCATTGGTCCTATTCGAGGTCAGGCAACCATAAGCAGAGGATACGTTTCGTGAACGACGTCACCCTTCCGGGCTCACCCATGAACACCGGACGTGGAGGTCCTCAGTTGACTTCCCGCATGAGCATGACGGAGGCCAGCATGCAAAATTTATTAGGCTGACCCACAGCCGATTACGCGGAATCCATTTTGAATTCTGCGGGACTTTCATTAGATTATCATACAATCTAAAATGATAATGTACTATGGGAGCAATTTTGAGGAAGTTCGTCACTAAGACGATCGGCAAAGAGAAGCACACGTTCGAGGTTGAGGGAGAGGATT
>JACCDG010282058.1_pt1 | contig 39828 bp, 37 predicted proteins | sample 7442471 | NCBI WGS metagenome assembly JACCDG01 (sample SAMN15323444, study PRJNA562643) | freshwater metagenome | isolation source: river surface water | place: USA:Blue River Watershed | collected 2017-08-17 | reverse complement strand
GTGGTGGGTGTGGTGGGTGTGGTGGGTGTGGTGGGTGGTGGTGCGCTTGGTGTTTTTTTGGGGCTAAGGTCGAGTGCAGATCCGGGTTCTGTGGACAGTAGTCGGCTTGGAATAGTATTTGTTTTGGGGGCTGTAAACACATCTGCTGGATTAGTTTTGACCACAAATGATGGAGGGCTAAAGGATGGGTTTATTGGTGTGGCTGCAGGACCACTCAATGTGAGGTTGAGTTGAACTAATCGTTTGTCGACGGTATAGAGTATGGCATATGCCGCTATAGCAAGAATGAAACCATATATTGAGTCACGAATAATTTCTTTTCCCTCCGAGCGATTTCCTACGGAATCAGTCGACATGATTTTTATACCCGCCCATACAATACGAACAACAGCGAATAGTCCGGCAACAGCGATGGCAAGTGTGAATGCGTTTGAAATGTAATCAGTTACTGTGGTGGTGGTTGGTGGTGTGGCACTTGTTAAGTCACTCCCAAGTGGTATAGGTGCGAGGAGTTGGTATGAAGTTTCCGCTCCAAACACAGGGTTTGTGATTAATAAGAACAGTGTGAGTAATAGAAGGATAGTGCGCATAAGAATTAAAAGAGGACTCTTTTTTCTTCCCCGTAACGAATGGTTGTATTAAATGATGCTTGCATAAAGATATTATTTGGATCACTTGCCTGTACATTAAGATTGATAGCGCCCTTTGCTCCTGGTTTCGGTGCAAATGTTTGTATGGTTCCAATTGCTGGGGTGTTATTGGGAAGTGTCCAAGTAATAGCAACGGAACCATTCTCTACCTGTGTTTTGTCAAAAAAGTATGGTTCGGCAACAATACTAAACTCCCCTGTTCCTGAGAATACTTCACTCACAAGAGATCTCTCGTATAGTTTACCGTACAAAGGATTCACTTCGTATAATTTTATTTGCGGGAATGTTGCTGGTATTGAGAGATACGATTCTGCTGTCACTGATCGGTCGAGTGAAGATACAACCAATCGAATATTGTTATATATTTTTAATAATTTCCCATTAAGGGCGACACGTTGTTTCCCAACACCAGAAAATGGTTGTTTATTTGGGCCAATGTACCACTCAAAAAGTAATTCGTCGGGTGTGAGAAGTTTGTTGTTTTGAATGATGTTTGGTGAGCCAATAATAAACACATCCTGATCGATTCCTCGAAGCGCTTTTCCCCGATAGAAAGGAGGAGTATAAGAGGTTGCTTCCCAAGTTAATACTACTCGAGCAGGGGTAACTGTGACTTCGTGTGTTAACGATTGCCCGTTTTGCATCCGAGCAATGACTTTAATAGGGAGAGGTTCGCCCACGCTTCCTACTGTAACAGTGATTGTGTTTAAACCTATTCCAGCATCGTACAGAACATCGTCAATAAACCAAGCGATAGCGGCTGTTTTTAAGTCGCCTGAGTATGTCACAAAACGAATCGTAACAGTTTCATGTGGCCCGGGTGTTTTTGGGTCTAATTCGAACCATACACTACCCTGTGTGGACCCTCCACTTAAGGTATCTAGTGTATTTTGTGCATGTGTAATAAAAACATTCGCACTATATGCGACGAGAAACAAACACAGTACTAAAGTGACTTGTCGTATCATGGAGTGTCTCTAGATATGACTCTTATTGTATCACGACCTAGTTATAGAATTTTGGGTGGGTGGGGAGGGGTATTTTTTTCACTAGAAAGATTCTCGTTTTGAGCCACACTGTATGTTTCTTCAAGGTGTTGTTTTTGAGCAACCGTGAAAGCTGTCTCATCATCTTTTTTTACTTGTTGAAGTGTAATAATGACACTGGCCGTGAGTGCGGGTAAAGCGTTCAGTAATGGTATTAGTTCAAGGATGTTTATACCAAAAAAGCGGAATGACTTTGCGGTGTTAAAAGTTACTCCATTAATAGTGAACCAAAACCAAAAGAGTAACTGAGCAAATATACCAAGATATACCGCTATTATTTGGCCAGCAATCGGTATTAGTTGTATCAATGCGTTGAGGGTGTCAAAAAAAACAGCAACACCTAACATTAACCATCTTGTGGAAGGGTTTATTTTTGGTTTGAAATAAAGTAAAGAATCATCCATGGGTTATGTTTCCACCACCACCGGCCGCATGCATTTCTTCTTTGGCACGCTTGATTGCAAGTATTTGTGAAGGGTCTGAGGTGATAATCTGATCTTCAGTGTATGAGGCAATAATTTTTATTGCGACATGTTTAACACCCACAAAAAATACCCCCTCCCCCACATTAGATTCTAAGAGGAGATACTTTTCTTCATCGGTTAAGTTAAATAATTGTTGTAGCCGATCAATGGTTGTGGGTGACTGTTTTAGTAATATTTGTATTGATGAGTTAGTGACAATGGGTGTTCCATAAGGGGATTTTAAGAAATCATCAACATCTTGGGTAATTGTTGAGAGGCCAAGGTAGTATTTGCGACCACGTTTTGCCAGGTTGAGTAAAAATGATGCAGTATCTTCTGATTTCATCATCCACCAAGCCTCATCGATGACCAAAAGGCGTTTTTTTAGATTTTTTCGCACTGCATTCCAAATATAATGGGTGACAATATACATTGCCGCAGGTTTCAAGTCATCTTCCATGTCACGTATAGAAAAGACGATAAATTTACTGTTGATATCAACATTTGATGGTTGGTTCAAGAACCCAGACCATGTGCCGTGGGTATATTTACTAAGTTTTTGTGCCAACGAGTCGCCTCCTTGCATGCCAGCAAGCACTAACTCAAAATCTGAGAGGAGTGGGGGCTCAACATTTGCAAAATCAGCATCCGCGGTAATGTCTTTAAGGGCATAGGTTTCAGTAATTGCACGATCAATAATGGCATCTTCTTCAGGTGTTAATCCTCCAAGTAATATGCGAAATAATCCTACTAGGTGAATAATATTAGTTCGTAACACATCGGCAGTGGACTCGTCTTCTTTGGGTACGGGTAAATCAAAGGGGTTTATGTGGTGTTCTGAATTGAGAGAAATATTAAAATATTTACCTCCCACTGATTTGGTCATTGTTTCATATTCCCTTTCTGGATCAATAACAATAACTTCTGTGTCGAACATAAGGGCACGTAATAGCTCAAGTTTTGTGCAATAGCTTTTTCCAGAACCAGATTTTGCAAAGGTGATTGAATTATAGTTTTCAAGAGAAAATCGATCAAACAAGACGAGGGACGAATTGTGTCGATTAATTCCGTATAAAATACCATGGTCAGAAGTAAGGTCGAATGAAGTAAAAGGGAAAATTGAAGAAAGAGGCGATGAGTTTAATTTTGTATGCACTTCAAGTTCATCTGTTCCGATGGGGATGATACTACGAAAGCCTTGTTCTTGTTGAAAAAGCGCTGGTTTTACGTAAACCAATTTTGATTCAAGGATTGATTTCATTTCAGATTCAACTTTGTCTAATTCACTTACTTCTTCACCGTATAACGTGATATATAAACCAACATCAAAAAGTTTTTCTTGTGCTTGTTGCAGATTGTCACGGAGTTTTTCTAGGTCTTGATATGCAATATCAAGTTTTGGATCACGGACTAGACCTTTATTTTCGCGAGCATGTATTTGGCTTTCAACCTCAGCAACTTTTTTCTGGAATGAGCGAAGAACCTGGGCCGTCTCTATGGGGTGTATGAATATTGAAATATCAAAAACTTTATCAAGATTAATGATAGGAGAAAACCACCCTTCTGTGAGGAACCGTGGGTATGAAATTATAAAATAAGTTCTGATAACTTTATCTCCCAGAAACAATTGCTTACTTGTTATTCGTAACGCTGATGGGGCAATGATATCTCTTAATTCTAATGAAGAGCTCTCAACAACTTCCTGTGGTAATAAAGGAATTGGTGTACTACCCTCGGTAGTTTTTTTGTTAAATATCGCATCAAGAAATCCCATATAGATAAGATGTATTAAAGAGATTTTTCTTTCTCTCCTGGATTAAAAAGTCGATAAAAAAGTTCAGTTGCTTCTTCGGTTCCTAAACGAACAACGCGCAAACCGCAACGGGCTAATCCTTGTTCAACTACTGACATACGTTGTTCAAGTTGAGAGCGACCCTCCTCAAAGGGGGTTATTTTTTTTGTATCTTCATTATCGTTTTTCTTTCCAAATAAACCGATAGAGGGGGCGATTTGAAGGGTGGGTGTGTAGGGGACGATTACAAAAAAGCTTTTGGTCATAATATTTGTCGCTTCTGTGAATGATGTAATGAACTCCATATACTCATTTATTTGGAGTTTCATTAATTCATTTGTTTGGGCTTTTTTTCTTTCATTTAAAAGCGCAATATAAGGTCGTATGTCGAGTCGACGAGACTGGATAACGATTTGTAGTGAGAAATCAAGAGAGTTTAAAAAGTTTTGAAATTGAAGAATAATCGCCTCCTGGTTTTCTGTTGATTTGAGGGCGAAATTAATAGAAGACGTCATAAGCACCGCTCGCAACCCACCATCGTTAAGTGTTGCGATACCATCCCGTATTTCTTTTAAAGGAACAAATTTTTGAGAAGGATTTGCTTTTAGTGCCATAAGATTATATCTGTGTTGAAGAGATGTTTTTTCCTGGAGCGTGCTCGGTTAAAATATTTTCTTTTGTAGCTATGCCCCATGTTACATCTTTTAGTTTATCTTGTGACAATTTTGGAACAAAGAGCGGTGTTTGGGAATTTGAAGATTGCTGGCTAATAGTGGGTTTATCAATTTTTCTCCAGAGATAAAGTTTTTGTTTAGCGGTGTATCTAAGTGCAGCTTCCACTAAAAACACAAATGGTTTGTGGTTGTGTTTATAGAACGCAAGAAGTAAACCAAAAATAAGAATAGGAATACCAATAAGTAAACCTATAAATAAACCAAGAAAACGGTAAGCAACGAATGCCATGCCGCCACTACCAATAAGATACAAAAATTGTTTGAGTGTTAATGGCCCAAAAATTTTATCTTCAACTTCGATATATTGGGGTACTTGAAATCGCACAATAACACCATTTTAACATGTGAAATGTTTTGTGGGGTGTCTATTCCACGGGTTCTCTATAGGGGTCAATGTGATAAGTGCGAGCTTTTAATCCTTTACCAATTGCTTTTTCGTTTGATGAAGGATTATTTATAGGTTTTGAAAGTTTTGCAGATAAAATATCATCACTAAGGTCGGTGTTTATGGAAGACCCCTTTGTTCCCATGTTATCAGAGGTCGCAGGTGGAGTAGTGGGCAACGTGAGAGCTGGTGTGTTAAAAGGTGTTTTTTTAATTTGTGTATCAGTGTTTGTTTGTAAGGTAGGTTTCGGCAAAGGGGTAATTGTTTTGATTGTTGTTTGTATACCAGTATTGATATCTACAGGACGTACAGATTGATTGTTGGGTGTGGAAACGATGGTGTGTGTGGGAATTGCGCGGCGTGCAGCTGGTGGCGGAGGTGGAGGTGGAGGGAGTATCAACTCAGGTTTTTTTAACTCAATATTTGAATAGAGACTATCAAGAGATACTCTGACTCTTGCAAATAATTTCATATCAAGCTCTTCGGCGATCTCTCGTGATTGAGCATTGGATAAGTTTAATACATCACTGAGGTGCGCGGGGATATCTTGTGGAGGTAATATACCAGCAAGTGTTAAAATTGCGGCATTTTTTATAATCAGAGTATCCTCCTGATCAAACATGTATTTTTGTCCAATAGATTGTGGTACACGGTCTATTTCTGGTGCCGTGACGAGTAGCTGAATATCACTTGGTCCATGGGTGATATTTTCTCGGACAATAGTGATGAGATCGTTTGGCATAGTATTACGTGGTTTTGTTCTTATCTAATGCCTTTTTTGCAAGATCTTGAATTTCTTCAGGTAAATCTTCAAACGAATCTATGTCATTTATATTCAAGACCTCCCCTGTATTATTTGTACTCTTGTTTTGTTGCTGTTTCTTTTTGTTTTGTCTCTTTTTTATCCCATCACTATAGGTATCAAAAGACTTTTTCCACAATGCTCTGGTTTGTGGAGACACTGATGTGCCCATTCTTTTACCTATTTCATCAAGTTTTTCTTTTTGTTCCTCATCTTTTCTGTCCCCCGCTCTTTTTTCATCATCTAGTCGGGATTGTCCTCGAGCGATAAGATCTTGCTTACGCCCTTCGGCAACCGCGAGAGATTCTTGTAAATCGTTGCTGTGTTTTTCCATATCAGTGATGGATGTAATCAGTGTTTGTGCCCGTGTCTCTAATTCTGACTGAAGTTGACCTAAGTTTTTTCCAACAGGAAGATCAGCGGCGTAATCGGTAGCTGCTTTAAGAGGGTTTGTTTTAATGAGTGTGAGTCGATCCTGGATAATTTTTTGTTCAGCTTTGAGTTCGCTTAATTTTGCCTGAGCGGTGGAACGTTCCCTGGCTACTGCCCCAGAGTGCTCTTTAAGGGCGGTAAGTGCTGCTGTTTCTTGGTTTGAGAGTTTTTCTTCTGGTTTTTGTTCACCTTTTTCTTCAGGTGTCAGGTTTGAAAACCATTTTGGTCTAATTGGGGCTGAAGATGTTGCCCACCCAATGAATTTGGTCTGTTTTTTAACAGCCTCGTCCTCAACGTCGGCCAATGTTTTTCCCTTACCCCCAACCCCCTGCAACTTGTTGAGACCGTCATACATAAGTTGGCCGGTTGTTGGGCTAATGCGCGCAAACCTTTTTACCCCCTCTTGTTCCGATGCGTAGCGCGCCAAAGCTCCCACGGTATTTCTTCCAATAAACGAACCCCCAGACTTAAGGCTTTTATTGAATCGTGTGTTGAGAGACTTGCCCCACGCGATGGTTGTTTGTGCTCCCACCATACCCATATTCATAGCAAGGGTGAGTGAATAGAGGAACATAACGATAGTAAGTCCAAAGTTAAACAGAATAGGCAATGATTTTGAGTCGAATGTTACTAGAAGTGATCCAAAACTTCCCAAATTTCCTAATGTTGTCACAACACCACCAAGTATTTTGAAGGAAACAAAAAGGAGTAGAAAGACGGCGGGAGCAAAAAATGCCTGTTGAATAAGTTTATTCCACCATTGGCCAAAATAGCCTCGTGCTCCTGGTATGACATAGCACGCAAAGGCAAGAGGAGAAAAAATCATCAAAAAAATGAGGTAGGCAAAACGTACAATAAGTAATATTGAAAGGGCAAAGAAAATAAAGGCAACAATAACTGATAGTGTTGTTGCGCCAAGAAGAACAATAATTTTGTTCCCCGCAGATGTTTGATTTGCTCCAAAAAGAGAAGCAACCGAATTCGCGTCGTTAATATTCCAGATTGTTTGTAGCCCTAACTGACTCATGAAGGTAAATGCTACGCCCCCTTTTGCTTTAAATACTGGTTCGTAGAAGGTCAGTGCGAGAAGGTTGGAGGTATCTATGATCACTTTCGTGAAGAAAAGAGAAAAGTTTATGACGAGAGCCATAACAATAATCCATCCCAATGAGCGCCAGTGTCCGCTGCCGATACCCAAAATGAGTTGGAATGCCAAATAGAGGATAATAAAGATGAAGAACATGTTGCCCAGATCACGGAAGACAACCCACGTTTCATTAATGGCTCCTGACATACCAGTATTGTTTAATAAAGAGACACCTTCAATAATGGTAAAATTTACAATCCAATCAAGCATTTTTCCTGAAAGCCATACCAAGAAACCAGCAAGACTTGAAAGCTTTAGTGCAGCTGCTTCTATAATCAGGTCTCCCGCAGATGAAAGACCTGCGGTGATGGCGGTACCAATAGCAGAAGGGATCCCAATCCATTCAATGCCGAATGGTACAAATCCTGCGTTAGCAAAGACTGAAGTTGGGCTTAGAGCTAAGGCACAAAAAAGAATTCCGAGTATGAAAGTGCGCACTTGTTTTATTTTTGTGAGAAAAATATTCATGTTATGGGTTTACTACCACACTTCGCAGTACTGGGAGTGCGGTGGCGCCGTAACGATCAGTAAAGTCGAAAATGACACGCCACGTGCCCGGTTTGTTGCTATCAAATATGGTCTCATAGAGAAAGGTGTTACTGCCCGGGGCGTTTCGAGAGTACGTAACTCGGATGCCCGGAACTGTTGAGTCGGAATAGGAAGTACCCTCGGCGTCACGAGCGCTTATTTTTTGGAACGGGTCAAAAGAATCTCCCCTGGTGATAGTAAGTGAATCGCCGATCGCAACAAGCATTGATTGCCCACTTATGTCAATAGTTTGTGTTGCGGTTGGGATTGATCCGTCAATCAGTATAAGAGGTTCTTTTCTTGAGGCGGTCGCTTGTGCTCGAACTGTAATGATACGCTCCATAGGTTGTGATAATATGCCGTACGCGTCACTTGCCAGGTATACAAAGCGCCAGTTTCCTAGGGTGTTTGAAGAAGAAACAATATTACCGTTGTTTAACATAAACGGTCGAATAGTTCCATCAGGGGCATATGTAAGATAGCTAGTGCTTGCAAAAGGAGCAGTGACAGCCGCGGTTATTGGTATTGCGACACCATTTATATCTTTAGCTGAAATACCAAAGAATGGATTAAATACTGATCCGATGGTTGTGGAAGTGCTTTGTGACGCCAAAAATGAGGGACCACTTCTTCTAAAGAACTCAATTTCGTTTAAAGCGAGGTATCTTGGACGTTCGATGCGCACCACATCAGCTGATACGGGGTGAACGAGTTCTATACGAAATGATTCAACACGCAAAAGAGGTAAAATGCAACCCGCGGTAGTTGCTGGATTTCCACTCGAATTTATGTAATGGATGCGACACGTGATGGGGACCACATTTCCTGAAGCGTCTTTTGTGTTAACTACTTCAGTTTCAATACCAGAATTTTGGTTTATGGTATAAAAACGAGGTCGTAAGTTGTCCGTTCGAACCCAATTCTTCCAATCACGACTATCGTAGTAATCAAGTGCGGTTGTTATTTTTAATTCACTAAAATTTTGTCTTGTTTCAAAAACACCCTTCCACCACGCCATTCCGGTAGGGTCGTTGTTGTATGACATGCTCGAATAATACATCTGGGCATTTTTGTTACCATCAGTAGCGAGGCTTGCGTATTGGATACGGTTTGGCCATCCATGGTCGTCATGTATTAAAGGACCCTGATAATTTGATTGCGCATAAATCTGGTTTACAGCGGGCCCTCCACTGAATGTTGGTATATTGCTAGACGTAGTCTCTGGAGGTAATAACACACCACTTCCTTTAAGGTTTTGGTAATCAGTGGTTGAATAGGTGGTATTAGCGCTGTATTGAGCGCTGTAGTTGGTAGCTGAGCTGCTGTTTGATGCGAGGCCGGTCATAAGGCTCTTCATTGCTAAATTAATGAGAGCCCCAATGATTTCACTGATTTCATCAGCAACCTCAATACGACGTGAACTTGAATCAAAGGTGTCGTTTAATTTGTTTTCAATGACAGTTCCAGGTGTTTTGATATAGCCTTCAATATTTGTCGCAGAGAAGAAGCCTTTATTCCAGTTGAGCTTATCTTGCTCTATGCCAAGAATTGTAGCGATACGTCTATCCATCATAAGGCCAGCAGCACCTGATGCACCGATTACATTTTGATTTCGGACTGACATATCAACCCACGCGTCCCATCCTCCACCACCAGCAAAATCACCCCTCATAAAGGTTTCTGAGTGAATATTTTTTGCTCGACTAAATGTACAGTAGTAATCTCTTTGCCAACGTCCGGTGTTTACGCCGAAATTTAGGTTCAGTGCAAGTTGTAATGAGGGAAGCATGAAAGGGTCACAGATAAAGTTTTCAAGACCCATTTCGGCGATGAGTCTGCCACTGGCTTGATCTGCTGCATTTAACATAAACCCTCCAGGATCCTGAACAAACATTGGAGTATCTTCAAAACCACTATTAATCCAGTTGACCACCTCGTTTCCTAATTGATCAATTAAAGTGTTAATAAGTCCGAATACAACACCGTCAAGCAAAATTTCTTTTAAGGTGAGTTGCGTACTCATGGCAGCCTGCTCTGCTTGTATGGCATTAAGCGCTGAGAGTTCTGCAACAACCGCGCTGTCTAATACTGGAACAAAACCAGCAAGGACCGATTTTGGATTACACATTATTGCCGAAAAAAGAAAAACAAGGACCATCAATGCAGAAAGATTGATATGTCTTAGTAAATCCTTCGCCAATGTTAGGAGCGCTCTCATGAAATGCACCACTCATTATACCTCGATGAGGTGTCCTAATTTTTTCTAGTTGTGTATTACTGTTTTTGTAAGTGTCTTACAATGATACGCCGTTCTTCTTAAGTTCGTTGTTTAAAGATATCAAAGCCGCGGCAAGTCGTTGTTGTGCAGGAGCATACCGTTGAATTCCAGCAAGTCCAGCAATGGGGTCATTTTGAGCACGTTGCATTCCATAGACTGCGATTGAAATATCATAGAAAGCGTTAATGAGTTCAAGGTGAACAACGGCAAGCCCTGATGGTGTGGGAAGTAGAGATAACGCGTCTGCAGTTTTCTCGTGGGAGAGAGCAATTGCTCCTAATTTTTCAAAATCAATACGGTTTTTTGTTTCAAGCCCTCGTTGTAATACTACTGCTTCATTTTCTGGCTCTGTTGGGCGATTCTCTTTCAGGCGCTCTTTAAATCCCGATGCATATGCGCCATATGACTGCTGTGTATTACTATCAGTGCGCGTGAGTTGTTGTAAAGAGAGAACCTTTTTGGTTTGTAAAACATCGTTTCCTTGTATTTCTGTTAGCAGCTTTTCCGCAAGTTCAATTTTTTGTTTTTCTGACCACGGGGCCCCTTGTCCCATAGCAATGTATGTTTGTGCGAATGATTCAGCAAAAGAACCTTTCATAAAAGGAGATTCTTCAACACTTTTTGTTTTGTTTGTAGAGCTGGCTATGAGTGAGCTTATAGTGTCTTGTGGCCCAGCTGTTGTCGGGTCTCGTTTTTGTTTAATTTCCTCACCATCATTTGTTCCATCGCCATCAGTATCTGATTTTAAAGGATCGCTTTTCCATAAACGCTCCTCCCAATCTGATAAATCATCACTATCACTATCTTCATAAGTTGCAGCGAATGCTTGTGCGGTCTTGTCTAAAACAGCGTGTTGCGTCTCGGTGGACTGTGTGGTGGCTGTACCATTAATCGCGGTGATAAATAATGCTCCGGTGACAAAAAATATACCAATAAGTATTGAGGTAAGTATAAGTTTTCCCTTCATACTAGCATTATACCCTTTTTATCACTTTCCTTTATCGAATTTCAAACAGTTTAGAGGTAGAATAATAAAATATTCTTATGAAGCGTGTTATTGTTCTTGTTTTCCTGTGGTGCGTTATAGTACTTCCTTTTGTTACAGAGGCGGCGTTTGTGCGGAATTTAAAAATTGGTGATCGTGGGCCAGATGTCCGCGCGTTACAGATAGTCCTTAATACAGATCCTGATACATATGTTACTTCTTCTGGCCCAGGTTCTCCAGGGCAAGAAACTGATTATTTTGGTACACGAACGAATGATGCAGTTGTTCGTTTTCAGAATAAGTATAAAAAGGAGATTTTAGATCCTGCTGGTCTGGTTACCGCTACGGGATATGTGGGCACATTAACGCGGGCAAAATTGCAAAGTTTTGAACAACGGTTTATTACTTCGATTGTGACACAGGGTGAAACTAAACCCATAAAAACAAAGCTATCAGAAATGAAGACGGCAACTACTTCAAAAAAAATTGTGATAACAGCTATTTCACCTACCCGAGTGCGCTCAGGAGATATGGTGACTATTACCGGTGACGGTTTTACTCCAACAGGTAACAAAATAGATATCGGTTCTGGTCTTTTGGTACGAACATTTGAGAATATTCCTTCTGTTGATGGGAAAACGATCGTATTTCAATATAAGGCCCCTGTTGCTCGTACGATGACACTTGAAGAATTGCGAGCCCTTCCGACTGATATTTTGTCTCAAATAGAGACACCTGTTCGAGCGGCAGGAGCAACGCTTGAGGATGTGGTACGGCCATATAAGGATATGAAAAATGAAGTTGATTTAGCGACCATGTTGGCAAAAAACGGTAAATCACTCTACGATCTTGATGATTTGTTTCATGTGAGTGTTAGTAATAGTAACGGATCTACAGAAAATCAAAAATTATTATTACGTGCCGCCCGACATGTTCTGTTTGAAGGTGGATTGAGTGGATTTTTCGAAAACACAACAAAACTTTTTTCTCGTGTAAGTGTGGTTCCACAAAAGGCAGAAGCTCAGCTTTCAGGAGGTGGACTTAATGCGTCGATTGTTATGGTCTGTACCTGCGGAGGAGGTACTCTCAATCTTCTTACTCTTTTTGGTGGTAGTGGCGGTGGTGGTTTGGTTTATTTTCCTCCAGGTTTTGTGCCAATTACGGGTTCTACAGTACCAGGAGGATTTTATTTAGGGTTATTTACTCCAGCGGCCGGTATTTGTGCCGTATATGCAGGTATCACCTGTTTTACTATAATGGGTTCACTTCCGACATTGTACGGTCAGAGTATATGAGGGGTTTTGGATTGTAACGTGGTTTCTTTTTTAAAATAAGGAACAAGTTGGGAGATAATTATTTTCCAATTTTCAAGAGACACGTCCTCAGCGCGAATATTTTCTGGTAATGTTGCTGATTGCAGGGCTATGCGCACGTAGTTTTTATCAATGATACGGGATAGATTTGAAATAAGCTGTTTTCTTTTTTGGGCAAAACCTGTACGTACAATGGTAAAAAATATATTCGAGTCAGTTGTTTTAAAATACTCGTGAGAGATATTTTTTATTGAAATGATTGCCGAATCAACTGAAGGAGGAGGTGAAAATGCTCCCGCTTTTATTGTCTGTATGTAGCGTGGTTCACCGTACACTTTTACAGCAATAGAGAGGAGGCTTTCCTTTTTTTTCTTTGCAACAATACGATCGGCAACCTCTTTTTGAATCATGAGTGTCATGGTATTTGGGTATGTTGGTTCTCCAAGGAATTTTCTGATAATTGCACCAGTAATGTAGTACGGAATATTAGCGACAAGTTTATACCCCCTTGGTTGGAGATGGTATTGTTGAGGATTAAAATTGAGGGCGTCATCTCTTATTAGAATAAGTTTTTTTTCAGTAATTTCTTTTTTAAAGTCGAACGACAAACGAAATAAGAGGCGCTCATCTTTTTCAATTGCAATTATATCTCGTGCCACGGGAATCAGTGCTTTGGTGAGTATGCCTCTTCCAGGTCCAATCTCAACAACAGTGTCTCGAGATGATACTTCTGCTGCTTCGGTGATACTGGTGGCAATGGCAGGGTTGGTGAGAAAGTGTTGCCCCAAGGATTTTTTTGCAGGTTCAAATGGTGTTTCTTGTGTAGTCATGTTTGGTAATATCGAGTGTATCAATCTTTAGGTGGCACGTACATCATTACATATAAATTGTATGGAACCCACTCCCCGAGTCTTCTGCTTCAATGAGTAAGTCGTCAATATCTGATAGGAATATTGAAGGGACTGTTGTGTTTCGTAGGCCAAAAATTGTACGTACTCCTGCATAAGTAAGAATAAGTTTTTTCTTAGAACGTGTGACTGCAACGTAGGCAAGTCGTCGTTCTTCTTCCTGTTCTTCTTTTGTTTTGTTCCCGTTTCCGTCATGAGGGAACAAACCTTCTTCAAGGCCAGTTACAAATACAATATCAAATTCGAGTCCTTTGGCGGCGTGTATGGTCATAAGTTTAACCCCCTGTTTTTTCTCAGACAGTTCATCTTGGTCGCTCATGAGGGCTGCATCTTCGATGAGGCGGTGAATTCCTTCGCCGGTAGGATAATGGTCATATTGTGTAGCAACACTTACCAACTCCTTGAGGTTTTCAAGGTGTTCAATATCCTCACCTTTCCCCTTTTGATAAAGTACAAATAAGCCGCTTTCTTCAAGAAGGTAGCGTACAGTCTTTGATGTTGATTCAGTTAAACTTTTTTCTTTCACTCTACGGAGTAGGTTTCGAAAATCTGCAAGTTTTTTTGTAGCTGCGGGAGAAAGTTCGTGCTCTCTTTTTTCGATAATGGTTAGGAGTGTAACTTTTCCAAGACCTCGTGTGGGGACATTAAGTACGCGTCGTAAGTCCATACCGTTTTCTGTGAGTAGGGCGAGACGCAGATATGAAAGAGCGTCTTTTACTTCTTTGCGTTCAAAGAAACGAGTGCCAACTAGTTGGTATGGTACATGTGCTTTCAATAGTGCTTGTTCAAGTACACGTGATTGAAAATTTGCACGATATAATATCGCAATATTTTCTGGTGCTACTCCTCGCGCAATGTAGGCGGATGTTTTTTGGGCAACAAACATAGCTTCATCTTCTTCGTCATATCCGACATATAAACCAATTTTTTCTCCTTCAGTGTTGTTGGTAAACAGTCGTTTTTCTTTCCGTAGTTCATTTTTTTCAATAATAGCGGTTGCCGCAGCAAGAATAGTCTTTGTAGAACGGTAATTTTGTTCAAGAAGTACTACGGTTGTTTCGGGAAAATCTTTTTCAAAATCTAGTATGTTGTGTATGTTTGCACCCCGCCAGCCATATATGGATTGATCACTGTCGCCTACAACACAGATATTTTTTTCAGGGCCGACGAGTTGTTTGGCGATCATATACTGGATCATATTAGTATCCTGGTACTCATCAATATGTATATGGGTAAAACGTTTCAGAAGTATCTCTCTTGCACGACTTTTTGAAGAACTTAATAGCTCTGCTGTTTTAAGTAGAAGGTCATCAAAATCAAGCCCACCTTCTTCTTTCAATATGGACTCATAACGTGCGTATACTTGAGAGACAATATCTCCAAAAGAACTTTGTGCTCGTGCACGATAGTCATGCGCATTTCTCCCCTCCCCTTTTGCTTTCGATATGGCGGAAAGTAGTTTTGCCGGCTCGTATCGTTTTGGGTCGATTGAAAGTGACTCAAGTGCAGCTTTTATTGCTCGTTTTGCGTCATCACGATCAAAGATGACAAATCCTCGAGGTATATTGATGTCAGAGCCAAATTCTTTTAACAAACGAACTCCTAGAGAATGAAACGTTGCTATGGTTGGGCCATTTTTTTCTTCACCTAATAACCTTGTTACACGCTCCCGCATCTCTTTTGCGGCTTTATTAGTAAATGTTATAGCAAGTATTGAAGATGCCGGTACTAAGGTCTTGACTAAATGTAGTATTCTATGTGCAATAGTTTTTGTTTTACCGGCTCCTGCTCCGGCAACAACAAGGAGCGGTCCAGTCGTTGTAAGTACTGCTTTACGTTGCTGTTCATTGAGTTCTTGAAGATAGGATTCCATTGGTTCGAACAGAAAGTATAGCAAATTTCATTTTATAACCCATTTTTTATAGCCATACAGAGCCAATCATAAAATATACGGCTTAACAAGGCTATATTTTATATATGTTATCCACAATGGGTATTACAAAACATTGACTCCACCAAACGGGGTAGATATAGTGGTTGAGTTAGATGAAACGGATCTTTAATATGGCTTCATTAAGCCATATATTTCATGAAATACTGATTATTCCTTAAACAGAGCCGTATTTTTACTTCTGCATCAAAAGGTGAAAAAGAGATGATGATGAAATCTTTCTTCTTTCGCTACATAGCTATTGGGAAAAAAAATGTATGGGGTGTGTTTATAATCCCGTTCTTTTTCCCGGCACTCCCGGCCGAGGCTAGATTGTTGACGGCTATTAGTGATTTTTTTGCTCCAACTCGATCAGAAACACTCGAAGTTGCTGTGTTGGATGAATCCCTTAATTCTCAAAACCTTGCTTTGTTGCAAGCAGTATTATCATCAAGTCAATCTTTTGCGCGGGGTGGTGGTGATATTATGATTGTTGGTTCAGCGTTAATGCCGGAGAGTGGACCCTCGGGTACGCTTGCGGATACAGTCGATAGTCCCCCGGTTTCTGATCAGGTTGTGGTCTATGTGGTTCGTAAAGGAGATACACTCTCGGCAATCGCTACTGCGTTCAATGTTTCTGTGAATACGGTTATTTGGGCGAATGATATTAAGAATGGGGTTATTCACGAGGGTCAGACATTGGTTATTTTGCCGATTAATGGAGTGCTTCATACTGTAAAGAAAGGTGATACGTTGCAATCAATTGCGAAACAATATAAAGGGGATATAACAGAAATTGCCCAGTTTAATAATATTTCTGCTCACTCAGTGCTTGCTCTCGGGGAAGAGATTCTGGTCCCTAATGGTAAAAAGATGTTTACAACATCAGTAACGCGCACGGTTACATCAAAAATTCGTGGCGCAGGTGGTCCTGATTTGGGTGATTATTATATTCGTCCGGTGTATGGTGGAACTATTTCACAAGGTCTTCATGGATATAATGGAGTTGATCTTGCAGCTCCCCGCGGCACTACGATCGTTGCTTCGGCGGGGGGTGTTGTTATTGTGGCTCGTGGAAGTGGTTGGAATGGTGGCTATGGAAATTACATAGTTGTTGCGCATCCCAACGGGACTCAAACATTGTATGCGCACCTTGATCGTTTGGCGACACGTGAAGGGGTTGAGGTTGCTCAAGGACAACTTATTGGATATTCAGGGTCAACAGGACGTTCTACTGGACCACACCTGCATTTTGAAGTTCGTGGTGCTAAGAATCCGTTTGCTCGATAGTGCCGAGTTCTTTTTTTGTTGGCTAGTGGTTACTTTGTTTAGGGAGTGTTTTCAATCACTGTTTTGGTCGGTACTGGGCTGCCTCGAGAAGGTGTTCGGGTAATAATGTTTCGCTGCCCTCTATATCGGCAATTGTACGTCCCAACTTTGCGATGCGATGGTAGGCACGGGCTGAGAGATTTAGTTTTATTGCAATTGTATTCAAAACTTTTTTTGCTTCGTCGGTAATCATGAGAACAGCGTGTAGATCTTTTGCTCTAAGGTTTGCGTTTGCTGCCCGTGTAAGACCACATTTTTTTGCACGTTCGTATTGTCTCATTCGTGCGCGGATGACACATTCCCGTGCCCGTGCACTTTCCTTTTGTGTGGATGTTTTTTCTAAAAGTAACGCATGGTCAATTGGTCCCACTTCGAGCCATAGATCAATGCGATCTATAATAGGTCCTGATAATTTTGATTTATAACGAGAAATTGTTGCAGCAGAACATATGCATGCTTTTCCTTTCGTGCCAAAATTTCCACAAGGGCACGGGTTCATTGCGGCAATTAAAATAAAATCAGCAGGAAACGTTGCAGAACCTTTTGCACGGCTAAGAGAGATGACGCGGTCTTCAAGTGGTTGTCGCAACGCATTAATAACACGACGTTCAAATTCGGGAAATTCATCAAGAAATAAAACTCCTTTGTGCGCCAAAGTCACTTCTCCTGGTTTTATTGTACTCCCACCCCCAACTAGTGAAACATAGCTTGCTGTATGGTGAGGTGTGCGCAGTGGTGGATGGGTGATAAGTGCATTGTGTAACATCCCGGCAACGGAGTGGATTGAGGTCACATCGAGGGCGTCTTCTGGAGAGAGGGGTGGTAGTAAACCAATGAATGCACGTGCGAGCATTGTTTTTCCTGTACCGGGTGGTCCGTACATGGCGACGTTATGTCCGCCTGCGGCGGCGATTAATAATCCACGTTTTGCATGTTCTTGTCCTCTAATTTCTGATAGGTCATACAATGTTTCATTGTTTTCTTTGTAATCAGAGGGACGTGTTTGTGTGTGTGGTGTGAGGGGTGATTTTCCGGAGAGATGGTTGATGAGTGCGGCCAGAGATGGTACTGGAAAGAGTGTGATGTTTTTAATGAGCGATGCTTCTTCAATGTTTTCTTTTGGGAGGTATATTTCGGTGAATCCGTTTTTTTCTGCTTCTCGTACAGCGGGTAGTACTCCAATGATCGGACGAATGTTCCCATCAAGTGCGAGCTCGCCAAGGAATAATTTTTTTTCAGGTGAGAAAGAAATATCTTTGGTGGCGAGTAGATATGATAGTGCAATTGGCACATCAAATGCTGGCCCTTCTTTTTTAAGTGATGCTGGTGCGAGGGAAATGATCACTTTATTATTTTGCTGTTTTGGTGATTTGAAACCAGAATTTTTGATTGCAGCCGCAACTCGATCTCGCGCTTCTTCCACTGCCTTATCAGGAAGTCCAACAATTGAGAATGCAAAGAGTCCAGAGGAGACATCGGCCTCAACACTCACAAGGTGTGCGTTGAGGAGTATCGGTTGGGCACTGTGTACTTTTGCAAATCCCATACCGGCATTTATCTAGGGGTGTTCTTCCCGGTGGATCTTACAAGTTGTGGCTGCAGGATTAGCAGTGAGACGGTCTGTTTCAATTGGGTGCGGTTCATTAATTATGCAGGTACCATAGGTTCCATCCTCAATTCTTGCGAGAGCTTTTTTAATTTCGTTGTAGCGAATTTCAAGATCAGAGAGGATAGCAGTATTTCCATCGAGTGACCCAAGGGAGTCAGCAATAGCGTCTCGGTCGGCAGTGTCAATATTAGCGTCATCGCGTTTTGGTACCCAATCAATTTTATTTCCTTCATCGAGTCTCCCAACAGAAGAGAGTTCTTTTTCAAGTTCTGCAAATTCTACCTCAAGTTGTTTTTTGAATGTTGATGTATTCATGATCGTAGTATAAACCAAAAAAAGGTGCGCGAGGAGTGTTATTGGATTGTTCGTCGGGCAGACAAGCGATCGAGCGCTTCGTCGAGAGATAATTCGCTGCTCGCAATAACAATTGTATCTCGATTAATGAGGGTATATATGATTGATGTGGCGCCTGATGCATCTTTTGATACACGAACACTATGATTTTTAAACAGTTCATCGGTGAACATTGTTGGTACTGGAGCCCCTTGTTTTGTAACTGATCGATATGCGGCACTATCAAGACGGGCAAGTAGTGTCGACAGGTCATCTAAGAGTTTTGGTTCCCAATCGAGCATTGTTGAGAAACCAGTGTGAAATGATTTTATTTTCATAATTAAAAACGTTTCTCGATACCCCGTTTGGGTGATGCCAAAAAAGAATTCTGGTTCAAGGATTCGTACAAATGTACTAGGTAGTTGAGGTGCAATGGTTTGTATAAATGTATGTGTGGTTATTGGAATCCCCTGTTTTTCTGTGCCGATAACAAAACGAATTCCTTCAACTTTTCCCAATGATTGTGTTATTGATCGTCGGCGCATCTCAACTGCTTCAAGTATTGTTTTTTTATCAAGAGTAGCGATGGATATTGTACGCTCTGTGTCTATCGGAATGAGTGACGGTGTTTTAGTGACAGTGTTTGGTATGAGATTTGTACCACCGCTCTTTGTTTCAAAGAAGAACACGAGAAACAATACAAGTGCACCGACTATAATCAATATTCCCCCAGTGAGTAGTATTAATCTTTTATGTTGTACTAAGAATGATGATGTACCATTTTTTTCAGAAACAATACTTTGTGTTTCACGATTGATACGGCGTGTTTGTTCCGCAAGCAAAATGTCGTTCATGGAAGTTCCTTGTTTCTCAATTAATTCAGTCATATCGTCTTGAAACGTTCGAAGTGGCCGTATGTGTTGATTTAGTTTTTTGTCTTCTGGAGATGTGTTGATTTGAGGAGGCATAGTCAATATAAAAAACACCTGATGTGTGTATTGTAGCATCGGGTGTTTTTTGTGTATGTGGGGAGGGGTGTTTCTAGTGACGGTGTCCGTGTCCGCCATATCGTGGAGATCCGTCTCTACGGGGTTGTCGAGATGCGTGTGTGGTCGCGTCTGCTGGTCTTCCTCCTAATTTGCGCTCTGCCCATAAAGGATCTGCTTGGACAATAGAAAGGTTCAATCTTCCTTTATCATCAACTTCTTTAATGATGATTGGCACCTCTTCTCCTTCTTGCAAAAGACTTGTTACTCGATCAACTCGCCACGGAGCAATTTCAGATACGTGTACGAGACCTTCTGCGTTTGGTCCGATTTTTACAAAGGCACCAAAATCAAGAAAGCGAGTTACTGTTCCGGTGAAACGCTCGCCTGCTTTGTATTCACGTGTCATGCTTTCGACGATCGCTTTTGCCGCTTCAGCACCGCCGTTCTTACCAGTAAAGAAGACAGTACCATCATCTTCAATATCGACAGTTGCGCCAGTTTTTTCAGCAATTTCGTTGATGGTTTTTCCTCCTGTGCCGATCACTAACCCGATCTGATCAGGTCTTATTTTTATTGTTAGAATTTTTGGTGCGTTTGGTGATATGTCTGCTCGGGGTGTGGCAATTTCTTTTTCAATAACATCGAGGATTCGGAGGCGAGCAGATTTTGCTTTCTCAAATGCTTCGACGAGAATAAAGAGTGGTATTCCATTCACCTTCACATCCATTTGTACCGCGGTTACCCCTTCTCGTGTGCCGGCAACTTTAAAGTCCATGTCACCATGATGGTCTTCTGGTCCTTGTATGTCAGTGAGTACTTTGTACTCTTGCGGTGATCGCATCATCAGGCCGGAAGCAATACCTGCCACTGGTCGCGTGATCGGTACACCAGCATCCATGAGTGCGAGCGTTGAACCACAAACACTACCCATTGATGTTGATCCATTTGATGCGAGCGCTTCAGAGACGATGCGAATTGTGTATGGGAAGGTGTCTTTTGGTGGTAGTACAGGAATGAGTGCTTTTTCAGCTAAGGCGCCATGTCCGATCATGCGACGATTAGTAGAGCCGATGCGTCCTGTTTCTCCAGTTGAGAATGGTGGGAAGTTGTAGTGGTGCATAAAACGTTTCTTTGTTTGTATTTCCATGCCCTCAACAATTTGAATATCTCCTGGTCCGCCAAGGGTAAGCACTGAGAGGATGTGTGTGCCACCACGATAAAAAATACCTGACCCATGAAGGAGTGATGAAATACCTCCGGCTTGTGCGAATAGGGGACGGATGTCGTCAAAACCTCTACCATCAGGGCGAATGTTATTGTCGATTGCTTCATCGTGAATAACATTATTTACCGCTTCTTCAAAATAGTGAGCAGCAAGCGAGGGATTTTCGTCCGGTAGTGTTTTTTTAAAGAGATCAATCCATTCAGTTTCGAGTTCATCGATACTTTTTTTACCAGGCCCGGAACATATTGCTGTTTTTAATTTTGGTTCAATATGTTCAGTAAAAAGTGTACGCATGAGAGGAGGCTCGATAGGTTTTTCAATCACTGTTTTTTTGACACCAATCTCTGAGATAATCTTTGTTTGGAATGTTTGAATATGCTCGATCTCTTTTGAGGCGAGTGTTAACGCTTTGTTGATGAGTTCTTCAGATACTTCTTTGCCTCCAACCTCAATCATATTGATGAGACCATCTTTGCCACAGGCAAGTAGGTCAAATTCAAAGTCGTCAGCGTGACGTGTTTCGTATGTCGGGTTGATGAGTAATTCATCAACCCCAACTTTTTTACCGATACGTACCGCCGAGACCGGTCCATTGAATGGGATTGATGACGTGGAGAGTGCAAGTGATGCACCAATAACAGATAAGACGTCTGGGTCGTATGCTCCTAAAGAGAGAATAGTAACAACGACTTGGATCTCATTACGAATGTGTTGTGCAAAGAGTGGTCGGATGGTGCGATCAACGATGCGACCAGAGAGTACCGCTTCCTCAGTGGGACGCCCTTCTCTTCTAATGAAACGTGATCCGAGGATTTGTCCCGCGGCATAGAAACGCTCCTCGTAATCAACTGTTAATGGGAAAAAATCGGCGTCCTTTTTTTGTTTCGCCATGACCGCAGTAATTAAAACAACGGTGTCGCCTTGTTTGACAATGACTGAGCCTGTAGCTTGTTCAGCAAGATCGTTGAACTCAACGGTAATGACTTTATCAGCAACCGCCAGTGAATATTCTTTTTTTTGCATACGCGCACTCGTCGTTGGATTTTAGGTCTCAAGCGTACACTTCGCGCTTAAGAGCTACTTATCCACCGACGAGCAATTATGAGTAGAAATTCACTGTAACATTAAAAACTCGATTTGACCATAATAAAAACAGCGGAACAATAAATTTTGATTGTTTTTATGAATGTTAGCGTTTACCACTAATGAGGTATTGTTGAGGACTTTCATCAAGATCCATAAAATGGTCACATGCCTCAACGAGTTTTGATGATGTTGATTTACCAAAAGAGGCTACTTCTACTTGACAGCCATGGGTTGCTTTCAGGTATTCGACCGCGGGGATAAAGTCCCCGTCCCCAGTACATATGATGATGGCATCAAGTTTCGGTGCCATTTTAATAGCATCAACAGCAAGTCCAACATCCCAATCTGCTTTTTTGGTACCGTCCGCAAAAATTTGTAAATCTTTTGTTTTTGTTTCAATACCAGCTTTTGAAAGAGCCTCAAAAAAAGCATTCTCTTCGCCAGATTCTGTTTTGGCTGCGTACGCGATAGCTCGGATAAGTTGTCGATCGCCAACGGCGTTCGCAACAACGTTTTTAAAATTGACCCGTGCTCGGTAGAGATGTTTAGCGCTGTGATACATGTTTTGTGCATCAATAAAGACGCCAACACGTTGATTTTTATGTTTTATAATAGACATGGACATAGATTATATTAGGTATGTAAAAGGTTCGGGAGGTGAATAATAGAATATTTTTTCTATTTTGTGTCGGTGTAATTGGGGAAAACTTTTTCTAAAAATACATGAATTTTTGCACGAAATATGCTTACACACACCAGAAAGAGGAATGGTGTGCGATCTAAATAAAGATAAGTGAGCAGAATTACTTCTTTTTGTCGATTTTCTTTGAAAGAGAAGTGAAGCGTTTTGTGTTTTTCTTTTTCAAATAATTCAACATGCTCTGACGGTCTGCAACCATCTGCAGGAGACCACGACGTGAGTGAAAATCTTTTTTGTTCTTCTTTAAATGCTCGGTCAATTCTTCAATTCGTTTAGTGAGAAGTGATACCTGCACCTCAGGAGAGCCTGTATCCGTATTATGGATAGCAGCCTCTTTAATGATTTTCTGTTTCTTCGTCTTCGTAAGCATAAAATAAGCCTAACATATAAGACCTTTTTAGGCAAGAGTACTTCGTATAGCATATAAAGATCTGTTTTTCTCAAATATATTGTGCGACATAGATTATAATGAAGCGATGAGCAGATCTTTAAAGGAGTTGGTGCGTGAGTTTCTTGAATATATTGAAATTGAACGTGGAAGAAGTGTTAAAACGGTCGAAAATTATGATCGGTACCTCTCTCTTTTTTTACAAGAAACCAAGTGTGAACATCCTGAAGATATTACTGATGAAGTAATGCGACACTATCGCATAGTACTTAATCGTCGAATGGTTGATCCACGACGTGCATTGACACTTAACGCGGCTGGGCGTTTTGTTGCGGGAATTAGCGGTGGTACTCTCAAGAAGAAAACCCAAAATTATTATCTTATTGCACTTCGAGCGTTCCTTAAGTATCTCGTGCGTCGTGGTATCCCTGCCCTTGCGCCTGAGCGTATTGAGCTTGCTAAAGTGGGAGATCGATCTCTTGATCTTATTACAGAGGTTGAATTAAGGCGTTTGCTGGCTGCGCCAGAGGGATCGGGTATACAAGCGCTCCGTGATCGGGCGATATTGGAGTTGTTATTTTCAACAGGATTGCGTGTGTCTGAACTATGTTCGCTTCCGCGCGATATTGATTTGTCGATTGATGAATGTGCGGTTCGTGGAAAAGGAGATAAGGTACGGGTCGTTTTTATTTCTCCTGAGGCAAAAAAAGCGCTTCATGCGTATCTCGATGCTCGAAAAGACTTTGGTGAAGCACTTTTTGTGCAGGTAGGGAGTCCTTCAGTACAGAAAAATAAAAAGGATGCTACTTCTGCACTATCCCCACGCTCTGTTGAGCGATTGGTAAAACACTACGCTATTAAAGCGGGCATTAGTAAAAAAGTAACACCCCACGTGCTGCGTCACACATTTGCAACAGATCTCCTTTCGAACGGGGCTGATTTACGAAGCGTGCAGGCGCTTTTAGGCCATGCACACATCGCTACAACTCAGGTGTATACACACGTAACTGATAAACATCTTCGAGACGTACACGCGAAATTTCACAACAAAAAACGTTCGTAAGGATTTTTTGTTAAAATGAAAGAGTGAATATTATTTCTTGGAATGTGAACGGGTTACGAGCGCTTCATAAAAAAGGAGCATTTGATTCGGTGTTTGAGTTGCAACCAGATATTCTCTGTTTACAAGAAATTAAGGCTCATAAGGATCAGTTGCCGCTTGTGGTACAGAACGTTCCGGGATTTATATCGTTCTTTGATCATGCAAAGGTGAAAAAGGGCTATAGTGGGGTTTCTGTGTATACCAAAGTGGCACCAATAAAGGTTGAATATGGTATTGGCGTCCCAGATCTTGATCAAGAAGGCCGTTCTATCACTTTGTTTTTTGAAAATATGGCGCTTAATAATACGTACTTCCCAAATGGTGGCGGTGGACCGGATCGTTTAGCGTTTAAGCTCCGTTATTATGATTCATTTCTTTTGTATATAAACAAAATAAAAGAAAGAGGAATAAAAGTTATTTTTTGTGGAGATGTAAATACTGCGCACACTGAAATCGACTTAGCTCGACCAAAAGAAAATGAGAAAAATACTGGTTTTTTACCAGAAGAACGGGCTTGGATTGATCGGGTGATATCTTTTGATTTTATTGATGTGTATCGACATTTTTATCCTTTAGTAAAAAATCGTTATACTTATTGGGATATGAAGACCTTTGCCCGTGATCGAAATGTGGGGTGGCGTATAGATTATTTTTTTGTTTCAAAAAACGTTTTGACTGAGGTTAAAAAGGTAGCCATTCACGATACAGTGATGGGTTCAGATCACTGCCCTATAAGCATAGTTCTATAAAGGACAACTTATCCACAATATGTCCTTTACAATGCGTATAAAGGACATACAATATGTATCAGAAGATCGCAGGAGCAGACAGGGTATATGTTTATATGTTGGTGTGCTAGTGATAGCTCAAGCGGTTACATCGGTACAGTTCTTTCAAAACAAGAGGAGCGCCAAACTCTCTTTCGTGGTGTCAGGTTGCCCTGGTTTTTAGGGTTTATATAAACGAGGATAAGAATTCTCAATACATCCATTTTCGGATTACTTATCCGAAGCGTTTAATGACCACAAACTGGAACATGCCCAAACCACACTAAAACCGCTCTTGCGCCGTCATTGTAGTTCTCCGACGCCGCACGAGCGGTTTTTCACGTGTAACAATTAAAAATAAATGTAAATGTTACATATGAAACTTTATTTTACGCCATATTTTGAGCGTATTTCGTCGATAAGATCTTGCTCCTGTTCGTCTTTTCTATTTTTTCCTTGTTTGCCAAGTGATTGTAATACCTCTACAGGAAGAGCGTTTAATTCAGTTGCTCTTTTTGTAAGGATAATAGCAGTATTTTTTGAGGGGTCTTCAAGTACTTCTTCAAGAAGGGCGTGCAGGATATGGCCAATTTTTGGTCCTGGTTCGAGTGATAGATCTCGCATTATGTCAGATCCATTTATGGCAAGCGTGCCGACCGATAAGGGGTCGTGTAGAGCCTCTTCAATCATGGCACGGTATTTTCTTAATCGATAGGGGTCTTCTTTTGGTCTACCTGTGCCAATACGATCACAGACACGAAGATCCATAAGATTCCAGATGTGATCTTTTCCTACTTTTGTAATAATTCTGCGTACAGCTGAAAGTGTTATCTTTTCTGTATCAGAAAAGAACATGTGCCAACGTACCAAAGAAGTAACCGTATCGATGAGTTTCACGGGAAACTTTAATTGTTTGAGTATGTTTCTGGCCATTTTTGACCCAACAACTTCGTGTCCGTAGAACGTCCATTCGCCATTTGCTCCCTTTCGGCGTGTTGCAGGCTTCCCAATGTCATGCAAGAGTGCCGCGAGTCGAACTTCCAAAGGGTAATTTTTTTTTGCTGCATGCTGGAGGCTTCTTAATAGGTGTTCAAAAACATCATATGAATGGGCTTTATTTTGTTCTACGTCAATGGATTGGGCTAATTCTGGTATGATATAGGGTAAAAGTTTAAGCTTCTTCAGGAGCAAAAAGCCCGTCATAGGATTTTCTGACTGAATAATTTTAACTAGTTCATCCCGTATTCGTTCCGTTGAAATATGTAGCAGTGTTGGGGCGATTTCAATAATTCCCCGCTCTGTGTCGGCGTCTATTGAGAAAGAGAGCTCTGTTGCAAGGCGTACTGCTCGTAAAATGCGTAGTCCATCTTCTGTAAATCTGTCAATTGGGTTTCCTACTGTCTTGAGTATTTTTTTGCTAAGGTCACCGATACCCCCATAAAGGTCAATAATTTGTCCTTTATAAAATCCCTCCTTCTCTCCTTGAATATCGAGCGCGATTGCGTTTATTGTAAAGTCGCGACGTTTTAGATCTTCTTCTATTTCTCTTGCAAATAGGACTTCTTGAGGGTGTCTGTGGTCTTTATATGCAGATTCCTTCCTAAAAGGCGTTATTTCAATAATACGAACAGTTTCGGTGCTCGGAGTGTCAAATATGACGCCTACTGTACCAAAAGTGTTTTCATAATGGGTATGAGGGTATAAGGATTGTATTTCTTGCGGTAACGCGTCTGTGGTGATGTCCCAGTCTTTTGGTTGTTTTCCGATAATAAGGTCGCGCACACAACCTCCTACAAGGAAGGCTTTTTTACCATTTTTTTTGAGTATTAGGGTGGTGCTGTATACCTCGTGTGGTATAGATACCCATATTTCAGCTGTTTGATGCTCCATATGTTGTTATAGTAGCTTTTTTGCTGTTACGGGGCAAAGTGTTGTATCATAATCGCCTGCCCTCGTGGTGAAATGGATATCACAACGGTCTTCGGAACCGTTGTTGTGGGTTCGAATCCTGCCGAGGGCACCTGTTGGTTTGTAGAAGTGCGCACTCTACGATATACTCTTTGTGTTTCGTGGAATTTTTACTTGCGGGTATGGTTTAGTGGTAGAATGCGTCCTTGCCAAGGACGAGACGGGAGTTCGATTCTCCCTACCCGCACCAAAGGACAAGCGCTTTTTAGGTAAGTAAATGTCTGTTAATAAAAGTTTTTTTTCTTAAAAAGGCTTTGTTGAGCTGTTTTGCCTCCTAGAGAGGTCTAGAGTTGGGGATAAGTATGTGGACTATGTGGAAAAAGACATGATAATAATGTTGTCTTTTAATACAACATAGCTATAAAATTTGATATTCACGTTTCACGTGAAACTAAATGGAAGTTACACATGAAATATAATATTGGTGTTTTGGGTGAGCAGATTGCTCAAAAATTTCTCGAAAAGAAGGGGTATGTGTGTATTTGTAAGAATTACCGTAAACCATGGGGTGAAATTGATCTTGTGATGCAATATGTGGACAGACTTTTATTTGTTGAAGTTAAAACGGTTGAATCTTTAAGTAGCTCATGGACCGTTGTGAAGGAGTGTTGTCGCCCTGAGGAACGGGTTACACGTGAAAAGGTTGCTAAGTTGCGACGGGTGATAGGATCTTATGTGCTTGAAAAAAGAGTAGAGGGAAATTGGTGTTTTGGTGTATGTGGGGTGTTGCTTGACACGGTTTCAAAACGGGCTCAAGTGTCTTTGCTTATGGAAGCATTGTGAAGCAGTGATTTCGTGATAGAGTATCTGAATGTTTCCGTGAGGGGATAGGTTGTACGGGGCGTGGTGTAACGGCTAACATGCATGCTTTGGGAGCATGAGACTCCGGGTTCGAATCCCGGCGCCCCGACCAGATTTTAAAATGCGGCTTAGGTACAGTATTTTACTTGAAATTATGTTGAATTAGGAATTTTTGCTGTTCATTGGTGATCAGTAAGTGTATCAAAATAGGTATCATTAGGTCGTGTGGTCGGTAGGTAGGTATGAATATGGTGAAATAAATGGGTATACAACGACATACAGTTAGGAAATTTCAGACAACGATACTCTCGTACTTTTCGGTTCATGGACGTACATTACCATGGCGAAAAACAAGTGATCCGTATTGTATTATGGTATCTGAGGTAATGTTGCAACAGACACAAGTCACTCGAGTGATTGATAAATATCTTTTATTTACAACGCGCTTTCCAACGGTATTTGATTTAGCTCGCGCGTCATTTTTAGAGGTATTACGTATATGGCAAGGGCTTGGATATAACCGTCGGGCAAAGTTTTTACATAATGCCGCAAAAATTATTGTTGATCGATACGGAGGTCATGTGCCACGAGTGATTGATGAATTAGATTTACTTCCTGGTATCGGTAAGGATACGGCGGCTGCTATATGTGTGTATGCGTACAATATGCCTCTTGTGTTTATTGAAACTAATATTCGTACTGTGTACATTCATCATTTTTTTAAGAATACAACCCTGCCAGTTTCTGATAAGGCACTGCTTCCGTTTATTGAGCGAACACTATACACAAAAGATCCACGCATGTGGTATTCGGCGCTGATGGATTATGGTTCTATGCTTAAGATAACGATTGGTAATAAAAGTCGATTGAGTCGACAGTATGTAAGACAAAAAAAGTTTATTGGTAGCATTCGTGAGGCCCGAGGAAAATTGCTCCGCTTTCTGCTTGCGGAGGGGGGTGTGTCGGTCGCGTCGGCAATTCGTTGTGTTGGTACAGGGAAGAGCAGTCAAGTTATAGCGAGTCTTATACAAGACGGATTAATAAAAAAACAAAAAGGGCATCTTGTCCTGTGTGATCCATAAAGAGGTGTACGATCATTGTGGGAGATGTTGACGTTTGCTTTGTTGTTGTGCAGTATCACATACTATGGAGCACAAGAAATTCACGAAGCGCCAAGAATCATTCCTTTGTGATCATTGTGGGCACGAAGTATTGGGTGATGGCTACACCAACCATTGCTCGGCCTGCTTGTGGAGTAAGCATGTTGATGTGTATCCTGGTGATCGTGCGGAGAAATGTTTTGGTTTGATGAAGCCCTGTGCCGTTGGCCAGCGTTCCGGTCAGTGGGTACTCACTCACGAGTGCCAACGATGTCATTTCCAAAGAAAGCAAACCGTCCATTCGAAAGATAATTTTGATACGATTATTGCTATTGCGCGGGAACAGGCGACGCGTTAATGGTGCTCAATTTCTTTTATGAGTATCGAACGCAAAAGCGGTGCAATTGATTCATTGAAATTTTTTGCGGTACCGATAAGATCAAAACTCAACAATTTTTTGAGTCCCGTGCCGGTTTCTGCGGTGAGCGTTTGGTCAACGTGTTTTATGGTTATTGCTCGTAAGTCTCGTTCGTTTGTAGATGTACCTTCGGTTGTGGTGACCACAATACCTATCAAGTTGCCGTTTTGATTGGCAACCGCTCCGCCTGAGGCGCCTCGTTGCGAAAGGACTGTGCCGCCAACGGAGATGAGGTCGATTGTATTTTGCTCCCCAAAGGTGAAGATTTCAGAAATTGTTGATTGTGCTGAGAGAAGATATAGATCACGTTCAACTCCGATTGATCCGAGGAAGCTTGCAGGATATCCAGCAATAAATATCGTTTCGCCCACTGCTGTCTCTGTGTGGGGGGTCAGGAATGGAAACAGTGGAAGGGGAGTGTTGTCGATTGCTCCGGTTATTCTTAGTAAAGCAAAGTCAAATTCACCGGTACCGGTTGGGTTTTGTTGCGTGATGAGTGCCGCATTTTTCGTGATCCACGAAGGAGAAAGGTAGAGTAATTCGGCTTTGAATCGTGGGTATGCGGGTGATCCGGTACGAATTGAACAGGAGATGGCATTTGTGGTTGGGTAATCGGTAAGAAGAAAGTATTGCGCAATATGTGCGTTTGTCAAGATAATTCCGGAAGGGTCGATAATAACACCTGAACCAGATAACGATTTGAGTGTTTGGTTGGTTGCACTACAGAGAATATTTACCACCGCAGAGCGAACTAGTTTATTGGTTTGTTTGGCCGGTGTTGTGGTTGTGGGATGGGCGGTTGGTATTTTTGGGGCAGGGGGTATTGTTGTTTGGATGGGCGAAGTTGGAGTTTTTTGTACGGGTGATTGCGTTTGTGGCAGTTTGTTTGTTGGGGTGGCCGTTTGTTGTGTTGATGTAGTTGGAGCTGTTTTAGAGAACGGTGGTGTATCTGTTGTCGTGCTCACGGTACGTTTTTCTTTGTAGGTTTGATTGTGTTGTGGTGTCGATGGGGTAATTGCTTTTTTTGGAATGGTCAATAATACACTAGTACTTGCCAGTGCTATGGTGAGTGTGATGATGAGTGTGCGTAGTATCACAGGTGAGCGCATGGTAGCACAATCTTTTTATTGGGGTAATGTGGGAAAATTGTATATGTCTCAATACATACAAGAACAAGATTGAGAGTGTTTTTGTGTTATCCATGTCTTGTTTAGATTTTCTTATTTTAATTTTTCCTGTAGGATGTGTGGACGTACACGCTTGCGGGCGTCGTATAACGGCTATTATGGCTGCCTTCCAAGCAGCAGACGCGGGTTCGACTCCCGCCGCCCGCACCAAGTTAAAAGTCAAGGCCTCGCTTCGCTCGGCGACGTACCTCAGCTACCGGCGCGACCTCGCGCGAAACATGCTCAAGAAAGTGTAGTTCCTTGATCGTATTCTTCGCGAAGCCTATCAAGGCTAAGTTGCGTGTGTCGAATCCGGGCTCCTTGTGGACGCAAGTCTGCCAGGAGCCCGTTTCTTTTCTTAGATTTTGTATTTGAATTTTCATAAAAGAATTTGCCGCCACAGACAAAAACCGCCAGCTACGGCGGTTTTTGTGTTTCGGAAAGAAAAGATGCGTTATTTAACCGCGTCTTTAAGTGCCTTTGCTGCACGGAACTTTGGTACCTTCATTGCAGGTACGGTCAAAGTTTCACCAGTGCGTGGGTTACGAGCTTGACGTGCTGCGCGGGTTTTTACTGAAAAAATACCAAGACCGGCAATTGAAACTTCGTCACCTTTCTTAAGGGCGTCAACAACTGAGTTAATAACTGTTTCGACCGCCTGTTCTGCTTGAACCTTGGTTCCACCGAGAACGGCGTGTACCGCATCGATGATAGCTTGCTTGTTCATCGTAATATAACGACGTTAATAATAAACTATCCACCGGTTCCCTCGGTTCTCCATCGAGAAAATCCGTTCTGTGAATTATACCGCTTTTTTGTTTTTTCGCGCAATAAGGCCAAAACTATAATGATATGATTGATATATGTCAAATCATAAACATATCTATTTACAAAAATATGAAATAGTATTTCATTTTGTTTTTATAAGTAACCACTATTTTTTATAGTCATGGCTTTATAAAGCCATAAAAAGAAAGCGCGGTTGTTTTGTTGTACACAACCGCGCTTTCTTAATTAATTTATTTTTATCGAGCGAAGTCTATTACACGACTCTCCCGAATAACTGCGACCTTGATTTCCCCAGGGTATTTCAATTCATTTTCAATACGTAGGGCAATATTTCGAGCAAGTTCTTTTGCTTGTAAATCAGATATTTCTTCAGGTTTAACAAATATTCGAATTTCTCTGCCGGCCTGAATGGCATAGGCTTTGTCGATACCAGTAAATGATGTGGCGATTGCCTCAAGATCAGCGAGACGTTTGAGGTAGTTCTCAACAGAATCTCGCCGTGCGCCTGGTCGACTTCCTGAAATAGCATCAGCTACTTGTACAATGATTGATTCAATCGTTTCGTACGGATACTCTTCGTGGTGTGCCTGCATTGCTTTTATAATGTCCTCTGACACACCAAATTTTTGGAGGATACGGCGACCTATTTCGACGTGTGTTCCTTGTACTTCATGGTCAACAGCTTTTCCGATATCGTGTACTAGGGCGCCAATTTTTGCCACCATTATATTAGCGCCAAGTTCTTCAGCGATCATGCCGGCGATATGTGCCATTTCAACGCTGTGCTGTAGGACATTTTGGCCATAACTCGTACGGAAGTGTAGGCGCCCTAAAATAGCGAGTACACGAGGGTCAAGGTTGTAGGCGCCAATTTCGTAGGCGGCCTGTTGACCTTTATCTTTAATAATCTTGTTAATCTCTTCCTGAGCTTTTTCAACCGTTTTTTCGATTTTTACTGGCTGGATACGGCCATCAAGGATAAGATTTTCTAGGGCAACACGCGCCACTTGTCTTCGTACGGGATCGAATGATGAAATAATGATTGACCCAGGTGTATCGTCAACAATAACTTCAACACCAGTTACACGCTCAAACGCTTTAATATTTCTACCTTCTTTACCAATAATTTTTCCTTTAAGTTCATCATTTGGGATAGTAACCGCTGTTGAGAGGACGTCCGCAGCAACCGAGTTTCCGTATCGTTGTATTGCAGTAGTGATAATTTCTTGAGCACGACGTTCAATTTTTTCACTGTTAGCTGTCTCTAATTTATTAAGACGAACCAAGAGGTCTTCTTCGTACCTCTTTTCAACATCTTTTATGAGCTCTTGTTTGGCTTCTTCGCTCGAGAGGCGTGAAACACGTTCAAGTTCAGAGATTTTTTCTTTCTCCATGGTGTCTACACGCTCTTTGATTTTTTTTATTTCGACTGCTTTTTCTTTCAGTTCTTCGACTTCGGTGTCGATATCTCCTTGTCGTTTATCGAGTAATTCTTCTTTTTTAACAAGACGTTCTTCTGTCTTTTTTAGTTCGATCTCTTTTTCTTTTTGTTCGGCACGAATTTGTTTTTGTTTTGTTTCCGCGTCTTCTTTACCTTCTTCAATGATTCGTTTTGCTTCTTCTTTGGCATCCAGGAGGAGCTGCTTTATTTCAAGTTCAATTGATCCTTTTTTTGAAAGACCGATGAGCCAGCGAATATAGTAGCCGAGTCCTGCACCCGCAAAGAGCGCCGCACTGGCAAGAGTCAGTGCTAATTTTAAGGACATGGTATTAATTTTTCAGCGGAGCTTTTCCGTTCCGGCCGTTCTAGCGGGTCTCTTGTGTTTTTTACTGAACAAGGGAACCATAAGATAAGGAAAGGTAGTGTTAGGTGGCAGGCGAGTTAGGAAATACTCCGTCCGTACTAAATGGGTAACACGCTTATCGTACAAGACTGAAATTGATTTGTCCACGTAGGTCTTGATTTTTGTGTATATATTATGGCCTGTTATCGTATAGCAAAAAACCTGCACAGGAGTGTACAGATTTTTTATTTCAATATTGCGTCAACGATACCGTATTTTTTTGCTTCGTCTGCTGACATAAAAAAGTCTCGTTCAACATCTTTTTCTATCTGATTAAGCGGACGACCTGTGTTTTCTGCAAGCATACGGTTAAGGTTTTCTTTGGTTTTCAGTATGTGTTTTGCGGTAATGGCAATATCGGTCGCTTGTCCTTCTGCGCCACCAAGAGGTTGATGGATCATAACTTCAGCGTTTGGCAGAATAAATCGTTTTCCCTTTTTGCCAGAGGAGAGTACTATAGCTGCGCCGGAGGCGGCGATGCCAACACAGACTGTCGAAACATCATTTTTTACATGGTGCATTGTATCAACAATTGCAAGTGTTGAGGTAACTGAACCGCCAGGTGAATTGATGTACAGAGAGATATCTTTTTTTGGATCTTCAGATTGTAAAAAAAGTAATTGAGCGATCACAAGATTTGCGATCGTGTCATCGATCGGTCCACCAAGAAAAATGATATTTTCTTTGAGAAGTCGTGAGTAGATATCGTAGGCTCGTTCGCCAAATTGCGATTTTTCAATAACGGTAGGAATGAGAATTGACATAGACATGAAGAATAATTCGATAAAGAGACGGGCAGAGTATATCAGAAAGTTTATTTATTGACAATTTTATTTTTAGGTGATGTTTTAATTTTTTTATTTATACGCTAGGATGACATCATGAAGTTACAACATTTTCTCATACCAGGACTTCAGATTATGGTCGGTGACATAGTGCATATTGAGCACGCCGCAATACTTCACCAGTGGGGTCGTGTATTTCGTCTTTCTCAAGGAGATATTGTGGTGGTTGGTTCTGGTGACGGGATTTTATACGAAGGGCGTATTGAATTTTTGAGTCGTCAAAAGGCGAACGTGCACGTTTTTCGTTCTTTTATGGGTGCAGATCAAGCTCCTTGCGTGTTGTATATGTGTTCGTCAATCATTAAAAAAGATAAGTTTGAATGGGTAGTACAAAAAGTAACTGAACTTGGTGCCTCTGGGTGTATTCCTATTTATTCTCAACGAAGTGAGAAGAAAGGTCTCAATCTTGAGCGGCTTTCTGTGATTGCCCGTGAGGCGGCCGAACAGTGTGGGCGAGGTACCATTCCTATTGTTACTGAGGTGTGTACTGTGGCGGATATTTTACAAAAAAAGCACGTTATTGTACTTGATGAAGACGCTCCTGCGCTCCCTGTGGCAGATATTCGGGCAACATATAAAGAACAGTTGTATGTGCTTGTGGGGCCTGAGGGTGGCTGGGCAGACCATGAGCGCGCTCTTTTTAAAGAGCTGGCAATTCCTATGTATACAATTGGTTCTCGAACGCTTCGTGCTGAAACCGCAGCAATCGCTGCGGCAACGCTACTACTTCTTTAGGTGTGATGAGATTCAAGAAAAACAAACACGGCCTCGTTTTTCATGACGTGGTGCAGGTAATCTCGAACACGATGTTCATCAACGTCTGGTGCTGATGCGCGATAGCGCTTTATTTCTTCTTCTAGTTTGTCTTTTGGAACTTCTAACATTTGTTCTTGGGCAATTTTGGCAAATGCTAGTTCAAGAGTGGCGCGTTTTACAGCGCTGTCTCGCATCTCCAGCTTTATTTCTTTGGCAGTTTTTTTTATTTGAGATAAGTAGGTATCAAATTGCATACCCATATGTTCTATATCATGGCGAAATCGCTGTAACATGCGCTCTTGTTCGTCCTCGATGAGTACTTCGGGAACGTCGGTTGTTGTGCCTTGTATGATCGCTTCGGCAATTTCATTGCGTTGTTTATCTCTCGCTTTTATTTCCTTGTCTTCTTTAAGTGATTGCTTTAGTTTTTCCGTAAAATCAGCGATATCTTTATAATCTCCTATTTTTTTTACATCATCGTCACTAAGTGGGGCTAGCGGTGCATCGTTTGATGCGGATTGATCACTCTTTTTTTCTTGTGTTTTCCATCGAGCGACTGTTTTTTGTACGTTTAATAGCGCATCTTGTAGTTCTTGGGAGGTTATTTCAATTGGATCTTTTTTGGCAGTATATATTTTTTTTGCTAATTTTTTATAGTCAGGCAATGTCACTTCAGGCAATACGGGTACCTCGATTGTATATTCGACGGCCGTGTGTGGTACTAATTTTGTGATGCGTACTCTCGGGGGAGCGATAAGAGGTAATGCTTCCTCTGCAATAATATCGGGGACTATTTTTTCAATAGCAAGACTCGCCGCTTCTTCAAATAGAGCAAGTTCACCGATGTGTTTTTTAAGAATATGAGCAGGAATATGCCCTTTACGAAAACCTGGCAGAGACAATTCTATTCCTATATTTTTGAGAGCCCGTTCGTTTTCAGCATCAATTGCTTCAGTAGGGAGTGTGCCACTAAGTGCGATAATAGAACCCACCCTATTTTCTTTTTTGAGAGAAAAACGTTTCTCTTTTGGTGTTGTTTTGGCTGTGTTCATGGCGATAGTGTGATGAGAACACAGTATAGCCATCTTCAAGAAATACGCAAAATCACCCCGCGGTGTGCGGGGTGATTTTGATGGAATAACAAAGAGGAATACTTACTGCACGGCTTCAATTAAAAGAGCACCAAGGTCTACGTCAAGATTTTCAATGTTTGTGTTCATAAGATCCGCTTCAATGTCTTTTGGGTCAGTTGAGGTCGTTACTTCCATGAGTTTTTCTGTTTGAGGGTCTGTTTGTTGTTGTGTCGCTATTATTTCGGATGGAATAGTATTTTGTGGCATTGATTTCCACGCATACAAAGCGCCTGCAATGAGAAGAATGATAACAATCACAATACCGATGACTGGTCCGAGTGAAGATTGTTTTGTTTCATTGATGTGTACTTCCGTCGTCGGTTGAGGTGGCACAGAAGATGATGGTTGTTGTATTGGTGGGGGCGTTATACCACCCGATGTTGTTTGATCCATTTTTTTAAAGCTATAAGTGACTAGTGGTGACTGGTTAGTTTGTTATTGAGTTGCCTGGGGTTGTTGTTGCCGCTGGACGTTCTGGTTTTCCAGGTTTAAGAGCGATAACTGCTTTTATTAATGCCTCGTGAGCCTCTTTCAGAGCCTTTTTCACAGCTTCACTTTGTGTTTTAATTACTTCTTTTTTTGAAATATCTTCTGGGGCGGCCGCTGCTGCTTCAAGTGTTGCTTTGAATGAGGCGATTGTAGCGGGAACAGTGGCGAGTATTATTTTTGCTTTCTCTAATTCTGTTTTTGCTGTTGTTACTGATTGTCCATTTGCTTCAACTTTTGCTATATGTTCAGTAACTCTGTTTTGAATTTGAAGGAGTCGTTCGTATGCTGCGTTGTATCTTTTTAGCATTATTTCAATAGTCTTTTTGAGATGACCCTCTCTGTTTTTTTCGATTTCTTCCTTTAATGCAGCTCGTTTTTCTTCTAATTGGGCACGAGCATCCTCTCTCGTTTTTTCGATTGTCTCACGACCTTCCTGTACACGCTGTTTTTTCAATTCAACAGCTTCTGGTCTTGTTGTTGAGCCACTCTTAACACCTGTCCTGATATCTTTTATATCTGAACGGATATCAGTACGCTCTTTTTTTACTGCTTCTTTTCGGTCATCTTTTATACCTTCTCTATCTTCTCGAATCTGAGTCATTTCAGGATTCTTTGTTGGATAATATTCTGGATGGCGAACGTTTTGCTCTGGTTTGACTGGCCGTGTTGGTGGCGGGGTGTTAGGAGCAACTGGCTTTGTGTAACTGCCAGGGGTTTCGGTTGCAGGGAGTTGTGTAGATTCTTCTGCGTGTACCACAATACTCGGCGTCACAAAAAGACAGAAACTAATTAATATGTACTTCAATATGTTCATTTTCTATATTATAAACGTAATAAAAAATACTTTCACAGACTTCATTGATAGTATACTACTTCACCAACACAATACACACCTTCTTTTTCAAGAAGGTGTGTATTGTGTTGGTGTGGCAGTCTTTTTATTTTTGTTTCTTTGCGCCAAATTTCTTTTGATATAGGATTATACCGCGCTCAAATGCTTTTTCAGCATCTATTCTACCCTTAAATCCTTTTACAGAAACTTCTTTGTTTTGGAGTTTTTTGTAGGTGGAGTAAAAATGCTCGATTTCTTTGAGGGTGTGTGGGTTAATGTCCTTTAAATCTTTGGTATCGTTCCAGCGTGGATCTGATACTGGTACTGCAATAATTTTGTCATCGGCATCTCCGCTGTCAATGACATTCATAATGGCAATAGGGCGAACAGACACTAATATGCCCGGCAAGAGAGGATAGGTTGTAAGCATAACTACGTCAATTGGATCATTATCATCCCATAATGTTTGGGGGATAAAACCATAATCGAAAGGAAAGTCTTGTGCGGTGTGAGCTACGCGGTCAAGAGAGAGAAGGCCGGTCTTTTTGTCCACCTCGTATTTATTTTTTGATCCTTTTTGTATTTCAACAATTGTTGTCATTTCGCCTTTGTTTCCTGGATCAATGTCGTGCCAAAGATTCATAGTATTTTTTATTATTAATGTTATTGAGTTACTTCCGATTCTTTTTGTTTTTCAGGTTGTGTGTTGATTTGTTGCGAGGAAACAGATTCTTCAGATTCTTTATTTCCACCTGTAGATACAATATCAATGCGCCAACCCGTTAGTTTTGCGGCAAGGCGGACATTTTGTCCACCTTTACCAATAGCTAATGATTGTTGATCTTCTGAAACGGTAACTGTCGCAGTATTAGTGTCCTGATTGATTTCGACGGAATTTATTTTTGCTGGAGAAAGGGCGTCTTCAATAAATTGTTTCGTATTGTTTGACCATTCAATGATGTCTATCTTTTCTCCACCTAACTCGCTCATTACGGTTCCAACACGAACACCACGCTGCCCAACCATTGATCCAATAGGGTCAATATGGTCATCGTGTGACACGACTGCAACTTTTGAGCGACTTCCCGGCTCGCGTGCGATCGCTTTTATTTCAACAGACCCGTTGGCAATCTCTGGTGATTCCAGCGCAAATAGTTTTTCTAGAAATCGAGGGTGTGAACGAGAGAGGCGAATAAATACTCCTTTAGAAGTTTCTTCAACTTTGTAGAGGTATGCTCGAATGCGTTCTCCTTGTTTGTAGCGTTCACCAGGTATTTGTTCTTCATAGGGCAAGATGGCGACGGTTCTTCCTAAATCAACAAATAGTGCTCCACGCTCACTTCGTTGGATGGTTCCAGTTATGATTTCTCCTTCTCGTTGGCCAAATTCAGCAAATACGGCTGATTTTTCAGCTTCCCGTATTTTTTGGATAATTACTTGTTTTGCAGTTTGTGCCGCGATCCGGCCAAAGTCATCTTTTGTTTCAAGAGGAAACACAATCTCGTCATCTAGTTTCGCGTCTTTTTTAATACGTTTTGCGTCAGCAAGTATAATATGATGTTCTGGGTTGAAATGTACACGTGTATCAATCTCTCCTTCTGTAGGGCCTCGTTGAGCCGCTTCCTCTACTGTTTCAGGGATAACACGCGTCTCGTCGACGACGATTTTGACTTGATAAAATTCAGTAGCTCCGGTAGCTAGATCAAAGTGAGCACGGACAATTTGGCCTTTTTTTCCATACTCTTTCTTATAAGCCGTTGCCATTGATGCTTCAATAGCTTCTAGGAGGCGTTCTTTGGGAATACCTCGTTCTTCTTGCATTTGGTCAAGAACAGTATTGAGTACTTTAAGATCAATCATATTTTTAAGCGCTATGAAATTGTAATAACCGGTTTGGGTAAAAAAAGAGCCCGCTCCCACGAGCGAACATTCAGTACTACGATACACCTAAATGATTTTTTGTCAATAATTTGGTGTGTAATAGATTTTTATTGTATGAGGATTATTTTATCCACGCTATAACTATTCTTTGTATTGAGGTGTTGCGCATGAAGCTGTACACTGAAGCGAGGTACAGGTGCGCGATTTTGATTTGGCGGTGGTTTCAACCAGTCAACATGTGCTCACTAATATACAATCATGGAAACATTCACTTCAAGAGAGGTATCTAAAAAACAAAGAGTATTTAGGTTTTTTTTGCTTAATATCTCTTCTTTCAGAACAGCACTTCTTATCTTTAGTATGGCTGCTGTTTTAATTTTAGGTGGGTATGTTGTTCATGCTGCGTCTTATAGAATGAACGTTTTTATTTCAAGTGGTGTATCGACTGGTAAAGTCACGACATCTCCATCTGGTAGTCCGGCTATGAATTGTGGCAATGGTGCCTCAGTGTGTATTGCAGATTATCCAGAGCTCGCATCTGTAACAGTACAGGCGACTCCTGCCACGGGGTATGCTTTTAATCGGTGGTCTGCCTCAACTCCTTCGCCGTGTAACCTTTCGACATCAGCGAATTGTACCTTTACCATCTCAAACGATGTTTCTTTTTCTGCAAGTTTTGTGATTCTTTACTATACCCTTACTGCTGCGCGTGCTGGCAGTTACGGCGCAAGTAGTGTTGCAAGTGTTCCTGTCGGAATCTCTTGCGGTAGCGACTGTTCTGAGGGTTATGCGTATGGCACAAACGTCACACTTACCGCAAACGAAGCTTCAGGGTACGACTTTTCCTCATGGACCAATTGTCCTTCGGCAAGTGGCAATACGTG
>JACCDG011329645.1_pt1 | contig 39863 bp, 64 predicted proteins | sample 7442471 | NCBI WGS metagenome assembly JACCDG01 (sample SAMN15323444, study PRJNA562643) | freshwater metagenome | isolation source: river surface water | place: USA:Blue River Watershed | collected 2017-08-17 | reverse complement strand
TATACCCACCGTGGTATTGTGTAGTGCTCAGGTACACAAAGCGCATCATTTTCTGCCTAAAAAATGAGCAAACTGCCTATTTTCTAGGCAATCGCCCCCGTTTTCGCGCCGTTTTGAAACTAAAAGTACGCCGAACCGCCCGGGAGCAGGCGCGGGGTCAATTTCGTAGGGGTACAAAGTCAGGGGGAGGGTTAAGGAGGGGGAAGGGATGGTTTCCTTCCCGCCCTCCCTCACTTCCAAAAAATGTGGTACTCTTACGCAGACAAGATATGAAAGAAACTCTATGGCAAAAAAACCACGTCACATTTTGCGTTACCTTGAAGACCCAAACACTTGGGATAAGTCTGCTTTCGAGACTGCCATTCGTGCAGAAGTCGAGGCAAGCACAGGTGCGCTCACAGCTTCCGATGAATTGCTGATCGGTGCGCTCGTGATTACTGTTGACAGCCTTCTGACCGCTGAAATCAACATTCGGGAAATGGGTCATACCTACCAGTACAACGCTGGTGAAGCTGCAAGCCCTTGGTACAAGATTCGCACAGAGATGGCTGACAAGGCTGTCAAGATTCTTGCCGAACTGGGTCTGGTTGCTCGTGGCCGTCCGAAGCTGAAGAACAAGGTGTCAGAAGTCGATGAGCTATTCGCCAACGCTTGATAGCGCATTCCAGTACGCCACTGGCGTAGTTCGTGGTGACATTCAGGCTTGCGAAGACATCAAGCTGGCGTGTCAACGATTCTTGGATATGGTAGAGCGCAAGGATGCGCCCTACGAATTCGTTGCTGCAAAGGTCGAGCATGTTCTCAAGTTCGTCAAGTTTTGTAAGCATGTCAAAGGCCCAGAAGCCGGGAAGCCTATTGAACTCCAGCCGTTCCAGATTCTTTTCTTGGCTGGTATCTATGGTTTCCGAGACAAACGCGATCATTCGCTCCGGTGGACTACGGATGTCATTCTTTTCGTTCCCCGCAAGTCCGGGAAAACGACGATTGCGTCCATCATCTCCCTCTACGAACTCCAGTTCGGTGATGCGGGTGCAGAAGTTTTCACTCTCGCAACAAACCGTGAACAGGCATCCATTTGCTTTGACTCGTCAAAGGCGATTGTTGAAGGCATGGTGGCGGAACTGGCCGCAAAGTTCATCGTCTATCGGGGTGAACTCAAGAAGGCTGGTGATTCGACATCCACATACCGTTCGCTGTCTCGTGAGAACAGGAAAACCGGTGATGGCAAGAACCCGTCTTGTGCGATGATTGATGAGGCCGCGCAGGTTGTAGAGCGTGGCTCCATCGAGGTTTTGCACTCAGGTATGGGTGCGCGTAAGAACCCGCTTCGTATGTACCTGACGACAGCGAGTTTCACAAAGGAAACCAAATTCTATGAAGACCTTTCGCACTTTCGTGCTGTTCTCCGTGGGGCTGCTCCTGATAACTACCGCTGGTTTGGCCTTCTTTACAGCGTCGATCCCGGTGATGCTTGGGCAGATGCTAGTGTCTGGGGCAAAGCGAATCCCATGCTCGGAGTTTCAGTCACAACTGAACACATTCGTCACATGGCTGAAGAAGCGGCAGCAAAGCCAGCAAGCCTTAACGAATTCCTCTGCAAGCAACTCAACATTTATGTAAGCGCGAACGCTGCTTGGGTGGACCGCAGGTTCTGGGATGAATCTGTTGCAAAAAAACCACAGGATAACCCTGAGTCCACGTTCATTGCTTTTGACTTGGCGCACACGCGAGACTTGAACGCTGTCTGTACTCTTCACCGATATGGCGAAGAAGACTTCCATGCTGAGTTCCAGTTCTTCCTGCCGCAGGATTCAATCGAGCTTATCCCTAACCATTACAAGAGCATTTTCACTCAGGCGGTGAATACTGGGATTTTGAGGCTCACTCCGGGCAACGTGACCGACCTGAACGAGATCGAGTCGTTTATCAAACAGCAATGTGAGAAGTATGTCGTCAAAGCTGTGAACTATGACCCGTACAACGCAGCAGCATTGGTGTCGAATTTGTATGCAGAGGGTTTGCCAGTTGTAAAAGTCGGTCAGGGTATGGCAGTCCTGTCAAACCCATCAAAAGCCACCGAACAATTGATCCTGAAGAAAGCCATCAAGCATGACGGCAATCCTTTTGTTGGGTGGCAGTTGGGTAACTGTGAGGTTTACACGGACGTGAACGGCAACGTCAAGGTTCGTAAAAACGAAGCAGACCCTTCCGCAAAGGTGGACGGCATTATTGCTTTGATTATGGCCGTTCATGGGCATCTGGATAACATGTTTGTCTCTGACTCATTTGGCTTTAGAGCGATTGAATGGTAGGTGTATAATGCAGTCATGGACGAAAAGATTTTTTACGTTTATCTTCACTCAAAACCTGACGGTACTGTTTTTTATGTTGGCAAGGGGTGCGGCAAAAGAGCTTATTCGCATTCGCAAAGAAACAGTGGATGGAAGAAAGTAGCCTCTGAAGGGTATGTTGTATCAATCGTTGCTTCCGGTCTTACCGAGCAAGTATCGTATGACCTTGAGATTGCATTGATTGCACACCTGTACCCATTTGGAAATCTTGTGAACGTAAGGGCTGGAGGCGGTCCACTTGGTCAGCATTACTTGTTCAAAGTCAGAAAACTTTCAGCGGAACACAGGAAAAGGCTTGCTGAAGCGAACAGGGCTTATGTCAGAAATAGATATGACAAAAGTTCCGTCACTCTTTCGTCTGGCTCATGGATTACTCCAGCGGGAACATTCCATTCACTGAGATTGGCGGCAGAGGCAAATGGATGCTCACTGATGACTATCAAGAATCGCTGTGTTGGCTATATTGCCAAGAAAAACGATAAAAAATACCCTGTTGGGCCAAAGGATGGGTGGTCGTTTATGAAGAAAAGTGATAGCATGTGACCAAATAGGAGCCTATCATGGGACTTTTGGACGTTTTCAGGGGTAAAAAGCAGGCAAATGAGTCGAATTCGATGTTCGGCCAGACTGCTTTGGGTAACAACATTGTTTACCAAGGGAACAACAAAAATCCCAACGTAAACACGCAAATCCTTTACGTTACCACTGGAAGCACCACAAATGCTGGTCGTCCTGTGGATATGTCGATGCTGGCGCGAAACAGCACGATCATGTCCTGCGTGGCTATCAAAGCTCGTGCTTTGTCCCAGTTGCCGATCAATGTGATGTACGAAACCGAAGACGGTGAGTATGTCGATGCGATCAAAGACAAGAATGTTGGCGCTCGTGACAAGTCCAAAGCCAAGCAAGTTGCCAAGCTCCTGAACAAGCCGAACAACTTCCAGTCTCGTTACGAGTTCTGGTATCAGTGGCTGATGTGGTACGAACTGGCCGGTGAAGCCTTTACTTTGTGGTGGAGAGCCGATCAGGAAAGCTCGACACAGACTCCGCTGGAGATGTACATCCTTGACTCTACTCTGATTGCAGTCACGATCACTCCGACTCGCTATCCGAGCTACCGCCTGTCCACTCCGTCCTACGGTTTCAGCAAAGATGAGCCACTGAAGGCGCATCAGGTAATGCACTGCAAGGAAATGGCATGGCAGGGTTCTGCTGGCTTTAACAAGGGTATCCTGATGGCCGAACTTTGCGGTCTGGATCAGGACATCGACCTGTACGCCAACTACGTCATGCAAAACGGTGCGAAGCCGTCTGGCATGTTCGTAACGGAAGCCGTTATACCTGATGGCAAGTACAAGGAAATCGCTTCACGCCTGAAAGAGGCATGGTCCAACATGGTTGGCAGCAAGAATTCTGATCCTTCCAAGCCGGGTCAGGGCATGTTGCTTGACCAAGGCATGAAGTATCAGAAGCTGGAGATGCTGACGCTGCAAGACGCTGATGCTGCTGCTTTAAAGCTGCAAACCATGCGTCGAATCTGCGGTCTGTTTGGTGTGCCACCTTCGATGATTGGCATCCATGACGGCAAGTTCAACAACACTCAGACTGCGATGGATGAGTTCTACAAGTCGGCCATGTATCCGATCATTGTGAACGTCCAAGAGAAGCTGCGTGACCACCTGTTCCCCGGCTATCCTTCGCTGTGCATCCAGTTCGACACCAAGGACTTCCTGAAGGGCGCTCCGCTGGACCAGATGAACTTTGTGACTGCTGGCGTGACCAATGGCATCATTACTCCGAACGAAGCTCGTGAGTACATGGGCATGGGTCAAGTCGAAGGTGGCGATGAGCTTGTAAAAGACGCAAAGCCTTCTGATGCACTTCCCGGTAGCAGCAAACAGGACACTGGTGGTGGTGGTGGAAACCAAACCAACAAAATGAACATCGGTAAGACTTGATAAAAAATGCGTACTGATTCAAAATATCTGTTAGCATTAGCGAAACAGGTCCGTGGACCAGAAATACCGTTGCCTGTATTGCAAGGGCAACCCCCTAAAATACAAGACAACAACCAGTCCATTGCTTTAGGGGCAATAAATGAAGCAAGTAAATCTGATCTGCGAAGCAAAACTGAACCTGTCCGAAAAGGCCGCAAACGGCGAACCGACAGGAAAGATTGAAGCTCGCATTACCACTTGGGGCGCTCGTGAGGGCGCTGATGGCCGTAAATTCTTCTACAAGCCTGAAGGCTTCATGGAATGGATGACGGAGTTCACCAAGTCTGGTCGTCCACTCCCAATGTTTCTGAATCACAACGCTGATTCGATGCCTGTTGGCGAATGGACCGAACTTGAGATGGATGATGACGGCATGACCGCAAAAGGTCGTCTGTTCATGAACACCACCGCTGGTTCTGACCTGTACCAAGTCATGAGCGAATCCCCCACCATGTTTGGTGGCGTGTCTGTTGGCGCATACGCTGACGAATACCAGTGGGTGAAAGAAGACGGCACTCCGTTTCCTGCTGGTTCTCAAGATTATTGGGATGAAGGCTACTTCCAGATCACCAAAGGTGGTCTGCGTGAGACTAGTGTTGTGATGTACCCAAATAATCCAAAAGCAGAAGTCAAAAAGCTGGAGTATTTCCGCAATGACGGTTCTGCTGATCTGAAGGTTTTGGAAGAGGCACTGCGGGATGCAGGGCTGTCCAAGTCGGAAGCGGTTGCCGCCGCATCCGTATTCAAGTCGGTGATCGAACAGCGTGATGCTGTTGAAAAGCCGCTTGAAGCTGCGCCGACTCAGAGTGATTCTGATGCGGAGGCAACCGAAGCAGAAATTCTCGCTGCTCTTGAGCAACGTGAACTTCTTAAACTCCTCGACAAACGACTGAAAGGTTAATCATGTCTAAAGAAATCATCGAAAAACTGGACGGCATCGAAGCTAAACAAATCGAAGCTATCGCTGCTGTTGAAGCCAAAATCCCCGCTGCCGTTGAAGCTGTCAAAGCTGAGATGAGCGAAATGGTTGCTGCTCTGGAAGCCAAAGTTGCCTCCGTGCAAGCTCCTGTGATCCACAAAGAGAAGGCCAAGAGCGTTCGTCAAGACGTGAACCGTCTGGTGCGCGAACAACTCAAAGAGATGGCTTCTGGCAAGTCGAACATCGACAAAGAACTGAAGATTTTCTCTGACGAGTCGCAACTGCAAGCGTACATGACTGAAGCCTCTGCTCTGACCGCTGGCGGTGATGGCAAGGGTGGTCGTACTGCTTACGATCCCGTGTTCCGCGCTCTGCGTCTGGAAAACCCTCTGCGTGGCGTGTCTCGCACCGTGGCTACCGATGGCTCCAGCTATCAGTTCCGCGTGAAGACTGGCAACGCTGGCGCTCAGTGGGGCTACGGCATCCAGAACAACGGTTCTGCCACCACGGAAAACACTTCCATTTGGCAAATCGTGCTGAAGGACATCAACGTCCAGTTCCCGATCCGTACCGCTGCTCTGGACGACATCGACGGTCTGGAAGCTAACGTGGTTGACGACATGCTGGCTGAATTCGCTCAAGCCGAAGCTCAGTCCATGATCTCCAACAACGACCAAACTGGCACTGGCACTGACACCGCTACTGGCGGCGCTGACGGCCTGCGCGGTCTGGACCAGTACGGTGGCGCTAACGCTACCTACACTGGTGGCACTCACTCCACCGCTGCCTTCGGCACTTCTGGTACTGGTTCCACTACCGGTCTGCATAGCCTGAACACCTATGACCAGTTGACCACCAACGGCAACACCGTGGGTGCTGGTAACGTGACCTACAAGGACATCGTTAACTTCATCTACGCTCTGCCTCAGCAGTACTGGACCCCCAACGCCAAGATCATGATGAACAACGTGTTCTTGTCGCAAGTGCGTGGTCTGGTTGACGACAACGGCGCTCCGATCTTCAACCGTAACGAAGGTCTGTCTGTTGACGGTATCGTCGGCCAACTGTTGGGCTTCGACGTGGTTGTGAACAGCTACGTTGACGCTCCTGCACAAGCCACCACTGGCGATGCCGGTACTACCAGCCTGTACCCTGCGTACTTCGCTGACTGGTCGCGTTTCCACACGATCATCGACCGTCTGAACATGATGGTTCGTCGCTACGACCAGACCCTGCCCGGCTATATCACCTTCTACGGTGAGAAGCGTCTGGCTACGTCTGTGCGCGATCCGTTCGCTGGCGTTCGCTATCGCTCGACTGGCACTGCTGCCTGATGAAAGTGGGGGCTTCGGCCCCCGCTTTTTACCCCGCTTTTTTAGGAAATGCCATGACCACTATCACCGAAAAAATCCTCAGCGGAATCAAAGAAGCCTACGACAAAGGCGAGAAAGTCACAATCGACCTCAAGGAAGCGTCCTCGTTGACTGGTTCCGGTTCGGGTGTCGGTGGCCGTGTTCTATTTGATGACGCATTTGCGACTCTGCGTTACGCAAACCCTTTCCGAATCGGTTCGCGCAACGTCAAGATTTCCGAATCTGACATGCAATTCGTTGCCAAGACTGGTAACGCTGCAAACCAAACAAACCCTTGGGGTTATCCCGTACAAAACAACACGGGCACTCCCGGAACCAACACCTCGATCTGGCAATTGCCTGTTCGTGCTGTGACTGCTCAATTGCCTATCCGCACCGCTGTGTTCTCTGATGTGAAGGGCCTGCAATCCGAACTCGTTGAAGACCTGATGCTGGAATTTGCCCAGATCGAAGGCGCTTCGATGGCTATCAACGACGACCAAGCTGGTTCCACCACGACTTCGACTGGTGCTACATCTGGCCTGCGTGGTCTGGACTCGTATGCAACTGGTTCTACCGCTGCTTACGGCACTTCTGGCACGTCCATCACCTCTGGTATTCACACGCTGGCTACCGTGGCTCAAACTGTCGGTGGCGTGACCTATGACAACATCGTTGACATCGTGAATGCTTTCCCGAGCCAGTACTGGGCTATGCCCGGTAACGCTTGGCACATCAGCCCTGCAATGATCGATAGCCTGCGTAGCCTGAAGGATTCTCAGGGTCTGCCTCTGTTCCTCGAAATGGGTGACGAAGATGCTGCGGCTGTTGGCCGTATGTTCGGTTTCCCTGTGATCCCGAACCCCTACCTGTCCACGGACTTCCCGATCTATCTGGCTAACTGGCCCCGTTTCCTGACCATTGCTGACAATGAGGAAATGTCCATCCAGATGTTCGATCAGACCACCCCCGGTTTTGTTACTATCTACGCAGAAAAGCGTGTAGTATCGTCCGTGCGTGATCCGTTCGCTGGTGTGCGTATGAGCGCCTAAGAGGTGAAATATGGCAGTTGATAATGTTGTCGGCTACCCGTTTGGGGCACAGACTCGTAATCCGTTCAACTATGTAAAGGTTGAACAGACGAATCGTGATGTCTCGACCAACTGGCTCACTGCCAATGAAATCACCGAACACCTGAACCTGTTTGACGATGAGAGTCAGGACACCTATGTTCTGTCTCTTGAGCTTGCAACTCGCATGGCGATTGAGGATTACCTAGGTATGTCCATCTTCGCCACGTCATACAAGGTTTACTACGGTGGAGAGAGCCTTGCTGCTGCGCCAGCGAGTCTCGATCTGCCTGAAGTGAGTCAGGCTTCTGTGTCTTCTCCAAACCCTGTCACGATCAGTTCTGTGGCCTATTGGAATGATTCCACCCCTTCCGTGCTGACGACTGTTCCAAGCAACCAGTACTACTACGATGCCTCTGGCAACAAAATCGTAGTGGCTGGTCTGCCGACAGACATCAACACCGCGATGACTGCTCCGATTGTTGTGAACTACACAGTTGCAGCGAATCCGCTTGCCTCATATCCTGTTATTAAGCAAGCTGCTTTGTTGCTTCTGACGCATTTTTACAACAACCGCGCAAACGCAACGGAAACGAAGCTCAAGGACATTCCTTTTGGCGTGACTACCTTGCTGCGAAATTACAAGCCACTGGTGATGTAAATGACCATTGCACGTTTTGAGAACATCTCGATCAACAATCTGACTTTCTCCAAGTCGGATTTTGGTGAGCAGTCCACCACTCAGACAGAGTGGTTCAAGACTCGCGCCCGTGTTGCCGATGTTTCAAACAACGTCAAGATTGCAGACAAGTACCGTCTGTATCAGGATTTGGTCAACCTGACCCTGAACTACACGCCGAACATGAAGACGATTGTTGATAACCAGCAGTCGTATTCGATCACTTGGCGTGGCAACAACTGGCGCATCACCGATGCTCGTGAGTCCAACGACAGAATGCGTGTCACATTCTTGTGCTACCGTTCTGATCCTGTTACGGCGGTCTAAATGGCACAGCAACTCAATGTCGTTGATTATGGCAAGGCGATTCAGTATCAACTGAGTCAAATTGTCGATCCTGTGCCTGTTTACGCAGTTTTCAACCGAAACTTTGCAAACCAGCCGAAGTTCATCACTTGGATGCTGCGTGATGTCCACCAGCCTGTATATACAGGTCAGACTCAGAGCAACAAGGGTATTGATACCCCGACATTCCAGATTTCGATCTTCACTCAGCAGATCGAAGATGGGTTCACGATTTCAAACCAGATTCTGCAAAGTTTGCATGGATATTCCGGTCAATTCGGCAGCGAAGCGGACGGTTTCTTCATTGCAAAAGCAGATGTGTTGTGGCTTTACAACAGCTACAATAACGAAGAGAATATGGCGCAAATCTATTTGGATTGCACCATCTACATACCAGCATGAGACAAGATAATTTGTTCAACTCACTTTTGAAGGAAACTCAAAATGGCTCTCATTAACAAAGTCTTGCCGGGTTATACCGCAACCCTCTGGTGTCAAGATGACGCGACTCCTACCCCTTTCACCGATGCTCAACTGGCAACGTGGTCCAACATTGAAACCCTGATCGGCACTTCTGCTGGCGGTCTGGGCACTGCTGGCGTTCAGGTTCCTGTTGAAGCCATCCCCGCTTTCGGTGCTGATGACGCTTTCGCTGCTTACTCTGTGGCTGGCGCTCGTACCGGTGCAAAGATCACCACGCAGAACCAAGTGACCTCTTTGAGCGTTACTGCTGCTTGGAACCCTGCTGATACTGCTCAGTTGCTGATCCGTGATGACGGCTACAACGGCACTATCGTCCGTACCTACGTTGTTGCAGTGTATGATGGCACTGACACCGTTGCTTATGCTTTCAACGGCATGGTTGGTGGTATGTCTTGGGACATGTCTCCTTCTGCTGAAGGCAAATTCAACTTCACCATCCACCCGATTGGTGGCAACGCTTACGGTTGGTCCAACAACGCTTGATAGAACAATATGACGACAATAAAAGACAGCAATGACCTTCTGAGTTTCCTCGTAGCCCAAGCCGGTTCTAGCAAGGACTGGTTTGGGTTTACGCAGCAACGCATTACGTCTATTGCTCTGGCCCACGACATTGCTGCTCAACATGCGGACAAGATGACCCCTTCGGAGGCCGTCGAGTACGCTATTGAGTTGAACCAACAAATCTACGACAAGATCATCAAAAACAGGAAATGATATGACACGACTTGGTAGCACTTTCAAAAATTCAGATGGCCTGCGACTCAAGACTTTTGAGTTGGGAGGTCAAATCTTTCGCGTCCGTATTCCTTTGACCAAGGAAATGGAAGCGATTGAAGAGCGTATCAACAACATCGACGCAGAAGAAGAACAGCGCCGCTTTGACAAGATGGTTGCTGGCTTCAAAGATGCCGATGTTGAAGGCGTTGACATCGTTGATGGCGATGTGATCGTTGATGGTCGTTCGACACGAGATATGGTTCGCATGGTCCTCAAGATGGAGAACCGTGTGGTGGAGTTCATCAAGATGCTCGTTCCTGTGGATGGGACGCTTGACGACCTCACCTATGAAGAGATTGAAGCCGAGTGGCCGATGTCTGTTCAGCTTGATATTCTGGCGAAGATCAATGAAGTGATCTCGCCCGGATACAAGGAAGAGCGAAAAAACTAATACAGGACATCCATCGCCAAGCAAGGGCGTACATCTTTGCTCACGGTGGGTGTCCAGACGAAATTCCGGTGGACGACATGCGTTCCATCGAAATCATGTTGTCCGATGGGATGATAGGAAATAAGGCGGTGCTTCTGGCCTTATCGTCCTTGACCACGGGCAACTTGAACGCGAAAATACAAAAGACAGCAAAGCCATTCCGCATGGAAGACATTTTGCCGTCAACACACGATTACATTGTTCCACCTCTGACAGAGGAACAGAAGCGAGAACAGGTCAATAATCAACTGTTGGCCTTCATTGCCATGAAACCGGGGTCGGAGGGCTATATAAAGGCTTGACATGGCAACTGAGATTTTTCGGATTGATGGCTTGGCAGAACTTGAGTCCAAGCTCTCCGAAATCATGGCTCTTGGCCGTGCAGATCAGGTTGCCCGTCAAACCCTCGTCAAGGCAGCGAAAACGGCGATGGAGCCGGTTTTCCACGAAGTCCAGTCCACTGCACCATACGATGCAGAAAAGCCCCGTGATGCCCGTAATCCGATCCACATGCGGGATACGGTAAAGCTGGAAGCAAGAATCCCAAACCAAACTGACCGCAAATCCATGATGGTCAATCAGACGGATGCGGCTATTGCTGTTGTATCTGTCAAAAAGTCGGCAGTTTCTCTTGCTCAGGAGTTGGGAACAAAGAAACTCCACGCACAGCCGTTTCTTCGCCCTGCGCTTGCTCGACACAAAGACAATGTGGTAGCAGCGTTCAAGGATGAACTGCAAACGCACATCAATCTAATTGCGGCTAAACAGGCCCGGAGGAAGAAGTAATGGCTTCTCAATATCTATCTCGACTTGGTATTGTCCTTGGCATTGACAGCGGTGAGCTTGTCCAAGGTATTGAAGATGCCAAGAAGCAATTCCACACATTTCGCACTCAGGTTGAAAAAGACACGAAGGCTGCTGCTCGTGAATTTGAAGTACTGAAGAATGCTACCGAAGACTACGGGAAAACTCTCACGAAGGTCGAGCAAATCCAGCGTGAGATTGAGCGTGGCCGCTTCCAGTTTGCTTCGCAGAACGTAAAAGACAAGCTGCTTGAGCAAGCAAGGGCTTATGACGCTCAGGCTGCTGCGATGAGAAAGACTGTTGGCGTGATGACCGAGCAACAGAAGATGCAGGTCGGATACCAATTGACTGACTTCTTCACGCAGGTTGCTTCTGGTCAGAATGCAATGATTGCATTCATTCAGCAGGGTGGTCAATTGAAGGACACGATGGGTGGTGTTGGTAATGCAATCAAAGCCATCACATCCGTGTTCACACCATTGAGAATCGCCATTGGCGGTGTTGTTGGTGTTGTTGGTGCTTTGGGTTATGCCTTCTATTCCGGGATGAAAGAAGCCGACGACTTCAATGACTCTCTTACTCTGACAAACAGATACGCTGGCATCACATACGACCAGTTCAATACGCTGTCGAAGCAGTTGAGTGGTGACACAAACAAGAGCATTGGTACTGTCCGTGAATCGCTGATGGCTGTTGTGGCATCTGGTCAGTTCACCGAGAAGTCTATCGGCGCTGTTACCAATGCGATAACCACATACGCATCCATTGCTGGTATTAGCGGCAAGGAAGCTGCGAACAAGTTGATGTCTGCTTTTGATGGCACTGCTGCTGGTGTTAAACGACTGAACAACGAGATGAACTTCCTGACGCTTGCACAGTACAAGCAGATTGAAGCGTTGGAGAGAGCAAACAAGAAACAGGAAGCTGCTGAACTTGGCGCACTTGCCATGAACAAGATGCTTGAGACTCAGCGCCGTGAGCTTGGGTATTTGGAAAAGTCTTGGGAAGGCGTGAAGAAAGCAGCAAGCAGCTTCTGGGATTGGCTGAAAAACATTGGCCGTCCAGAAGAGGCTGGTAAAGCAATCGAAAACATCAAGAATGAAATCTTTGCTCTTGAGCAGGCTCTGTCTAAATCTGTCGGTACGTCTGGCTCTGACAAGAACTATCGAGAAGCATTAAAAGCTCAGATTGATGCGAAGAAAGCTCAAGTTGAGACAATGCTTGAGAGCGAAAGATTACTTGCTCGTAGTCGTACTGGTGTTGCTGGCGAAAAAGATGCAATCAACCTTTATGACAAAGCAGGTGGTCTTCAGTCTCGTTTGAAACTTGCTGAAGAGGCAGTAAAACTTGAGACTGATGCAAAGTTCAAGGCTCGCATTGCTGCTGCAACTGAAGAGATGCAGATTGAAATCGAGCTTGAACAGAAGATTGCACAAGCCAAAAATGAAGAGGCAAAAAAGAATCAAGAGACATTCAATCAGTTCACTGTTGAGTCTGCTCGTATTCGTGCTGCAAAAGTTGCTGAAGCAGAAGCTGAGGCTGAGAAAAAGCGTGTTGAATGGCGCAAGAAAGAACAGCAGAAAGCATTCCAAGCTGATGCGGCAGCATTCGACAAAGAAACTGAAGTCAAGTTCCGACTCATTGATGAGCGCAACAAGATTTTTGCTGATGCCGAAACAAAGCTGGAATCTCAGCGTTTTGCTAAGGAAGAGCTTGATGCCAAGTTCTCTTTGATTGGCGCTACGCAAAAAGAACTGGACATTACAAAGGCTCGCATTGATGCTCAGAAAGAACTGAATCAATTGCTGCGTAGCAAAGAGTTCGCCAACATGACTCCTGAAGACCAAGAGAAAGCCAAACAGGTCTATGAGCAGACACTACAAGCCAAGATTGCAAACATCGAGCTTGCCGAGTCTCTTCAGCGTGTTCAGGGCATGTATGACGCTGTGTGGTCGAACATGTCTTCTGCCATCGAGAACTTTGTGCGCACTGGCAAACTGAGCATCAAGGATTTCACGAAGAGTGTGATTCAAGACATGCTCATCATGAACATGAAGCTGCAAGCCATGACGCTTATTCGAGGTTTGCTTGGCTCGTTCATGGCTGGTTTCAATACAGGCTCTGTTGGAAACGCAGCAACAATGGCTCCGGGCGGTGGTTACTTTGCTGATGGTGGCGATCCACCAGTCGGTAAGGTTTCTGTTGTCGGTGAGCGTGGTCCAGAACTGTTTGTGCCAAGGACTGCTGGTACGATTGTTCCGAATCATGCTCTTGCAGGCATGGGCAGCACGACAAACGTCACGAACAACTACATCAACGCAATTGATGCCAAGTCGTTTGAGCAGCGCCTGCTGGAGAGCAACCAAGCCATCTGGTCTGCAAACCAGTATGCTACTAAGAACATGTCCACGAATTTCGGGAGAACTTGATGTCTTTCCAAACGATCTTTGAGAATCAGCAGTCGATGACTGTGAACAACCGCAGGACGGTAGGCCAGCAGGTCAGCCGTTCTGGTCAGGTTCGTGTTGCTCAGTATTTGACGGCCGTTCCGTGGGTGTTCACTGTCGTCCCGCATAACTACCTGCCATACGCAACATCACGCGACATCATCCAGACGATTGACAATCTGGACCGTCAGTTGCCTGAAACGATTACGTTCAGCAGTGCGAATCTTGCTTGGTTCACTGAGTATCAAGGTGATCTGACTGATTCTCAGGTAGAAGATTTGACGTTGGCTGCTGTGCCTGCTGCAAACTCTCAGACCATCACAGTTGGTGGTTTGCCCAGCGTTCCATCGACTCGATACGTCTTCAAGGCTGGAGATTTCCTCCAGCTTGGCGACTACACCTACAAGGTGACTGAAGATGTCCAGCGCGGAACCGATACGACTGTTTCTGTTGACTTGCATCGTCCTGTGATTGGTACGCCTTCGACCGGTCTTTTGGCTGGTGTTGGTACGACATGTGAGTTCACTGTCTTGGCAGAAAAGTGCCCAACATATACACTTACACCTGCGCCCGGTGGAGCTTTTGTCAACTGGGATGATGCGTTCGTCTTTAGAGAGGACATTACAGGATGAGTACAACAATGACGGCTCTGGATAGCCCGTCTATCCGACATGCCGAATTCATCAGGCTGACAATGACGTCGAACGTCTATACGTTCTGCAACGCTGCTGCTCCCATCTCTGTGAATGACATTACATTCATAAACCTTGGTAGTCTGCTTCAGCTTTCCGAAATCAAGCGCGACATCAAAGCAAACAGTTCTGATCTGAACATCTCTTTGACTGGCGTTGATGGAACGAACGTAGCCATCATCCTGAGTTCTGAGATTAAGGGTTCGCGTATCGAGGTTTGGCGTGGCTTTCTCGATGCTGACAATCAGATCATTGAAACGCCTACGCAGCAGTTCTTCCTGCGCTATCAGGGCATTGTTTCAAACTACTCAATCACTGAAGACTGGAATGAGCAGGCACGAAGCCGTGTGGCTACTGTTGGCATTTCCTGTGCGTCTTTCAGGACCATCCTTGAAAACCGTGTTGGCGGTGTCAGAACAACTCCAAAGATTTGGCAAGCGTTCTATCCCGGCGACAATAGCATGAACAGGGTTCCTGCGATTGCAGGCTCCTACTTTGACTTTGGTGGCGAACCTACAACTGGTAGCCAAGCAACGACAGCAGCACCATCACAAAAACGATTCGGACTATGATTCGCATAGCTACAAGATACGACATTCCAAGACTTCTGGAGATTGTTGAGGCGTACTCAAAAGAGTATCCAATCGAGACTCTTGGAAGAACACACTTTCACATGCCCAAATATGTCGAAGAGCTTCTGTTCTCGATCATTCAAGGCCGTGGATTTATTCTGATCGACAAGCACATGACAGGCGCATTGATTGCGCTCAAACAAAACAATATCTGGTGTCCGGGAGTTGTAGAACTTCACGAGCTTCTGTGGTGGGTAGAACCTGAACACAGGAATGAGATGGTTGGTGGAAAACTCTGGCTGGAATACGACAAGATTGCAAGCAAGATGCTGAAGGAAGGAACGATTCATTGTGCCTACACCTCAGTGTCTGCAAAAGGACCACTGATAAATTATCCAAAGCGCGGATACAAAGCTGTCGGCGCTAGTTTCGTGAAGGAATAAAAATGGTCGGGATGATGATTGCAACGGCTCTCGCTCTTGAGGGCGTTGCTTTATACGCAACAGCATTTGCGATCAACTTCGCTGTTTCAAACATTATGGCTCGGGCATTTGCGCCTGACAATAGTGCTGACCAAGCTGTTGATAACGGTGTTCGTCAGCAGGTTCCTCCATCATCAACAAACAGCATTCCTGTTGCCTATGGCGATGCCTACATGGGCGGGTGCTTTGTTGATGCGGCTCTCAGCACAGACGCAAAGACGATGTACTACGTCTTGGCAATCTCGCACATCAGCCCGAATGGTCAGTTTTCGTTTGATCTGACTGATATGTACTGGGGTGATCGCAAAATCACTTTCGATGGCTCTGACCAAACAAAAGTTGTTAGCCTGACAGACGGAGCAGGAAACGTCGATACGAAGGTCAGCGGCAACTTGTACATTGCTTTGTACACATCCACTGAAGCTGGTGTGATTTCCTCTGCGAACGGAGCTTCCTTGCCTTCTACATTCATGGGTGGGTCTGATCTTCCTTCTGAGCTTCGTTGGGCATCTACTAACCGTCAGATGAATGGCCTTGCGTTTGCCATCGTCAAGATGAACTACAACCGTGAAGCAGAGACTACAAACATGCAGACTCTGACGTATCACATCAGTCACTACCTTAATGGTGCTGGATGCGCGAAGCCGGGTGATGTTTGGTATGACTACATCACAAATCAAAAATACGGTGGAGCGATGCCAACAGACATCGTTAACGCTTCGTCTGCTGCCGCATTGAACACTTATTCTGATGGTTTGATTCCTTACACCCAACCCGGTTCTGGAGTTCAATATCAGCCGCGCTATCGCATCAATGGTGTTATGGATACAGGACAGTCTTGCCTGAATAACATCAACTCCATCATGATCGTCTGTGATTCATGGAATCAATACAACGCAGCACTGGGTCAATGGAGCGTTGTAATTAACAAAGCGAGCACTGCTTCGTATGCTTTTGATGATGACACAATCATTGGAGAGATTCGCGTTAGTGCTTACGACATCACTAGCAGCGTAAACCAGATTGAAGCTGAGTTCCCAAGCTCTGAGAACCGTGACCAGTCTGACTTTGTGTACTATGAAACTCCTGCTGAGTTGCTGTATCCGAACGAGCCAATCAATAAGCAGTCCGTTCAGTTCTCGATGACGAACGATTCTGTTCAGGCTCAGTATCTTGCTACTCGTATCCTTGAGCAGGCTCGTGAAGACTTGATCGTCAGCTTCAGCACTGCCTATGTTGGCATTCAGGTTGATGCTGGAGATGTAGTCACTGTAACAAACTCCAACTATGGATGGTCGAACAAGCCATTCCGTGTGATGCGTGTGTCTGAGGTGTCTTTACCTGATGGCAACCTTGGCGCTTCGTTTGAGTTGAACGAATACAACGCACAGGTCTATGACGACAAGGACATCACAAAGTATGTTCCTGCGCCGAATACGGACCTTCCTGACCCATCGTACTTCGGTCCTGTTCCTGCGCCTACTGTTGCATCGAGCTATCCGTCTGCCGCAGTTCCGAGCTTCAATGTCCAGCCGTACATGAGTGGCAGTAGCTTTGCAACGTACTCTGAGATTTGGTACTCTGCTTTTGCTACACCGACATCGACACAGCTTTTGCTTGGAGGCACGACTGCGCTTCCGAGTAATGGTGTTCCATACTCTGCCGGACAGACGCTTCCAACCGTGAATCTGTCGATTCCTGCCGGTGATTGGTATCTATTCTCTCGCTTGGTGAATCCGATTGCGAACAGCGAATACTCGCCTGCATCGACTGTTTTCAAGTGGCGACCAACCACGTTCCAGTACACGGAGCGTTGGCTTGCTGTTGCTTATGCTGACAATGCAACTGGTACGTCTGGGTTTAGCCTGAATCCACGCAACAAGACATACTATGGACTGTTCAACAATACTACTGCAAACGGCAGCACAAACCCTGCTGATTACACATGGTATGAAGGCAGCTTTGGTTCCGCAAACTACTTGTTGATTGCGAACCGACAGAATCGTAAGTTTAGTTTTGCAGTTGGCAACGCAGGATTCTCTAATCTTGGTGGCGCGTTTGTTCCTACTGAGACTTCCGTGTACGACACATCTGTGTGGGGTGCGCTTGAAGATGGTCAGAACTACATCGACCTTGATCTTCGTACTGGTCAGCTTACAAAGGCGGGAACAACTGCTGTGAGTTCCGCTGATGGACTTTTGAGCGTTACAAACAATACTCAGGGTTCGATGGTTGTATCACTCCAGAAGTTTTTGAACTTTGGCTCTGGCGTGTACTCAAAAACTTTTGATGCGGCCACATTGACTGTTGACGTTTATGGTCGAGTAGTTGGATTTACTCAGCCTGATGACTTCTTCTATACAGAAGAGGTTTTCTCAGCTACTGCTGGACAAACTGTTTTCACAATTAGTCACACTGTCGGAAACATCTTTGTTTTCCGTGATGGCATTCTTGTTGATACTTCGGAATATTCAGAGACAAGTGCAAACTTCACATTCACAAATCCTTGCTCCGCTGGAGAAGTTGTTGTTGTGTTCAATATGAGGGCTGTAAGCACAGACCAATACTACGAAGACATCAATGCAACGATTGTTTCGAGCACATCAAACTCGATTACATACGCTGATCCTGTTTATCAGAACATCATTGCAGGTGATCTGCTTTGCTTTGCTGCAAATCAGCCTGCTTCAACTGATACACCAACAACATACACTGTCCAGTCCATCAATACGACGACAAAGACAATCGTATTTACGACAACAATCTCTGGTGCAACGGCTGGATTCTCTGCTTACAGGAAACGTGCAGCAGGCTCAACATATACTCCATTCAGCAGATACTCAATTGATGTAACTTCTGCAAACTCTGTTACGCCATCGAACTTCACTGTTCGTAATGGTTTTGAGATGATCTATGTGAATGGAGTTCAGCTTAACGAGATTGACTATGACTTGTCTGGAAACACTGTTGGTGGATTCCCTGCTCCAGTAACAGGCAAGATGACATTCATCATGTTCACTGAAAACAATTTCGGTGTTCCTGCCTCAAACGTAATCAACTCTGTTGCTTACTCGATAGATGGTGCGCTTTCATACGTTTATCCAAACAACCCGTTGTCAGTCGAAATCTACGCCAATGGATGCCTTTTGGCACAGGGATCAGGCTACGACTACACGGCCACATCGTCTGGGTACAATCTGACTCAGGCATTCAACAACAACTTCACCTTGCTAAACCAGCAGACATTTGCTAGGATTGGCCCTGCATAAGGACTTGAAATGACACAAGCCTATAACCTTTCGCAACTTGCGAATAATCTCAATTCAAGCGGTCAGTTGGATGCAACTGACGGCCTTGTAAACGCTGTTCCTGTTGCGAATGGTGGTACTGGTGCTTCTACTTCTGCTGCTGCAAGGACAAACCTAAATGTCCCAACAAGGACGGGTGGTGACGCTTCTGGAACTTGGGCAATTGACATTTCTGGAAATGCTGCAACAGCAACATCTGCAACATCTGCAACATCTGCAACAAAAGTCACAACGACAAACTGGACTGTGGAAGAATCAGGCAGTCTTCTTGTTTTCAAGTATGGTGGCGCAATAAAATTTACAATGTCTTCTGACGGATCGTTTGCCGCTGCTATTTAAGGAGTAAAAATGGCAACTACACTTAATTCTTCTGGCGTTACGTTCCCGGATGGAACTACGCAAACTTCCGCAGGTGGTGCGGTAAATACTTCAACGGTACTTGCTGCAACTGCTGGCGCCTCTGTTGGTGCAGTAGGTACTTATGCGTATGCCGCTGCGGTAACGATAAGCGCTTATACAGAAGGCTCAACTATTGCTGGTAGCAACCTGAGGTATTTTGGTGGGATCACAAGTGGTACAGGTGGGCCAGCGTTTCCATCAAACATCGGTTTTGCAGGAGGCGGCTCGCTTCCGGGAACGTGGCGTGCTATGGGGCGGGCTTGGGGTGGCTACACTGGCTGCTATGGAAACCTGTTTGGCAACACTCTTTGGCTGAGAATTTCTTAATAGGGGGTTGAAATGCAATCAGTTCTTATTTCCGTTACAAGCCCAGTATGGGCAAACGAAGCGCACACGTGTGTGGACTGCTTCATCACGACATCGCAATTTGGCGATGAGCTATTGCCATTTACGGCAGATCAGAATGACGTAGAAGCACACGGGCGCGCAATTTTTGCCGATCTGATTGCCGGTAAGTACGGGCCTATTGGCGATTACGTTGCGCCTGTTGAGCAGCCACAACCAACAGTTGAGGGTGCGCAAGAGCTGTGAACGGCCCGATACTTCCTCGCTTTGCCGTCACACAAGACGGCTCGACGCTGAATGTCTATCACGCAGCGAAAGGTGAAGGGTTGCCAAAGCATGAGCACGTGTACTCACACTTGACGCTTTGCACGGCTGGATCAATCGTTGTCCGCAAAGAAGACCTTGAGCACGTCATGACCAAAGACAGCCAGCCAGTAAATCTCAAGGCAAACGAATGGCACGAAATTGAGGCGCTGGAAGATGAAACAGTGTTCATAAATATGTTTGCAGAAGGAAAATACTGAGATAATCTCATCAAGACAAGACAGTACCCGTAGCCCTGCGAGATAGCGGGGAGCGTAACCACCCGAGATTTGGGGAACCAAATGGCTGTCTTCAATAAAAACACACTTATTCAAGTGTCGGGGTTCGATAACCCCATCATCGCTGGCGAACTGGTCTATCAACAAAAGACCTACTGGAACCTCGTGTTCACAGGCGCTGGCTCTACTCCTGTTGACCTGACTGGCGCAACGATTGACGCTCAGATCGTTCGTCGATTGCTTGAGAACATCCAAGATAGTCGTACCGGACTGACGTTCGACATCTACGACTACTCTCCTGCTCCTACACCTGTTGATCTGACCATCACAAATCGAAACGATGCTGCTGGCTCGTTCACGCTTGTGATCGACCAGACTGCGTGGGATGTGATTGCAGGCGATCCTGAACTCGACATCTCTGCTCAGAGTCCTGTTGGGTTCTCTGGCCGAATCAAAATTAGCTTCCCTGCTGCTGGTGGAACGCCTCAAGATGACTCGATCATCTTCCTGCTGTTCTTGGTGCGCTCGGATGGTGTTGTGAACACCTCTGCTTCTGTTTAAGGGGAAATCATGGCTAATTTGAATGTGACCGTAGTTGACGGCAACAATATCAACGTCCAAGTCACGCCTACCCCAGATCAGGTCATCAACATTGATCGTGGTGTTGCTGGTAATGGCATTGCAAGCATCACGCAAACTGATGTTGGTGATTACGCATATCTCGACATCGAGTACACCAATGGCACGACAGAGCAGCTTGGTCCGATTGGTGTCAGCAGTGCCATCCTGATTGACATTGAAAATAACATGGTCAGCATCACTGCTGTTGCCAATGATCTGACTGTCATCAATGATGTCTATGCAAACCTTGCAGCCATCAATGATGTCGAAGCAAACATGGCTGCAATCATTGCTGCTCCTGCTGAAGCCGCTTCTGCCTCCGCAAGTGCTGCCGCTGCGCTTGTTTCTGAAACAAACGCTGCCGCATCTGAAGCTGCTGCTTCTGCTTCTGAAACTGCCGCAGCAATCTCTGCTGCTGCCGCACTTTCTTCTGAAAATGCAGCCGCTGTTTCCGAGGCAAATGCCCTTCAAAGCGCAAACAACTCTGCTGCAAGCGCCGCTGCTGCTCTTGTTTCTCAAAACGCTGCTGCTTCCTCTGCTGGCGCTGCTCTTGCATCGCAAAATGCAGCCGCATCTTCTGCCGCTGCCGCACTTGTATCTGAAAATGCAGCCTCTGTTTCAGCCGCTGATGCCGCAACAAGCGAGGTAAATTCTGCCGCTTCTGCCGCAGCAGCACTTGCTTCTGAAAATGCTGCCGCATCAAGCGCATCTGATGCTGCTCTGAGCGAAACAAATGCCGCAGCCTCTGCCGCTGCTGCATTGCAAAGCGCATCTGACGCACAAGATCAAGCTGATAATGCCGCAACTTCAGCCGGTCAATCGGCAACTTCTGCCGCTGCTGCGCTTGCTTCTGAAAATGCCGCTGCCGCTTCCGAAGCTGCTGCCTTGGCTTCTGAGCAGGCCGCTGCTGCTTCTGAGGCTGCTGCTCTTGCTTCCGAGCAAGCTGCTGCTACAAGCGAGACAAACGCAGCATCTTCCGCTGCTGCTGCGCTCGTATCAGAAAATAACACTGCCGCCCTGTACGACAACTTTGATGACCGTTATCTCGGCGCAAAGAACTCTGATCCTTCTACGGATAACGATGGCAATCCTCTGATCGACGGAGCTTTGTACTGGAACACTGTCACTGACCGTATGCGTGTCTATGACGGTGCGACATGGAATGATGCTTTTGTTCCTTCGACTGACTTCATTGCAACCTCTCCATCTGCCACGGATAACGCTCTTGTTCGCTTTGATGGCACCGGCGGCAATATTGTTCAGAACTCTCTAGCCATTGTTGATGACAGTGGCAACATGAGTGTTCCGACAGTTGCAACTGACTACGTTGACCTTGATAACGCTATTGCAGAACCAACTCCTGTTGTGGGTCGTATGTTCTGGGATTCGCAAGACAACGCCAAAACTGTCAGCGTCCACATGGAAGGCGGCTCTACGCTTCAGGTTGGTCAGGAACAGTACTTCCGAATCAAGGCTTCTTCTGCAATTCTTGACGGTCAACTGGTCATGTTCACTGGCACAGTTGGTGCTAGTGGAGGTTTGACTGGCGCTCCTGCCTCTGGTATCACTGCTGATACTGCAAGCTACATCATGGGTGTCGCAACTCAAGATATTGCTTTGAACGACTGGGGTTATGTAACCAACTTCGGTATGGTGCGTGGCATCGACACAACTGGTGGTGGCGAGGCTTGGGTTGATGGTCAGATTCTTTACTACAACCCGAACGTGGCTGGTGCTTTGACGAAAACAGAGCCAGCAGCACCAAACGCAAAAGTTGAAGTTGCTGCTGTTGTTCATGCTGCAAGCAATGGCTCTTTGTTTGTGCGTGTGCGTTTTGGCTCTAAGCTGAACGATCTGTACGATGTTCTCGCTGCTTCGCCTACTGATGGTCAAACATTGGTGTGGAACAATACTGATGGCGTATGGGAGAACTCAAACGCACCAGTTCTTAGTGGCGCAACTGGTCTTCCTTTGACGACTGGCGTGACTGGCATCCTTCCAGTGGCAAACGGTGGTACAGGCGCAGCAAACGCATCTGATGCTCGTGACAATCTTGGTCTTGGCACTTCCGCAGTTCTTGACGCTGGAGTCGCTGGTGGCGTTGCAACTCTTGACGGTAGCGGAACTGTTCCTCTCTCGCAGATTCCTGCTTCCCTGCAAGGTGCTTTGAGCTATCAGGGCACTTGGAACGCATCAACAAACACTCCAACAATCACATCTGGTGTTGGCTTCAAAGGCTATTACTACGTTGTGAGCGTTGCAGGCAACACGACTATCAACGGTGTATCTGACTGGGTGATTGGCGACTGGATCGTATTCAACGGTTCTGTGTGGGAAAAGATCGACAACACTGACGCTGTTACTTCTGTCAACGGATACACAGGAACTGTTGTTCTGACAAACACTGATGTTGGCGCACCTACAACCACAGGCACTGGAGCCTCTGGTACTTGGGCTATCGACATCTCTGGAACGGCCGCAAATGCAACGGTGGCTGCAACTGCAACGGATGTGAACATTAATGGTTTGACGACAGCATCTTCTCCGCTGTCCACAGACTATGTGATGATTTATGACGTTACTGCTGGCGCAACTCGCAAAGCAACGATTGCTGGCGCTGCGATTGTTGGTCCAACTGGTCCACAAGGCGCAACTGGCCCGACAGGAGCTACTGGCCCAACTGGTCCTACTGGACCTACCGGTGCAGCAGCCACGATTGCAGCAGGCACGACTACCACTGGAGCAGCAGGCACTTCTGCCAGCGTGACAAACAGTGGTACGTCTTCCGCAGCCGTCTTTGATTTCACGATTCCTCAAGGTGCTACCGGTCCTACCGGACCGACTGGACCGCAGGGTGTTGCTGGACCTACTGGGCCTACTGGTGCTACTGGACCTACTGGTCCTACCGGAGCTACTGGAACTGCTGCTACCGTAGCTGTCGGAACCACTACTACCGGAGCAGCAGGTACAAGTGCTTCCGTAACGAACAGCGGTACGTCTTCTGCGGCTACGTTCAACTTCACAATTCCTCGTGGTGATACTGGTGCGACTGGTCCGACAGGCCCGACTGGTCCTCAAGGCGTAGCAGGTCCAACTGGTCCTACTGGTCCTCAAGGTATTGCTGGACCTACTGGTCCGACAGGTTCTACTGGCGCTCCCGGTCCCACAGGTCCGACAGGTTCTACTGGTGCAACTGGCGCTCCCGGACCAACTGGGCCTACTGGCCCTACTGGTTCTCCGGGTCCAACTGGACCGACTGGGCCAACTGGTCCTACTGGTCCAACAAGTGGAAATATCCCATTTGTTTATAGTTTTGCATCAAACTGGAATTCTGATTTTCAGAATACAAGTCCTTCATACGAAAGAGTAAATGGAGATACAAGTACTGGAAGCTCAACTGGTGGTCCCGGTGGGACTTGGTGGTTCCAAGAAAACTATCGCCATTCAAACGGATCAAATTATTGGGGGACACAACTTGCTTGGGGTTGGGAAGACAACTCAAATAGACTTTTACAGCGCAACATTTCAGCAAACAGCTTTAGTGGATGGGTTGAATATCTGAACACTGGAGGAAGAACATTCAGTGGAAACTTAACAATGAGTGGCAACATTACGGCTTACTCAGATGAAAGTCTCAAAAAAGATTGGTCTGTTCCTAAGAAAAATTTTGTTGAGCAATTGGCAACCATAAAACATGGAACATATACTCGAATTGATACTGGAGAGAGACAGGCTGGAGCTTCTGCACAAGACTGGCAAAAATTGATTCCAGAAGTTGTTTATAAGGATGATGATGGGAAGCTGTCTCTTGCTTATGGCAATGCCGCAGTTGTAGCTTGCATTCAACTTGCACAAAGAATTCTTGAACTTGAACAGAAACTGAAAGACAAGACATGAGCCACTTACCAATTTGGTACATGGGGAACATCCCGGTAGATGTGTGTGACGCAGCTATCCGGGAGTTCATGGAAATTGCTCCACAAGAGGCTGCTATGGGCACTCAAGGGGAGCATGAAGACAAGAGCCAGCGAGACACTGTTTTGCGGTTTGCTCCTTCTGGTCACTGGTTTGGTGGAATCCTTGCACAGCACGGCAAGATCGCCAACGAAGCGACTGGATGGGGCTACGAGCTAACCTCTCACGAAAACGTCCAATACGGCTCATACGGGCCTAATGGACACTATGGCTGGCATACAGATACCTTTCCTTTGGCTGGCTTGCCAATGGAGAGAAAAGTCAGTGTGGTTTGCTTGATGTCTGACCCATCAGAATATGAGGGTGGCGACCTTCAAATTCGTCTGTATCAAGATTACACTGCTGACTTGAAGAAGGGCGACATGATTGCCTTTCCGTCTATTTTGGAACACCGTGTTATCCCGGTAATCTCTGGCACACGGAATTCTGCTGTTGTTTGGCTTAATGGTCCGAGGATGAAGTAATTTCCTTGTTGACAGAAGTCAAAAAAGATAAAATCCACCGAGTCAACCAAACTTGCAGTACTTGCCATGAACCAGCACACATCTGAAACCGTTGCAGCAATCACAGCCAAAGCTGCGCCACCTGCAACAGTCTCAATTGCTACTCTCATGGGGTATCAAGTCAGTGAGTTGGTTCTTTGGGCAACTCTGATCTATACCATCCTTTTGATCTGCCAAAAAATCTGGCAGATTTACAAAGACATCAAAGATGAGTAATCGAAAGGCCATCGCCAGCCTTGCAATCTCAGTAGCTGCTTTTGTATCTCTTATCGCGTCAGAAGGGTACACAGACAAAGCAATTATCCCGGTCAAGGGGGATGTTCCAACCTTCGGTTTTGGGACGACTGATGGCGTAAAAATTGGCGACAAGACGGACCCTGTATCTGCCGTTCAGCTTGCATTCAGAGACATCACAAAGTTTGAAGGTGCTGTCAAGGAATGTGTAAAAGTTCCACTCAGTCAAAACGAATACGATGCGTGGATCAGTTTTACATACAACATTGGTGTTTCTGCATTCTGCAAATCAACTGCTGTAAAGTTGCTTAACGAAAGCAAGTATCGTGAAGCATGTGACCAAATTCCTAGATGGGTTTACGTCAAAGGCAACAAGGTACAAGGTCTTGTGAATCGCCGCCAGAAGGAACACGCACAATGTATCTCAGACTCGCAATAGCTTTCTTTGTCGTGACGATGCTTGCTGCAACTCACTGGAAGGCTTATGTGTCTGGCAAGCAAGATGCAACAGCAAAGATGATGCAGGCAGTGCGTATTGCTGAGAAGAATGCCCGTGATTCAGAGCAACGTCTGATGGACACAAAACAACGCATTGAGGAAGATTATGCAAAGCAGAAAAAGGCTTCTGACATTGTTGTTGGCCGCACTCGCAATGAGCTTGACAGGCTGCGCGACCAGCTACGTTCCTACTCAACCAGTCAAAATTCCACCACCTGCACCAGAGTTGATGCAGACCCCAGAGACACAATCATCCGAGAGTGTTCTGAGGCTGCTCAATCGCTGGCGAGAGTTGCTGACGAAAACGGATTGAAACTGATGTCGTTGCAGTCGTATGTGAAAAACGTCTGCAACAGCACTTCTACTTCAATCGACTGATCGGGATGTAGATGCAGCTTTCGCTCTTGCTATTGAGAACAGATACATAAGACTGCCACCCAGAAACGACCTGCTCTGGATGACCTGTCCAGCGTTTGCAGTTCTTGCAATACTGGTCAGGCTCCACAGCTTGGCATCGAGAGTAATCAAACGGAAGCGGATTCCAAGTCATTGATGATTCTCTGTAAGTAAACCGCAAAATCCAACGCTTCTTCCTGTGCGTGTTTCAGCCATTGAATATGCGTTAGGTCTTGGCGAGTTGTGTCTGTCTTGTATTTGGCGAGTCCGACTTCAGCCCGTTGTTTGAGCTTGAGTCGGACTGCTTCGACGTTAGGGTCAAGACTGCTTGACGAAGATTCCGTCTGCATTCATGTAGCCTTTGCGGTCTTTGATTTCGTCGTATGCAAGATACCCGCATTCAACCAAATTCACGTTTGCAAGAGCGCATCCATTGATGAGCGTCACCAGAACATCACCAGCAGCATCTTTGTACTTGCCAAGCCACTTTTGATAGATTGGCGCTTCTTTTGGAACGCCAGTCTCTCTGAGAACATAAAGAGCAGTCGCAGCTTCAAGCAGTTCGCCAGACTCTTCAACTGTCTTTTGAGCTTGTGCTTTTGCTGTGCTGTTCGGAATGATCTGTCGAGCTTCTGCCCAACGGATGATGTCGAGTTCAACTTCCGCAAAACTGCTCATTTGATTTCCTCCTGCTGGAAGCCTGCTGCGTCCTCGATCTTCAAGCCTTGAGTGATGTACTTGACCAGATCGTCTTTGGATGCTGCGCTCACGTTGATGATGCTTTCAGCGATATGGCTGAGAGCTTGCATACGGTTGTTGGCGCGAACCAGACGGATTTCTTTGCCGTAGCCGGTGATGTAGATGCGTGATTTCATGTGATTTCCTTTCTTGGGTTAAAAATCATTTTTCAATTCTTTGTGTCTTTTTTTATGACACGGTTGACAAAGCCACATGACTTCAAGAGGTTTGTCATAGTCTTCGTGGTGTGCAATTGATTTTGTTTCACCACATCGTAAGCAGGGCTGACGAACGAGTTTTCCACTACGTATGGCTCTTGCGACAATTGAGTGCGCTACGCTTCTACGTTTATCTTCTTCTCTCCATGCGTGAGTAATCTCGGAATTTGCTTTGATGCGCTCTGGGATTTTTCCTCTTGCCCTATCGTAGGCTCGAACTTTCTCAAGATTTTGATTCCTGTGGTTGGATACATCAGTCTTGGCGCATTCTTTGCATTTATTAAGATGACCGTCAGCCATTCGTGAGTGCTTATAGAACTCAGTTAATGGCTTGACGGTTTTGCACTTAAAACATTCTTTGTCTAAACGAGTCATGTCGTACTCCTTGTGCTGGTGGTGTACGACCATTATAGACCCGTTTTAATTAAAAGGGATGTCATCGTCCATGTCATCAAAGCCGCTGCCCTGATTCTGTTTAGGCTTCTCAGCAGCCTGTTGTCTTGGTTGGCTATCACCTCGGCTGGATAGCAATCGTAGGGTATCGCCAATAATTTCGGTACTGTACTTCTCAACACCATCCTTGTCAGTCCATTTGCGGGTCTTGATTTTGCCCTCGACATAGACCAGCGAACCCTTTTGGACATACTCGCCAGCAATCTCTGCCAGTCTGCCAAAGAAGTTGATGCGATGCCATTCAGTGGCTTCTTTGATTTCGCCTGTGCTTTTGTCTTTCCACTTCTCGCTTGTGGCAAGAGTCAGATTGACCACAGCATCACCGTTGGTAAGATAGCGGACTTCAGGGTCTTTGCCTGCTCGTCCAATGATTTGTGCTTTGTTTAACATTTTGTGCTTTCAGAAAGTGTGTTGACGGGAAATTTCCTTGATGACTTGCTCGTAATAGTTTCGTGCCGCATCAACCTTGAGTTTGATCTTGTCTTCTAGTGCCTTGTCTCTTTTGTACACAACGCGAGTGACGCGAAGTTCCGGTGCGATGTGTTCAACGATGTGTATGTTGTAAGGCTCATAGCCAATCAATGAATCAGGCGTATTGACCATGCAATAGTCGATCTCAAAGATGTCCATATCCCACAGCATCATGTAGGCGCGTCCTTGCCATTCATAGGTCTTGTCTTCGCCTTGAGATGACAAAACAGGGAACGTAGATAGCGACCACGATGATTTGATATCGTGGATACGATCAGAGCCAACAATGTCGCACTCTCCCGTGATCCAGTCGTTTGTCTTGCGCTCTGTGTTTTTCACATAGTTTGTAAACAAGACAGAGTTGAGCAATTCAATGGACCTGTCCTCGACCTGCAAACCCTTGTCCATGTACTTGCTTGTGACTGTGGTGTCATAGCCGTAGATGAACTCTTTTGCCATTGTTGTGATGGCTGTCTTGGCTCCAACAGATAGTCCGTCTTCGCCCTTGCCATCAGCCATGATGTCTGCCAGAGAGGATGCGCGGAAGGTAATCATGCCAAACCCTCCGACAACATCTTGTCTTGCTCTTCTGTCAGTACAAACTGCTCAAGCAAACGCTCAACTGAAAACTCGCCTGCTTTGATCTTGTCAATGGCGTTTTTTAGGCGCTCATCAGTGATCTTTTGCTTGGTAGCCTGAAGACGCTTTTTAGGCGGCACAGGACTGACACGCAAGCCCTCGACAGTTTCCTTGCCAAAACGAACGGCAGGGTCAACATACACGGTGATTGCAACACCAGCCCAGTCCTCAATAAACGGTGAGCCAGTTAGTTGTTTTACGACCTTGCTGTTGGTGCTGTTCAAAATCATCGGCTTGAGCTTTTCACCCGGACGAATTTCCTGTTCTGCAAAGTGAGCAGTGTTGAACAGGTCTTTGGTCTTTTTGGTCTTGTCGGCTTCAAGTCGAACGAATTTGATTGTCAGAGTCGTAGGTTCTACGATGTCTGCGCTGGACAGGTATGGGCTGTCAAACGCTTTTCTGAAGTGTGTTTTGGTGTCTGTCATTTCAGTTTCTCAGCCCGTGATGCTGCTGCAATAGCCTTGAGCAACAGGTCTTCAGTAATCGGATTAAGCTCTGCGTCTGAGACTGGACGTGTCATAAACGCTTTTTTTTCACCGATGTAGTTCACGGCATAGTCCATAACGTGATACATGCTTGTATCGTCTTTGCAGACATACATTGCCGGTCCGGGCCACTCAACTGCACTTGTCCAATTTTCAGGACGCTTATCAATTTCAACGATTTCGATGATGTATTTCATGTCAGCTAATCCAGAGGTAAAAGCCGTGCAGGATGCCTATGGGGAAGAAGATTGCACCAGCAATCAGGAAGCCCCAAAGACCTGCTGCAAAGCAAGTGAAGATGTGTGTGAGCCATGCGAAGAAGCAAAGCAATGCGATGATTGCACCCATCATTGCACCTTCTGTTCGCTGGTAGGAACCCATCCATAACGCCGCCATGTGCGCTGGACATCGGTATCTGCTGCTGGTCGCCAAACGTAATCAGGATGGCCGACAGGGATAAAAGGAATTGTCTTTTTCATGGTATCTTCTCGTGTCTGGCGATGTTGCCAAGAACAATTCTAATCCCACTTTCCAATGACACGCAAGGCAGTTACAAAAAAACAACAGTTTTGGCCCGGTAGTAATATCGTTAAGAGTTCCAACAACGCATTTGACTGGCGCAACACAGCAAAAGGGCTGTACACTGAAAAGGAACTCAACCACATGCAGTCTTTCATCAAGTCTCGCATGACCACAGAGTTCAAGATGCCGATCACGAGCTATTCGCGTTCTGCACCAAGTGTGGTATAGTTTTTGAAACCCGGCTAGGTGGGGAGTAGCTACCCCACCGAAGAGCGATCCACCCCCGCCTGCCGTGCGTTTCTTTTGGGGTGAATTTAAGGGGTGTGCTGATGCACTACTATCAATTCAACATTGGTGACTACAAGAGTCACACTGAGCATCTTTCAGAGATGGAAGATTTGACCTATCGACGTTTGCTTGATTGGTACTATCTCCACGAATCCCCTCTTCCACTTGAAATCAATGAGGTTGCAAGACAGATCAGGATGCGTTCGCATACCGATTGCATAGCGGTTGTATTGCAAGAGTATTTCGAGCGCACTGAGAATGGATGGGTCAATCATCGTGCTGACATCGAAATTGCAAAGGTAAATGAGAAGTCAGACAAAGCAGCAGCAAGCGCCAAAGCCAGATGGAATAAGGAAAAAGATGCGAACGCATTGCGAACGCAATCCGAAGGCAATGCTACACAAGACACAAGACACATAACACAAGACACAAAACACATTGAGAAGAAGTCGCAGGACAAGCCTGCGAAGCCCAAACGCAAGACTTCTATTCCTGATGACTTTTCTGTCAGTCAGAGAGTTCGTGACTGGGCTACACAGAAAGGCTTTGACCGTCTTGATGAACATCTTGATGCTTTCAAACGCAAGGCATTGATGAACGCATACACCTACATGGATTGGGATTTGGCTTTCATGGAGGCTATTCGTGAAGACTGGGCAAAGCTGAGAAGCAGACCATCTTTTGCCCAACAAGCTGCCGACATAGTTCGCACGACAGTTCCCGGTCAGAAAGGTCCAGACCCTGCTCTGGTGAAGATTCAGCAGGACCGTGAGAAGGCTGTACCAATGCCAGACCATATCCGCAATCAAATCCGTTCCGTGATGAGGAAAGTATGAAAAAAGAAGACATCATTGCTATGGCGCGTGAGGCTGGTGGATTACCCGACCCAATGGTTTTTATTGGCGCGTATGAACGCTTCGCCACCCTTGTTGAAGCCAAAGCTGCCGCAGCAGAACGCAACAAACTGTCCGCATGGATGATGCAGTTTGGATTCGCTACTGGGCACGGCGACAAGATGGAGCAACTGATCGACGCCCTCGGAACCGAGATCGTTGACATGCTGGAGTGGGAAGTGAAGGACGAGCGCGAGGCGTGTGCGAAGGTGGCAGATGAAATGGAAAAAGCGCGATGCGAAGCGTGGCATCAAGTGTTGACAAAGGGCGGCGAGGTTCCATCGGCCAGCCTTGCAGCCTGCGCCGCCGCCATCCGAGCAAGGGGGCAGGCATGACTCGTACCTACGCACTCCTGAAGCTGCTTGAGCTTGGCCCACTGACACGCAAGGAAATCCGTGAAATCACTGGATGGCCTGAAGACAAAGTTCAAGGTCTGATTTCCTACTTGTCCAACATGGGCAGAATCGTGTTCTGGGACAACAAATGGACAAAGGCATATCCAAATGGGACTCTACAAACCGAAACCATCTAACGATGGAGACAGGTATCAGTTGGAAGAAGCTCTAGCTCGTGAGCTTCTGACAACCTACCACATGACGCAACGAAAAGTATTGACTGGCGAGAGGATGGCATGGATAGAGAAACGGTACGGGATGGGTTCAGTGAAGAGAGTTCGGGACCACATGGTCAGGCTGCAAACTTTGGAAACCGAATCCCAAAGCGAAAGAACTTCATCCGAGTAAACGCGATGGCAATTGGCAAGATGCTTGGGATGATTATGCAAGAGGCATCTGCAAACGAGATTTCAGAGGAGTCTGGTCTGTCAGTTCAAACCGTTCGCAGGTATCTGAAAGAGTTGTATAAAAACAACATCATTCACATCTCTGAGTACACCGAAGACAACCGTGGAGTCAGGACAGTGAAGGTTTGGGCATTTGGGGATAACCCTGATGCGAAAAAACCACAGAGAATTACATCAAAAGAAGCGTGTGCAAAATATCGTGCTAAGATGAAGCAGATAAAAATGATGCAACAAATGACAGGACAATACAAATGAGTCAAGGTGATATTTGGATGACCAGCGATGGTCGCAAAGGGCTTGAGGTTCGACGCAACGACAAGGAACTACTCCTGTCGATCATTCGTCCTGACTGGCCGTTCCCTGATTACCCCGTCTGGGTCAACAAAGCTGGATGCAAGAAACAGCCTAGCCGCTACCACGGCAATGAAGTGCTGGAAGAAGTCGGGGAGGCACTGCTATGAGCATTACAGCAATGAAGCAGGCGCTGGAGGCGTTGGAGAAAGTGACCAGAGAAATGCTTGCGGTTAGGGATGAATTGGCAGAACGAGGCGCGAGGCCAGTGAACAACATCTTTCATCAACGGCTGTGGGACAGCTCATTTGACGCTTACACAAACCACGCCATTCCAGCAGCTACCGCCCTCCGCACCGCCATCGAGCAAGCCAAAAATCAAAGCCAAAAGGAGTCACAAGATGATTGACCAAAAGTGCGTAAAAGAACTGTTTGACTATTGCGATGGGCAGTTAGTTCGCAAGATTAAGGTTTCAGTCAATACAAAAATTGGCGATGTTGCTGGAGGGCTTAAAGCTGACGGTTATGTTCGTGTACGCATAAATGGAAAAATGCACCTCGCTCATCGTCTGATCTTTTTGTGGCACAAAGGATATATGCCAGATCAAATTGACCACATCGATAGAAACAGATCAAACAACAAGATTGAAAATTTACGCGAAGCCAATGCAAAGCAAAATCAATGGAACACCAGCTTAAGAAAAGACAATAAAAGCGGGTTAAAAGGTGTGAGTTGGTACAAACCGTCTAGCAAATGGATGGCACAAATAAGAATTAACGGGCATCCAAAAAGCCTCGGCTTATTTGATAGCAAAGATGAGGCTTACTTAGCATATTGCCAAGCAGCAAAACAACACTATGGAGAATTTGCAAATGTGTAACTCAGAGACAGCGCATGGGCAGGAGCCGGTGGCGTGGGTTTGGAACCCTACAAAAGAAGCGTGGGAGAAGGTTCATGTGTTTGGGCTTTGGCAACAAGGTGCGATTTACGCATTCGGCCCCACCCCACCCGCAGCACCTGTGCAGGAGCCGGTGAAGCCCTACGCATACGAGTACGGCAGAGACAACGGAGATGGCACATATTCTGTGGTCATCGACAAAGGTTCTTTGGTGCAGACGCAGCCAGCCGTTTACAACTACGTGCGCCCACAAAACGCACACAAAAACTGGCCTATCAAAGAGCTGTTTGACCGCCCACCCGCAGCACAGCCAGTACCTAATGTGCAGGAGTCTTCAACAAGCTATCCCATGACACTGACATGCACAAGATGTGGCGCAGTTGATAAAGGAACGCTGACCGTGCCAAACGTACAGCGGCAATGGGTTGGGCTGACGGATGAGGAATTTCTTGAATCATTGTTGAGAGAAGGAAGTCAGGAGATTGTTGGTGTGACAACTTACGTCACTTCAAAAAGAACAATGGGTCTGTTGCATAGCGCAAAGCTAATCCGAGATTTTGTAAATGCCAAGCTCAAGGAGAAAAATCATCATGAATAAGCAAGACATCATCCGCATGGCGAAAGAGGCTGGAGCAACGCCATACACCAACAGGCATTATCCAGACCGCCCAACGCACACATTCACTGTTGAACAGCTTGAACGCTTCTTCCACATGGCCCAAGCAGCAGCAGTTGAGCAAGAGCGCAAAGAGTTTGCTGTTCATGCTATTGACATTGCACGTAAAGCCATTGAAGAGGAACGAGAGGCGTGTGCTAAGGAATGCGAACACACCGCAGTGCGTATGGGCAGCGAGTGGATGGCCCACCACTGTGCCGCCGCCATCCGAGCAAGAGGAGAAACGAAATGAGAAGAGCAGCAAAGGTAGATGCCAACCAAGAACAGGTTGTAAGCGTCTTGCGTGGTTACGGAGCCAGCGTTCAATCGCTTGCAGCCGTAGGTAAAGGTGTCCCAGACCTTCTGGTCGGATACCGTGGAACAAACTTTCTTCTGGAGGTGAAAGATGGAAAGAAACCCCCTTCACAGACCCAACTCACCCCTGACCAACAGGAATGGCATCTCCAATGGAATGGTGACAAGCCCGTCATCGTCTATTCGCCAACCGATGCTGTTAAAGCCATCCTCAAGGACTGGGGAGCAAAACAAGCTGTTCCACTCGATTCTGGGGCAGATAGCAAAGCAGGCTAAACATCTCGGCTCCACATGGACGACAGAAGATTGGAAGCGCCTACATATCCAGAACTGGTCAAAAGAGCGTGGACAGCCTGCTGGTCAACTTGTGCAAGCATTGGATGGTCAGGGTATTGTTCAGCTTGGCCTGCAAAGCCGTAAGCTAACCAAAGAAGAAGCCATAGAGTTCACTGAGTATCTGATGTACTGGTGTGCAAAAAACGGTGTGAAGCTCAATGACGAAATTTACTGAAACCATCGGTCAACTCAGGCAGAGACAAATCAAGGGCCAAATCTACAAGCCTTTGAAGAACTTTCACGAGATATGTGAAATGCTCGGTGTCAAAGAAGTGAACGTCAAGGCAAGGATGGTCCGCAAAGACTCGCCAAAGCCAAAGCTGGTCCACAAATCAAACGGCGCTGGTAAGAACAGTTGGTTTGACCCGGTAGAGTTCAAAGCATGGTGGAAAAAGGTCCAAGATGAAATTAGCCGAGAAGGAACATAAGCAAAAGGTCGCCAGCCTTGGCTGCGCTTTATGCCACCACATCTACGGCGACCATGAGCCGGGTCCAGTAGAGCTTCACCACCTGAGAGCAGGAGGGTGGGGAAAAGGTGATTACAAAACTCTCATACCGTTGTGTTTTAACCACCATCGTGGACAAAATGGCATTCACCATCTTGGCACGAAAATGTTTGTGAAGTATTATGACGTTACACAAGAGCAGTTGCTTGAGTGGACCTTAAACAAGATAGGAGAATGACATGAAAGACATGCCAGTGACCATGAGTGAGCCTGATGGCTGGATGGAAAAGACGGGTGGCTATGCCAGAGACATGACGTTGAGAGACTACTATGCGGCGCAAGTATTGACCGCTGTAATGTCAAACGTGGAAATGCTCAGGAACATGACTGAAGGTGTGCGCGGACCAACAAATGAACTTGTCCACGGTTGCTACACCATCGCCGAAAAGATGATTAAGGCAAGATCATGAACTACGAAGCCATCCGTGCTGCCATGCAAGAGGAAATCGACAATCCTCAGCGTGGCTACCTACCAAACTGCCCCGGCGCATTCATCCGTGACCGTTTGTTCAAACAATGCTACTGGGAAGAAGCAGCCTACTTCTGGGGATGCTACTGCCGCAAAGGATTCAGCATCCCTGACCTCGATCTGAAGTTGCATGAGGTCGTAGCACTGGCAGCACACGAAAAGATGCCTGACTGGGGCACATACGGAACCTAAACACCAAAGGACAAGATATGACAGACACACAAATGATGCACCTGATGGCAGCAGTTTATTTGTCCAAAGTATTTCCAAACGAACTGAGCTGGACTATGGGATTGGTGTACTTAATTGCAGCGTCATCCAAAGCATTGGGTTGGCTATGAGCGAAGCAAACCACATCCAACTGAAGTCAGCCCTCCACAACGACTACCTCGCTCGAAAGCAGGAATGGTTTGAGTGGCATCAGAACAACCCTACCGTTTGGCTCCTGTTTGAACGCTTCAGCTTTGAAGCTGTCAGAAGCGGACGCAACAAGGTCAGCCACTGGCTCATCATCAACCGTATCCGTTGGGAGACATCCATCCTGACGACAGGCAGCGACTTCAAGATCAGCAACGACTACATCGCCTTCTACGCTCGTCACTGGAAGGAAAAGTACCCGATGTATGCCTACCTGTTCAACACCAAAAAAATGGTGGGAGAAGAGGCATGATTTTCTGGAGAGATCGCAACATAGCCCGTAACCCAGTAGCACGGGCACTTATCAAGCAAGAGATGAAGAAAGCCATGCTCGACATGCGAATCTACATCCTCATGCTGGAAGACGGTGAAAACGCCCACGATGCTGTCATGACTATTGCAGACTCCATGCACGTTGTAGCAAGATGCTACGAAATCATGGAGAAGCAGGACAGCGTTGAGTTTAGAATGCTCAGAAGCGCACTGAGTATCCTGCGTGAATGCTCCGAGAACAAGTTCATCTGGAAACGCTCCTACGCAATCACACTGGACAACGCCATCAACATCTGCTCTGAGAACTGGACCAAGATTCCATCCAAAATTTTCCAAGAGGGCATGAGAGTTTTGGATTGACAATTTTTACGCAGTTGCCAAAAGGCAAATTTTTTCCCCCGCTGTGGGGATTTTTTTTGTTCCAAATTTTTTTTTTAAGAATGCGTAGTGGGGGTAGGGGTTTTTTTGGCCCCTCGGGGGTACTTTCTAAGGGTTTTCCCTAGGTTTTACTGTATGGATGCACAGTAATACTGTATGAAAACCCAGTGCATCCCAGCGGTTCTACTGTAGAAAGTACTACACCGCCCGCCCCCAGCGTACCCGCCCCGCCTGAAGCCGCCCCCGTTGGGGTTTCATCGCTGGGCCTTGCATCGCGCCCGCTGAAGGCGTACCCGCAAGGGCTACACCGTACCCGCTGGGGCTTCAATTCGCCCCCATAATCGCCCCGGCTTGCACCGCCCCGGCTTGCGTACACCGCCCCCGCTTTCACCGGGCAAGGCTTCGCCCCGCCCGCCGCTTGCGGGTTTTGAACGTGCAAAGCAAAAAGCCCTAGAAAGTCTCAGGCCGTGACCTGAAACCCCCTAGGGCTATCGCTTTTTACGGGAAAGCGGGAAAACCGGGTTTAAACGTGCTTTGCGGCTTCGGTGAAGTATCGCCCTAGCACCGCGTAAACTTCGCGGAATTCTTCTGGGCTTTCCGGTTTCTTGCACTGCCTCATATACGCACGGGCGGCGCTTGCATGCCCATCCCATGCGGAAAAGCACCCGATAGACTTGTCTCTCTCTATGTCATCAGGGAAAAATAGAACGGGGCGCAAGCGGCCCCCGTTTTTTTCTAGTCTTGCGTCAATCTTCACTTGTCGCCCCCTTGAAAGCTGCAATTGCTTCGCGTTTTGTATATCCGAAAAATTGACGGGTTACTAGATAACCGTCAATCATGGCACTGATACGCCATGCCCCTTGAAAAGTGCGCTCGATTGTCATTCTTCGCCCCCTTGCACCTTCGCAATAGCGGCGGCGCGATTGTGGGCGCGTACATAAGTGCAAGACACTTGCCCGTCAATCCATCCCCAGACACCCCAGACATTAGAAGGTGTACCCCAGTAAGCGCCGCCCTTGTCGTATCCATCGCCGCCGCCTTGCCGCCTTGCATGAAGGCGCTTCAGCCGCTGAAGGTTAGCGGGATTGTCGCCCCGCCGCCCCATTGGTGCACCATAGCGGCTTGAGACTTCAGGAAAAGGGTTAAATTGCTTTCTCATGCTTGCCCCCTTGCTTGCGCGATAGCTTCGCGGGCTTTGAGATACCATGAAGCGGCGCTAAATTCTAGGTTTTGACCCTTGCGGGCTTCGTCAATTTCAATCAGCGCCGCAAGCATAGCGGGGGCGGCTGAAATTAAAGCGGCGTTTTGCACGTCATAAGATAAGGCTACGTTTTCGCCCGTATCCGTGCAAATAATTAACCCTTGCCCGCCGCTTGAGGGTGAAGCGTACCAATTTTGCATTTTGTCTTGTCCTATAAAGCCGGGGAAAGCCCCCGCCGATACCCCCGCAAGGGGGCATTAGCTGGGGTTTTCATTGGCGGCTAAAGGTGTATTCAAGACAATCCGCCGCAAGGTCAAAAAACGGGCGTGCATCATGCCAAACAGTAAATTCTGGGCTTTCGCTTGCGCTCAATGCGCCCCCGATACCTTCGCCGCTTGCGGCGCTTTGCCATGCTTCTAAGGCTTTGATTTCATCATCCTCAAGCCCTGAATAATCGCCATAAAACAAAGCGCAAGCCCAAAAAGCGGGTAACGTGTAAGTTTCGGTTTTCATGCTTTGCCCCTTATGCGGTCATAACGTCACGTTCAGCCCAATAAAGCGCCTCAGCGGTTTCTTTGGCGGCTTTCTTATCTTCAGCCTCAGAGAGATAATTCGCGGCGGCTTCGCCTTCGCTAAAGCAATAGCTTTCTTCGCCATAGAAACCGTGGCAAGAATCGCAAAATTCGCCTTCGCGGTCATAAATTTCGTAGGCGTAAACCGTGCCCGTGATGTATTGGTCGAGCTCTTTAATCTCAGCCCTCATGCAAGCTAGGGCTTTTTCTTTTACCGCTTTGGTGCAAATTTTCTTGCCCCATTCTTGCACCGCTTTGGCTTTGGTCATATAGATAACCCCTGCTTGCCCGCTATCCCAGCGGCAAGAAAACCCCGTGGTATTTATCGTGATTCCGCTGTGGTCATATAGATAAATTGGCAAGACTAGGTTTTGCGGGTTTTCCATGATTTCCCGGATAGCTTCGCCGCTTTCCGTATCATCCCCAAAATTGTAGCGAAGCCCTTGCAATAGCGTAACCGTGCCCGCGTTATCCCATTCGCGGGGGCTTATCGGGTCGTCGTCATAGCAAATTTTGACCGTGTAACCGTTAGCGAGCGTTTTTTCTGTGGTGTAGTATTTCATGGTGTACCCCTTACACAATAAGCAATTGACCGCGAGCGCCCGCCGCCCGTGCTATGGCTTGCAAGGCCATGCGCATAGAATCCGCCCCGCAACCTGAGATGTAAGCGGGCTTTTTATAATTGACCCGCCCCTCATGCCTTGCATAATTAGCCCCAGTCAATTGGATACCGGCTGACCGGATAGCATCAGCAAGGGCGGCGCTTTCTTTGTGGTATCCATAGCCGCCCGCCTTGCCCGTGCCGCTGCAATAGGTTTCGCCGCTGACCCACAAAGAACAGTAAACCGTAGAAGCTGAGGCAGAGCGCCCCGTGTAGAAGCGGGCTTCTACGATAGAACACAAAGCCCCGTTCTTTTTTCCAATGACCTGATACGTGCTAACGGTTTCTTTTTCGCCGCCATAGTTTCGGGCATTAGATACAGTCTCAGCGGGCAGTGTAGCCCTCATGGTCATTTTGTCTTGTCTCATGGTGTACCCCTTCAATCAATCAAAAACGCGCTAGCGCCTACGGTCACGCCAAAAAAAATCATGCTAACCAATGCGCCCGGATTGAACGTGAGCGCAAGGGCTAGCAAGCTGACCGCAAAGCCGATAAAGCCGATTGACGCGAAGAGCATCCAAAAAATGTTACGTTTCTGCATGGTGTCTTATCCTATAAAAGCCCGGTCAATCGCTGACCGTGCAAGCATCATAGCACGGTTATGCACAATCCCATACATTAGGATAAACCCTAAGCGGTGAAGGTGTAGCAAAAAAGCGACAATTGCACAATGCCCAGCTTACCCCGCCCCCAGTGTTGCGAATATGGATGCAAAACCCCTAGCGTGAAGGGGTCACGGTTTTGCGCTGACCATTCCCCAGCGCAAGCAAAGCCGCAAGGGGTACGGCGGGCCCTTGATGATGAATACCGAACGGCGCTATGGCGACAAATAAGAACGGCCCAGCTTACACGCGCCCCGCTTTGCGCTTGCTGCACTTATGAGGGGCGATTAACCGCCGCTGAAGTGGTAGATCACGTTTTCCCGTGGAAAGCATACGGGCCGCAAGCCTTCGCCGCTAATTTGTTTCAATCGCTTTGTGCCCCTTGCCATAGCCGCAAGACAAACCGGGAAAGCCGGGGCGTATTCAGGCATTACACCGGGGCCGGTTTCACCGATTACACCCCCAGCGATTACCCCGCCGCCCTCAATCGTTGACCCCTTGCGGGCCTTCGCCCCGCCCTTCACCCCTTCGCCCCCCTTGCCCCCGCCCCGCTGG
>JACCDG011606863.1_pt1 | contig 39881 bp, 55 predicted proteins | sample 7442471 | NCBI WGS metagenome assembly JACCDG01 (sample SAMN15323444, study PRJNA562643) | freshwater metagenome | isolation source: river surface water | place: USA:Blue River Watershed | collected 2017-08-17 | reverse complement strand
TCCTTCAAAATCTTCAAGGTCTGACCGGTCTTGGTGGCGGTCAATAGGAGGATTTCACATGTCAGGTTTCACTGATTTTTTATCTGGATTGGGTTCGACAATTGGAAACACCTTCAAGAAGGGTCTTGATCCTATCAAGGCTCAAAAGCTTTTGAGAGGCGAGACTGATGATGACATCTTGGGTTTGCCCGATCCATCGGTTTCCGATCTTGATATTTCTTCTAAAAGTTCAGCGGGGATGTTTGGTGGCCATGCTCCGGGAATAGTGTCACCGCTACCCGCTTCTCTTTCTCCGCTGGGCCCCAATTCTGTTATTCAAGGCATCGTGTCCAGCGCAACGGGGCACTCTCCTTCTACCCCTACGGCACAGACTCCGGCGGGGTTGGTGACTACTCCTAAACAAGCTGAAAGTGATGCATCGCTTCCGGGAATTCCTTCGCTTGAGACAGCTCTTGGTTTTAAGAAACCTAGCACCTTGAGTCAGGTTTTGACTTCCTCGGCTAGTGTTTTGTTGCCTGCTTTGGCGAATGGCATCGCGAATCAGAAGAGCGGGGGTTATGGTGGATTCGGTGGCGGCTTAGCTTCCGGGGTTGCGAAGTCTTTTCCAGCCGAGCTTCAAAATATTCAGAACAGTCAAACGCAGCGGCGCAAGGAATTGTCTGCTGCTACTTCGGATCCTGGACAGGTGACAGCTTACAACCGTGCTAGAGTGCGGGCTGAAACGGATCCGATGTTTAGCTCAGGACAAAAGAATTTCAATGATCTGATGAACGAAGAGCTTTCAAAGCTTCGTCAACAACAGGCAGAGGCAGACATTGCCCATAAGACTTATGGCACCACGGGATGGGGTTTAGTTCAGCGGCTTGAAGATGAAGGCCGTCACACCGAAGCGGCGAGACTTCGGCAGGATTTATTGCAAACGAATGCTCACAACGATCTTGCAACCATCATTGCTTTGCAAGGTGGTCAAGGTGGTGGCGGGACAGGCGGCGGTGGTGGCGGCAGGCAAGATCCACTGGATGTTTTCCGTAGAATTCAAGATGCGAGAAATCAATCCAAGACTCAAAATGAACCTGTTTCGCAGGCGAGTCTCGACAAGGAATATCAAGACGCCGTTCAGCGTGTGTTGACTCACAAGAAACAGCCCGGCGACGCAGAACTGATTTCTTCTTATGAACAACGCAAAGCGCAAGCTCACAGTGGCCGGCGCGGTGGCGGATCGTTTAACCCTCAGCTCTTGGAATAGCCCATGGCCGTCGCCCCTCATGAATTGCAAAGCTTGCAAGAATACATGCGGCGCATCCAGGACGAGGAGGAAAAGCGCCGTCAGCAAGGAGAGCTAAAAGCTCAGGCCGATCAATTGCGGATTGAAGGGGAGACTCAAGAACCAGACACGTTCAAGAGTGTGAATCAGTCCACCGATCACTTGTTAAACAATGATCTGACTCCAGAACAGAGATTTTCCAAACGGTCTGTTTTCGAGGAACCTGGATTGATGGAGAGGTTGACGAATTCTGCGGCAAATAAGGTCGGCGATCTTCTTAGTACTCATCCGAAAATTACTCAGACTTTAGATGAATGGTTGCAGCCCGAAGCTTTGCCCGCCGATGCCCCGCTTGAGGATGTGATCAAGCAAGGCCTAAAGACTCCTATCCTTCCACCTGCCGTCACCAAAGGAATTGGTGGCGGAATCTATGATGCGATCACCGGCGATCTTTTTACGTCCGACAAATTGAAAGAAGATCGCGAGCAGAATCCAAATTTCATTACTCAAGTGGGTAAGGGCACGCGTAAGTTTGCTGAGGAAATTGTGGGTGGGTTGCTTACTCCTCAGTCGCTGGCGACCCTTGGCACCTTAGGGACTTCGGCCGGCGGCCCTGTGCTCGCCACCCAATTTCCAGGGATGGTGTCTGGCACGATAGAATCGGGCAAGCAGTTCGGCCATGATGTCTCTCAAGGGGATGTGGCCGGCGCAACGACGTCTGGATTGAACACTCTCTTGAGCGGATTAATGACGGTTGGAAGCGGCGCTTATCTCAAGGATGCCTTAAAAACCCCTGTCGTTCGGCCACAAGCCACCGAAGAGGCTTTCACCGATCACCCTCCGGTACAACAAAATCAGCCTCAACAACAATTAGCCCTACCTCCGCCCTCGGCCTCAGGTGCGCCGCCGGCCGGGGCACCACTTCCGCCCGTGCCGCCATCTCCGGTCGAGGCGCCATCTCCGCTTTCAACCTTGCAACCCCCTGCGCCTGCGCCGCGACCCCAGGCTCCGGTCCAGCAATCTTCAACAGTCTTGGGTTCCGGCCTGGGTGGTTTGCAGGAACTCTTTGAAAAGTCGCCGCATGAGCAAGCTCTGGATGCCGCCGAAGCGGTGGCGAAAAAGACAGGTAAGAAAGTCGTTGATGTCTTGAGCCCTGATGGCGCGCCTATCGATTCGAACCTTTACGCCGATGCGCTGAATCGTCAACAGGACGTGGTGCGTTCTACTGCGCAAAAAGGGGTTCGTGAAAAAGTTTCAGATTTTTTGAGGGATGCCAAAGAAAAGTTGGTCGATGGTTTATCGCCGATCGAAGATGCCATCAATTATTCCGCCAAAAAACAATCCTTCACCGTGCTTCCTCGCTATCGGTTTTCCGAGCAGGTTGAGCGCGTTCTTCAGTCCTCAGCCATCGCGAAAGCTTTTGCAGAAGACCACGGTTTATTTGATGTAATTCGTGCGCCAAAAAATGAAGTCGAACTGGGACGCTTCGACCAGTATATGATCGCAAAGCACAATCAGGATGTGGCGACGCAGCGCGGTGAGAAGGGCGAGAAGGTGACTGGCAGAAGTCTTGATCGGGATGCGCAGCTTATTCAAGATTTCAACCATGAATATCCTCACTTTAAAGAGATGTCGACGAAGCTGCGAGGCTACTCTGATAAGCTTTTGGATTATGCTGTAGACACGGGTTTGGTGAGCGCAAAGCAAGCCGCGGGATGGAAAGCGAAGTATCCGAATTATGTGCCCCTGGAGCGTGTGTTTGAGCCGGAAACATTGACCCCGCAAGGGAAGCCTTCCGGTAAAGCCTCGCTGTCTCAGACTGTGCTTTCTAAACAATTGAAAGGATCTGCGAGAGAGGTTGAAAGTCCGGTTGTTAGTTTCTTAAAGCGCACAGGGCAGATTATCGCTGAGGGCGAGATCAACAAAACGGCCAATACATTGATCGATACGATGCAATGGCCGGATAATCCGCTGAACCTGAAACCACTTCGCACCGAAGAGAACGTGAGTAAAAGGATCGGTCTTTATTCTGAGCTCAAAGAATTGAAACCAATTCGTCAAGCAGCTCATGATCTACTAGTCGCCAATCGCGCTCAGGTGCGCACGCTGCAAACTGAGATTAATCGATTAGAAAAGAAGGGCCTGGAATCAGCTTTAAAACCGGAAGAAACCACAGGACCGGCGGATCTTCAATCGAGCTTACGCACGATTCATTCAGCTACTGAAAAAACTGGTATCCGTCCCACACGGTTTAAGACTGAGTTCGCAACTACCAAAACTAAAGGTGCTCAATCCACCAAAGCTTTTATTGAGCGTTTGATCACGGATCCTGATGTCGACATTGCACGTTTTAAAAAGAGCATTGCTACCCGTGAAAACAAGCTGGGCGGTATCTTGGACAATATTCAATATCTGCGGGATGGATTTGACGCAATCAATCAAAGGCGATTGCAGGTCTTCGACGAATCGAAGCTTTTGAGGGATGCGTCCACTCAAGGCAAGTCTGTGATCTCTCGTTTCGTGAATGGCACCAAAGAGATCTATCAAACAGAGCCATGGGTTGCGGAGGCCGCCAAGAATATCAATTCCGCGCAATTGGGTCTTGTGGAAAAGCTTTTGAATCATGCCATGCGCTTGCCGCGGCTGGGAACCACAGGTCTGAATATTCCGTTTGCAGGTTCGAACTTGGTCAAAGATGTGGAAACCTCTTTCGTGCAAGGTCGGAATTGGCGAGAAAGTCTTGCCGTTCATCCACTGCTATCTCCGGTGAAATTCGTTGACTCCCTGGTCCAGGCACTGGGTCACGGCGAAGTGATGAAGCAGCTTGATCGGCTCGGTGCTTCGGGGGCATTGTTTGATTTTGGTAAGGATAAGCTTCCGAGCAAAATAAAAGACATCCGGCTGAATTGGTATCAATTGCCCTACAAACATCCTCTGGAATCGCTAGAGCATCTAATCGGCACCACTGAGAGAGCCACCCGTATTTCAGCCTATAAAGGTTCTTTGAAGCATTGGTTGGGTCAGGGGATGAATCGCGCTGATGCTGAGGTGCTCGCCGCCAAGGCAGCGCGTAACAACACCACAAACTTTTTCAGAAAAGGTTCCTGGGGTAAGACGCTAAACTCTGTGATCCTGTTCTTGAATGCCAGAATCCAAGGCGCGCGGGGCTTATTAAGGGCTGTGAAAGAGCGGCCGGTAGGGACGCTATTCAAGGCAACCCTTGCGCTTTACTTGCCGCAAGCGGTGGCGACCTTATGGAATCTTTCGGATCCGAAGCGCAAGGAGCTCTACAACCGGATCGATGAGTTTGAGAAAAAGGGCAGCATTCCGCTGATCACCCCATGGGCGGAGTATGATCCAGGAAAAAGAACTTTGAACGGCATCATCAAGATCCCGATTGCACCGGATCATCAAGGCGTCACTACCCTGCTGCGGCATTTGATCGAGAAAGGTTATGGCACTGCGGATCCTAGCATCATCAAGGACGCTTTCGACGCAGTGGCGGGCGCCACTATTCCTATTGATCTTTCCAAACAGGGTCTTGCCTCAGGTCTGACGCCACAGCTCATCAAGCCTTCGCTAGAGGATTACAGCAACAAAGATTTTTTCAGTGGAAAACCGATCATTCCTCCGCATATGCAAGAATGGTTACCTCAAGAGCAACGCTATCCGTGGACTTCCGGCACTGCGAGTCAAATCGGAAAACTGCTGGATGTGAGTCCGCTCCGTGTGGAGCATTTCATCCGAGGCAATGCCGGCGGGCTGGGGATGGAAGTCTTGAATGCAACGGATCGTTTGCAGAACGTTTTTCGCTCTGACAAGAATCAAATTCCGGTGGGCGGGCAGGGCCTCCTTGAAGGATTCAAGCGCCGGTTCACGCAGGCTTCTGCCACGCAAGACCTTCCAGAGGATGCCGCCGAGAATAATAAGATGCAGCAATATGAGTTGCTCGATAAGCTCAAGACCCGCGGGCTCTACCGGGGCATTGAAGCCAAGGCGAATGAGTTCATCCAGAAAGCAATGGCCAATGGAGATTATCGGCAGAAGCTCCAGGGGATGCTGGACAACGCGAAGAAGGAAGGCATCGCCGCGGATGATCCGAACTACAAACTGTTTAAAGTGTTACGCCGCAGATTTGAACAGACTTTCGGGAAGTCTTCAGATAAGACATTCCAAAAAATGAGCTCTACCGCGCAGGCCGATTATCTCTTCCACGAAGTGGCGCTACCAGCCTTTGAGAATGCTCAAACCGCTCAGGAGCGCGCGAAGATCATTGATCAGATTGGCGATCAGTATCAAACCTCTAAACATGTCGTTGATGATCTTTATGATTTAGAGCAAGAATGGGTGAAGCGAGGCAAGAAACGCTGGATTGCTCCAGTGAATGATCGTTTGCAAGAATTCGAACAGAACAAACTACCCTAATTTTTAAAGGAGATTTTTTATGGCTTTAGCTTTTTCAAACATTGAACGTTTCAGCGTTGGTGATCGGGTAGGCATTCTAGTGGATGTCGCCCTCGACAACTCTTATCCTGCGGGCGGATACCCTCTAACCTTGAGTTCAGTGGGATTATTGAACTTGAGTCGTTTGATTTTAACCGATGAGCCGGCCGGCTATAATCTTGATGTGAATTACACGGACCTGAAACTTTTGATCTTAAACTCTACTGGTGGCACTTTCGTGGGTTCGGCGCTCGCAGGCCACACGCACACCGTGACACCGACTGGCACCAATTCAGCGCCGGCTCTACAAACCGTTGTTGATGAGGTTGTGTCAGTGACGGCAGGCACCGGTGTCAGCGCGGCTTTAGCTAACATCCCGGTTGGCGCGATTGAAAATGTTTATGTGACGGCGGGTGGCGTGACTGGTGTATTCCAGATAGTCCCAGCGGGTGTAAGTGGAACCACGCTCGTTTCGGTGGACCATACAACTGGCGTGCTTCAATTCTTGATCGCTGATGCGGTTACTTCAGCGACTGTCACTTATGTCCGCTCTGCGACGACGGTCCCTGTCTTCACCGGCGATCTTGATGTGACCAGCTCAACCTCTGGTGGAACCCCGGCCGGAACGATCACAGGAGGAGCCTCCTCAGAAGTCACGCCGGGCACAGACCTTTCCACAATCACTTTGAAACTTTTCCTATTGGGGCGATAATATGCAGCAAACTTTCAAAGATCTTTTTTCATCCAAGAAATTTTGGGTCACTATCGCCGGCGCAGCAATCTGCACCGGCCTTAAGTTGTGTGGTATTTCTGATGAAGTGGTCACCGTGGTTGGCAGTCTTTTTGGCGTCAATGTACTCGGTCAAGGACTTGCTGATTTTGGAAAGAACAAACCGCGCTAGTGAGATGAATGCCGGAAGAGCTCCTTTAAGTCTTCCGGCGTTCTTGCGTGATTCAAATCAATCGCGATGCAAGCAACCCGCATGTTTTTGGCTGGAATGTAGCAACGCTCATTGTCAGCCACACAGTAGGGTTGACTTCTCATATAATCACGGACGTTTTTTTCTGTGACGATTGAGCTGCGGCTGCCGGTGCGGACTTTGTATTGCGACCACAAAGAATAAATCCCGTTCAGATAAATGAATCCTATGTTCGGATCCACTGTTGAACTAACGATGAATCGATGGATGCCTTCGTCCATGACGAACATTGTGTAAACATCGGAGAAGAATTTTCCTAACAGCGATTCTTGATCCGCTGTTTTTAGGGATACGTTGAAATAGTCACTGAGCGGTTTGATCAGTTCCGTGGCTTTCTCTTTTGGAAATAGCCGGCCTGTCATGGCGAGCATGATGGCGAAGTGAAGCTGCGCTCTGAAATCGCTACGAATGACTGTGTGCAAGGATTTGTTCGTAACGGTGACGTCTTCGATGAACTCTTTCACGTGCTTGGTGTACTGGGTTAAAATCTGATAGGTCACATTTGAAAGCTCGTGCTGATTTTGGTAGAGCCAACGCAGCGCATCCGCTGTTTTTTCGTTGTTGTTGTTCTTGTTCAGATAGATGCTCACACACCTCGACACTAAGGCCGGATCCTCTGGCTTTTCCTCACCAATCAAAAAGATGGTAGACCGCATCGGCAGCTCACGGGTCATGCTGGTTTTAGTGCCCTTGATTTCTCCTTGCCTGTTGTAGATCGATCTTAGGATTGAATCCTTCTTGTCCATCCCTGGGTCATTGTTTCGATACTCGTCGAGCCGGAAGGGGAGCGAGCTGTAATAGCTGACTCCTTTTGTGATCCCGGGCACCGATGAAATGATGATGTTCTTCGTGTGCACATGCATCCCGAATCCGAACAGGGCATAGAGCGCATCGGCGAGCGCGGATTTCCCAGACTCTTTTTCTCCATAGATCATGAGGATCGGGAACGCCTGATGATCAGACCTGAACATCGCATCGGCGAAGAGCGAGCTGAGCGCAGTGACGAAGGCGATGCGGCCCATGATGCCCCAGGCATCTTCGAACTTATTGAGGACCGTTTCTATGTTGATTGGAACATCCGATAACTTCGGCAGCACTCCGAACTCCGACAAACTTTTGACGCGATACCCGCAAGACAAATCCCAAAAAGTGCCATCCTCATCGGGCCGGAGGATCCGGCCGTCGTCTTTGATGATCATGTTGCCAAAGACCCACTGCTTATGCGCTTCGTCGCGGCCGATAAAATCCAAGATGTAAATGTTCGTTCCTGAGGTCTCTAAAAACATCTCTTCCATCACCATATTGAATTCCATGTCAGTCCCTTTCCACAGGAAGTCTCCCTTAGAAAGGCACTTGGTTTTAAAAGCTTTCGTGTTACTCATCTCCTCGGAAGAAGCCTCAAACAACACCGATGAGTCTCCATACTTTGAATGAATCTGGATTTCTCGAAAGGTGTTATTGTCCCGGATGATCACATTTTTGGTTTCTATGATGAAATTTGAAAGCTCTTTGGTGAAAGACTTCTTCTGTGTCTTGTCGAGGATGGTGACGTGATAGGAGCGATGGTGCTTGAAAATATTGCTATCATGTAGCGCTTTCTCCATCTGCCGATTAACCCATGGAAGATGGGGTAATGGTACTTCCATTTGATAACGATACGCCTCAGGGCGAAGCGCATTTTTGAGGACAATCTCAAACTCTCCCTTGGAATGTCCCGCCGCAATGGCGCTATCGATGTCGGCCTTTCCGTTGATTGTCCAAGAAGAGGGAAGGGAAGCGATCAAAATATTATCATGGGCGTCCTGCAAATTGATCTTGTGTAAGTCCGACTCATTCAGAACCTTATCATCTGTCTCCACTGATTCAGGCTTAACGAAGAGAGAAGCCTGAATCTCTCTAAGGCGAATCGCCATGATATAGGAATAGATGTGCTGAGCGTAGCGACGTTGATAATCCTGTTTATAACTTGCCAAATCTGGATCATCTTGAATCTCCGTATCAAAAAGCACAATCAGCTTTTTGAATTTCAGTTGATGGGCCTTGAATAAGTCGAAAAAGAATCCACTCAATCTAGAAAAATAAAGTCCAGTAAACGACGCTATGCCGCCCAGTCCTATTGCGGGCCATCCCATTTGCCACATGGCGGCGGCTTTGAATTCGGATTCGCAAATAATCAGCGCTTCATTGTTTTTATCTCTCAGCCAATAAAAGGCAGCCAGCCACTGAGAATAAGGCAAGACTCCCATCTCAGGCAGGTTTCCGAACTTGTGCGATTTGTAGAAAATGATTTCTGACTTGGTGTTGAAATAGGGAATGATCACCATACCCTCTTTGGTGAACTGCCAAGAGGGCTCATGCTTGCTGTTGACGAGTCCACAGCTATAGCAAGCGCCATAGCCAAACTCGCTAAGCAAATGGGTGATGATAGCGGCATTTTCTTTGCGAGCAGATTTAAACCCTAGGGTCTTAATCGTCGATTCAGTGAGGCCGCGCTTTTCAATCAGTTTTTCTTTATCGGAATTTGTAAGGATGAGTTGATCATAGAGTCTCTTGTAAATCTCAGGGTTTGGGCCGAACACAATCCTTAACCTCTTCCTTATCAGTGATCAGAGTTGCTTTGAGATATTTCATCGCCCAGATAGTACAAAGGAACATCTGCCATGAGCGATCCCAGAAATATCTCAACGAAGCGCCGCGGTGTTTCCATTGGTCAACCATTCCTTGAAAAAGATCAACCAAGGCTGTTCTTGGTTTATCAGCCAGCTTCTCCCACACCTCATCACTGCCGCAGAAATATTGCCCTGTCTTCATCTTGAAAAGGTAAGGCTCAGAGCAGAGCCGCTTCAACGTGAGATCGTTTACCTGAATCCAAGGAAGTTTTTCCCATCCTTGATCATTGGCAAGTAAGCGAAAGACAGTGATTTGATCCGTGTAAGAGTTGGTGTTTTGGCTGACCTTTTGAGGTTGGCGTTTTAGAAGTTCTTGGGTCCAATCTGTCATACCTCTTTAACGATTTCAACCACGTTTCCATCGGCATGTTCATCGGCCTCATTGGATAAAGCCTTGTTCGCAATGTCCCAATCTTTAACCATACCCCAAAATCCACGGGCAACCTCGAGCTCTTCCGGGTTCAAGGATCGACTTGGTTCAACCACGTAATTCATGAAATCTCCCTTAGGGTTAGCTTCTTCCCGAGAGGTGATTTTCCAAACATGACCGAACAGGGGGAGCTTGGTGCGCTTAGAGAGTGAGTAGGCTTTATTGGATAAAGACTTAGCTACACCCATCGAAGTTTTACGGAAAGATAACCAAACAGGGTAAGGCACGCCGTCAGTCAAAGAGGATGCCAGCACACACAAGAATTCTTTAGTGGAAGCACACTTCGGGGGTTGGTTACCCACCCACTTGTTGAAGTGGGCGTCGTAGGGGCACTGATTGCAATGGTCCCCATTGATGGAAGTGATCTGATTCACGCTGCGACACACGAAGGATTTGGCGTTCTGCTTCTTATCGAAATAGATAGCGCCATTCCGCATCCGCAGAAGAATCACTTCGACGCTAGGACCGAAGACTTCTCCGCTCGCCGGATCCTGAAAATCTCCGATCCGGGCCAGCTGCTTCTTCACTGCCTCAGAGCCGGCTTGCACCAAGGTTAAAATCGGAATGGTGATGTCGTCAGCGGTCCAATCGTCAAACCCTTCGATGGGGGCCGGCGCGGTTGCAGCCAACGCGGTTTGAGGCTTCCCCTCCACCGGCACAAGATCTGCGGTGGCAGGGGTTGGTGCTGCTGCTGGGGTTGTTTTAGGCTTCGTTGCGTCGATCATGACTTGCGTCTCCTACAGACTTGGATGAATTCATAACGATGGACCCCGGGAACTTCATCTGGAATCTCACGCATGATTGCGGATAAGGTGGATGGCGGAATCACTTCCTTGATAACGTCTCCATAACCGTTTTTCCTTAGCCAATTGAAGGCCTCAAAGGAATCTTGAATTTTCGCATGGCACGAATTTCTTAGAAAGATCGTGCCGAAGCGCTCATCTTTAAACGACTCGAGCTCTTCGTTTTGCATACAGTTGATCAGCTGCTCTTCCGTCTCGTCGATTTGCACCTGAATGTCAGATAGCTGTTTTTTGATTTCGGCCTTCTGTTCTTCTAAGGCCACAAATTTTTCAGTGAGTTGTTGCCGGGCGCTCATGTTCTTCTCCAAAAGAATCAAATCGGTTTCCAAGTTTATTTTCAAGCATGAGCTCCATCTTACCGAGCTCAAGCATCGCAATCATATCGTTTATCTCGAGGTGTCCGCCAACGCAGGCCACTCCTCCCTTATGATTCTGATTCGATTTCACTTTAAAGAGCATTAGACCGCCTTCGGCATCCATCACATGCTCGAGCGTGTGCATTAAAACGTGCAGTACGAACCGCACATCCGTCACGGTAATCATATCATTGATGAGCTTGAGCAGTGGCTCCACTTGGGATTTTTTTTCTGAGTCCGTCACGAATGTCTCCTTTAATTGCCGGAGACGATTCGTTTGAGGTCATCTCCGGTGAGTTTGTTTGAAAGTTCAACTTTTTTATGAATCACTGACAGCACATATTCATCAATCGTTCCACGTGCTACCAGATCGTAATAGCTCACAGAAGTGCCGGACTGGCCGTAGCGATGCAATCGATCCTCGGACTGCTGACGCTCAACCAGGCTCCACGTATTCGAGAAATAGATGCAATGCTGGGCTCCTGTCAGGTTGATACCCACTCCGCCGATGCGAACATTGCCTACCAAGACGTCGTCTTCTGTGCTCGCGTTGAAGTCTTGCACCACCTGGTGACGCAGCTCCGTGGCCATCTCTTGCACGAAAAGCTTGTAGCGCCGCTTCGCCGCAATGAGGCGCTTTTCGATCAGCCGGATCTCTTCTTTGAAGTGACACCACACGACGACCTTCTTGCCCTCTAAATTTTCCAGCAAATCAAGAAGGGCCTCCAGCTTGGAATCTCCTATCGCATGGGAAATCTCTTGTTCTTGCTCATACAGAAAACCGCTGGTGATCTGCTGCAACTTGGTCAATTTCGTTAAAACCGTAGTTACAGCAAGATCCATACCATTTAACTCAATCAGCATGTGGTCAGACATCTGCTGATACAGCTTCATCTCTTTCGGCGCGAGGTCGATCGCAATGGTCTGATACATCTTGGGCGGCAGGCTCAAGCACTCGGACTTCAAGAAGCGAATCGAGTACGGGTCGAGGCGCTTCTTCAGTTCGGGCAAGTTCCTGAACCCGCGGATCATGGGAAACCCCGCGCCGTTGTAGACATCTGCGTACCGTGCGCGGAACGCATAATAGCTTTTCCCCAAGTGCTCCGGCCGGACCCAATCGAACATCGACCAGACATCGAGTGGATTCTGAGAGACCGGCGTCCCCGTCATGGCGATCCGGTAGTCGGCCGGGATCGCCTTCAACGCCTTCGTCTTCTGCGCCTTGTGGTTCTTGATCTGGTGAGCTTCGTCAGCCACGATCAAGTCGAACCCACACTCCTTGAGTTCAAGGGTGAGGTTCACCAAGCCTTCGTAATTGATAAACACCCAGGCCCCATCCGTGAGGCTCGCTTGGGCAAGCAAACCCTTTCGCATCGCCGCGGAGCCTTCAATAATGAAGGGTATCCATGGCAAAAGAGATCGCTTTAGCTCGCTAGCCCAGTTGTACTTCAGGGTGTTCGGGCAGACGGTTAAAACACGGTTCACCTTTTTTTGTTTTCTGAGAATGTTTGCGGTCGCGATTGCCGTCAAAGTCTTTCCGGTCCCCATTTCCGAAAAGTTGCAGAAGCCTTCAGGAGTTTGAAGGTTCTGGTTGATGACGGCGATCTGATGAGGAAGCAGCGTTAACGAAACTAGATCGTTAAAGTCTTGCGCCATTTTTCGTCGGACTTCCCATTGTCCATGCGTTTGAATTCCATTGAAATCGTCCCTTCCTTGTCTTTGAAAAATTTAATCTCACACGCCAAACAGTAAAACGTTGCTTCATCGAAGGTACGCACTTTCTTTGACTTGTCACAGATCGGACATCGTACAAGAGAGAACATGGTAGCCCCTAGATTAAGAAGTGGATCATCCCTGCTGCATTAAGGTCTCAAGGTAGTTCTTTGAAAAAAACTGCGCGGCGCCGCAAACGCTGCAAAGCAAAGTCACAATGGGCAAAGGCACCACGTGGGTACTCCCAGAGTTTTGGGCTAACAGCGCATTGGGTTCAGTGGCTAACTGAAAATCACCACTACCGCAGCTCACGCAGGGTGATTGCATCAGCTGACCATTCAGCAGCTGAGTGCGCTTGCCTTTCAGAAATCCCATTATTCGAAGATGATCTTCTGCGGCTTGTCGTTGACGCTTCTCAAGTAATTCTGGATGAGCGGTTGGGCCAGTTGCTGGGACGCTCGGCTGAGAAGCGGCGCTAACGTCGCCGTTTGGACTGGCTTCATCTGACTTTGCCCCTGAGCCAGTCGGTTGAGCTGCTGGAACGACTCCAGCCGGAGTCTCTCCACTTCCTGAAGGTCCTGCCAGTGGTTCTGTTGCGAGGGTGTCGGTTTGCATTGCACATTCTCCTTTTCGTGTTTGGTTGACCAGCGAATCCATGCGGCGAAGAGTTTCATTAAAGACTCCGTCATTTAGAAGCAGGTTTTTTCTTGAATCTCTTGGGTAGAGTTTTTCGGCTAGGCTTAATGACCGCGCCGCTTTTGTCCAGTAAAGCTGGTTTTCGGATCGTTTTTATTTTTTGTAATGGTTTTTCCGATGATTGATTCAGAACGGTCGATAACATTTGTTGTCCTTTTTAAATTCTACAGCTTCATGTTGTCCTTTTCATATTCTTTGGCTACATCTTCAAAAAGCTCTTTTGCTACAGCGCTTGGGTGACACATCAAAAAAATGCAATTCACCGCTACTTGTATCAAATGATAGCATCCCGAATCAGGATCTTTCAACTCCCCTTTTCGCCATGCCATCAAATGGCGCATCGCCGCCGCGTAATAGCGATCCAAATCCATCTCCTCTTTCCAGTTGTTCGCCCCGTACTTCGCAGCGCCGTGGGTGAGAACCTTAGCGATCTCCTCCAAGGCTTCGACAGGGATCAGGTCATAGCGTAGTTTTTCAGTGTCGTGTTTGAGGGCTGGCATAGTAATGACTCTAGAGATTAATTTCCACCTTCATCCGTTGCTGTTAAAGCATCTTTTGCAATCCTTTTAATTTTTTCAATTGCGCATTCAAGAGTGCAGCCAAGGACGTATTTTTCTTCAGTTGATTTTGCGATTGAAAGAACGTGTTGTAATGCAAAATTAATTTTTTCTTCTTTTGTCATATTTTACCTTATTTTAAAAATCTGGAACGGAGCAAGTTCAACCCTCCTCAATGCATGAGGACAAAGCTTTACTTGCTCCACACGCTACGCAGCGCTACGTAACTTGTCCAGATAGGACAAGCCCTGCGAGAGTCGAACTCGCACCGAGCGATAAGGCGACCCAATCGAGCACCTCATCGCCCGCGCTACCGTTACACCAAGGGCTTGATTGATTGCTTCTCTTCGAGCTGATTAACTAGGTCGGAGATGATTTGAGGAGCATTAATTGCAAAATTCCAATCTCTGTCAATTCGTTCAAGATGCGCACAATCCTCTGTTGATCGATAATTTGGGTTGGTTTCCACATAATGTCCTTCTGCCCACACTGCAATCTGATCACCGTTCTTATCTTGAATCCCCCAATGATAATCACACTGTTGCCAAGGCCACGGGCTAAGCTTGGCTAACATCTCCTTAATCTCTTCGAGGGTGTAGGTCATTTTAAGCGCACTCCCCACAACAGCAGCAAATATGGTTTTCTTCTGCACTTTCAAATTCCTCAATCTTCTTCTGCTGCTCCCGGTAGGCTTGAATAAGTCTTTGCAATCTGCTTTGAGCCCCTTTGAAAACTGGTTGGCTCACCTCTTTGACTTCCCATTCTTTGAGCTGTTCTTCAGTTATTGGCATTCCGCCCTCGTGTTCCATTTTTGATTGGCTTGCTCTGGAGTATTCCCGACAGGACCTTTTACTAAACAACTCCTAGTACTACACTGAACCCAAAAGACATATTTTGACCCAGGAGTGTAACCTACAATATCTAACCATTTGTTTATTAGGTTTCGCTCTCCCTTTCCTCCACAAAACGGGCACGGCTTCAGGGTGTTGGGGTTAGTCATCAAAGGATTCCTCTAGAGTTTTCCCTCTTTTTTGATTTCCAGGATAAAAACCTTCATCATCATAAAAGTCTGATCTTTCCATCGCATCACAGCATTCTAAATGCATTCTAGTGTCTGAGAAATTACCATCAGATTTAAATATTCGACGCCAAGCCTCCTGAGACTTTTCAATCTTTTCATCGCACCACTCACATAAGTGCTCTTTCTTTACTTTTACTTTCTTAAATAAGATTTGATCGTAACTCATAAACTGTTCTCCGGTCTAACAGTGTTGGTGTTAGTCATTGAAATAACTCCCAAATCATGTGCTTTCCGGCATCTATTAAATCATTCCAAAAATTAACAACCTCGATTAACATGTCTTTCATTCTTCCTTCCTCGCCTCGGTGTTAGGTTGGTCGGTCATTTCCAATCCTTCCAAAACCAAACGTTGTGATCATGGACGTATTCCCCAATTTTATTGAACGTTACTTCTTCCGCCATAAAATTTGAAAAATTAGGCTCCATGCTCGGTCCAAAAAGTTCTTTTTTATTTTCATAATGGGCCAGCATTTGGTCATGCCATGGACCCTTATGACATAAACCTTCAAAAGTTCTCATTCCAAGGCCTCCCTTAAATACTGCTGAATATCCTCCCGCCTTCCACTGGACTCTAGATGCTCCAAGGCTAGCTTCGTAGCGGAGTGGAGTTTCTCGTGCTTCTCGTCGAGGTATTGAAGGATCGCATCAATTGGAAATTGAACAAGATCATCCATGGTCCTGAGGTCTTCACTCTCAAGCTTCTGCTTAAAAATCTCTTTGATTCTTTCACTGGGTTTCATTGCGAGACCGCCTCTTTCAAGTGCCGTTCAAAGGCATGAAATACTAAGCCATCTGACGTTTGGCATGTACCAAGGAAGTTGGACTCTTCCAGACCTTCTGCGTTCCAGCCGGTGCCAATTACTCGGATTGTGAATGGATAGAGCGGCAGCTCTGTATTGACGAGAGCCCATACCTGCATACCTTGGTCTGGTTGATAGCCGAAGTGGAGAAACTTGGCGAAAACTGGAATCTCCACAGTGTTACACCCTGGCGAGACGGAATATTTATGAATCGTTTTCACTCAACCCTCTAATTTTTCTCTTTGAAAATTCTTCAATCAATTCTTTTAACTTAAAAGCTTCTTGTAATGAAAAGCATTGAATGAAAAATTCAATTGGTGGATTTGGGCCCTGAAAACTTAACCCATACTCTGTCCCATTTTCATCATGAGATTCTATTACTATAAGATCTTTCATTCAATCCCCCGCTTCGCCCGCTCGGCGAGCATCGCGTCGGCGTAATTTGCAACTGATTCAGCTGTCTTTTCAGGTCGCCATAAATCGGAGACTTGAATTGGGGAATGCGATGCATACCAGTCCCACAAGGTCTGGCCGCCTGACCATGAAGCAAAGTGTCCCTCAGGCACGCAAACAGAGTGTGGAAATGCCGGCGGATTCTTTGGTTTTTGGATTTGATCAGTCATTTTTGCTTCCCTATATTCTCATTTATAAACTTTGAAATTGCTCTATGCATCTTCTCAGCTTCTTTTTTGTTCTTATAAATCCCCAAAAAATCATTATAAGGTTGGTCTTTCCATAATTTTAGTTCCTCTCACTTCACTCAATTAACCAGGCTGGTTATTTTAGAGATATTTTTTCCAAAAATTATAAGCTTGAAGGCCGTGGTCCTGAAGCGACGGTTCAATGCCCGGGGCGAAAGACGCTTGAAATCGAGTCACCGCATCGATCTTGGATATTTCTTCCTGAGTCAAATCTACTCTCTTTTTAATGATGGTTTTCTTCGGCAAAGCCGGCTTAGCCTCTTTGTGAATCTCCACCAACTCCAGGGCTTCCAGCAACCGATCAATCCGGTTATGGGCTAGATCTAATCGCGATTGCAGGATTGAAAGCTGCTGCGTCATGTCGCGGAGCTGCCAATTTATTTTCCGTTCCTTGTTTCCCCAGATCATTAGACTTCTCCTATTTGCTCTGTGACGAAGCGGCGAATCTTCATAGACATTTCTTCAGCTTCTTCTTCGGTTCTATAAAGGCCTGTAAAATTCCTAATAGAATCGTCAAGGATGCTATTCCATTGAAACCGCCAACAAACACCTCCACCTTCATTGATCCAAAAACACTTTTCTCCTTCATTTGGCTTCCATCTCTTCTTCTTCGGCGGCTCGGGCAAAGGCATCCAGTATTTAACTGGAGCATTCCACACCCGGCCAGCCCGATCATAGAAAAATTCATCAAAATAAGAGGTTCTAACCACACCATCTCCTTTATCATCGTCGGAGATCATGACTAATACTACACTGCCGTCTTTCGGCTTCCTCTCATTGATATCGATCCAGTCGTTCATATTTATACCTCGTAAAATCCGTCTTTGTTTGGGATGGCAGGCCAAATAACTGAAGAACATTCAAGATTGCAGGATTTCGCATCATCCAAGTTATCATAGAAAAAAAGGGTAGGACGCCACCTCTTACCATTAATATCTTTTACCATCGCCGGCGCCACCAACGTCTTAGGCTTGGGTTCTTCGTAGAGTTCCCAATCAGAATCAAGTCCTAGACTGTCTTCACTGCCGCCAGGCCACCTACAAAAAAAGTTATTATCACCCACAAAAAGAACTTCTACAAAGGCTTCACCGGTCCTCACACGCGATCGAACCTTCTCCCCAACATGTTCTTTAGTGATTTTCATCTTTTGATTTGACAGAGGTGGCGGGAATCCTTAAGGAGGGGGCACACACACTCCCTCTTGATGATCCGATCATTAAGAATCCCCACCCCTCAGCCATCCCAGCTGAGGGTTTTTTATTCCTTCTTTTCCTTATCAAAGGCGAACACCGACCGATCCACCTTCTGATGCCCCATCGACGACGCCGACGTGAAGTGGTCCCGCACCTGACCGAACTGCTCCCGCAGGATCGCTGGCATCGATTGGATCACTAGCAGCCGCGCCGTATCGTGGATCGTCGAACCGTACAGCGTTGAAATCTTCGCCAAGTCTTCAAGCTGACTCGCCGTTAGACGAAACGCTACGGTCTTCACCTTCACTGAGTTTTCTCTTCGTCCCACCTGTGTTATGTTTCCGGCCATGAATTTTCCCTTTACAAAGTTCTATATGAGTTGATGTCACCGCTTCGAAGCAAAGCCGGTTGTTCTTCAAGTAAGCCACGTACACCGCAGCGCCAGCCTGCATCAGCTTCTCGCACACATGCGCCTGTAGGGGCCGCAGCATGTTGTTACTAGCCTTCGCTTCTATAAATGCCACCTTGCCCGCTTCCACCACCATGAAGTCCGGTAAACCCGATTGGAAGCGCTGCGACAACGAAGTGAACCAGAGGCCAGGGCTCGCTTTCATCTGAGCGAGGAGGTGCGCCTTCAGCTTCTTCTTCGTCTGCGTCTCAGGCGTCACGAAGCACCTCCATCAAGGACCGCTCACTCATCTGCTTCCCACTGTTCGGCTCAATATCCAAGTGGATGCGAGCCACCATCAACAGCTTGCGCTTGATCTCTTCCATCTGCCGCGTCAACACGATGATCTCCTCGTGGCGCGTGATCCGGTAGGCCTGAAGCCATTGGTTCAAGGCCCTAGTCAACAGCCAGAGCATCGGCGAGTCCTGATCCTCCGAGATCTCCCGGAACTGCCGGTAGATCAGCTCTGGTATTTTTACGGCGATAGACCCGTTTTTCTTTTTTGACCGGCTGTTCCGCTTGCGACGCTCGGGTTCGCTTCCCTCCACGGGGACCTCGGGGCCCTCTTCGATGAGGTCGAGGAATGCCGGCGTCTTTTCGACGCCTTCTTGTGTTTTGGGCGGCTGGGCCTGCTTCATGTGTCTGACTCCATAGGATAGAAAAAAGCTTAATGATTAGCTGTTTGATAAGTTTCACTTATATTGTCCTTTCTGTTTAGGTGAGTGATTGTATACATATTTAGACTAATTAAGTCAATAATTAATAATGATATTATATCGTTATTGAGGAAACACTGTGGCGTCGCCACTCTCGTAAGCCTTGATCTTTTCCTTGCAGGCTGGGTCTTGCTTTCCCCATCCTTTGTCGAAGCGATACACGCTGGCACACCAATCCAGAGGAGCTAGTCCCTTAGACTCGCGCTCCGTGTTCGTTTGGTTGAACTTCGCCGTGAACTCCGCGCGGTTCTTGGTTCTCTTCAGACCGTACACCGCGCCCGCCGCACCCCCGATCAGGGCCGCACAGGACGATTGCGTGAGAAGGATAAGCGTTAGGGCTGAAACAACTAGCTTCTTGCGTGACATGGGATCTCCATTAAATGAGGGGTTTGGTACAAATCAATGATGAGCTGGCTCTGCATCGCTTGCAGCTCTGCGCATAGGGCGATCACTCGCGTTAGGGACGTTAGGACTTCTGAAATCTCTTGGTCTTCCACACACACTCCTTGGCTAAAGGTTCATACAATGGATTTTGCCCAGCTCCTCAAACAGCTGCGCCAAAAATCCCCAGTCGTGCCCGTCTGTCGCCTCTTCCGCCAAACTCAGGCAGGCAATCTCACAATCAAACAAGAACTGTGCCGGCTTCCGCTCCGCAAGAAAGACCTTCAAGATCTCTATCCGGTCCAACATTCCCATCTCTTCCGTTCGGAATGAAACGTCTTCGGCCGTCAGGGTCATCTTCATTCGGCCTCCACTTTCATCAAACTATCCCAGCCCGGCAGGGGCTCCTTCAACGTGTTCGGCCTCACTGCGTTGCGACGCTGCCTGAGCATGAGCTCTTCCCGATGGTGCGAGCGACACAGACGAATCGAGGTCGCAGCGGCGCAGGGAAGAAGCCGCACTTCGCCGTCTGGGTGGCAGGTGTAATCCTTCGACATGTCGCAGCGAGGATTGTTCACTGTGAGGTGGGGACGAGATTTCATAGGATCTCCTTTGTTTTGGGCCTGCAAAAGTGCAAGCAAATGAGATTTTTTCAGAATATCATTATGATGTCAAGATGAAACTATATGCAAGCGGTTTGCAGGTATTTGCAGGTAGTGGCGGTGATTGGAGTGGTGAGTTGTGGTCTAGATCCGCTGTATTCTGTTGTATTCTGTTGATGAATAGAAATAATGAGTGATGAGGGTGTGTTTATGTGTTGATTTTGCGGTGGCGACGAAACACCGATTAAGACGAGAAAAAGCTATAGTGGCGAATATATATATATGATATTATTATATTATTATTATAAAATCTAATATAATTTATTTATCCATAAAGTTATAGCTGAATCCTAAAACGTGAAAAAACGATATACTGTGCATGTGTGTTAATATAGTTTTATCTAGATTACATGTGATAACTATTCAAAACATATGTTTACATACTTACAAAACCCCTTTTTTAAAAAAAGTGTATGTCTATTTTTGGGCTTTTTAAAACATTTCGATTTTTTTTACTTTTATTCAATGATTTCATAGACAAATAAGCACTACCTTAGCTTTTCGTCTCTGGTAGAACTGCTTGCGCGTAGGCTGTTCACCACCACTTCGTAACTTATATTCTCACCGCTACACCGCTTCGTTGCTACAAGTTTGCATTTTTGCCAAAAATCTCACTACTTCGCACCACTCCGAACAACGTGTCGACATACTGACTATTCGTCACTACGACCCCATCATTACGTAGTTGCTACATGCAACGATCGTGTTGTTGCGTCGATTTCATATGTATTTTCACCTAGCCACACTATCGTCACACATTCCATTCATCGGATTGGCAATCCGATGATCCATCGATGCAAGCATATGTTATCACGTAGCATCGCCGTATCGATTCAATACCGCGGGACACTGGCGGGGCAGCGCTGACAAAAGGCCATCGATGCCGCGGCGCAGCATTGCTTCATCGTGGCGGCGTAGGGGGGTGGGGTGGTAGCGGCGCGCGGGGTTGACGGCGCAATGGCGAAGCGGCGATGGGGCACCCCCGTGTCAAGAGTCGGCGGGGTCATATCGATCGACTAGACCCCCTCGTCGATACGCCCTATTTTTTTTGCCACCAAAATCGCCGCGCCGCATCATCGCTCTTTCCCCTTGATCTTCCGTCTTTTTCTCTCTAGCTTGTTAGTATGTCGTTTTATCCCCCAGCTATTTCCGATCATGCATCGGACGTGATGTCTTACTTTCGGGACATGTTCCAAGAGGATTTGACGCGTTCACGGGCCACGAAGTTGAAGATTGCGGAGTTGATCCCGAACGCGATTGAGAACATCTATGAGATTTTGACGGAGGGGATGTCGGATAAGAACCGGGCCACGAAGGCGCAAGTGGCGCAGTGGGTGCTGGACCGCAACATGATCAACACGGAGTTGCCTCGCCTTCAGATGTCCTTGATCAAGACGGAGAAGGAATCGCGTTCGATGGAGACGCGGACGATCCGGTACGAGCCGGTGCGGATGACGCAGGAGAAGATGGAGGAGTTGTTGAAGGATGCGCTTGAGGTGGACAATGAGATTCGGTTGTTGAAGGCCAAGCAGCAATTGCAGTTGAATGATGGGAAGAAGAAGGATGGATGATTCTTTTTTAGATTTGGACCGCAAGGAGGTGCTTGAGGACTATCAACAGTTCTCGCAGTTCATCCATGAAGTGATTCTTCCGTTTGAGCCCCCGGGTTTTAAGGTGCAATCGCGGTTTCATCATGCGTTGATCTGGACGGCGTGTTATCCGTTCAGTGCCACTGCGGCGCCGCGAGGTTTCCTAAAGTCGACGATTTTTTCCAGGTATCGTCCGTTGTACCGGTTGGTCCAGAATCGTCCCCCCTTAACGTGTCAAGCGATCGAGTACTTGTTGATTTCGGAATCGTCTTCGCTTGCGATTTCGCATTTGGATTGGATCAAGCATCAGTTAACGGCGAACCCGCATTTGATTGAGTTGTATGGCCATCAACGTCCGACGTCGTCGCACATACCCTGGTCACGGGATGAGATTCAGTTGAACAATGGAGCGAAGGCCTGGGCATTGGGCGCGGATGCGCAGATTCGTGGGCGGCATCCGACGGACATCCTGGTGGATGATCTGGAGTCGCACAAGAACATGGACACGCCGGAGAAGCTGGACCGGCTGAAAGATTGGTTTTACCGGGTGCTGTTGGGGGCGATGATCCCGGAAACGCGGCTCACGGTGATTGGGACGATCATTGAAAGGTCGTCGTTGTTGACGGAGCTGTTGGGGAAGCCTGAATTTCATGGAAAGATTTGGAAAGCCCTACAGACGGATGGAGAGGGGAAGCACGCTTCGCTGTGGGAAGAGCGCTGGCCGGTAGAAGAGTTGTTGAAGCGGCGGGCGTTGATTGGGCATCACAAGTTCGAAGCGGAGTATCAGAACAACCCGATGGGTTCGGAGGACGCGATCATTTGGCCGGAGTGGATCCGGCGCCATGAGGATGCGACGCTTCAGACCTTCACCCCGGTGCGGCGGTACATGACGGTGGACGTGGCCTTAACGGAGGAGACCTGGGGGGATTATTCGGCGATCACGGTGTTCGACGAAGCGCCGAACGGGATGATGTTCGAGCGGATCGCGTGGAAGAAGAAGGTAGGTGCGCCGGCGCTCAGGGACACGATCTATCACTTCTACCATACGCTGAGGCAGGGGGTTCCGCAGTTTATCCTGGGGATTGAAGAGGTAGCCACTCAGAAGTTTCTCCGTCAACTCTTGACGGAACGCGATCCATCGATCATGATCGTGCCACTGCGGCCCGACAAGGATAAGACGCGGCGGCTGATCGATGTGTCTCGTTACTTTGAATCAGGGACGGTGTCGTTTCAGACAGAGTCATTGATTGAAGAGATTTTGTCGTTTCCGCACGGGGTGAAGGATCGTGTCGACGCGGTGGTGTACGCCCTCAAGCTTTATGAACAGTACCATCCGCTCTTGCTGGGTCCCGGGCAGGTGAGCGAGCTTCCTTTTGCCGACGATGGGAACCAGAGACAGGCAGACTTTGATTTGATGCGGGCTGCGCTGTACAAGGAGCATCACTTGGAGCGTCCGATCCCGTCAGCCTTGTGGGGACGTTACAAGGAAGCGCAGGTGATTGATGCGATGTTTGAGGATGTGATGGATTGAGTTACAAAGACCGGCTTGCACCGGCCTAGGTCTGAGGAAGGAACGATGATTAAAAAGATTGACAGGGGTCTATGATTAAAATATTTTCTAGAACAATTTCTTTTGCCACTGACAACTCACAGCTCCGAGATTTAAATTCTCTTGAAAACGATGTCAACGGTTTTTTGCAGGATCCCAAAATCATTTCAAACAATGTGCGACCGTTTCAGTTTACGGAGCCAATGACTTCAAACACGATTTTTACTGTTTTGATTGATTATTCAATCAAACGTTAACCTTAGGAGATTTTTTATGGCTTCTTCTTTTTCAAGTTTAGGCGGCGAGAATCAACAGGCAAACCTTGCCTATGAAGTATTTCAGGTTTCTTTGGACAATGCCACTTATTCAGACATCACTCCAGCTCAGATTAAATCGATCCACAATCTGACCATTACTGCTTTGGATGCTACGGGCGCAACCAATATTGTGAGTGTGTATCCTTTAGCATTTGGAACGACTACTCCTTTCGTCCCAGGAAGCCCGAAGGTTCGTATTAACGCAGGCGCCGGAGCTTTCACGGCCGCCCAGTATTTGGTGAAGCTTGAAGGGATTACCGCATGAGTGAAGTGAATTCGATTCCCTGTAATAGTTGCGCGAATTTTTTATCCGAGGTTCAGTTCCTTCGCAATATGGTGAAGGAACTGACTGATAAGTTGATGGCTGTATCCGGCACTGCGTCGGACAGATATTATCAGTTGAAGCTTGCAGAAGCGACGAACTCACCTAAACAGGTGCATCAAATTGCTGTAGGTGTCCCCGAAGATCAGTCTGCCCAAGAAACGGATTTCTTGAATAGCCAGATGGAGCAGTGGATGAATCAAGCAAAAATGGAGATGAACGTATGATGAAAAATATGATGGAAAAAATTGCTGAGATGAAAGCCATGCTGAATGAGATGGAGTCCCACATGATGATGGAAGGCAAAGACGATAAAATGATGGGCAAGATGATGGGAAAGGAAATGATGGATGAGGAAGAGGGTGGGGATGCGATTGAAAGTTCAATGCCTGCCTCTATGATGATGGAAGGTTCCTCGGCGGATGGAGAAGACCCGGAAGCGGAGATGATGGATGACAAAGAGATGATGATGAAGAAAAAGAAAAATTCGTATTCTGGTAAATCGATGTTTGGTTGATTCTGAAATTGGCTTGGGGGTGTGTGTGAAAACCCATGGCCTATCAATACCACAGTATCCCTGAATTGAATCTCGATGAGATGGAGGATTTGACCGATGAGAGTCGGTTGGTCGCCATCGCAGGAAATTTGATTGAGGCCGACTCCGCTGTTAAATACGTTCCTTCCCGGCAATGGCTGGAGAACTTTTTCTATTTCCACGGTTTAAGATCTACCGCTGCCCGTTACGTCGCTCCGACGATTACTGGAAACAATCAGTTGGTTTTTCCTCAAAAGCCGGTGGGTGGTATTGAGAAAAATATTACTCGCCGGATCAGTAAGACCTTCAAGGCTGTTCAGGTTCAGGCAGCTAACATTACCCGCCAACGCGCTTCTATTAAAGTCTGGCCAGCGAATGATCAAGATGAAGTGATGATCAAACGCGCGAAACTTTCTAACATCATGTTAGATTTTTCATGGCAGTTTGATAATGAGGATGACCTCTATTATCAATCGATCTTGTGGGCTTTGATGACCCCTGCGGTGGCCCGCAAAGATTATCTAGATTACTCCTTCGCTGCTAATCGGATTTATCCCAAAACTACTCAAGGCTTTGACCCTGTGACCGGTCAGCCAACCGCTGTACCTGCCCTTAATGAGCAAGGCCAGCCGATTCTTGAACAGCATCCTTGGAATAAAACGGACATTATACCGGCCACTCGGTTGATGATGGATTTCAACTCTACTTGGATGCATGACATTGAGTGGATTGGAGATTATTCATTCAAGCGATTTCAGTGGGTCAAACAGAACTACCTGCGGGACGAGCCTTATTATTTCCCTCAAAACGTGATGCAGATTAAGCCAGGCCCTTGGAAGTTTACCTACATGATGGCCTGGGAGACTTCGTTGAAGTCCCTTCACTTCGGCACTTCTCCGAGTTGGTCCCGCGGGCCTAGCAATCTTGGTTATGGTTTTCCGTACGCCAAGGATATGCTCACCCATATTAATTTCTTCTTAAAACCATCCCCGAACTATCCCAATGGTCGAGAGATTGCGGTAGCGAATGGTTGGCTTGTCTACGACGGCCCTTCGCGAGCCTATATCCAGTTTCCGATGAACTGGCACCCGTATTCTATCACTTGCTATGAACGTGTCCCTTGCCGTGTCTGGGGTACGACTTACGCTGAGAAAATCACGGACATCAACCGAGCATATGAACAGGCGCGCACTGAACAGGATCAATTGCGCCGAACCTTTAGCAAGCCTAAGATGGCGATGCCGATTGGATGTCAGATTGAGCGGGATACTGTGACCGGAGATGAAGAAATCTATCGGTACAATCCATTTGGTCCCGATGGTGGCAAAATCAATTTTCTTACTCCGCCTCAGCCTCCCACCACCATCATTGATGATCTAAAGTTAACCTCTGCTGATTTTACAGAAATGTCAGGAGTCACTGAGATCAATCTGGGTATCCGTCCACAGGGCGTTAGTACCTATCGCGGTCTTGAAGTCTTAAGAGAAGAATCTGCGAACGTTCAAAACAATTTTATTAGAATGCATGAAAACTTTATCATGCGTTCGCAGTATTTAAAGCTTGAGAATATCCGCAAAAGTTTAAAAAATCCTGATTATAATTTAGCGAATGCCATTCGAGTTTTTAAGAGGATGAGCCAGTACATTACTGACATTGATATTCAGAATTTTACCGGTGAAGATTTGGGTGGTTTTGTTCAGGTTGAGCCGTTGTCGACCATTGCTAAGAGCAGATTGGCTTTGCAAGAAAAATACATGGCTCTTGCTCAAGGTGGCTTGCTGGGTGATGTGATCAATGATCCTGACTTGAATGCCGAATTTAAGAGAAAAATGGATATAGTTGGATTTGATCGTCCACAAGATAAGCAGGTTCTCTATGCTCGCTACGAAAATCAACAGATGTTGACAGCTGAGTCTATGCAGCAAGTGGTCAACCCGCCGGTTTATGAATTTCATGATGATGCGATTCATATTCGTGAAATTGAAAATCTTCTTTTGGATCCCGCTCTTCAAGACAAGCAATTCATCATTGCGTCTCTGAACGCTCATAAACAAGCTCATCAACAAAGTCAGGCGATTAAGATTCAAAAACAAATTCAGAATCAACAGCTTATTGCTTCGATTGGTTTGGGTGGTCCACCGCCTCAGGGAGGACCAGGCCTTCCACCTGGTCCTGGTGGGCCTGGAAGCCCGCCACCTGGTCCTCATGGTCCGCCTCCCGGTCAAGCACACGCCCCTCCGCAGGGGCTTCATAAACCACAGAATCAAGAAGGTGGGACACTCTTTGGACCCGCCACAGGATTTTCGAATGAACCACAAGCTTAAGGAGTAGTGAATGGAACCCCAAGTTACCCAACAACCTTCGAGTCAAGAGTCGAATCCGTCCCAAACGGAAAAGCCACAATCGGCACCTCGATCCGTATCTGATTTATCGCAAGATCCAGTAGTGATGCAAAAGGTTCAATATTTTGATCAACTCGATGCTCGTTATAAGTCCGATCAAAAATTTAATCAGTACATGAACGTTTTGCTGAAAGGCGATTATGATAAGCTGCATGAAGTAATTAAGAATGAAGAAACCGCTAAGGCTTCTTCCAGAAAATCAAGCGAGCTCACTGAACAAGACGAATTAGACATTGATGACAAGGTTGCTCAGAGACTTGCTGATTTGAATAGAAAGGTTGATGAAGTTCGTAACGTGCAAGCCTTCAAGGATGTGACTGGTTATAAGACCGGCAATGGAATGCAGTATTTACAAGCCTTTGATACTTTGGCCGATGAAGCTGGTTACGCCGAAGACACAGCCGCTTATCACATGGTTTATCAATTAGCTGAAAAAGCTGGAAAAGATTATGCTAAAAAAATTGGGCTAGTTGATCAATTTGGAAATCCAGATCCTCAAGTCCAATTCAATCCTCAGCTGATTAAAAAAGCTTTTGAAATAGCTCATAATCAAATGCGCCAGATTGGCTATGATGCTGTGGAAGATAAGCGTAAAGCGATGAACGCTGCAAGAGAAGAAAGGCGCAAAAAACAAGATGCTCGATTAATGGAAATCATTAAACCTGAAAAGTTGAAAACAATTCAGGATCGGTCTGCGGCAATGGAACGTGGTTTGAAATATATTATGAAATCGAAATACGGTGTTCAACTTTAATCCTTTTATAGGAGGTCTTTATGGGCATGGCTGGTTTAGAAAATACAACTTCCGAACTTTTTGGTTTGGCAAAAAGAATTTACGGAAATGAAATTATTGATCAAGAGCAACGTCATACAATTACCTATGATGAGCTCACTGAAATGACTTGGGATATGCGTGGCGCTGGTTGGTTCGGTGATGCACATCTTGAAAGAAGCGGAAGTTATAAATTCTTGAATTCTCAAGAAGCGCTTCCTCAGGACACTTCGGAGGTTAACCGTCAATTCATTATCAACACGGTTGAACATGCCGGCGATGTTTCTTTTACAAAGGATTTCTTGATTCGTTTAATTAAGGGCAATGCCTCATTCGGCGATTTCACCTATAAGGTGGAAGACCTGATGCGCACTTCAAAGAAGAACTTGAACCAGGCCTGTTATATTGGCCCAAGAATGGTCCGCACTACTTTAACAGCGAATACTACAACGACTGTTTTGGTAGTTGGTACCACTCAATATCTTCATGTCGGAATGTTCATTGATATCTATGATTCAACCTTTACGACATTAATTAAAAATAATGCTCGAATTGTTTCTATTTCTGGGTTGAGCGTTACGATTGACTCAGCTGTCACCGCAGTTGCTGGATCTTCGATTTTCAATCATGAAGAAAATCTTTCAACCACTACTGGAAAAGGTTTCAACTCTCTTCCTTTTCAGTGTGACGATGGCACAGATTTTCCGACTCTTTTTGAATCTTTAGATCGTGCTACTTATAACGCTTGGAGAGGCAATCGTATCGATGCGGCTGGAGCTCCTTTGACCAATGATCTTTTGCAACGTGGTCAGAATACTCTTTATGAAGTTGGTGGCTGTGATTACATGACAGAAGATTACGTGAATTTTTGTCATTTGGATTCTATCCGTCGTTACGTTGCGATTGTTCTTCCTCAGAAACGCTATGTGAACGCTTCAAAATATGATGCGGGCTATGAGAAACCGAATGCTCTAGAGTGGAATGGTAAAACCATCATTCCTGATCCTGATTGCGGAAAGCGTGACTGGATTATGTACAACAAACGATACGGTGGAAAGAAAGAGCTTCAGCCTCTTGAAATGGAATCTCAGTTTGGAGGTTCAACCATGAAGTGGAAACAGGGTTACTTGCAGGGAACTGTTATCACTTACTACAGCGGAAATCTTGGGACCAATAAATCAAATGCGAATTTGATTTTTAGAAACCTAGCGATTCTTTAGTATGGAATTTTTACCTGTACCAGATCCAGAATTTTGTCGACGTCTCCGTGAGTTTGATCCGAGTTTGCAACTCAACTTTGATCCCGCTCACGGGGTGTGGGCAATTTGGTGTAAAGATCCATATACCGGTTCCATTGATCACGTCATGAGCGTTGTAAATCATGATGGATCTTATCGAGAATTAGACGGTCATGTTTTTAATGTTCTTAGGATGAACAGATTTTATCAACAGCATCCAGAATTATTGACAAACAAAGTTGTGGATTCTCTTGAAAACGATCTTGAGAAATCTGAAAACAGATCGAAAGAAAATGCTCGATTATTGTCTAAAGACAAAACTCTTCAAAATGAATTTGATGCAATAGTTGACAGATTGAGAGCCGTTCCACTCTCTGATTTTTTAAGGCCTGTTGTTGCGAAAGATTTAAACGGAAACCCAATTCGTATAAATAAGAACAATGACGGAACAGGCGGAGAGTTTCTTTATAGATATAAACCAGACTCAGATTTGCTCACACATGGAACTCGAGTTTTAATGGAGGAATTTAATAAATGAATTTGAATAATCCTACCCCTGAGACGATAGCAGGCAAGTGCGCTGGAATTTCTTATCCGATTGCATCAAAAGGAACTATTAAGGTTGATTCATCCATTGGCAGTTTCTTGCTTGAGAAGTTTGCCCGATACGGCCTTGTTTCGATCGATGTGTCCGATGATTCTAAGAATCCATCGCATGATATTATTAAAAGCATTTTAACAGGATTGACGAATTACGTGAGCCATTTGGCTTGGCTGCTACAGCAATACGTTGATTTTGATATTGCTGCCAAGCAGGTCAACGAACATGGAACTTACTTGAAGCACCCGAATGTTCTTGAAATTCATAAGAACCTAGAAATCGCTAATCGGATGATTGATAGCATTCAAGAAAAACACGGAATTCAAATTAGAAAAGATGAAATCAAACAACACACCAATGACATTCTTGATCGAATTGAATTGCTCGTTAAAGAAGCCGAGAAAGAAGTTGATCATAAAAAATTATTCAATGAGCGTCAATCTGAATTAGATGCAATCATGGACGACGCAATCAATCAGACAATTGCAACGCGCTCAATTAATGAGACGGATATTGCTAAAGCAAGAAAACAGAATAGGTTAAGTGCTTAAAAATGGCCATTACACTTTTACAATTAAGAAGAGACGTTTTGATAAACGTGAATGATCTTGTTGACGAGGTCAACGCTCGTGGAGAGCGTTACACTCGCAGCAACTCTTCAACGGCCGTGAATGCGATTATCAATAGCGCGATGCATCACTATGAGCAAAAGTTAAACTCTCTTTACCAGGGTTATTTAAGCAATAGTATTTCTGTTAATTTGTTAGCTGGAGTTAGAGTCTATCCGCTTGGAACTAATTTTAGATCACCATTGTTTCACGTGAAGAGGATTTTAGAGAATGATGAATCTGAATTGAAACCTTTTAATTCTTACTATTCAACTCAAAGCTCAATCCCAGTTGGTAACAGTTCTTTTTTTCCACAATATGAGCTTGAAGGTAATTCTTTGGTTTTGTCTGCGCCGCCAGCTTCAAATGAAACCGGTGGCATTGTGGTGAAGTTTCCAAAGAAGCTTGTTGATTTGGTATTGGACACTGATTTGATGGATGATCAAATGTACGATGCGAAGGATTGTATTGTTTTGAGAGCCACCAAAAGATTGCTTTTATCGAAAGATGTTTCTGGTGCTTTTAAGAATGCTGATGGTTGGGACGCTGAGTTGAAAGAAGCAGAGGCAGCCTTTTACTCTCAGGTTGGAAATCGTTATCTTCTGTCAGATAAACCAAATCCGGTTACTTACGACGACATCTATTATTGAGGATTCTTATGGGATTTTTTATAAAACCACCTTCTGATGGAAATGCAATTGTTCGTGCTTCTGCAATTCTTCCGGCCGCCGGGGCCTATGATACTTCTCCTACAACGATTGCCGCTGAAAACAATTCAGAGTTTGTGTTTCTGATTTCCTATACTCGGGGCGCTGCTGGCGGAGCGGTGACAGCAAAGGTTGAATTCAGCGATGATGGGGTGACTTGGTTTCAGACAGGGCATTTAAACGCGCCGGTATTTGCGGCAGGTTCTGATTCTATTTTTGGATTACAACGGAGCGTGTTGAACTATCAAGCTACAGGCGCTTCCCAAGAGAATTTTTTGACTCCTAGTTTCACGGTAGCCGCCCGATGGTGTCGGATATCTTTAAAAGAATCTGGTGTAGTCGGCACTCCTGGAACGGCAAGTGTTCGCGTTCAGCTCAGGTCATCCTATTGAGGTGTCTATGTTAACTCAGTCGATCAACAACGGATTTGAATCTCAAGCGATTTCTGGATCAGGAGTGGATGTAACTCTTGCGGGAGAGAATTATCTTTCAATTGCTGTCCAGACTATTACTGCGCATCCGATTAATCTTGCGTCAAGTAATGTGACCGGAACGCTGCCATTGATGAATGGCGGAACTGGCGCAACTTCGGCTAGCGGTGCTAGAACTAGTTTGGGCCTTGGAACCATGGCCACGCAGGATGCAAACAATGTCATGGTTACCGGCGGTTCAATCACTGGAATGCCGAATCCGTCAGCTGCTAGTGATGTGGCGATTAAGTCTTATGTTGACTCAATAGCGAGTGGTCTCGGATTAAAAGCTTCTTGTCGTGTGGCTACAACTGCAAATATTACTCTTTCTGGAGCGCAAACGATAGACGGAGTTGCCATTACAACAGAACGAGTTTTGGTAAAAAATCAAGCAACGGCAGCTGATAATGGAATTTATGATGCGAATGCCGGAGCATGGACTCGTGCAACTGATGCAGACACGTCAGCCGAAGTCACTTCAGGCATGTTTACTTTTATTGAAGCCGGCACAGCGAATGCGTCAACTGGATGGGTGTTAATTACACCAAATCCAATCACACTTGGGGTGACATCTCTATCATTCACGCAATTTTTTGGCGCTGGAACCTATACCGCCGGCACAGGTTTAACTCTCACTGGAAGTCAGTTTGCCATTGATTCCACCGTTGTCACATTGACCGGATCACAAACACTTACGAATAAAAGTATTGACGCTGCTCAACTGACTGGTACCCTCCAAGCCGCTCAATTCCCGGCCTTGACTGGAGACGTTACGACTTCAGCTGGATCCCTGGCAACGACTATAGCCGCAAACGCTGTTACAAGCGCAAAGTTTCGGCAGAGTATTGCTCGCAGCGTGGTGGGCGTCGCTGGGAATGCCACAGCTAACGTTGCTGATATCCAAGGGACTACTGACCAAGTTTTGAGGATTGATAGCGCTGGCACGGGTTTGTCTTTTGGCGCTATAGATCTTTCGAAGGCCGCTGCGGTGACTGGGGCTTTAAGGGCTGGTTCATTTCCGGCTTTGACTGGCGATGTCACTACCTCCGCCGGATCCTTGGCCACCACGATTGCGAACTCTGCTGTCACGCTCGCTAAGATGGCGAACATGGCCACTGCTTCGATCCTGGGCCGGAATACTGCGGGCACTGGCGCCCCAGAAGTTTTAAGCGCTGCTACCACTAAGAATTTGCTCGCGCTGAATAACGTCGAGAATACGGCTCTTTCTACCTGGGTAGGCTCCACGGCGCTTACGACTGTCGGCACTATCACGACGGGGACCTGGAATTCTAAGGTCAACGTGAGCGGGCAGTTCTCTTTCAGTAACGTCACGAAGACGGCTGACTATACGATGGCGGCGAGCGATGGTTGGGTGGCTGTTACGAACACGGTAGCCCCAAGGACTATTACTCTTCCGACTGCCACCAGTGTCCCGGCCGGCACGGTTGTTTGGGTCTCCGATGAGACGGGTGCGGCTAGCTCAAACAATATTACCGTTTCTCGTCAAAGCACTGACCTGATTGGTTTAGCGACTACTACTGTCACTAGCGTCGCCATCTCAACCAATTATGGGGTGAAGGGATTCAAGAGCAACGGCAACAACCGTTGGTTTCTCTTCGCCAATGAATTTGGAGCTGAGGCCCGAGCGTTGCCAGCTATTACCGGAGCGGGCCGGATTCCTTATGATACAGGCTCCGCTTACGCTACGCTTGCAGCTGGAACTGCCGGACAAGAGTTTAGAAGTGGAGGCGCAGCGCCTCCGACATGGAACACCGCTGGAGGGTGTGTCCTTAAATTCTCTTTGAATACCGCTGGATCTTGGACGGCTAATGGCTATCTTGGTGTTGATACGGATGGCAGCTCTACCGTAGCAGCCAATATCGTCCCGTGGGTGGTTCCGGTGGCGGGCACATTATCAAATTTAAGAGTTGGGGCTTTATCAAATGCGCCTAGCACTTTGCATATTTTGATCTATAAAGCGAGCAATGCTGCGAGCCCAAGCTATTCAGCAACCGCTTTGGATGCCACCGTGACCAATGCAACCAATAATGGAAGCGATACCACTCACACAGTCTCAGTTGCGGCAGGGGACATGATTGTTGCTTTCAGCAACACGACCTGGAATACAAACGGTATTTGCGTTACTTGTATGTTTGTTCCAACTTAATCGAAAGAAGGATCATATGGCAATTTTACCCACGATTAATCGCGGTGCTTTGATTTTGATAAAAAAGGCAACTGCCGGTACGCTGAATTTAGGCTGTGGTGTTTTATTGAATGGATCTTCTTCTGTTGAAAACATTCCATTGGCAGACTATCCACTTGCTCAAGATTCTATAGTTAGTGGCGTGGTATATGAATTAGAACCAACTAATTCTTCAGCGGGGTTTATTGCTCAAGTTGGAAATACAAATATAAGACTCAAAATAGGTTCCTCTGGTGTTTCGGTTGGCGATAAATTGATTATTCAAGATAGTACTGGTGTGTGGCGGGTTGCTCCGATTGGGTCTAATCATGTCTATTATGTCGCTTTAGAGACTGTCGCTGCTGGAAATTTTTGTTGGGCTGCACCAATTGCAGGATGTCTTATTCCATCAGGCATACTATTACAGGTCGCCTCGGCTATTGTTACTACTGATCATACGACAACTTCTGGTTCTTTTGTAGATGTTCCCGAAGCTACTGTGACTCTGACGACCCAGACTGGCACCAGGCTGATAGTCACCACTTCTTTCAGTGCCTCGAATGGGAATATAGGTGGAGCATCAAATTCTTTTAGGCTCGTTGTTGATGGGTCTGCAACGGATGGAAGTGGTAATCCTTATGGAGGTGCGGGCCAACAAATTGGACTCCTTAATGCGACTCAAGCTTCTGCTATTCATCGCGTGATCACTGGATTGTCTTCAGGTTCTCACACGATCAAATTGCAATGGTTGACTTCAGCCGGAACATCAAGAATTCGACCGGTGACGTTTCCTGGATCTGAGCACGCATCAATTTCGGTGATTGAAGCCTTATGAGCGAATACTTTGGAGCCATATTAGCCACCCTTGGTTTAATTGGTGGTATTATAGCCGCTCATTTCATGGGAATTGAGAAAGCGATAACTATTGCCAGGAATTATACTGACAAGAGATTTGATGATTTGTTTTCTATCTCGGAAAGACGTTTTGATAAGATTGATCAAAAGATGGATCTTTTAATAAAATCAAATGAAGATTTCAGAATTAGATTTATAGAATTCAAGGGAAGAGATTATGATTCAAGTTTATCAAAAGGGAACTAATGTCAAACTTTCTTCGAATTTTAATTCTGTGGAGTTTGATTGTCATTGCGATTTTGTGTCTTGTGAAATTACTTATATCGATTCTGACCTAATAAAGTTTCTTCAAAACAAAAGAGATCTTTGGAATTTATCAGTAATTATTTCTTCTGGCTTTAGATGTGCAAGGCATAATCAGGCCATTGGCGGGAAGTCTGGATCTTATCATTTGATAGGAAAAGCTGCGGACATAAAGATCCCTGGTTTAGATCCTTCATTAGTTGCGGATGATTGTGAAGACTTTCATGGATTAGGTCGTTACAAAACATTTACCCACGTTGATGTTCGCGGTTATAAAGCGCGCTGGAGAGGATAAGCGATGCCAGGGATTGATTTACAAACGCAATCGATTTCTGATTTTTCTGGCGGCATGATCACTGCCTGGAATTATCGTTTGTATGCGAGAAATCAAGTCAACCGGATCATCAATAGCAATCTGAGTATTGACGGGGCTATCACTACTAGAAAAGGCCGATCTAAGCTTCTGAATGATCCAATTGTTTCAGATAGCCCTAACGTTAGATATCTAACAACAATCGGTCAGATTTCGGATGCCGATAAAGTTTTGGCTGCGGTAGGGAGTAAGATCTTTGAAGTCTCCACTGGTTCACCGATTTTGCTTCGCGATTCTTTGAGTGTAACCGCTCAGTGGTCGTCAGTGATGCTAAGGAATTATCAGTTTTGGGTAGACGGTGTTGATCGGCCTTTCATGACTCAAGGTGTTTCTCCCGCCACCTATAACGTTGGAATCATAGCCCCTGTGTCAATGACTGGAATGACAGGGGCGGCGGTTGCAGGCGGGACAGTTTCTACCATAGGTTCTCATCGTTTTACTTTTCGTTATCGTTCTTCGATTACTGGGGCCAGATCAAATCCTCCGATATCCGGCAACGCTGTTCAGTTTAGCTTTATTACAATTGCGGCCGGCCAGCAATACAGTGTTACGGCAGGGGCTGGGGCCTTATCCTCTGACGCTCAAGTCGATTTGATTGACGTTTTCATTCAAGAGGCTGGAGCTGGATTGAATGCGCCTTATTTTTATTTGTCCAGCATGGCGAACACAGCGGGCTCCGGTTTCACGATTGACGTTTCCGATGATACTTTGATTATCCGTGAGCGCATCGACATTGATGACAATCCAGCTCCAAACTCTTTGAGAGGGATTGAAGAATGGCGAGAACGATTACTTGCGATTTCCGATGATTACCATGTTCGGTATAGCAAGGTTCGAATTGATCCGAATGGCATTGTTGATTTGCCAACTTCTTGGCCAGAAACGAACGAGCTGGAAGTGGGTGTGGGCGACGGTGATCCATTGGTTCGGATCATGCGATTCAATGATTACGTCTTTGCTTTCAAACGTCGCTCTGTATGGCTTTTGCTCGGCGACTTTGGAGTGGCAGGATTTGGGTTTAGAAGGCTAAAGACAAATTACACAAACGTCGGTCTTTTGAATCAATACTCAATAGCTCAGGCTGGCGACCAGTGTTATTTTGTTTCCGACGATTTGAAGTTTCATGCCTTTGGGATAACCGATTTTTCAACGTCGGAATTGCGGCTTGCTGAACCTCCGCTCTCGGATGCGATTGCAGATTTTTTCAACACTTTTGCTTCTCAGTTTAGAGAGAACATAAGGGTAGTCAATTTCACTTTTTCTCAATTCAATCAGATTTGGATAGCATTTAATAACGGGACTGGAATTTCTGAGTCCTATAATTACTTTGTTCTGGTCTATGATTATTACTCAAACGGCGGCAAGGGTGCGTGGCATTTTCACACTGGCCATGAAGTCGCTAGCACTGTTCTTGCGCGTGATCAAAATCGCAATTATTATGTCTATAGCGGAGATTACTACGGTTTGATTTGGAAGCATGATGAAGTCTTAGGTGATGGCGCGGTGATCAATGGGACTTCTTCCGGCGCGAATACCACTACCGCTTTCAATGATGTCACTAAGAATTTTATCCAGTCTCCAAGTTTGATCGGATGTTTTTTGAAAACCATTGCTGGCACCGGGGCAGGACAGACCCGTCGAATTGTTGCCGTGCCGAGCGCGACACAATTGACCGTTGCCCCAGCCTTTAGCACTACCCCAGACAATACCACTCAATACACGGTGGGGGGGTTTGAATGGCGAGTTTGGTCGCGCTTTGATTGGTGCAATGATGAGAAGCCACCTGACTTTTTAAAGCATGGATGGTATTTAGATTTTGATGTTGAGGCCGAAGGTCAGGCCTTATCTGATGGCGCGGGAGGCTACCAGTTTCAATTAGAAATTGAGATTTTCAAGGAACGCAGCTTTCAGTCGGCAGCCTTTTACACCAAGACCTTTCAAGCTTTGGGACCTATCTGGGGAGTTGGGATTTGGGGTTTGGATATCTGGGGAGATATTCCAAAAACTTTGGTGACGGCTGGAATGAATATTTACTTTAGACAGATTTGGTTTAAGATAGGATCACAGCTTGCGGGTCAATACTTTAAGCTTGATGGCTGGACTATTACTTATCAGATGCTGGATCAGTTGAGGCGACCATGAGTGAGCATGTTTATAAAGTGGGTCATTGTCCAGGATGTTCAGCGCAGACTTTGATCGTTGATACTTTCAACCGCCCAATTGGATTCATGAAAGATACTTTTGCCTGCTGGCTTTGCTTGTGTGATGAAGAATTTAACGTCAAGACTCGCATTGGGTCTTTTGTTTTGTGTAAGCATTGTTTTGAAAAACCAATGGATGCAGAAAAAGTTTGGTCTAATTTGGTGTCGTCACCGTATTCTGGTCTCATGAATCTTGAAATTCCTGAGCTTAAACTTTTTCCTTACAAGAAAATTGAGATGATAAAACATTATGGGGTTTAAAGTAGTGAGTGTGTGCAGCGAGGGGCTGCAATGGCAGGCAACTTTGTAAGAGTAAGATCGTACATTTACATCAATGGAAATGTCATTCAAGCTTTAGAGAATAACACCAACGAGAATAATATTTTCGAGGGTCACAATTCTTCAATGAATGAACTGACAGGCCATCAACACACCGGCGCGCCGGGTGATGCTCCTCTTTTGGATCAACGCAGTTTTGATTCAACCAAAGTCTTTGGCGTTGCAGGACTTCAAAATGCTATCCTTAAGTTGACTGCCGGCCGGCTGACTCTTACCACCAAAGCCGGCACAGCGCCTTCAGCTACCGATCCGATCCGCGCCACGTTGCCGATCATCGCCATCAACAATCCTCCCAACGTCTATACTTCTACCCCCACGACTATCAGCATCGAATCTGCGGATCATGTGACAATCGACGATGCGTCATCGGCAGATAGCTTCTTTGTCAGCGGGGGCACTGGTAGTCCTATGGGAACTACTGCGGGGCGGGCCTGGTCGAGTTTCGGCGGATTCACGACTGACGTGCCAATAATGGGATATGTGTGCACTGACGGGGTGACGCCGATTGTGTTTCTGTCTCGCCAGCCGAATTTGACAGTCACTCCCGGCTCAACTTTGATTGGCTACAAAAATTCTCCGCCAGCCGTTTCTGCGCAATCGAATATTTTTGCTTTTACCGCGACTGATATTCGCACATCGCATTCAGGTGTTTCTTGCTGGCCGATCTTTTCTGTCCGCATGACGAAGAATGCTAGCGATGATTGGACGTTTAGCCTTTTGGATGCTTCTGACGGAATTGGTGTGTTCTTCAATTTCGGAGGCCGCATCCTTGCCATGCCATCGGGTCAAAACGGCGCAGCGGCAGGAAGTTGGTTTTCTGTCGCAGCAGGTACGGCGCCAACTTACAATACGGCTTTGAGTCGTTACTTTTATTTGATTGATATGAATGGCATGATTCATGTCGATTTTTTATTTAACACGACAGTCGTTGCAGGAGTTGGGGCGAATCCGCTGACTCTAGGTTTGCCTATTTTCAGAACTCTGACGATTCCTGCTATTTTCGGTTCAGGGCAGATTCAGAACGGGGCAGGATTGCAGAGTCATATGCTAGTGAAATATGATGCGAGTGGATCAACTGGGATTACTTTTTTTTATCAATCGACTATCGTGACAGCGCTTACGGCTGTTCAGGGGGTTGACCAGAATGCAGGTGGGAATTCCTTTTTGTATGGTTCCTTGATTTATCGCGGTTTTTAAATTTCATGAGGTGAACTATGGATCCGGCAACAATTGCGGCGATAGCGAGTGCGGGGGCTTCAATTTTTGGCAGTTTATTTGGAGGTGGTAAAAAGCCACCGACTCCAAAATATTCGGGTGAGGCTCAAGATGTCCTCTTCGGTGATCTGCTTTCCACTCTTTCAAATTATGGTTCTCCGATTCCACCTTCCTTGATTGCGAACACTGGTTTGGAGGATAAGCTTCATGGCATGTATGGCAACCAAACAGGCTTAATCTTCAATCCTTATGCCTTAGGTTTTCCGGGCGCTACCAATCCAAGTGTGGATGGTTCGGCCGCGCATGGTGTGGGTGGATATCAGAACACAAATTATCAGTATGCCCGAGGTGCCCGAGAAGGTGTGTCGGGTGGGGCGCCATTGATTAGCGGCATTTCTCCTTTAACGAACTCTGGCTTTGGCTTAGGTGGTGGTGGACTTGGTGGGTATAATTCGGGAAGTCCTAGAGCCTGGAGTCAGAAACCATTCTTTTCTTGAGGTAACCAATGCCTACTGACACAAGCAGAGCAATATTTCGATTAAGAGGACCTGGTGAAACTACCGGCGGCGCGGGGGGTGCAGGTGGTACCGGAAGCGGTGGCACCAGCGGAAACACTGGGTACGGCGGCATGTTCTTTCAGCCGAACGCTCGCACTACGCCGGCTTATGATTTCAGTTATCTCTATGGTGGCCTTGATGCGCTGGGTCAAGATCGTTACAAGAAGTCTCAGATTTCGCCCTATCAGTTTGATCCTAAGCGAACTCAGGCTCAGTCCGTTGGTGCCCCAGAACGAATCGGCGATGATTTTTATAACAATGTGCAGCGCACCGGCGTGAACAATGCTCTTCCGTCGATTCTGTCTCAATCCCAGGAACGATTGAGACAATTGAATCAGGGCTTTGGCGGTGGTGGATTGTCGGGTGGGGCGTCCAAAGAACTTCAGCTTAAGAATACTTTTCAGACAGGCTCTGACATTGCGGATGTGAATCGAAGTTTAGGGTCTACTATTGCTCAGTCAAAACTTTCTGATGAGCAATCCAGAAATGCTTCGGCTTTTTCAGAACTGCAAAGAGTGCGAGATTTGAATTTGCAAACCAATCTTCAACAACAACAATCCCAGGCCGATGAAAATTTTAGAGCTGCTGGTTTCAATGATTCTTCAGCCCGTGCGCAGTCTTCAGATTTGCTTGCTAGGATAACGGCCCTGATTCAGGGTGGAGCTCAAATCCCGCAATTGCAAGGCGCTTTGCAGAATCAATCAACTCAGGCCTATTTTAACGTCCTTCAAAATCTTCAAGGTCTGACCGGTCTTGGTGGCGGTCAATAGGAGGATTTCACATGTCAGGTTTCACTGATTTTTTATCTGGATTGGGTTCGACAATTGGAAACACCTTCAAGAAGGGTCTT
>JACCDG010988758.1_pt1 | contig 39897 bp, 30 predicted proteins | sample 7442471 | NCBI WGS metagenome assembly JACCDG01 (sample SAMN15323444, study PRJNA562643) | freshwater metagenome | isolation source: river surface water | place: USA:Blue River Watershed | collected 2017-08-17 | reverse complement strand
GGTCTGATGGGCTAAAAATATTACGTGGCGGCGATACAACCGACCCGGCCTTTCAGGTAGCAATTGATTCGACGACTCCCTACCTCAACAGCTGGGGCCCACTGGTCATTCAAACAGCTGAAACCGGTGGAACGCCTGGTGAGCGTCTACGTATCGCAACAAACGGTAATGTGGGGGTTAATAATAGTAACCCATCTAAAACGTTGGATATCAATGGAACCTTTGGTGTAAACGGACAAACCACTTTAACGGCTACAACTATGACAGGTATGACCTGGGTTCAATCTGGAGATTTACGATTAGGGGATAGTGTCGCCAGTCCATCCATTCGGCTTTCCGGCCCAAATAACTGGGATTTTTATTTAGGAATTAAAACAGACAAGGTGTATCTACGCCGAAACAGCGATCCAAAATTCACTTTTACTTCAGATGGAAAACTGGGTGTAGGAACAACGATGCCAACAGCTCGTTTGGAAATTTCAGATCTCGCAAATAACGAAACAGCCTTACATATTAATGCGGCAGGTGTAGGTACAAATGTGCCTCTAATCCGGTTTCAGCAAAACAGTCAAAGCAAATGGGGGCTTTTTGCGGAGTATCCGACTTCTGGTCTTTTTTCAGTGTTTTCTAATGGCTTGAATGATGTTGTTATGACATTTAAAGATAATGGCAATGTCGGAATTGGAACAACAACACCTTCAGCTAAATTAGAGGTGAAAGGGTCTTTGATGGCAACAAGTGTATCGTATACCGTTCTAGGATGGGCCGATAAGGTTTTTGAGGCAGGATATTCATTGAGATCGATAGACGATGTCGAAAAGTTTATTAGCATCTATAAACATTTACCAGATGTGCCATCAGAAAAAGAGATTGTTGGTACGCAAAAAGATGTAAATCAACTTCAAGCATTGTTACTTCAAAAAATTGAAGAGCTTAACTTATATGTTATTCAACTTAATAAGGAAAATAAAAATCTAAAAAATAGAGTTGAAAAATTAGAATCAAAATAAAGAAAGCATCCTTTTATGTCTCTCAAAAAAATCTTAGTCTTGATGACAATGAGTCTTTTTTTTACAAGCTGTTTAAGTGCTGAAGTATTAAATGAAAAATTTGATTGGTCGGGAAGCTTCTATCCAACAGCTAATTCTAAATCTAGTACTCCTGGAAAATACTTTGCTGCATCTGTGGGGCCTTTTTTAGGAAATGTTTCACCAGTTTCGGAAGTTTTAAATGCGGTTTCTTCTCAGAAAAATCAATTTAGCTCGGGGGATTTAAATCTATCTCAAGGAGGAGTTGAATTGGCAGAAGAAGATCTACATCTTCCTGGGCGGAATGGTTTGGATTTAAGTATTAGCCGATCTTATAATTCCCTTAAATACAGATCAAATGGAACGCTATATCCCTTTAACGGTGATCAATGGAGCGGATATTCCAATCATGGATGGGAACTTAATGTTGGCATGAGAGCTTATTTTGCAGAAATTGATGTAGATGGGTATTCAACTTTTAAACAAGTAGCTATTGATAGAGGAGGCGCAGTAGAGCTTTTTGAACTGGATCCACAATCAAAAAAATATAAAAGTAAAACACCTGGCAGTTCTGATTATGTGGAAAAAGTAACTGACTCTGGAATTGCGTTTGGGGTTAGCGGGATTATTTTACATACGTCTTCTGGTCAAACTATTAAGTTCTCTGGAAGTCTCTTCGTAACCTATGTTTCTCCAAGCAGCCAAATGAATGGGTTTAGGAATTGTTTTGTTCGTGGATTTAATGTTTCAGAAATATCAGATTTGTATAATAACAAACTAACGTTCACATACTCTGGTTATCAACAACCCTATACAGGTGAAAATATTTTTTCAAAATTAGCAGTTGTTTTTGGCAGTAGTCTCGAACAGAGTTTTGTTAATATTGCTCAATCCTACTACCCTTTCAGTGCAACTGCAGGTTTTGGAGGTGTCGCATCGAGACTAACTAAAATTACGGATACCTATGGGCATAATGTTGTATTTTCATATGGAGGATCAGGAAACGCCAACTCCTCATTGCAAAACGATCTTATTACCAATATTGGGTATAAAAATACGAATGGGGTCACAGTTAATATTAAATATTCTTATGACATCAATGGGAATTTAACGTCTGTTCAAACTAATAATTTGCCAGCGATAAATTATAGTTACACATTTATGTCATTGGGCTCACCGTATGAAGATGGCTATGTTTTGACAAGGAAAGTCGATTCCTTTGGAGGAAAGGTTGATTATTCATATGTTATTTCAGGACAAATGGATGAACGTGACAATATTAAAGATTATAGACATTTTCCTGTTGTGAATAAAAAAACAGTCTATGAGCCATCATCGAGTGGAGAAACTCAAGACGTTTTCAATATAGTCTATTCATTAAATATTTATAACCAACCCAAGCAAGTGGCCTATAGTCCTGTCTGGGATACGTCTAAAACATTGTATTATTTTAACAACGTTACCTTAGACAACCCTTCTGTTTTACAGGATGAAACATATATTTTTGATCAAAGCATGCTGGTAAAAAAAACACAGGGGATTTTTAGCACCGAAACAAGTTGGGACTACTCCAATAATTCACCCACACAAACAACGAATAAAAAGAATAACAGCATACAGTCCATTACGAAATATGAGTATGACAGTTATGCTAATCCAACCAAAATTATAACCCAAAAAGGAACGTCTGATTATTTAATTCAAGAAATGACTTATTATACGGACAGCACCTATGTGTCTCCTAACAATATGATTCATTTATTAAAAACCAGCAAGCTATATCCTGCAGCAACGCCCGGTGTTTCTAGAAGCTATTTTTATACGTACAATCCCCAAGGAAAAGCTTTTCAAACATTTAAGGGATTGAATTCATCTGGCATAAAGATTTTAGAACAAACATATACATCAAAAGGTGCGCTATCGTCAGTAAGTAAATTTCCTGCTAATGGAAATGTAATTCTAGAAACATTTACCTATGACGAATCTTTCCCTAACCAAATTATTATTACTAGCGTTCTTAATAGAAAAAGTGCTCAGACTAAAATTGAAACATGGACTGGAAAAACCAAGCAAAATACGGATATCAATGGGAATGTTACCAATTATTTGTATGATGATTATGGCCGTCTTACACATGTTAACTATCCTGATGGTAGTCAGGATACCGTTACATACTCATCAGATTTAAAAACCACGACAAGTACCAGTGGCGGAATTGCAAATACCCAAACCGTAGATAGCTTGGGCAGAGCTATTTTAAGCCAGCTTACTGGCCAAGAAGAGGTTAAAACCGAGTACTATTTTTCCAATTTACCTTCCAAGGTATACAAAAAACAAAATGGAGTTTGGGTTCTTAAAAGTTCAATCTTATATGATCAATATCTAAGAAAAACACAAAGTATTTCTCCTGATTTTGGGACGTCTACGATTGCCTATGATACTCCTGCGATGAACCAGATTACATCAACCGATCCTTTGGGTAGACAAAGTATCCAGATATTGGATGAATTGGGTAGAAAGATACAATCAATAGATACTGGTGGTGGTATTACCCAAATAAGCTACAACGGGTTTGGAGAAACCTCGCAAACAATTGACCCTAGAAACTTGATTCACAAGACGGATACGGATGATTATGGTAGGCCAATCAAAGTCTACTTCACAAAAAATCAGGCTACAGGAGGCGCACTTTCACTTCGTAGCCAAACAACCTACAATACCAATAACCCCAGCATCATAGATTCTGTACAAATTTTTGCTAAAAATAATTCCACTACTCCTTACCGTACTTATAGTTATCAATATGATTCCGAAGGAAGAGTTATTCAATCCTTATTAAATGGTCAGGTCCAAGAAACTTTAACCTATGATGAAACCAGTCACTCCAATGCCAAAGGAAAGCTTGTTAAAGCTGAAACACCAGATTCAGTCACAAGTTATGATTTTGATAGTATGGGCAGAATTACCAAAGAAACAACAACAGCAAAAGCGATCAATAAAACCTGGGATATTCAATACATCTATAATCTAAATGGCCAAGCGATCAGTTTGAGATACCCAGACGGGAAGCTGGTAGAATATGGGTATGATACCAACCAACGGCTTAGCCAAATCAAGTACAACGGCAACGTGATAATTACTTACACGTATAACACAAATGGAACGATAGCGAGTATGGGCTATGGGAATGGAAGAAATATCAACTATTCTTACCAAAAAGATACTCTTTTAAGCAATATTGATTACAACAATGGCCAGTACAATCAAAGTTATACCTTTGATAGTGTGGGGAAAATTACACAATCACAACACAATGACTATATTAGTGGTGGAAGTAGCTTAACAAGAACCTATAGCTATACCAACAAAGATGAGATAAAAAGTGTAGACCTGAATGGTGCTCGCCAATACACCCAAGACTTTGATGCAAACAGCAACCTGACGAGATTTGAAACACGTAATAATCGTGCTTTTACAGGTACAAATTTAACTCAGCCCAGCCAAAATATGATTTTAGATACAGACTCTGACCAACTTTTACAAAAACATCAGAAAGACGGATCAAAAATAACGGTTACATATGATCCTGAAGGAAACATGGTAAGTAAGCAGTACATTTTAAGTGATGGAACAACCGTATGGACAAATCGCCAATATGGATACAATTACCAGGGGCAGCTTACTGTGGCTAGTGAAAACGGACAGATACTTGCTCGATATGGATACGATCATAAACTCCAACGAATTTATAGCAAAACAAATGGAGTAGATTATCCTGAAAAATTTTATTACTGGGATCAAAGCGGGAGAATTATTGGTGAGGGAGTTGTTGGTAAAACAGATTTTTCTGTTCGATATATCTACAATGGGAATCAAAAGGTAGCAATGGAGCGAAAAGACTTAATAAGTGGACAAGTTCAATTTTTTTATTTTGTAAATAATTCACAAGGTACTCCAGTGCTTATTGTGGATCAAAACAGCACAGCAATTAGTAAAATAAACTTAGATGAATATGGAAACCCTGGATTAATGGTAGGCCCTAGTACAGAGATTAATTTTACAGGTAAAAAGATGGATTTAAGAACAGGACTTTATTATTTCAATCAACGTTTTTATGACCCGGAATTGGGTCGCTTTATGCAGGAAGACCCTGCAGGTCAATCTTTTAATCCTTATGTGTATTGTGGAAATAACCCTTTAATTTACGTAGATCCTGACGGAAGGTTTTGGTGGGTAGTTGCTGGTGCAGTAGTCGGTGCTGTTATAGCAAATTGGGGGAAACCCGTTACCTTAGAAAACACCTTTAAAGGAGCCATTCTAGGTGCGATGGCTGGAGCTCTCTTGGGAGCCGCTGCAGGATTGGATAGTATAGTTGTAGATTGGGGTTTTGAGGTAGGAGTTGGAAAAGCCACAATTGGTATTGGTGGAACTTTGGGTACTTTAGGGAATGGGGCCGCAAATAATAAACCACTGAACCTTTCTTCTGGAAAACCTACTCAAGGCTCTGCTTTGGTTCCGGGGATTAATACAAACATAAGTAATTTTGAAACTAAAACAAAACTTACAGATTGGAAAAACAGATTAGGTGCCAATGATTTAAAATCGAATTATAATGGCACGGGTATCTTAGATGGAGTTGCTGAAGTTCTACTTAATGATATGAATATTGCTACTCCAAAAAATAGATTAAACGAACTTACAGGAGAGTGGGATACATTGAATGGGTATAGCGGTGGAGGGCATAGTGTAAGAATGGCTATTTTGTCTGGGCGGGCTGATGCAAATACTATTAATGTATTTGGAAGTGGGCTAACCAATTATGAAGATATTGCCAATGGCGGGAGGGCTGTTAATGTTTATTTATCCCTGCAGGATCCTGTATCTTGGTTTTATGGTAGCTATGGTCCTACGGGGCCAAGAATATTGATATTACCCAATGGATTAGTCAATAAGGTTAATTATATTATGAGGCCTGGTATAGGTCATGGAGATTGGCCTACAACTCCATAAATTACTCACAAAGAAAGATTTTGAATTGAAAATCACCTATTTAAAAAAAACTCTCAACACTCTATTGATTTTGTGTTTGCTTACGCTTACAGGTTGCGATGATCCACACCTTTATGAAAGTCAAATTAACGCCATAATGAACTATAAAAACGAAAATTGTATTAGACTCTTTTTACCTGTAGAAAGAAATAAAGACAATCGATATATCCCAAAGTATATTGAACTCAAATATGTGGACCAAAACCGCTTGCTCGATCAAATTGAAATTGAGAGAAAAGAGGAGCTCCTTCGCTATTTGAGAATCAAATGGTACTCAGATCGGGATGAAATTATGGAGAAAGTTGAAAAATCTCCTCTCAAACAAAAAAACGAAAGTGAGGAAACTTATACTAATCGTATTTTAGGATTGATTCCTGAAGTTAAGGTTGGAAAAACATTAGATAGAACTCAAACTCAAATACACCAAGAGGTTTGGGATAGGTATTCGATTCAAAATGCTTTATCAAAAATTGGTCCAGATGATCTTTTGTTTTGGATTACCTATTATGGAACCATTATAACAATAAAAGACAACTTGAGGTTTTCACTCAAAAAAACAGAGCCTGAGACAAATTCAAGCTCTAAATTCTTAATTAAAGAAGCCGGCTTTTCAGATAGCCTTTATCTTGGTTTTGAGCAATCATTTTTTCCAAATAAGAAACATTATCTCCTAGTGTTTAAAAACTTTAAAAAACAACCTTTTAAACGATATACATTGGAAATAAAAGGAAAGTATATTGCTAAACCTTCGTGGAATCTAGAATATCATTCAAAAAATAAATCTGAAGAAGATATAGCAATGGAAACTTGGGATAAACAGGAAATATGGTGGTATATGGACCGAACGATCGATTTTTATTTTGATGAGAAGGGAAACTGTCATTTTGAAAACGAGCAGCATCTCTTTGATGAGACAACAAATCCACCTCCTTCATTTAGATCTACTCAAAAACCTGAGATGTTGCAAGTTCCTCAGCCAAAGTAAATTGGTTTTATATATTTTTCAGCTCAACGCTGACCTATTTTTACTTTCTAGAGGCTTAATTTTAGTGGATACTTACCGAAAGATATGTGATGTTAGAAACTAAATCCTTGTTAAAAATAGTATCTGTGAATAAAGTTGTAAGTATCATATTTATTCTCTGTTTAATTAATCTTTTTGGATGTGATGATCTTCGTCAGTATGAAAATAAGCTTAATACCATAATGCACTATGACACAGAAAATTGTGTCAGACTTTTTTTGCCTGTAGAGAGAGATAAGGATAATCGATATGTTCCCGAGTATATCGAGCTTAAGTACGTAGACCAAAACCGTTTGCTCGAGCAAATAGAGGTTGAACGAAGAGAAGAACTTCTTCGATATATAGATCACACACGCTATGCTGATACTTTGGAAATAATAGAAAAAGTAAAAAAGTCCCCTCTCAAACATAAAAACGAAAGTGAGGAAGCTTACACTAATCGTATTCTGGGATTGATTCCTGAAGTTAAAATTGGGAAAAAAGTAGATAGGACACAATTGCAAATACACCAAGAAGTTTGGGATAGGTACTCCGTACAACAATTTTTGCAAACAATTAACCGTGATGATTTGCTATTTTGGGTCACTTATTATGGAGCACTTTTTACAAAAAAAGATGCTCTAGCCTTTACTCATAAAGGTATCGCATCTGACCCAATATTTGTTGATAAGATTTTGATTAAAGAGGCGGGATTTTTTGATGTTGTATATGTTGGGTTTGAACAAACTGAATTACTTAATAAAAAACATTATCTCCTGGTGTTTAAAAATTTTAAAAAACAGCCTTTTAAACGACATACATTGGAAATAAAAGGAAAGTACCTTGCTAAGCCTTCGTGGAATATCGAATACCATTCAAAACATAAATCTGAAGAGGATATTGCTAGGGAAGCTTGGGATAAGAAAGAAATATGGTGGGAAATGGATCGTACGATCGATTTTTATTTTGATGAGAAGGGAAACTGTCATTTTGAAAACGAACAACGATTATTTGATGAGACAACAAATCCACCTTCTTCATTTAGATCTACTCAAAAACCTGAGATGTTGCAAATTCCTCAGCCAAAGTAAATTGGTTTTATATATTTTTCAGCTCAACGCTGACCTATTTTTACTTTCTAGAGGCTTAATTTTAGTGGGTGAGCTTGTCCCACAAAATTAGACCAGAAATAGAGGTGTATAACATCTTGGACATGTATAAAAAAATTACAGTAACTCCTTTAGGTCTTTCGTCTCCTTCACTTGAAACAACTTATGGGTATAACTACATTTTAAATTTTGTGTTAATGCTTAAAGGTTTTGAACCAAGTGCTAAAACGACTCAAATAAATGGTTCGTATTCAACAACGCGATTAGGGTCTTTTTCTTACAGCAGTGTGACCAATGAACAATATATCTATTCGTCCCTCGGTTTTTTGACAAATCAGTTTCTTCCTGAAGGTCAAGTTATAAACTATTCTTACCAACAAGGAACCCCATACCTATCCACAACGACTTACAGTGATGTTACGTTGTCCCAACAAAAAACCTTTGATTCCTTTACAGGACTGGTTACGCGACAAGATGACCTGAACCAGTCTAAGCAGTTCACATATTATGTTGATTTTAGGCCAAAAGACATTGTTTACAACCCGGGGCTAAGCAATGAAAGCAAAGAAAGTTACCAGTACGACGACACAGCAAGAACGCAAACCTTAACTGATCGTGAAGGTTATAAAACCCTTACCAAGTTTGATGCCTGGGGAGACCCCATTTTGATTCAAAAGTTTACAAAAAGTGGATCCACTGTCTTTTTAGAAACCAAGATGGATTATGATGGGTCCGGTCATCTCATCAAAACCACAGAAACCAGCAAAGATCCTGGCACTGGACAACAATTCTCTCGGATTACCCAGTATGTGTATGATGCCTTAGGTCGTCTTACACAAACCACATTTCCTGATTCTTCGGTACAATCCATTGCTTATAATGATGCTTTGGGTTCCAAAACCATTACGGATACATTAGGTAATAAAACCACACTGTTTTCTGATGGCGCTGGCCATGTGACAAAAATTATTGATTCTTTGGGAAAAACAACTCAGTATCAATATGATAGCTTTGGATTTCTCAAACGTGTAACGGATCCTAATGGCGCAATCATCGACTATGTTTATAATCCATTGGGACAATTATTGAGACTTGATTCCCCTTATCAACTTCAAAAGATGAGTTATGATAAAAATGGAAATTTGACTCAGGTAAGCAAAGGGGATGCAGGTTTGTATGGTATGGAGAAAGTGACAAAATATTCAGGGTATGATTCATTAGGCTTATTTAAAAAAATCGAATTAGGATCATCCTCAGTGGCTGGAACTCAATATACAAAATCATTTGTTTTTACTGCTAATGATTCAAACCGAAATGCAAATGGAAAATTCTGGAAAGTAGAATTACCTTCCGGTAATGTCATGGTGTATACCTATGATAAAGATGGGCAAATAACACAGTTCCAAACCCAGTTTTCTCAAGGGCCTACTCAGACTCTTTCTTACCAATATTTTTTGAATGGGCAACTGGCTTCTATTCAAGATAGTCAAGGTTCAACGTCATATCTTTATGACGATGCTGGTCGTTTAAGTTCTATTTCCAGAGGCGGAAGTATTGTAGTTCAAACGAGTTATTCTCCTTCTTGGTATAGCCATCTTAACCAAATACAATTTGGAAATGGAATTCAAACACAACAGTCTTACTTTTTAGATGCAACTACTGATTTCATTGGATCTCAACAAGTCAAATCTGCTACAGGAGATACTCTTTTAGGGCAAACTTTTACATATGATTTTCTAGGGAACCTTACCCAAAAATCAGTTCAAGGAACTGGTATTTCCCCATATTCTTTGACCTATAGTTATGATGCTTTGTCTCAACTCAGAAGTGCTCAAGGCGGAACGATCTCATTTGGGTACACGTACGACTCTGTTGGAAACCGACTCCAATCCTCAACGCCTCTTTCGAACTCTAATTACACACGCTTGGCAAATACCATTACAGTAGCTTCGAATCCGTTTTCTACTCTTTATAGTTTTGTAATTACGCAGAATGGTCAAATTGTCAGTAAAAAAGTGTTATTGAATCAATCTAAATTCAAGAATCAGAATTTTGTATTTGATGCGTTGGATAACCTTAGCCAAATCTCTGATCAACAAGGTTCTCAGACTGTTATCTATGATTTTGTGTATGATGCTAATCAACATCGGATTATTTCTTCAAAAAATGGTGTAAAGCAAAAACTCTATGTTTGGGGGAATTTTCAAAGCCCGATTGTCGAACTGGATGGGGCTGGAACGGTCAACAAAGTAGGCATTTTTTCGCCTCAAGGAGAAAAAATTGCTGAAGACTATTTGGATAATGGAACGTTCAAAAGACGTTATATCGTGAATGATCCTTTGGGGACACCCATTATACTTACCAATCAACAAGGTCAGGTAGAAACCAGGTACCTCTTATCGCCTTATGGGGACCAACGATTTGACAATGCCAAAGTGGCTTCATCGACATTGCAATCACTTTCTCTTTCAAATTCACCGCTTTGGAACTCAGGGATTGTTGCCGGTCAAAGTCTGGGACTTGTTTCTCCAACTGGGTTTAAATTATCACCTGGGTTTTCTGCAAAAGCAGGGAGTTCTTTTAAAGCTACTGCCATTGAGTCATTACCACCATCTACTAAAATCTCTTTTACGGGTAAAGATTTTGAAGACGAGTTAGGCCTCTATTACTTCAACGCACGCTGGTATGATCCAGATTTGGGGAGCTTTGTGAGCGCTGACCCGAAACTCCCCGACTTGAGTCAGCCCTTGTCTTTTAATCCTTATCTTTACTGTCTCAATAATCCACTCAAAAATCTTGATCCAGATGGTAAGCGTACCTATGCTATCAATGGGATAAGGAATACAAGTAACCAACCTCCAAAACCTATGGTTGATTTTGTTCAATCACTTAATCGTATGTTAGGACGGCAGGAGGTATTTAATACTCCAGGAATTTATAATCAAGGAACATATCGAGATTTGGCATCTGTTGCTCTAGAAATGGTTAATGTCAATCAATATTCTTCTCAAATTACTGCCTATATTCAATCGGATTTAAAGAACCGCCCATTAGATCCAGGAGAAAAATTGAATCTTATAGGTTATAGTGGAGGAGGGCAAATTGCTTTCAATGTAGCTGATAAATTATCAGGGGAATATTTTGTGAATAATCTAATTACATTAGGAAGTCCATATTCAGAACTGACACGGGGTAATATCGGACAAGTGACTCATTTTAATTCATTTTTTGACCCGATTTCTTATCCTTCTATGTTCGACTTTAGAACTTCACTTTTTGATTTTAATTCAAATGGTAGTTATTTTTGGGATGTAAGGCATTCTGGAAATAACTCATACTTAAATAACCCAAAAGTCTTGGACTCTATATCGAGAATCTTGAAATGATGAATACTGTTTTAATAGTTAGTTCAATTTTTTCATTTATATTTTATCAGTTTTATATCAACTTTGTGCTTGTTTTTTTGATGATTTGGAGCTTGAGGGATAGGTGGAAGCATATTTTTTTAATAATTCTTTCACTATGTTTAATTCCATTAAATATAGTGATTAGCTATATGACTACTTGGATTCTTGCTAATGTTGTGGAATTTAACATTATATTGGTTTTTACAGCTTTACCGGCTATCTACCTTGTCAAAAGAAAAAAATATTTTAGTGCAATTATTTTATGCAAAGCTATAGAACTCATCATTTATATTTGGGGAATTTATGGTGGTTTTGAAATAGCGTAGTTTTTTATTTAGCTAAATTGAGTTATTAAAAAGTGTTTTTGCTATTTTTTTTCTGAATAAAATTTTTGCATCAAATTTTTACGTATGATTATTAAAAGGAACAAAACAATATGAACAGACCCCTAATCACTACAATCCTAATTCTAACCCTAATCCTTTTCACCACCCACAGCTTTGCTACAACCAGCAGCGCTGAACTACGCATAAAAGCCCTCGCCAAAAGGGATCAATCCAACCGAGAATTCGGCAGTGGAGCTCTAATCATCACCGGCGGTGCCTTTTTAATCCCCGCGCTTTCACCTAACCAAAGCTCCATGAAAGACTCTTTTCTAGCATCGGGAGCCAGCATGTTGGGTTTAGGCGTACTTATGCAATTTAACAAATATCCCGCAGAGCTTGAGGCCCAATTAGTCGATGCTCAACCAACAGATGAAGAACGAAAAAAGGCCGCCGAAATAGCTTTAAAGCGTTTATCGGACAACGGATTCCAGCAAAGAATGCTTTCTGCTGGCGGCTATGTTTTAGGCGGATTATTTACCTATTCCGCTATGCAATCGTTAACCAGTTCGGCGGGTAATTACCGTGTAGATCCTTCCGCTGTTTTGACTATTGATGGCCTGCTGGCTTTGTTTTATTTATGTGTTCCTTCAGAATACGAAAAAGAGTACCAAAACCACCTCTCCGAAACAAAACCCAAATAATCCCACCCAACCCCTTAAAAAAGCCTCAATAAAATAGTATGATACACACATGAAAGGTATTATTCTTGCTGGCGGTCAGGGAACCCGTTTGTTTCCGTTAACTCAGGTTATTACGAAGCAGCTGCTTCCTATCTATGACAAACCTCTCATTTACTACCCCTTATCTGTTTTAATGCTGGCTGGTATTACCGATATTCTTATTATTTCCACACCTCATGATTTGCCTCAGTTTCAGCGTCTTTTTGGGGATGGATCTTCGTTGGGAATTAGTCTTTCTTATGCCGAGCAACCTAGTCCCGATGGATTGGCGCAGGCGTTTATTATTGGCGAATCTTTTATTGATAATCAACCGGTGTGTCTGGTGCTTGGTGATAATATTTTTTATGGTCATGGGTTATCTGTTATGTTGCAGAATTGTGCAAAACTAACCTCAGGCGCGACTGTTTTTGGCTACTATGTAAAAGATCCCGAGCGCTATGGTGTAGTTGATTTTGATGCATCCGGAAAAGCGGTGAGTCTGGTTGAAAAACCGAAAAATCCTACCTCACACTGGGCTGTGACGGGGCTTTATTTTTATGATAATCAGGTGGTGTCTTTGGCTAAATCGCTTAAGCCGTCTCCGCGTGGGGAGCTTGAAATTACGGATTTGAATAAATTGTATCTGAAAAAAGATCAGCTGACGGTGTCGCTTTTGGGGAGAGGGACGGCGTGGCTGGATACGGGGACGCATGAGAGTTTGCTTCAGGCCTCAAATTATGTGGAAGTAATCGAAAATCGGCAGGGGTTAAAAATTGCCTGTCTGGAAGAAATTGCCTATAGAATGGGGTATATTTCATTGGCTCAGCTTGAGGTGTTGGCGAAGCCGTTGTCTAAAAATCAATATGGACAGTATTTATTGGATATTATCCACCGTGAAGGTCGGATTTAATGGCTGAAAAAAGGCGGATTGGGCTTGTAGGGTGCGGGAAAATTGCGGCGCGTCATGCCGAGATTTTAGGTAAGAACCTTGTAAAAGGGGCCTGTTTAGTGGCAGTGTCTGATCCTTTTTCTGAAAAATCACAGGCGATGGCCGATACGTACGGTGTAAACGCTTACACCGATTTTCATACCATGATGCAATCCGAGGCTTTGGATGCCGTGGCTGTTTTGACCCCAAGCGGTCTGCATGCCTCCCAAGTCACTGAGCTGGCTCCATACAAAGCGGCCATTATTGTTGAAAAACCCATGGCCTTAACACTTGCCGATGCCGATACCATGCTGGATGCCTGTAAAACACATAACACTCCTTTATTTGTAGTCAAACAAAATCGATTTAATAAACCCGTTCTGGCCCTAAGGCAGGCTTTGGAAGCCGGACGTTTTGGCAAACTTGTTTTAGGTACGGTCCGAGTAAGATGGTGCCGGCCTCAATCCTATTATGATCAGGGCGGATGGCGGGGAACCTGGGCGATGGACGGCGGCGTGCTGACCAATCAGGCCAGTCATCACGTGGATTTGCTGGAATGGATGATGGGCGAGGTGAAAAGCGTCTTTGCAAAAGGTGTAACAGCCCTGGCCAACATCGAAGCAGAAGACACGGCAACAGCCGTACTGACATTTAAAAACGGCGCTTTAGGCATTATCGAGGCTACAACCGCGACACGTCCAAAAGATCTCGAAGGCTCTTTATCTGTATTGGGCGAAAAAGGATCTGTTGAAATCGGCGGTTTTGCGGTGAACAGTTTAAAAACATGGAATTTTTCAGAGCCTCATGCTCAAGATGAATCGGTTTGGCAGGATTTTGCCGAAAATCCGTCTCAGCCGGGCTATGGTCATATTGCGTATTACGATCATGTGGTGCGTTGTTTGAACGGGGAGGAAAAACCATTGGTAAATGGCAATGAAGGCCGCCGCAGCCTGGCTTTAATCGAGGCGATGTATACGTCCATAAAAACCGGGCAGGAAATCTTTTTATAAATTAGGATAGTTCTATGATTAAATTTTTAGATTTGGAAAAACAGTATCAGTCCATAAAAAAAGAAATGGATGAGGCCATATCAGGTATTATCTCCAAGGCTGCGTTTATTGGCGGCGATGAAATTAAAACCTTTGAAAAAAACTTTGCGGCTTATCATAACACGGCTCATTGTGTGGCTGTTGCCAACGGTACGGATGCGTTGGAAATAGCGATTGAAGCTTTAAATCTACCTAAAGGAAGCGAAGTCATTGTTCCTGCGAACTCGTTTATTGCGTCATCAGAAGCGGTGTCACGTCAGGGTTATACTGTTGTGTTTTGTGACTGCGATCCTGAAACCTACACGATTTCCATCCCATCTTTAAAATCTAAAATTACGTCAAAAACATCGGCGATAGTGGCCGTTCATTTGTACGGGCATCCTTGTGATATGGATGCTTTAAACGAGCTTGCACAGCAACATGATTTAAAAATTATTGAGGATTGCGCTCAAAGTCATGGGGCCGAGTATAAGGGCAAACGTATAGGCGGGCTGGGGCATATTTCGGCCTTTAGTTTTTATCCGGGAAAAAACCTTGGGGCTTATGGTGATGCCGGTGCTATTTTAACTCAGGACGAGGCTTTGGCGTTGCGCTGTAAAATGATTGCAAATCATGGCCGCATTGCAAAATATGATCATAAATTTGAGGGTAGAAATTCCCGTTTGGATGGCATTCAGGCTGCCGTGTTGAATGTGAAATTAAAGTATCTGGATACCTGGACGGACACAAGACGAAAACTGGCGTCCATTTACAGAAAAGAATTGTCCGGTATTTCCGGCTTAACCTTACCTCAGGAAAAAGACTGGGCAAAGGCTGTATATCACTTGTTTGTAGTTCGTACTGAAAAACGTGAGGCGTTGAAGCAGGCTTTGGAAGACAACGACATCCAGACCGGTATTCATTACCCGATTGCCTTACCCAAACTTGAGGCTTACACCTACACCAATCAGGCCTCCGAGCCGTTTTTTGCCAATCAATCAGACATCCAACTTTTAAGCCTGCCTATGGGCGATCAGCTTTCGGAATCTGAAATCCTGACAGTATGTAAGGGTGTAAAACAGTTTTTCTCAAAATAGGGTTTCATTTGTTTTTTCCGCGGGAATAAAATTTCTAACACACTCATTTTATTCTTTTCAGGGGGAAACGGATATGGAAATTAAAGGACTACCATCCAATTTTGAGAAAGATTTATTACATTTACGTGATGAATTTCGGGATGATGACATGGATTTAATCAAGGAGCTTCGCAAGGAACAATCCGGCACCTTAAAAATTTCTCACGAATGGGATATTCTTTTAGGTGATCAAGATAAAAAAACATGAAAGGGTTCTTATGCGCGTCCGAATAGCTCCGTCGCCGACAGGTAATCTCCATATCGGCACTTTACGTACAACGTTATTTAACTGGCTTTTTGCAAAACACAACAAGGGAACATTGATTTTACGTATTGAAGATACGGATCAGGAACGTTCAAAAAAAGAATTTGAAACCAATATTTTTGAGGGGATAGACTGGATGGGGCTGACCCCGGACGAAGGTCCTCTTCAAGGTGGTGCTTTTGGTCCTTACCGTCAGTCAGAGCGGATGGCTCAGGGGCTGTACATTTCTTATGCTCAGGACATGTTGAAACAGGGCAGGGCCTATCACTGTTTTTGCTCCGAACAGGAACTGGATGCAGAGCGTGAAGCTGCTGATGCTTTGAAAAAACCGTATGTGTATTCCAGAAAATGCCTGCATTTATCTCAGGATGAGATTGCACAGAAAAAAGCTGCCGGTATTCCAGCCTCAATCCGTTTTAAAATGCCCGATCAGCATTCTCTAACCTTTACCGATATTATCCGTGGCGATATCACCTTCGATTTAACACTTATTTCTGATTTTGTCATTTTAAAATCCGATCAAAGTCCGTCCTATAATTTTGCCGTTGTTATCGATGACTGGCTAATGGAAATTTCCCATGTTATCCGTGGTGAAGATCATATTTCAAATACACCCCGCCAGCTTGCTTTGTTTGAGGCGTTGGGAAAAACTCCGCCACGTTATGCTCACTTACCTATGATTTTGGGAACGGATAAATCCAAACTATCCAAACGTCACGGTGCAACCAGTGTCACCGATTACGCAGGGCAGGGTTATTTATCCTCGGCGTTGTTTAATTACCTGGTGCTGTTGGGATGGTCATCTCCTGATGGTCAGGAACTGTTAACCCAGCAGGCGATTATTGACGCTTTTACTCTGGAACGCATATCCAAATCCGGGGCTGTTTTTGATATCGTAAAATTAAAATGGATGAACGGACAGTATATCCGTAATCTGGATGAAACGGCTTTATATAACTGTTTAACACCGTTGTTAAATGCAGACATCCAGAAACATCTGTCTCAATTTGATGCAAAAACCCTGCAAAAAATGATGATGTCGGTACGGGACAATCTGGATCTTTTAACCGATATTAATACCTATCTGGCTGTTTATTGTTTGTCCGATCAGGATGTAAATGAGTTGAATAAAGCCCATGTGTTTTCAGACTCTGACAAACAGGTGGTTTCTGCTTTGTGCGAAAAACTTGAGGCCCATGACGGCGAGGTTAACCCTCAGGATGTGGATGGTTTTCTGGCGGATATTTTATCTGCAACGGGACTTGGAAAAGGCAAAGTCTTTAAGCCGATTCGTCAGGCGTGTTCCGCACAGGGATCTGGCCCACATTTACCTGATCTTTTAAGTCTGATACCTAAAGAATCCCTCATCAAACGATGTCGCTTTGTACTGAATTAGTTCAGAATTTTCATAGTGAGACATTGTCCTCCAACCAAAAAACAGCTGTTTTATCGGCACTTTTTGGCAAAAATGACTGGAATGAGACTGTATTTGATACGGTTAAAGCCCATTTTTTTGGATTTTTAGATACATTTAAACCCTTAGCCTTCCCAAAAGGGTTTGGGTTTGATGCGTTTGAACTTGAGGATATCCTCACCTTTTTTATTACAGAGACTCAGTTTGAATTTAGCCTTAAAAAAGAAAAGCAAAAACATATTTTATACGGCCATATTCATGGCGAAGCACGTCAACAACTGTTTAATGGGCTTCCTTCGGAGTTAAAACGTCAGTGTTTTCTCAAAAAATGTGAGGCGTTGAACCTGTTTCCTGTTCTTGATGTTTTGCCATCTGAGATTTTGGACTGTTGGGATATCGGGATTGGCCACTCGGTTTATGCTGTAAAAACATCCCAAAAAACGTTTGTAATCAAGCGTGAAGAGCTTCCCAATCAATCTCTTTTTTGTTTGCTTCTGGCTGGTCTTGGCTGGCCAAGTTTTGATTCAAAACATCGGGATAAATGGGAAATTTCCGATTATCTGGGCTCTACCAGTTTGTGTGATGTGTTGCAGGCCCAGCCGGCCTTGCGTCAGGATATCGAAGATCAGCTGGCCAAACATGCTGCCCTCGGTGACGTTTTAGGGCGAGGAGACCGACATTACGATAATTATATGATGACAGAAAAAGGGCTGGTCCCCATTGATATTTCTTTTTTATTTTGGGAAGGAAACGAAGATTGGGATTATAAATATATTTCCGGCGGACTGTACGAATATAATGTGTTAAGACGCTATTCGGGAACAGAGTTGGACGAGAAGAAAACCCGGTTTTTTAAGATTTACAAAGAAACCTTGTTAGAGTTGAAATCAGCACAATCCCTTTTAGAGCAGCATATTACAACCTTTTTAGGTCGTTTTCATCTTGAAACACAGGATAAATTATTTTTTATCCGTCAGCGTCTGAATCACCTTGAGACGTATTTTGAATCTCAAAAATGGTTGTATGAAAAAGGGTTTAAGACAATGGAAAAACGCGAGAGGCTGAAACAAAAGCTTCACACCTGGAAGCTGGATAATCTGGATATGTGTAATCAGACACCACTTCTAAAAATGTACAGCCTCACAGATACCAATCGTCCTTCCTGCTTCTTTTTACTTGAAGAATTTCCAGAGCTAACGCATCAACTGTCTGTTTTAAATGTGTCTTAATACGACCGTTTAACCACTGAAAATCCACCCCGATATCTAGGATTTTTTTTTGTTAAAATAAAAGCAATGTCATCGTTATGCAAGCATTGTCATACGCCACTTTCTTCTTTATCAAAAAGTGATTTTTGTTGCTCGGGTTGTGAAACTGTTTTTATGACGTTGCAGCAGTGCGGCCTGACACATTTTTATGACTTAAGGGATAAACTGTCTTCTGAAGCTTTAAAACCGGCATCTGGGCTTAAGCCGTTTGATTTTTTAGATACGATTGAAATCAAAAATAATCGGGTTCAATTTTATGTTGAGGGCTTACACTGTGCGGCATGTTTGTGGCTTTTCGAGAAACTGGGCTTGCTTGTTGAAGGCATTGAAACTGTAGATGTTGATATGGGCAAATCGGTTATTACGTTGAGCCTTCATCCAAACGCATCTCTTTCGATGATTGCTTCTACCATTTCACAATTGGGCTATACACCCCATCTTTTGGAATCTGAAAGCCAGCAGCAGGATCTTTTAAAGAAAGAAAATCGTCAGCAGCTGTTAAAAATCGGGGTAGCCGGTGCTTGTGCTGGAAATATCATGTTGATGACGGTTCCGCTTTATGGCGGTGCAACAGGTTTTTTAGCCTCATGTTTTGAGTGGATTAGTGCCTTTCTTATGATTCCTGTTCTGTTTTATTCTGGGGCGTCTTTTTTTAAAACCTCCTGGGCGGATATCAAAGTCAGACGCATTTCTATTGATCTTCCCATTGCCATAGCGATAGGGGTTGGCTGCAGCGTGAGCCTTTATAATCTGGTCACTGGAAAACATGCCCTGTATTTTGATTCACTGTCGATGCTTGTTTTTTTGTTGATATCCAGTCGATTCTTTCTAAAACGAATCCAGCAGAACTTTTTAGGTCGATTGTCTGTTTCAGAACAATGGCTTCCTCAGTTTGCCTATGTAAAGCGGGACGGAAAAGACTGTAAGACAAAGCTGGCTGATGTTGTAAAAGGGGATCAGATAAGTGTGTATCCCGGACAAATTATTCCTGTTGATGGAACATTGATAACGGGAAACGCCTATATTAATCTTGCGATTTTAACGGGAGAATCTACGTTGCAGCGTGTTCAGCCAGGAGAATCTGTTTTTTCTGGAACGGTTTACTTTAAAGACAGTAACGACTCTTCTCCCATTCTTATTGAAACGCTGGCTGCAGGTAAAGACACCCGAATGGGATTGTTACTTCAAGGCGTTTCATTACCCTCTGCTGGTTCCATTCTGGGAAAATTTTCAGATAAAGTATCCCAGTGGTTTTTGGGAACCGTGTTGTTGTTGGGGGCGACCCAGTTTATCTGGCTGTCAGCGACACAAGGATTTTACGAGGCCCTGCAACGTTTTTTATCCTTACTTATAGTTACCTGCCCCTGTGCGCTGGCTTTGGCAATTCCATTAACGCAGGCCATTACTATGAAGCGAGCTGTTGACTACGGAATTTTACTTAAACATGAGTATAGTATTGAGAAAATTGCTGCCATAAAGCGTATCTTTATGGATAAAACCGGAACCCTAACGCAAGGCTCTTTCTCTGTTATGGATTGCAGCCCACCTTTGACAGATTCCTTTGACTTACAGGTATTATTTGCCCTTGAAAAACCATCTCGACATCCTATAGCCAAGGCTATTATCCGGTATATTTTTGATTGTTTTCCATCCTTTACAGCCCAAAACCTGTCTGTTTCATCTTATGAAGAAAAGCTTGGAGAAGGTGTTTTTTTACAGACCAATGGAGATTATTATGCCATTCAAAAAAAAATTAACGGAGAGTCCGGGGACATCGGTTTTTATAAAAACTATGAGCTGATAACAACGTTTTATTTAGGAGATGAAGCACGAAAAGACAGTTCAGAGCATCTTCATTATCTTCATTCACAGGGATTTTCCCTTTCACTGTTAACCGGTGATCGAATTTCAGCCACCCAGGCACTTAAAAATCACTGCCCGTTTCTAGAGATTAAGGCCGATTTATCTCCTGAAATGAAAAAAAATAGTATCCTATCGGAAAACCCCTGTATGTTTGTGGGTGATGGTGCGAATGACTCAGCCGCCCTGTCATCGGCGTCTGTTGGGGTTGCTGTTCATGGCAGTTTGGATATCAGTATAAAAGCTGCCGATGTCTATATGTTGCAGCCCGGCATAGGGGGTATTGTTACGTTAATTCAGCTCTGCAAACGTTCAATGACCATTGTTCGTTGTAATATGATCATTACGGTCATTTATAATGGCGTACTGGGTTCTTTAGCTATGCTGGGTTACATTAGCCCTCTTATTGCAGCTATTGGTATGCCGATTAGCTCTATACTTGTACTTTCAATGTCTGTTGTTGGATTGAACTCTAAAAAAAGATGAGAGACTTATAAAGGATTTACCATGAATATTGTTTTTTTTCTGCTTCCATTGGCTCTCTGTTTGGCACTTTTTTTTATCTATGGTTTTATTAAAGCTACTAAAAGTGGTCAGTATGATGATATGGATACTCCGGCACATCGTATGTTGTTGGAGGATGATTAGGGTGTTGTGATATGTTTAGTGTTAAGTAGTGAAATGGAGTTCTTCAGACCGGAAAAAGATAAATTCACTAACTTATGAGATCGAGAGTGACTCGATAAATGAAGATATTGGGGTGTTTTTGTAGCGGAAAAAAAGAAGACTCTTTTCCGGTCTGATAGCAAAATTTAGGGAGAAGCTCATTGATGGAACTCCGTAATGTAGGTCGCTGTTGCCGCCTTAACGATTGGATCCGAATCAATGACGAGGACGATAGGTTTACATGTTCTGACAAATTGTACCAAAGCTGTTATACTCCAAACGACAATAGTTGATTATATCGTTTATTTAACTATATGTGTATATATAAATAAATAACTCTCTATAGTTATATGTTAACTCTACTGTCTTTTCAAGACCTTCGGAGGCGCATGTCAGAATCTCTTTCGCTTACTCAATTGTTAAAAGTTGTGATGCTATCAAAAAAAGTTAGCAAATATGCTCTTGCAAAAAAAACTGGAATTTCTCATGGGTATATCACCATGATTTGTAACGGAGAAAAGAAAAATCCTTCTACGGATATTTTGATCAAAATTGCAGATGTTTTAGAGCTTTCCCATCAACAAATCTTAAAGTCCGTTGGATTAGATCTTCCAGAAGCACGAGTTGAAGCACCTTTTAAAAGCCAAAAAATGCCCATATTAAGTTGGGAGGCAACCAACTTGCTTCTAGAACTTCAAGATCCCACTCTTCCTGGCATCATAGATGGATGGAGATACACAGACTGTGATGGAGATAAGATTTTTGGCGTAATCTTGGAATCGCCAGCTGCTTCTTTCCCCAATGGAACGCTACTGACAGTTGATATGAGAGCCTCTTTCATTAATGGCGATTGGGCAATTATGTACACTAAGCAAGATAAAAAGGCTCGGCTAATTGAAGTGTTTAGTCTTGAGAAAGAATGGTTTTTTATAGATCTGCAAGCGCCCTCTAAAAATCTTATTAAGGGTTCTACCGATTTTAAAGAAACAGTAATAGGCGTGGTTTTAGAAGCTACTCAAATACAAAAACTAAAAAAATAGTCTTAATATTTAAGCCATTTTCTTGCTTTAAGCACAAAAATTTGAGAAAATATTTGCCTTAAAATTATATATTACGACAGGGGGTGTACTGTGGTTAGAAAACTTATTGCCTTAACTATACAGCTTGAAACTGTGAAAAAAATCACAGATACAAGTACTCGAGAAACTCAAGCTGACTTTGAACTTCCTACAGGTTTTTTGACATTTGGAACACGTATTCATGCCATTTTTGATTGTAATTTTAAACTAAAAATAGACTCTAATATTGAAGAGTATATCGAATTTGCCTATAACAGAGGCGTAGAGGCAGGAATTTATCCAAAAGAACCTAAGTTTAAAGACAAAATTATTCAAGAACTTGAAAAAGTTTATTATGTTCATTTGGCTGTAGGTGTTTTACCAAATACCCCAGACAAAGAAAAACAAAAAGCACTTATTACCTGGATTTTACTTTTATTTGCCTTTGATAATGTTATTGATAATTCAGACGGGGTAATACCAAAAAATAAAGCACTATTGAGAGCTTATGTTAAAGCCTTAAATTCAGAACTTACAACGGATAAACATACAGCAGATGATCTTCAGAAAATTTTAAGAGAACATCATGTGCCTGAAAAAGAAATTGTAGAAGCTTTAAAACCTATTCGATTGGCAAAATTTTTAAGAAATCAAAGTCCAGCATTTCATAAGGAAGCCCGTAAATATTTTGAATCTTCGTTGTCAGAACTAAAAAAACCTAAAAAAATGGGTATGTCAGAATATCTATTAACACGTCAGGTAAGTGGTGCTGTAGATTCAGTTATACGTTTAGCTGAAGGAGATTTGCCGGATTATTTTTCAGGATCACAAGTATTTAATTTCCCCCATATGAATCAAAAATTAGTATTATACATTTGCCTGGTAAATGATTTGGGTGGAGCTAAAGAATTTTTAAGTCATGAACCTGCGTATTTGAAGATTCAATATGATGTTAATCTAGGACATTTAAAATCTGTAGGACATACTGATGAAAAATTAATGAAAAAAATGGCACTTGAAATGGCTATGTCTGATCTCGTAAAATTAATAAATGAACAACATAGGGTATATCTTGAAATGAAAGAAGAAATTCTTGCAACTATTGCGGACGAAACCCTCTTTGAAGGATCCTCAGTTTATGAACGTTTTTCTAAAATGGAAGAAACCGAAAGAACTGCGTTTAAAGATGAGGTTAGAGCTGATTTTTTAAGACGTTGTGAGATCAGAGAAAATTTGGCTGCAGCTGGAAATGAATGTACACGGGTGAGTAAGCGATATTTTGATCCTTCAAACCCTGAAAAAAACTTGGAAATCACAGAATTTGTAGACTAGTAGCTGAAAGAAAAAGGGGTATTATGGAACACGGGTTACGTTTTTTTGGTAGGTCTCATTTTTCACATGAGGACTTGAGACACTATATTTCTTATAGAGTAGCTTGGGTGTTGTCTTCTACAGGCTTTGTCTATACAGCCTATTTTTTTATTATTAAAAATCTTTTTTTAGCTGTACCTGGACTTGTTATAAGTATGTCTCTTGCGCTAAGCACCTATGCTATTCAAAAGAAAAAGCTCGAACCATTTTCAAAATTTTGGCTTGTCCTCTGTGCAAATTTGGCTGTGTTTTATTATTCGGCAATCTTGGGCAAACCTTCTGGTATTTATTTCTTCTTTTTTGCCACTTCAACCTTGTCTTTTGTTTTATTTTCATTAAAAGAGAGAATCCAAATCATTTTGGGTATTTCCTTATCTGTTCTCGGGTTCATATTTTCAAACAACGAGCTTTTTTCGTCTTACTTTATTGTTCAGCATGTATCGCCTTCTGTTCAACGTACTTTAGAGTTTATGACTGGGATAGGGAGTTTTGTTATCGTCTGTATTGCTTTAGGTGCTTATTCTTATGCAACAGAAACTACTTTTTTTAAACTTTTTACGGCATTTGAGGTTATTCAGAAAAGTAATGCAAATCTAGAGACTATGAACAAAGAAAAGGAAATAGCACTCTCAGAGCAAATTCGACTAAACAATCAACTTCAAACGGAAATGGGTATTCGGCAAGAGTTTTTTGTTCAGCTAGAAAAAAGAGCCATAGAATTGGAAGAGGGGAGACGATTGCTAAAACAAAACCAAGAGGCAAATGAAAAATTAGTGGCGCAATCAGCTTATGCCAATATCTGTAGGAATATTGCTCATGAAATTAGAACGCCCATTACTCTTTTAATGTCTAACTCAGAACTCATTCAACATAATTTATCAGACAAAGACGCCATTTTACGCTTTTCTAAAAAAATGATGTCGGCAATGATACGGCTAAACAATTTAACAAAAGCCATGTTGGATTATGGCGAAGGGGTGTCTGATAATCCGGATACGTTTAAAATCGAAGACCTTTTGAAAGATATTGTCGAGCTTGCACAACCCAGATGTAATCAGCTTCGACTTCAGGTATTAACCGACTATTCGCATACAAAAACAGTGTTTGCTAGCAAAAAGTTTATCTATCAAGCACTACTTAACCTCGTAAGTAATGCTATACAGCACACTCCACCTGGGGGAACACTTACACTTAAAACCTGTGATACATTTATCGAATCCGAGTATCCAATACCTGGGGTTGAAGTTCGTGTTATAGATACGGGAAAAGGGATTTCAAAGGAAAATATGAACAAAATATTTCAACCTTATTTTAGTACTACTGACGTGGAAGACGAGTACCATGTAGGTTTGGGACTAGCCTTTACACAACGGGTTATTGTAGAAAATCGAGGAACAATTTCAGTAGAATCTACTCTTGGTCAGGGATGTACATTTATCGTGCAAATCCCCTCGAAAGCCGATAACTTGCTATAAACTTTCAGCATATCGCAGCAGAGATGTTTTTAATCGATGTCGGTAAAGATACTTTTCAATTTTTAAATAGAGCTGAGACGGGATAAATGGTTTTGGAATAAAATCAGAAGCCCCATTTTGAATGGTATACATTACCACGTCTAAATCTCTAAATGCAGATACAACAACAACTTCTAATAAGGGAGACTTTTCTTTTAGGCTAACCACCAAGTCCTCTCCAGACATATCTGGCAAACCAATGTCAACCAGTGCTACTTCAATTAATGGATGCTTGTCTAGTAACTGAATAGCGTCACGTCCGGTTTTGGCAAAAAGAACTGAATATTTTTTACTCAAAAGTACCTGATATGTATCTTGGAGATTGGGATCATCCTCAACGATTAAAAGTGTAGGTTTTTTCTTTGACATGTATTGTTTAAAAATAGATGTGAATGTGGGCTCGTGAGACGCTTCAAAAGGGTGTTTTAAGCTTTGTTCATCCATACTTTCAACAATATCCCACATTCCTTTAGGCAATCTTTTTTTTAGGGACTCTTTAAATACGGAGATATGTTTTTTGTTTAAAGTAGTCATTCGAAGTGTTGTACGTAACTCGTCATCAAAGAAAGGTTTTACTAAAAGACCGCTGGCACCTTTTAACATCACATCGATAGACGATTGAAAGTTATTTTCTTCGATTAAAACAATAATGTCTGAGGAAATAGACGTTTGGGAACATCTATCAAAAAATGACACATAGTCAGAATTTATAAGCGATTCTGAGGCTAAAATGATTGAAAAAGTTTGTTTGGAAAAGGCTTCAACGCCTTCATGTAGTGTATGAACCACACAAATGTCATAATGGTCGCGAGTGTTACGTATAATTTGATCAATAATTTGTGGATCGGTTTCAAGTAAAAGGATACTCTGTTTCATAACGTTCCCCTATATATTAAAAAAAAATCTGTGCTGAATTGAAAAGTATTGGAAAATATCGGCATATTTTAACATGTGAATTTAGGTATGTCATCTAAATCGTATATGTTTAAGAGCTTTTTTAACCCTTTTTCTTTTGGCTGGATTCAAGCCTTCGGACTATTCTTTGGGTTCAACCTGTGGCAGATGACCAGCTTACAGCTTTTACTCAAAACAAAACTCCGGTTCTGCTGACATTTCTTATTATAAAGGTTTCTGGGGTGTCTCCCTTAGAAAAAAAATATAAAGACCATCCCGATTTTCTTGCCTACACATTAAAAACTCCTTTATTATTTCCTAAGATTTTTTAATATATAAATCACCTCTAAAGGAACCTCTATGAAATTTAAAACGTATCTAAGTATGATTTTAGGATTTTTAACCTTGTCTGCTACGCCAACACTTGGAACATCCGCCTATGATTTTTCCTTTAAAACCTTACATTCAAAACAACCATTCAACTTATCCCAATACAAAGGAAAGGTGATTTTGGTTGTAAATACAGCGTCTCATTGTGGGTTTACGCCTCAATACAAAGGTTTGGAAGCATTGTATAAAACTTACAAAGACAAAGGACTGGTTATTATTGGTGTGCCAAGTAATGATTTTGGATCCCAGGAACCGGGATCAAGCGAAGACATTGCTACATTTTGCGAAAAAAATTATGGCGTTACTTTTCCTATGACAGAAAAAGAAAATGTAGTGGGTAAAGACGCTCATCCTTTCTACAAATGGACGAAACGTGTTCTTGGTCTTGCATCAGCTCCAAAATGGAATTTTCATAAAATCTTAATCAATAATGATGGCGTTCCTGTTCACTATTTTTTCTCTACAACTTCTCCAGAGTCTCAGCAGCTGATAAATGCCATTGAAAAAGAGCTTAAACAAAAATGACGACTCTTCATAAATTAGAACAAGCGATAATAGTTCCACACGACATAGACCGTGTCTTTCAATTTTTTAATCGACCTGAAAATTTAGAAAAAATAACACCTCCCCACCTGAATTTTAAGATTTTAACTCCAGGCCCAGTTGACATGTTTAATGGACAGGTTATTGATTATTCAATTTCTTTGTATGGATTTCCGATGCGGTGGACAAGTTTGATTACAAACTATAATCCTCCTTTTAGCTTTGTAGATACTCAACTTAAGGGGCCTTATTCTTTTTGGTACCATGAACACCGATTTGAAGCGTTATCCGATCACAAAACACGGATTATTGATCATGTTTCTTATGTATGTCCTTATGGCATTATTGGGGAATGGGGGCATTTTTGGGTGAAAAAATCTTTGGATAAGATTTTTAGGTATCGCTCTTCGGTAATTATTAATCAGGATCACTCTTTTTTCTAATCCTTTGTTCACATGCAGTTTAGCGTAATGCCAAAATCATACTTCCCGAGATAATCCATATGATAGGCATAATATAACGATATCTGTCTTTTTTAATGATTTGTAAAAGAAAAGGTGCAAGGCTAAGAGCGGGCAGGGTGCCCAGCCAGAAACAAAATAAGGTTAGTCCTCCTATTGCGGCGTTTCCTGTTCCGGCTGCTGCAATAACATAGGTATAAAGCCAACCGCAGGGAAGCAGAAAAGATAAAAATCCAATCAAAAACGCTTTTAAAACAGTGTCTTTAACATGAAGGGCTTTTGAAAAAAAACGTGAATAAAGTGTTTGTAAAAAAGGAGCCTGAATATGGAGGTTTTTTTGAACAAGATTTAAGAGTCCAAACATAATGAAAAACAGGCCCATTATAACTACCATGCTACTTTGAAGTTCTGAAAACCAGCTATACAAAAGAAGGTCTCCAAGAGCTGCTGCAAGGCTACCGAGAATGAGGTACCCCAGTAATCGACCACTATGATAAAACAGTACAGATGTTTTTGTCGTAGCTACAGGTGTGATAAGTCCTCCGCACATGGCAATGCAATGTCCACTTCCAAGCAGACTGGTTAGCAAAACTGTTAGTGGTACAAGGCTGACCAGGGTTGTGTGATGACAGTGCATCATTTAAAGAAAAGGCCCGATTAATTCCAGATCTATTTTTTTAGTCCATGTTGAGTCTGGAAACTGTACGGTAATTGTGGCGGATTCTGTTTTTTTACCGTTTTTTAAGAGCGATTTTGGAAAGGTTATGAATAGGTCTCCCCGACTGTTTTTTCCGGGAGCTATTGTTAGGGGAGATACCGGCAATGTAAGGTTTAGCTGCGAGTTTTGTGCTGAAATACGTAGCTTTCCTTCCTCAAATTTATGCGAATAAATATGTAATTTGATGTGATTGGTAATCATCTCCTTTCCATTGAAGGATCCTATTTGTTGATAAGGCAGACTGTCTCTTACCAGGGTGAATTTTATGGGTTCCCTGTTTAACAGAATGATGGCAAGTGTGATGATTAAAAACAAAAGCATGCTTCCATAAATAAAGGTTCTAGGCCTCAATATCCGTCTTTTTAGGCCGGCAAGTCCTCTTTCTGAATCAAATCGTATTAATCCTTCTGGTTTACCAATGGTTTTCATAACCTGATTACAGGCATCAATGCAGGCTGTACACATCACGCATTCCAGCTGAAGTCCGCGGCGGATATCAATGCCTGTTGGACAAACCTGAACGCAGCGATAGCAATTAATGCAATCGCCACCGTTTGGTGTGCTTTTAGGATCGGGTTGCCTGGGTTCTCCTCGTTTTGCATCGTAGGCCACGAATAAGGAATGCTGGTCGAGTAACACCGATTGTAACCGTCCATAGGGACAGGCAATGGTGCAAAACTGTTCGCGAAACCAGCCAAAATCAAATAATAAAATCCCTGTAAGAATGGCAACTCCAATAGCCGCAACCGGATGATCCAGCGGAGAACGATGCATCATTTTCCATACCATATCCGGCCCAAGAAAATAGGCTAAAAGACTGTGCGTGATAATCAGGCAACACAGTAGAAACAGGGTGTATTTAAGGCTTTTTTTCCAGATCTTAGTGAAAGATAAAGGGCCTTCATCCAATTTTCGTCTGTCTTTTGCTGTGCCTTCAACCCATTTTTCAATTCTACGGAAAAACCCTTCTACAAAAACAGTTTGCGGACAGGCCCAGCCGCACCAGACTCTTCCCCAATTCGCTGTAACAACGGCTACAAGAAATACCCAGGATAAAAAAATAAGCACCAAAACCGGGGCATCGTCAGCCCAGAACGCTAACCCAAAAAAGGCAAATTGTCTTTTGGGGATATTAATCATGATGGCTGGAAATCCGTTAATTTTAATCCAGGGTAAAGCCAGAAAAATCAGTGTTAAAAACAGATACACTTTATCCCGGTATTGTTTCAGTTTTCCAAAAACATCTGCCGGGTAAAGATAGATGCGTTTTCCTGTTTCAGATGTGGTGGCAAGCCTGTCTTCCGGCAGCTCAAAAATAGAGGGTTTTTTTACCGGTTTCTCATTCAACTTTATCCCCTTGAGGGGCTTTGGGATTAGCCGGTGATGTTCCTTTTAAGGATAAAACATAGGCGGTTACCTGATGAAGTTCTTCCTCTTTTAGCTGGGTTTTCCAGGTTAACATTCCTTTATCAGGAACCCCATCCGAGATGACTTTTAATACATCAGCTGGGGTGCCTTTGCCGTGTATCCAATAGTCATCCGTAAGATTTGGACCAATCAGCCCACCACCTTGTGGCCCGTGACAGGATGAACATTTAGAGTCAAAAATGGCTTTTCCTGCTGCTATAACGTGAGGATCCTTAAGTTTTTCTTCGGATAATACGGCTGTCGCTTTTTCAGATGAACCTGGTGCATTTGCCGTAGCCGTTTCTTTTTTGTAGCTGTCCATCAGGGATAGTCCTGGTCCAACCCAGTAGTACAGGCAGTACAATACGCCAAAGATAGCGGTGATATAAAAAAGACGAACCCACCATAAGGGAAGGGGATTATCCAGCTCTTCTATCCCGTCATAATTATGATCCAGTTTGTTTTCATCCAGATGTTCTGTCATTTATGCGTCTCCATCCAAGGGTAAATTTTCCATATAGTTATAAAATCGTTTGCCAGATTTTCTATACACCCAAATCACGGACGATGTAAAAAGTGCCACAAAACACACAAGGGCCGTACAGGTGAGATACAGCATATTAAAATGAGAAAGTACCTCTGCTTTCATTAGTTTTTCTCCTGGGGTCCAGCATATTTTAAAACTTGAAGATAGGCGATTAATGCCATGATTTCTTTGTTTTCCATGCCTTTGGGAATGCCTTGTGCTTCCATGGCTGCAGCCATTTTTTTAGCCTGATCTTTTGCCGATTCTTCAGCACTTTGAATATCTTCATCCGTATACGGAACGCCAAGCATTTTCATGCGGGATAATTTTTTGGACAGGTCATCTGTATTTAATTTGTTTCTCAGTAGCCATGGATACGATGGCATGATGGATTTAGGCGTAACGTCTCTTGGATTGGCCATATGACGGTAATGCCATAAATCAGGATATTTTCCGCCAACCCGTGCCAGATCCGGCCCTGTACGTTTTGATCCCCACTGAAATGGATGGTCATAAATAGAGTCTTCAGGATGGGATACTTCGCCATAACGCAAGGTATCAAATTTTAAAGGGCGCACCATTTGGGAGTGACAGTTGTAGCATCCTTCACGAACATAGATGTCTCTTCCCTCAAGCTCTAATGCTGTGTACGGTTTTTGTTTTGGGAATGGCTTCATATATTGATGGGCAACAAGGGACGGTAAAATTTCAATAACACTGCCAGCCACTACGGCGATAATGGTAAAAATGATAAATAAGTCAGGCAGCCCTTCCAGATAACGATGTCCTGAGTCCTTATTAAAATCATGTTTGAAGTCAGCAAGAGCAGGTGCCTGTACCGTTTCTTCTTCAACAGATTTAGGTGCCGAAATCACTGTTCGGATTAGGTTGTAAATCATGATGAGATAGCCAAGAAGATAAATCGCTCCACCTAAGGCTCTTACATAATACAGCGGTACAATTCTGATGACTGTTTCGATAAAATCCGGGTACATTAAACGGTTTCCATCCAGGGCTCTCCACATTAAACCCTGTGTAATGCCAGCGGCCCACATTGACATGATGTACAGCACAATTCCGAATGTTCCCAGCCAGAAATGCAGTGAGGCTAGCCTTTCGCTATACAATTTTGTTTTTAACAGTTTGGGTACAAGGTAATACAGCAAGGCAAAGATCATGAATCCGTTCCAGCCTAAAACGCCTGAATGAACGTGTCCGATAATCCAGTCTGTAAAATGTGCCAGAGAATTGACGGTTTTTATCGAAAGAAGCGGGCCTTCAAACGTGGCCATTCCATAAAGTGTAATCGCAACAACGAGAAACTTGAGTACGGGTTCTTTACGAACTCTGTCCCAGGCACCACGCATGGTTAATAATCCATTAATCATACCTCCCCAGCTTGGTGCAAGAAGCATGACGCTGAAAACCATACCCAGGGTTTGTGCCCATTCTGGCAAAACCGAGTACAACAAATGGTGTGGCCCCGCCCAGATATAAATAAAAACCAATGACCAGAAATGGATAATGGATAACCGATAACTATAAACAGGCCTGTTGATGGCTTTTGGAACGTAGTAGTACATCAATCCTAAAAAAGGTGTTGTCAGGAAGAAGGCCACCGCATTATGCCCATACCACCATTGAACCAGTGCGTCCTGAACCCCGGCAAATAAAGAGTAGCTTTTAAATAAAGTAACAGGAATTTCCAGAGAGTTTACAACATGAAGAAGTGCAACCGTTACAATTGTAGCGATATAAAACCAGATGGCTACGTAAATATGACGTTCTCTGCGTTTATAAAGTGTCCAGAAAAAATTAATCGCGAATACTAACCACACAACTGTAATGAGAATATCAATGGGCCATTCAAGTTCTGCGTATTCTTTTCCAGCCGTTATGCCCAGGGGTAAGGTTATAGCGGCACACACAATAATCAGCTGCCAGCCCCAGAAATGAATTTTGCTTAATGCATCAGAGGCCATTCTTGTTTTTAAAAGACGCTGTGACGAATGGTAAATACCTGCAAAAATGGCATTGCCAGCAAAGGCAAAGATGGCGGCGTTGGTGTGAAGCGGTCTTAACCGCCCAAATGTAAGCCATGAAATTCCAAAATTAAGTTTCCAGTTGGCAAGCTGGGATGCAATAAATACTCCCAGTAAAAGTGCAACTAATCCCCATAAAACGGTTGCAAAAAGAAACTTTTTGACTATGCTGTCATCGTATTTAAATGTGTCGTTAATCATAAGTACCTTCTTTGTAAAAAAATCTGGCTTTTGTAATAAATCAATAACCTATGCTAGCAAAAAAAAAATCTAAAGCAATCAATAGGGGGGTGGATATTCTTGTTCCTGAGTTGGTTTTAAGGTAGGATAAGCCTATGAAAAAACAGGTTGAGAAGAAAAGTCTGGATTGTCTTACAGACTCTGATACTCTGGGCGTATGTGTAAAATCTCCTGAAACAAATATTGTTCTGTATCAAAACGAAAAAAGCGTGGACATTTGTGGTGAAAAATCTGGTGATGCCTGTACATTGTGTCAGGATAATTCGAACCAGAGTTTGTTTGAATCAGTCGCATCTCCTGATATTAAAAAGAACTTAAAAACCATCGATCATAAAGTTTACGATGCCGTTCAGATTTCCCAATCCAATACCATTGTCACCATTTTAAATTCTCTTGAAGATAAGCAGAAAGACATGGACGTTTTACTGGAGTCTTTGAATTTAACTGAACGTGAAAAAGATATAGCCCGAATGCTGGTGTTTCAAAAAACTAACGCTGAAATTTCTTCTGCTCTGTTTATTTCAGAATCTACGCTTAGGACGCATTTAAATAACGTCTATAAAAAAGCGCCGGTATTAAAACAGCTTAGAACCCAACACTGATTTTTACACGTGTTATGGCTCCTTTATAGTTTGCTAGGAGCTATGCTACTATCATGTTCAAAGGGAATTTTAAAAAGCCTGAGGGGGTTTTTTGTGAAAAAAGTTCTTGCTCTATCTTCGCCTGATCTGTCTGCTTTTCCTGTTAATCAATCTGTTGAATATACTTTGGTTCAAACTCTTCCAGATAAATCAACCCGACCGTTAGTTTTGCTTCATGAAGATGTGGTAGAGGATCCTACATTTGGCAACGATTTGAGGGCAACAACATTTATGGGTGTGCTGATAACAAAAAATAACAGGCTCGAAATTGTGCCTATGACTACGAAAGATTTGACGGACTACCTTACGCTCGAAAAAAGCCAGCGCCAGCTTAGGCATCCTATAACAAGGGCTGTTTTGAGTATAGATGATATCGTCTGCATTGATTTTAAAAATAAAAAAACGCCTGAACTGATATCCGTTCCTAAACATATTCTTGCTTTTTTCTCTGGTGTTTCACAGGTGCAGTCTGGTGGTTCTGTTATTTATCAGGGCAATCCGGGTGCAGATTTAGACACACAATCTTCCAGTGGTTCTGTCGGGTATCAACCGGCAATAGATCCATCTCTTTTAAGTATAGTTTCGACCTTTCAGGATGTTAATGGGCGACCTCTGGCCACTATTCCAAGAGACCTGATTGCTCGTTATTCTGATCCAACGTTGATTCCAGCGGAGGTTATTTCTTTCTGAGGCGCCTCGTGGTGCTGTAGCCTTTTTGGCACGGTTTAGCTCGTCGTCATCTTTTCTATCAGGTCATGAAGAAGGCGATCCCTTGTTATCTCATAGATCAGTCCGATCAGATCATTAGATATGTCGTTGTGTCATGGACAAGCATTTACACAAGACGATAGAATAACCGATATGATTACCGATATTTATTTGGCTCATACCCAAGGATTTTGTGCTGGTGTATCCAGTGCTATTGAAGTTGTAAACCGGGCATTGGAAAAATACGGGCCTCCTTTGTACGTGCGTCATCATATTGTACATAATACGTCTGTGATCGCTGATTTTGAGAAAAAAGGTGTGGTGTTTATCGAAGCCCTTGCCGAAGTTCCAGACGGCGGCCGGGTTATTTTTAGTGCCCACGGCGTTGCGCCAGAGGTGTATGAAGAAGCAAAATCCAGAAACCTTATTTATGTAGATGCCACCTGTCCTTTAGTCACAAAAGTTCACCGGGAAGCCATAGGATTTTCAAAGAAAAATATTCAAACCGTGTTAATTGGACATCGGGGTCATCAGGAATTAATTGGGACTTCCGGGTATGTTCAAAACGATTTATTGCACATTGTTGAAGATGAAGCCGATATCGAAGCCCTGAATTTGGATCCAAATCAACCGATTGGCTATCTCACCCAAACAACATTGTCTGTCTCTGAAACATCAAAACTTATTCAATTATTAAAATTAAAATATCCGGGTATAGTGGCGCCTCCCAAAGAAGATATCTGCTTTGCTACACAAAACCGTCAGGATGCTGTTATCGAGCTATCCAAACAATGTGACGGCGTGATTATTTGTGGATCACCTCACAGTTCAAACAGTAATCGGTTGAAAGAAACAGCGCAGGCGCAAGGTATTAAAAGCTGGATTATTGATACGGAAAATGAACTGGATTTAGCCTGGTTGGATGGTTTAAAAGCTGTTGGAATCAGCTCTGGAGCTTCTGTGCCTCGGTATATTGTGGATGCTGTTGTTCAAAAAATAAAAACAAAATATCCCAATGCCGTTACTCATCAAGCTGAAAGTGTTGAAAAAAACATTTCATTTGCTGTTCCAAAAGTATGAGTGCTGAATTAGAAGACGGCTTAAAACTCTCTCTGGATTTTAAAAAACTGCGATCCATTTCCATGTTGAATCTCGATGTTATTCCTGTTGTTGTTCAGGATAATCAGACCAAAGAGGTTTTGATTTTAGCTTATGTTAATCAAGAGGCTTTAGACTATACTCTCACCCATAAAGTGGCTGCATTTTGGAGTACCTCCAGAAACGAATTGTGGGTAAAAGGAAAAACCTCTGGCGATACCCTTCAGGTACACGATATTCTGGTTAATTGCGAGCAAAATTCGCTGGTGTATCTGGTGACGCCTCAAGGAAAAGGTGCCTGTCATACTCAGGATGAACATGGTGTAAGCCGGCCTTCCTGCTACTACAGGCGGTTACGTTCGCAGCATGATCTTGAATGGACACATTAGACGGGTTTAGGGCTCATTTTGTATAAAATAGTGTCTGTCTCCGACCGTCGTTCTGAGGCTGTTGCGTATCAGGATGTACTTGATTCTGTAATTGCCCTTGTTCAGGAGCGTGATGGAACCCTTTTGTCCCGGCGTTTTGATGCGGCGTTTATGTTGTTTAATGATTACAGAGCCTCTTTCCAGCAAAGTTACGACAAACGGGACACCGATGATTTTATTGTCTTTGGTTTTTTGGATACCGCTTTAAAAGCAAAACGCTTAAAAGAAGCTTATCTACTAACACGATCTTATATCAAGCCAGCTTTAGGCCGTGTTACGCTTACCATGATAAGGATACATTTGGTATTTGGCATTACCCTGGGGTTCGACACTATGTTTAAAGTGTTTTCAGATGCTGTTTCATGGTTTACACACCCGGCATCCAAACATCCGGGAAAATTTAGTTTTGAAGATAAAGAACACAGAGATTTTTTTTCATTAATCGATCAGTGTTTTTCATCACTAACGTTATATTGTCTGGATCATAATAAGCAGGCTCATTTACAAAAACTGATGCATTTAAACAAAAAACTTCTAGAGCATCGAGGAGCTGATTTATGTCTTAGACGAGGACTTTGGGGGCGATTATTGCACACGTTGTTGACAGTCTGTTCCACCCATTCTTCACAATTTTTCACAATTTTTTCAAGTGATCTTGTGGATCAGGCTGAACGTCTTGTTGAAAAAAAAGTAAATCTTCCGACATCCGTTTTAAAGCTGTGTGTGACTCTAAAACCATCCTCTGTACCTTTAAATGAGGCTTATCGTATTCAATCCATCCAGGACTTATTATGGAGACGGGTAGAAGAAGAACTCCCATTTGGATTAAAATCTCTCACAAAGAAATCATCACTTACTGTTCATTTGGCAAAGCAGTTTTTTTCAGGATTAAAGACAGAAAATGGCTGTGTTCAGTTTTACACAAACACACTGTCAAACGCACAATTTCAGCTTTTTCAACCTCACGCACAACCGCTTACTGCACTGCTGACAAAGCTGGCCGATTTTTTAGAACACGCCTCTTCTATGGATGATTGTGGTGAAGAACTGCAAGACTTTGGATCGTTATGCCTCCATATTCAAAAAATGGGATTAAACATACCTGATATCTTTGTGGATAAATTACTGTCCAGCTCGGTCTGCCGTAACGATACTGTTTTTATGGATCGCCTTATTTTTGTAAAAACAATACCTGGCTCAAAGGTCCCAGACGCCGCTTTTCATCATTTTTCCAGCCTGGAAAAAGACTCTGTTTACCGATTTATGAGTGCAGGGCTTTTAGACGTTGATTCTGATTTTGTTTTGCCTCAAAAACCGGTGGCGATTGAAGCAGAGTATGAGTTTTTGTAGGTAAAATAAATCTTGACAACTTCCTTTGTGTGTTAGAGTATTTGAATTCTTTAATTTTTTTTGAAAGTATAGTTTTTTGATAGTGATGAATTAAAGGGAAACGAGGCGAAGGAATAATGTTTTTTTTGAAAAAAATCAGCTTTACGATTTTTCTTGGATGTTTAGTGGCCTATTGTATGTCACACTCTGTTTTTGCAGGTGTTCCCACCTCGAATGTGTCGGTTACTATTCAACAAACAGCCACCGATTCGGGTCCAACGTTGGGTGAATTGGGGTTTGATGGTGGTGGTCAGCTTATTACCACGTCCGGTGGGGGGTCAGGTATTTCAGCGCAAGCTCTTTCTGTGGGTAGCGTTGATGGTGCATCCTCTTCTCAGTTAAACAGTGTGTTGGGGATGTCTCCGTTATATTTTCAGTCTGGGGACGTTAATTTAAGTCAGGGTAGTGTGCAGTTGAATGAAACAGATTTGAGCTTGCCTGGGCGAAATGGCCTTGGGCTTGCTATTACAAGGACGTATTCGTCACAACGATATACCTCAGCCCCCGATTTGGACGTGACCAACCAGACTCCATGGGGTGCATATTCAGGAAAAGGCTGGAATTTTGGGTTTGGAATGCGTGCCTATCTATTGCGTGCCAGTGAGTCTACGGTTATTCAAAAAGTGTTTATCGAATCGGCAACCGGAATTGAAGAATACGAAAAAGGTCGTGCAAAAATGCCTGGAAATTTTGCCAAAGTCACTGTCGAATCCACCCCTTCTTCTTATAAATTACGAAACGTTCAAAAAATCATTGTTACCCAGGAAAATGGACAACAACTGGTGTTTGGACAACGGTTTTTTAATGAAAATTATCAAAGAACCTATAATGGAAACAACGAACAGTGTTGGATTGAAGGGTTTGTTCTAACTGAAATTCGAGATCCCTTTGGTAATAAAATAACCTACCAGTATGAGACGAGTTTTGAGTCTGCCCATGATGTGCCAGTTAGGCGTCTTTACCACATCATTGGGAAAGGAAACTATGATCATATTGAAAATGGAGGGTATTCGTCCTGGAGCCCGGTTGGCAGCTATATTCCAACCCGAATCAATAAAATCATAGACAGTTTTGGTCGTGAAATTGTGATTAATTATGGTGAAGCTCAAAATCAGGCCAGTACATATAAAAATCAAATGGTAAGCAGTATTGCTTATACCGGTATAGATGGAACACCTCAAAAAATTGTTTACGGATATAACAGCGCGGGTTTCTTAATCCGTGTAAAAACCGGAGATTTGCCTGAGAAAACCTATTCATACTCCCAATATACCCCCCGTTTTAAATACTATGAGGCTGGTCGTAGAGATTGGTTAGGATCCTGGAATCCCGAAGCAGCACTTGTTGGATACCCTGTTCCTCCACACCCGTATAGTCCCGACATTATAAATACAGGAAAAAATGAATTGATCTCAGCCATGATCGATATGGCTAAGCCCGTTTTGACCGCCGTGTATTCTCCTTTCGGAGGCATTGTTAGGTATACCTACGAAGATTGTTTAAGTACAACCCGAAATTCTGATCAGTATTGGCATTCTCAAAACGGTCCCAATATTATGATTGATTATGGTGGAACGGGTCCTGTTGTTATCAAAAAAGAGGTGCAAAATGGAAGCGGTGGCGAAACAATAACCTATGGATTTAATTATCCACGAAATAGCCTCGGGCACCTCCAAAAAGTAAAATACAGACCTGTAAAACAAGATACGGATGCCTGGTATTTTGCAACCGCCGAGCAACTTGTTAATCCGATTGTAAGCACCGACTCTGATGGAGACACCATTTTTTCCGTTAACCCAGGCGCAACAGTTAAGATTGAACCAGAACAATTTGAGTTCCAAAATGGGATGATGGTCAAACACACCCAGGGTGTTACCCAAACCCGAACCGACTGGGACTTTGATAAAAATCTTGTAGCCAGGGTAACGCAGCTCAAAAACGGAATCATCCAGAATCAGGTTGAGACCTTGATCTACGACCAGTACTACAACAACCTCCAGGTGGTTACAAAGAAAGGCGCTTCGCTCACCCCTTATGCCCAGCAAACAACCGTTTTTTCGATAGAGTCTACACACCGGTCAAAAAATCTATTACATTTACCAACGCTTAAAACCGCAACCGATTTAACCACAAATAAAAGCCGTTCCAGCTTTACGCAATACAACAGTAATGGACAACCTGTTGAGGCGTATCAGGGTAGCTCTAGTTCTGGTAAAAAGCTGAAAACGATTAGCTACGATAGTGAGGGACGAGTGGTAGAAGAAAAAACACCGCTGCCAAACGGTTCTGAATTAAGTGTACAAACGAGTTATGCACAAAATTCAAATCAGTATGTCATTACCAAAACGTTAAATAATAAGACTAGTGTATCTGAATATGAGGTTAGAACAGGGCAGTTGGTAAAAAGTACCGATCTTAATGGAAATGTCACCACGTTTCAGTATGATCGTTATGGCCGCCCGACAGGGACAACCTACCCAGATGGTAGTCAGGATACCGTATCGTATTCAGCTGACTTAAAAACGACCACAACAACGAGTGGTGGGATTACAGGCGTTCAAACGATAGATAGTTTGGGTCGACCGATTTTGAATCAGTCTACCGGCCAGCAGGATGTAAAAGTGGAGTATTATTTTTCCAATCTCCCCAAAAAGACGTACAAAAAACAGAATGGAGTATGGGTACTTAAAAGCACAATAGCCTACGATACGTATTTAAGAAAAATCAGTAAGACTAGCCCTGATTTTGGAACAACAACCTTTACGTATAATGATGTTCAAAATACGGTAACAGTAACCGATCCTTTGGGGAAACAAAGCATCCAAAAAACAAACGAGTTAGGTCAAACAACCCAAACCACAGACCCTGCAGGTGGAATTACAACGTATACCTACAACGGGTTTGGAGAAACGACTCAAACAATAGACCCAAAAGGCTTAATTCATACAGTAGAAACGGATGAGTATGGGAAACCGTTAAAAGGTTTCCAAACCATTAACCAAAACAAAAACCAAAGCCCAGCGAAGAGAAGCCAGACAACCTATAACACGTATGATCCAAACACGATTGAAAGTGTACAGATTTTCAGCAAAACAGATTCCACCAATCCATATAGAACGTATGGGTATCAGTACGATAACGAAGGACGAATGACAGCACTTCTTCTAAACAGCCAAGCTCAGGAAACATTAACCTATGAAGAGTCTAACCATAGCAACAGCAAAGGTAAACTGACCAAGGCCGAAACTCCTGATGCTATTTCC